>WNFO01001089.1_pt1 | contig 27688 bp, 25 predicted proteins | sample 5400251 | NCBI WGS metagenome assembly WNFO01 (sample SAMN13153354, study PRJNA577476) | soil metagenome | isolation source: 100 cm saprolite under Madrone tree | place: USA:California | collected 2016-06-14
GGCCCGGAAGTTTATCGGACGGGTCTCTAAGCGCCTGGAAAGGATGGGGGCCGGTGCCACCGGCATCGTCGCGCACGACCACGACGTCGCTCGTGGCGTTTGTTCCGTTGAATTTGCGCCAGCCGAAAAAGGCCGCGTAAACGGTATTGTCCGGGGCGACTGCCGGACGAACTGAAGGCCCATCCTGTCCCGCGGTATTGCGGGCTTCGATGGAAAACGATTTGTAGGTCGCCCCACCGTCGACCGAGACGTCCACCGTTGCGGTACGGCCACTGGGCTGATTGAAATCATTGACCCCCACATAGATGTGGTCGGTCTTGGAAATGGCGAGGGCCCGAACGAAGGGCTGGTCCACGTTGCTGCGGGTGGACTGTACGTTCATAACCGCACTGGAAGAAACGTCATTGGATTCCGACTCGTCGAGCGTGATGGATGCGGCGCAAGCCAGCGTGCCAGCGTGGAGGTCCCCGCGCGGATGGTTCTCTCCCGTGGGCATGGCATGCGTGATGTCGCAGGTCATCCGCGGAACGGGAGTGATGGCGTTCAGGATCCAGGTGTTGCCTCCGTCTTCGGAAACGTAGATGGGGGCATTGCTACTGTTCGAAACGGGATTGGGAGTGAATGCCGAAGCGACCATGACCTGTGGGTTGGCAGTTTGGACAGCGAGAAAAGGTTCGCTATCTTGATTGGTTTCGCCGCTGAGACTTGCGGGGATGAGGTTCACAAGCTTGACCTGGGTCGGCGCAGCGTAAACTGATCCTAGGGTCCGAGCGGATTGGGGGCCATCGCCTCCGACGTCAGTTTTGGACGGAGTGTGCTTCTCAATGAGTAAGATTCCGGCAATCAGAACAAGCAGAGTAAACGCCAGCAAGCGCATCCAAAATGCTGCAAGAGCTTTCACGGCAAATAGTCTCCCCAGTCAAACAGCGTTGAATTTTATGTCGGGCAGGCCAGCAGGCGGGCCGGGTTCCGCGTGGCACACATATTTCGCCAGAAAAAAATAGTCGGCCGGGAAACCAACATACACCTAACCAATCCTGCCGACAATGCCCCTGGCCGAGATACTTTGCTTGGCTCATAACCGAGGGCCCAGAGAGGTCCACCCCTCTCCTAACCGCATTATTCAAGCAGCGAAGCCGCGCTCCAGAGTGGGCCTAGAGCCGCGTCAGCGGGCTTGCCCCTTGACGGCGACGAGAGCGAAGGGACTTCTTGTTGGCAGCACTCTTTGTTTGGGAATAAGCAAGGCGTCGGAGACTGCCGACGAATACCAGATGGAAATATGCTTTTACGGCTGACGCGATGGACGGCCATGTGCGCAGCACTAACGTTGGTGGACCGCATGGCTGTTCCCGTGTACGCTACAGAAACGAAATCAAGAACCGTGGCAGGGAGTTTCAAGGAGGGGAATCCATGATGATTTGCGATCTCTGCGGCGAAGCAAGAGATTGTCTGCAGAAGGAAATGGACGGCAAGGAATACGATATCTGCTCCGAATGCTGGAACCCGTTCGCACAAAAGCTGAGGGGCAAAGGCAGGGTGAAGAATCGGGAAACCGTGTTCCTACCAGCGCCAAGAATAGTCAAAGAGCGGGAAGAGGAAGAGCCGGGGCCGCTACCAGGAGCGCCGCCTAAGATCTGGGGCGGAGGGGAGCGGCCACACTGACAAAGTGGGCAAGATGGGCGTTGCGGCTCCCTTTGCAGATGATGCGGCATGGTCTCTATTTTTGATTTCGGATCGCATCGTTCCAAATGGGCTCAAGCACATATTTATTCATGCACGCGCACATCAGCCCAAAAGCTGAATGAAATTCTTGTTGTTTCGCGGCTTAAGCCCAGCGTCCGGCAAAACATACTCAAACATTCTCTTACTCAATCACCGACGATCATTGATTTCCGCGGCACCTTGCCGGCAAGCCCTTGACTTGTGCTCGAAAAAAACTCCTTTCAGACCGGCTGCGGGCCGGCTTCATGGCTTTTTCAAATTGTTTCGCCGCCTCCGCCGGGCGGCCTCGAAGAAAAACGGATAGTCCTTGAGCTCGGCAGCCGCACGCACAGGTTGCCACGGATCGCCCGGCTGCAGGCTCTGGCGTTGGACAGGCTTTATCGACGTGCTCTAACGAATTTCACGATATCCGAGTTGTGGAATTCTCGGCAAGTTTCAAGGTTGGGGGAGCTTCAAAGGACCGGCAGCCGATACTGGCAGCAAAGTCGGAGAACCTTAACTACGGCTGAAGTGGGCGAGAGCTATGCGAGTGTTTGCCTCGGAGCGGGTAAACCATCTAATCAACGAAAATAGGCAATTCCTTGCGCCGTCCGACCGAAACCGCCTTGTCGTTTGCTAAAACGCCGCCCGCCTTTGATTCCATGGGCCGCACGCAAGAATAAAAAAAAAGACCAATCTGTACAATATGGAACAGACACCAATACCTGACCAGCGATACATTTCACCTGCTTAGAATCCATAGATTCTCAGGGGCCAGCATGGCAAGGGGAAGGACTGGCCCCTGCGAATTATTGCTATCAAGGCAGCATCCTCATTTGCACATCCTCTTTGCCCACACCGAGCGGAAGTAGAAGACTGCCCAGGAAGAACTCGACAAAGAGCAATTCGCGGTAAGCGCGGAGATCGTCGGAACTCCCGAAGAGTTTAGCGAACGGCTAGGCATACAGGTCTATATCGCATTCTGTCACTCGAGACGGTGGCGGAATTCATTACCAGAGGCGCAGCGGACCAGTTTGCAGGAAAATGCTGGTATAGAGGCGTCATTCGTGTCGGTGCCGTCAGATCGTCGAACCTGCAAATCAACTCCTCTCGCTGATATTACCCGGGCAAGAAAAGATTCTGTCTATTCCGAAGCCCAGACTCAGAATGGTTACAGAGCCATACTTTTTCTTCGGTTCATCCGCCTGTTTTCTAGTTCGGCAAGTCTCGTGCAGGCGCGCGCCTGGCCCTAAAGTTCTTGTGCTAGATTCGACTACATCAGTCTTTGTTGGTGGTTAATCCCCTTGTGAAAGCCGCGCCACAAGTGCGCGGAGTCTCCGGCCCCGGGCGGCCAGGGGTGAGACAGCTATGCCGAATTCAAAGCCAAGGATCCCTAAAGCCCCAAAGCGCGGCAGCTCCCGCAAGCCGTCTCTAGATCCAGCGCAACTCTTTCGAGTTGTCACTGAAACGGCCACCGACGCCATCATCACCATCGACGAACGAAGCATCATTCTTTTTGTCAGCGAAGCCGCTCAAGAAATCTTCGGATACTCCGTTTCCGAGATGATGGACCAAGAGATTACTATGCTGATGCCCGAATATCTGCGTCAGGCGCACCGGGCGGCTATCGGACGATGTGTGCAAACGGGCAAGAAACATCTTTCCTGGACTGCTCTGAAACTGACCGGCCTGCACCGCAGCGGAAGGGAAATTCTTCTCGAAGTTTCATTGGGGGAGCATGTCCACAAGGGAAGTCGCATTTTCACAGGAATAGTCCGCGACATCACTGATCGCGATCGCGTAGATCGAGAGCTCCGCCAAGCAAAAGACAGATACGCGAAAATGATTCAAGCGAGCCCGGACGCCATCTCTCTACGCAGTCTCCCGGAGCGCCGCTACATCGAAGTGAATGAAAGCTTCACTCGTCTCACTGGCTATACCGCCGAGGAGGTGGTGGGCAAGACTCCCTCGGACATCAATCTATTCGTGGAAACAGAGTGGCATCGGAACACTCTTGAGAAGCTACAACGGGACGGAGAGATTCGGGAACAGGAGTTTCGATTCCGCCCGAAGGGAGGGGAGATCCGATTTGCTACGCTCTCGGCCGCGCGAGTGATGCTGGACGGCCAGCCATGTATGCTCTCCATCACGCGAGACATCACGGAGCGCAAACGAACCGAAGCTGCACTCTCTCATTTGGCTTCAATTGTTGAGTCCTCTGATGATGCAATTGTAGGTAAGACATTGGATGGGAGGATTGCGAGCTGGAACATAGGCGCAGAGACGGTCTATGGCTACACGGCGAGTGAAGTGGTCGGACGGCCGCTCGCAATTCTTGTGCCTGCTGAGCACCAGGACGAGATCCCTGAAATCTTGGAGAGGATCAAGAGAGACGAGAGAATTCAGCATTATGAAACGGTTCGCGTCCGAAAAGACGGACACAAGATCAATGTTTCCGTGACCATATCGCCGATAAAAGATGTCAGCGGAAAGGTGGTGGGTGCTTCGGCGATCGCCCGCGATATCACTGCGCGGAAGCGCACCCAGGAGGCCCTCCAGCAATCGGAGTCAAACTTTCGTTCACTCGTACATGACGCGCCTTACGGAATCTATCGTGCCACGTTAGACGGCCGCCTCCTCCAGGTGAACCCCGCGCTTGTGAAGATGCTGGGGTACGATTCGGAGGCGGAACTCCTACGGTGTAACGTCGAGAGCAACATCTATCGCGACCCGCAAGTCCGTGAGCGCTTGGTGAAAGAATTTTGGCCCAAGAAGGACTTTCAAGGAGTCGAGGCCGAATGGCGGAGGAAAGATGGACAGATCATCACCGTCAAAATGACCGGGCATGCAGTGCTAGAAAAGGACAACTCCCTTGCTCATTTCGAGGTGTTCGCCGAGGACATAACGGATCGTCGAAGTCTTGAAAGACAGCTTCTGCAGTCGCAGAAAATGGAGGCCGTTGGCCGCCTCGCTGGCGGAATTGCCCACGATTTCAATAATCTCCTCGGCGTCATCCTCGGGCACAGCGACATTCTTGACCAACACACGGGTGCGAACGACCGCCTGCGCAAGAGTGTCGAAGCCACTCGGCATGCGGCACAGCAAGCTGCGGCTCTGACCGCGCAGCTGCTTGGATTCAGTCGCAAGCAAGTCATCGAACCGAAAGTTATGGACCTAAATGCTTCGGTCTTGGAAATCGAAAAGATGCTCCACCGCTTGATCGGCGAAGACATCGAATTAGTGATCAGGCTAGACCGTAATTTGGGTTACGTGAAAGCTGATCCGGGTCAGGTGAGCCAGGTACTCATGAACCTGGCGCTCAATTCACGGGATGCGATGCCCAGCGGCGGAAAGTTGGTGATTGAAACTGCACATGTGGAACTCGACGACACTTACGCCCGTCAGCATTTGGGTGCCAGGCCTGGGCCATTCATCATGCTGGCGGTGAGCGATACGGGCATTGGCATGGATGCAGAAACGCTGTCGCATATCTTTGAGCCGTTCTTCACAACGAAGGAGACAGGAAAAGGCACTGGCCTAGGACTCTCGATGGTCTATGGGATCGTCAAACAGAGCAACGGATACATCATGGCCTACAGCGAACCGGACCGCGGTACGACTTTTAAGATATATCTTCCGAGCACGGAAGAATCCCTCCCGGTCCAGCAGAGAGAGATGGAAATAGTTGGGGGCACAGAAACTATCTTAGTTGTGGAAGATGAACCCGCGCTGCGAGAACTGACATGCACACTGTTAGAAGACTCCGGTTATACGGTTCTCGAGTCCTCGGGGGTCGAGGATGCCATCCGAACGGCGAAGGACATGCAGCGCCAAATCGATCTGTTACTTACGGACGTGGTCATGCCCGGGTTGGATGGCCGCGAATTGGCAAGCCAACTGGCCACATTTCGTCCCGATCTGAAAGTCCTGTACATGTCAGGCTATACGGACGAGGTGATCGCTCATCGAGGTGTGTTGGCCGAGGGCACGCTGCTCGTCCAGAAACCCTTTACCAGGAACAAACTCCTTCAAAAGGTGCGCGAGGCATTGGATTTCCAAGCTGTGAGTTCTCTGAACTGAAAGCAGAGACCTTCAAGGACTGCTGCCGCGCCGGGGCGCAAAAGAAATGCCAGAATGGCCCGGAGGGTTGAAGGTCACAACCGTTTTTGTTCGAAGTCACACCGAAGGGTTGGATGGAAGACCACAACATCAACCGTTAACGATCCATCGTCCTGTTGCTTACACTCCACGAGTAAGGAGTCCCAGAACTGTTCTTTTCCCTCTCTGCGAATCTGCTGGCCAATCGTTACGGACACCGCATCGCTGACAACTTCAAGACGTCCTGCATTTCCTGCATGACAGCGCAGCTCGAATTTCGGCCTCTCTGGGCTGACCTTGCGGTTCAATTTAGGCTCCTCGATGGTTTTGTTTGTTATAAGGGCCGTTGGGAGCTCAATTTGATAGGCCTAACTTCCAGTTTTCTTGTGGCTTGCCGGTCCACGGAGGCTAACCTCGGCAGGTGGAGCCATGACCGAAAAGGAGCGAGCGCGCCGCTCCTGCCGACCACGCCTGAAACTCTCCAGGCTTAGCCCCGACTTCGCCCAGGTTTCGCAGTTTGGAGAATAACTACCTGTGTTTTCAACGCAGATATGCCCGAGTCTTCACCACACTTTGGCCATTTCTAGCGAGTTGGCTTCAGGTATTAGTACACACGCGTGCAGACCGGTGTGGCGATATTTCGCTTCCCTGACGCCCAGAGCCGCAAGTTGGCGCACTGCGGGAGGTTGCCCCCAGGCCCTCGACCAGGCCGTAGAAAAAACCTACCGACAAAACCGTCGTTCGTCCCCCCAAAGCGTTCTTTTGAGAATTTTGGGTTTGACAGGAGCGCAGTTGCGGTTTCATAGTGCCAGGACGAAGAAGGTTACCCGGTGTGACGTTGACGGCGACGATGCCACCATCCGCAGTAATGCGCCTAGCGTGCACGAGTTAACTGCCTTCGTCGTGAAAGGCGATCAGTCGTTGCAGGTCCGGGTTTTAGACTTGGTTTCCTAGGGTCCAAACCTTCACTCTCTGCATGTCAACTGCGTCGTTCTGACTCGATTCCGCTCGGGGGAGGAAATCTTGAAAGCCCGCACACTGCTCTTAACCTATTTATGGGCCGAGAGATGCGCCACGTCCCTCTTCCGCCTTGCCGCCATTCTGGCCGCCACGCTTTCCGTCGGGTCGTGCTTCGCGCCAGCCGTTTGGGGTACTGATACTTTGTCATCAGAGGACCCCAAGGTGGGGTCGCCCGAATCCGCGAATGTCGCGATACCAGGGCCATTGCGCTCTTTTTTACGCATGGCGGGGATCAGCCAGAAGGTCGCGCCTGAAGAAGTTATGCCTTTGCTGGCCCGCAACGTATTCGAATTGGGCTATCAGGGGCTGGGGTCCAAATCCCGGCCAACGGAATTTCTTATTCTCTTGAGCCACTACGTGCAGCAGGCTCGAGAATTGGCGGCGCTGGCAGGTCCCGACGGTGTCATTAATGCTTCTAGCTGCGATGGAGCGAAACCCTTGCTGAAAATCCTGGGTTATCGAACCCGACCTGACTGCGGGCAGCGCAGCACATTCTTGGAGACCGCCGATCCGCAAAGAGCGTTTCTCACCATCGACTCGGGATTCCCCCTGCCGGAACTTGAAAAGAGTCTTCAGGAGGGCCGGGCATTCACGTATTCCTTCTCGATGTCGCGCGTACCGGCGCCGCCCCTGGAAATCGACTGGGCCAAGAAAGAAAAAAAAGTTGATGTAGTGGACATGATCTTAGGCGATCCGGAGCTGGCCCGCTTTTACTGGGCCCTGGCGCGGATAGACGGCGAAACCCTGTCAGTCTTGCGGCAATCGCATGCGCTAAAAAAAATGGTTCCGCAAGCCGCGGCCCTGGATTTCTACGGCAGCCACATCTGCGTTCGATCTGGGCGAGTGGTTGTGCCTGGGGGATCCGCGGCAGTCTCCGCTTGGAATGAGCTGGTGGGAGCAAGCCCTGACTCTCCGGGAGAATTCATCCCCAAGTTGTTCGCCAAGGATGGCGGCTGGCTTGCGGCGTATTTTGACGACCTGTCGACCGTATCCCCGTCACAGCAGACTCATTTCACCGAACCTGGCCGGCTGCGCCGTTTTTATGAGACGTTTCGCGGAAAAGACTCTTCCGATGCCGGAACGGGCGTGTTTCGGCGGGACACCGGTCTGTTTCTTCTGGTCGGCCGCCTTCGGTGGGAGCCGAACGGCGATCCTTACGTTCCTGGAAATCTTGAGGTGTGGAAGAAGATCTTCCGACAAAACACGGATTTCAAAACGATCCGCGACGTGGGCCGCCGGGCCGCACATTGGGACCGCCCAGGTCAATTGCTGGAAGCCCTGCTCGCCATTGCACAAGTGCCCACCGAAACAGGTCCTTTGCAAAGCTATCTGATGCTTAGTGAAATCGACGGCAGGCGCTCCCCGGAACGTCGCCTTAGTCCCGCAACGGTGGCTTTGCTGGCCGGCAAGTTCTCTGAGTTCAGCGACCAATATTTGGTCTTTTCGGAATTTCCAGATTTGGACGATGCCTCCATCGCAGCCTTCCTCCAGGTTGCCACTAGCCTTGACGCTATTTCGAAGAGCACACTGCGGGGCAACGCGTTCGGAACATTTCAGGCCAGCGTCGGACTCTGGCAGATACTGGCGCGTCAGGGCGAAATCCCTGGCGCCGCTTTGAACGACTCTTGGCAAAAGGTGGTTGGGCCCTTTGGCAAGGTCGCTTCTGCAACGCAGCTTTTCGACGCCGGCCGCACCGCCCTGAAGGAGCTGCTGCTCACGGCAAGCGGCAAAACGGATCCTGTTCTTCAAGACGCACTCATCAATTTGCTTGCGGGTCCGCCCCAGTCGGCTCCGGACGCCCAGCGTATGCATGACTTGATCGCCAACAGAATCCGATCGGTTTTGGATGAGCAGCGCTTGGTTTCTCTCGACACCCTCTTGGCCCTCGGTGACGGCCTGCGCGAAGTTGCCGGAGGAAACTCCTCCGGCAATACCTTGCTTCCTTTGGCTGGGGAACTCCGGGAATTCCAGATGCCCCAGCCAATTTTCCGAAATAGCGAGAGAGACCAGTGGGCCGCGGGAATTTACAATAACCGTCATACAGAACTACAGATGCACACGAACCTGGCGAAGATAATCAAGTCGCCGAGTTCCCCCCAACAGCTCGCCGAGGCCCGCGGCCAACTCGCTCCCTTTCTACGAGACACCCTCGTAGGCCTCAATTACGCCTACTATGAGCCTCCCGGCGCCCAGATTCTCCACCATAATCCTCTTTTCGTTCGCTCGCACGATTTTGCGGGAGACACGGTCATTGGCCTTAACCGACTTTGGCAGGCGCCTCAGTTGTTCGGGGCGGGCTCCCCGGCGGGCGGAGGCGCACACTTGGTGGGATCGCTGGCCGATTTACCCTATGTCCTGGCCACTGCGGAGCAGGACTTCATCGCACCACAGAATGTGCAAGCCCTGATCTGGCGAGAGTTGGTGCCTGGTCTTTTGACCAATGCCGTGGTGCCCCGATGGTGGAACGTGAGCCAAAATGAGCTTCACGCCGTCAGCCTGTACCAACAGTGCGGCGAGGAGCTTTTGGCCGCTTCCGCTCAAAATGACGAATTGCGTAATAAGGTCATGAATATCCTGCCTGATCGTATGATCCCACGGCGCTCCGAAAGAGTGGAACAGGCTCTGCGTTCCGGACACTTGGCGGAAATCCTTTCGCAGTTGATGCCTGCGGACACTTTCTATCTGGCGGCTGAATATCAACGAAGATTTCCCGAAGAGACCAATTCCTTCGGACCAGCCGGTCATGAGCTTGCAGCTCTCTCCGAGCGTTACCCCAACGAGGTCAACTGGGAACGTTTGTCGCGAGACTTTGGAGTGCCCCATCGCGTTTTGGCGCAGAGTTACACCCGCGAACTGCTGAATCTGCCGCCTTTCCCGGTTTTCATGGGCTATTCCAGCCGCTTGTTGGCGGAGACCTGGGATTCCAACAACCTATACTGGGCGCGCCTAGCCGACGAAAAACACTATTCGCCGGTTATGCTAAACCGTCTGGTTCCTGAACTTACGCGTCGCATGGTCGAGAAGATTTTTGCCACTGATTTCGAGGATTGGCCGGCGCTGCTGCGCGCCGCTCGAGAAGCCGGCGAAGAGTTCCGGCAAGGCAAGATCTCTGCCTTGTCAGGAAATGACAGTATTCCCCGGCCCTAGATCAGATCGGTTGGCTCAATTTTTCAGCGGAAGGCTACGGCCGGAAAAACGACAACATGGTGCGATATGAGATTGAAACCTACAAAAAAACGAAACCTCTTGATCGTGGCACTTGTTTTAGGACTGCTGCCTCTTTCCACCTTTCGGACCACGGCGCAGCAGGACACCACGCGCCTTCACGTTGTCGTCAACCTGGTGCAGTTGAATGTGGCCGTGACCGACAATAAAGGCAACTATGTAACGAGCCTTCATCCTTCGGATTTCGCGATCACTGAAGATGGCATCTCGGAGAAAATTGCCACATTTGAAGAAGGGAATGGTCCCACGGCCAGATTGGTTGACATTACTGCCGACGCTGGGAAGAACGGTGCGGACGAATCCGTCTCCGCCGAAGGGCGCAGTCGCATGCAAGATGGGGTGCCGGGCTCTTCTTTGGAAGACCGGCTCGAAACGCTTAGTTCGACCCTTGCTGGCTCCAATGTCTTCATCCTGTTTGATACTAGCAATTACATGTACCGCGGCTTCGTCTTCGCGCAAGATGCCATCGCCGACTTCGTTCGCTCTCTGGAAAGCGCGGACAAAATATCTTTCTATTCCTATAGCCGCAACCTTTACCGGGCCGCGGCTTTGACTTCCGACCGATCGGAGGTGGTGCGCGGCGTGCGCACGAGCGTGGCGGGAGACGATGCTGCGCTTTATAACTCGTTGCTGCTGACGGTTCAGGATGCCGGCCAGTATCCGGGAAGAAAGGCCATCGTGGTGTTCTCGAACGGCCCCGACAATGCCAGCACCGTGCCCCCCGAGGATGTTGCCGAGCTGGCCCAATCGGCAGGCATACCTATCTACATGATAAGCACGACCGAGGCTCAGCTTCAGCCCGTTTCTACCGCGGTTTTTGACCGTATGAGCGCCGCCACCGGCGGCAAGGCCTATTTTGCCAAGAGTTGGCGGGATGAAAAAAATGCGTTTGCCTCTATCCGCGACGACCTAGCGCATCTTTATTCGTTTAGCTATTATCCCCAGCCGAATCCCAATCGTGGATGGCGCTCTATCAAAGTGCAACTGGTAGGCGAACGCTTGAAGAAGTATCACATCCGGACGCGCAAGGGATATCGTCCCAGAACGAACCGGTTTTCTGCCGGCAATGAGCCAGCGCCTGCTTCAGAGTCCCTGCCGCACTGAGGCAAGAGAATCCCGCGCGGTGGGAATGGAAAATAGCCGCCTTCCTCGGAAGCGCTGATTGGTGGGGTGGAGGGTATGTCTGCAAAATGCTAAGCCCAAAGAATTGAGTGCCCAGGGAGATTCCTACGGCTCCCCATCCGACCCTTGTATCCCTCCGTGTATACTTCCAGAGCTCTCTTGATCAAGCGACAGAGCGGGGGCTCTGCCTGCGGAGGTACGGCGTGCGACCAGTGATGGTGCTGACTTTGGCGGTGCTGGCTGGCTTGCCTGCCTTGGCCCAAGAAGCCAAAAACACAGAGAAGCCGCTGGCCCTGATGGTTCGCCGCACGGTCCACGATATGGGCAAGGACGCGCTCATGCCCCCCATGCTTTCCTACCTCTTGAGACTGACTCCAAACCCGGAGACCGTGGCAGTGAAACAGGTTGCCGCTAGAATCAGAGGAACGGATATGATCGGCTTCAATGTTTGTGTGAAAAACCATGGAGACATCGTCATCTTCCGTGAAACCCCCACCGTCAGGACCTACTTTCTGACTTCTCCGGCAGGAGTGCTGCGCAAGGTGATTGAGTCCCGCAAGCCGGAGAATGGCAAAGGCGAATTTAAGACCACGGAATTGCGCCCCTCGGCTCTGAAGAAGCGTTTTGACAAAGAAAGGCAGTGCTGGATGGATGTGGCGACGAACACGGCGCTCTCCTCCGACTGCTATTTCGCGGCGAAGTAGGGCGCGCGCGGTGCAGGCGATTTCTGAGAAATCTTCCTTTTCGTGCGCTCCATGAAAAGAGTCTGCTCATAATTTCCCCTGAGCCACCACAACGCGGAGGGTGCCCATCCGAGTGGGTCTCGGGGTTATCTTTCTTCTCCCCGCCCACCATGTTGCCGGAATCTGACCGAACCAAGAGACAAACCATCCACTCAACCTCTATCTATAGATCGTTGTCCGACGCATCTTCCTTTTGACCCCGCGCGTGAATTCACAGCTAAGCGGTTGCCGCCGCTTCCTGGGCTGTTTGCTGTGCTCCGTTGCGGCCCCACATTGCCAGCTGGACTCGAGAACTAGTTATTCCGACTCGGGTCGTCTTGGGGATTGACGTAGTTAAACTGCAATGGTGACTTCCCATGAACCTGTACGACGACCTCGCCGCAGGCCAGTGCGTAGTGGTGCATGTCGGGGTCGAGGAAAGCAAAACTGCCTGCTGGGAAGGCCGCCATCTTGTCCGCATCGAAGGTGTCTCCCATCCCCACTTTGAACGTTCCAGAGATGACCGTGACGTTTTCCCGCTGCGGATGCCAGTGGGGTGCGATCCGGTATCCATCAGGCATCTTTAGGCGCACCGTGTAGTCGCCGCTGGAGGCGCTCGGGTCGCCTTCGAGCACCGCGAGCTGCGCGCCGCGCGCTAGGAAAGGCGGTGCCGGTCCCCAGGGAATGGTGTCTGGAGTGAAGGCGTTTTTTCCGTGAGCCTCTGGATGGGCCACAACCGTGAAGTGTTGACCAGCCCAGCAAAGCAATGCAGCCAGCGCCATAGTCAGGTACAAGGTACGTTTCATTTGTCTTGCCTCCATTGTTTAGAATTGAACGTCGGGATCATCTACGGCGGGCCGGGCCATTTCAATGGAGAGAGAATAACCTCTATATATCTTTTGTATATCGCTGTAACCTGCTGATTCTTAGCACATAATGCTTTAGTTGGAGCGTTTCATGCGAGGTGCGAAAGCAACCATGGGGGAGGTCGAACTTGACCTTGGGCGTTACGAACTTCGCCGTTTTGGTCGCCGGGTGAAGCTCGAGAAAAAGCCCATGGAATTACTGATGTTCCTGGTCGGGCGGCGAGATCAAATGGTCTCGCGCGAAGATATCGTCAAGAAACTCTGGCGCTCGCATCTGTTTATCGATACCGACCGCAACCTCAACAACTTGGTGCGCAAAATTCGCACCGCTCTCGGTGACGACTCCGCCAAACCGCGCTTTGTTGAAACGGTAGTTGGGAAAGGGTACCGATTCATCGGTCCGCTGCGGGTGATCGACGCCCAATATCCCCGCTCTGATCTCCAACAAACGTCTCCGCGCGCGGCGAGACTGGAGAACGCGAGCGCGTGGGGCGAGCGCTCGTCGCTTGCCGTGTTGCCGCTGTTAGTTCTGGGGAAGGCCCCTGACGACCACGGCCTGGGCCTGGGATTCGCAGATGCACTGGTCACTTGTCTTGGAAATCTGCAGGGCATGGACGTGCTGCCAACCTCGGCGGTGTTGAACGTGCCTCTTGAAACACCGGCTGCGGACATCGCTTCACGCCTGGGGATCCGTTTTGTCATCCATGGCGCCATGCAGGTGTCCAAAGGGCAGTGGCGCCTCTCGCTGGAAATGTTTGACACCCATTTGCAGGGCCCTTGCTTAACAAGGAAATGCGATCTGCACGTGAGCCGTCTGTCCGAGCTGGTGCGCGAGATTGCCAGGCAGATAGCGTCGGCACTGAACCGGCCGCTGGGCCCGGCGGTGGCCCAGCAACGTCCACGATATAGCAGGGACCCGCTGGCGTATGCGGAATTCATGCGCGGCTATCGGCTTAGCAGCTCCGGTGATCCAGTCATGATGGAGAGAGCAACCCATCACCTGACTAACGCTGTGACTCGGGACCCTGCTTTTGCCCTCGCCCACGCCACCCTTTCGTTTGCCTGTACCACTCGCCATTTTGAATTCGACCCCGCCAGCATGTGGTTGGAAAAGGCTGAATTCCATTGCCAACGTGCACTTCAAATAGACCCCGATCTGCCGGAAGGACACGTCGCCCGCGCTTTTCTGCTATGGGGACCGTCGAAAAACTTCCAGCATCTTGAAGCCATTGCCGACCTCAAGCGCGCCCTCACGCTGCAGAACAATCTGCCCCATGCTTACAACCGTCTCGGCACCATCCTGGCGCATATCGGGCTGCTCGATCACGCTCGTGAAATGTATCAACGAGGACGACCTTTCCATCCCAAAAAGGCGGTCAGTCCCAGCATCGTCCAAGTCTATGTATGGAGTCGAGAATACGAACTGGCGCGCGAAGCGATTCAAGCTTGGCGGGCGGAAAGCCCAAACAACAAGTACGCAATTTATTTTGCTCCGCAGCCGGCCATGATGACCGAGGATTGGAAAGAGGCTAAAGCTTTGCTAGGTGAGGCGCTGCAACTCTTGCCGGACGAGCCACTCATCATTAGCCTGCAGGGTGTCCTTTACGCATTGACAAAGAGGAACGAACAGGCACTCGAATGCATGACCAAGGCCTGTGCGAGCCCAAAATCATTTGGGCACGCCCACCATACCTATTATCAGATCGCTTGTATTCTCGCCCTGGTAGGGCGCCGCGAAACTGCTTTTGAGTGGCTTGAGCGGAGCGTCAGCAGCGGATTTGCGTGCTGGCCTTTTTTTCTGAAAGACGGTTGTCTTCAGAGTTTACGCGGGCTTCCCGAGTTTGAACTCTTGGTGAGCGCGCTGCAGGCCAAGTATCCCGACCATCTGGGATTGCTCTAGCTTGGTGCCGAACCAGGCGGAGAGCACTCCTCCCATCCGGAAGTTAGGATGGGGCCATCGCTAAGTTCCGAGTGCCCCGTCACCCGAAGCGCTTCCGAGACAGGCTAAGTGTCAATCCTTGATAATTCGCAGTCCGTCCTTCAATACTCCCAATTCGCTGTGGAATCGATGCTTGGTGGCATCGACCTCAAGCCGATTCTTGAGGAGCAGTCTTGCTTCCTCGGCGGCAGCGCGCAATTCGGGACGCTTGTCGATGTCGCTTAAAGCCAAGACTGCATTGGCGAGACGTTGCAGGCAGTTCTCCAACTCAGTGATCCGCTTCACGACCTCGGGCGCGGACGTCTGCGCCTTGACGTAAGCATCGAGTGCGACTTGGCCTTCGATCTTCTCAACGTATTGGGAGATAGTGGTTTCCCCGTCATTTACTGGATGGACGGCACGAGGAACGATGCCTCGAAGTGGATCGGGATTCGGCATGGAACATATTATAAATCGGAAAGCCGCCAAGTGGAAATTGAGCGGGCCAACTGAACGCTCACGCTCATCCGAGCATATAATACTGCTATGCAGGACATTAAGCTTATCGTCGTCCAGACGTACGGTAGTCGCCCTGAGGCGGATTTGGCCAAGGGCGCGCTCGAAGACGCCGGCATTCGGGCCATGATTCAGGCTGATACAGCGGGAGGAATGCGTGAACACCTCGCGTGGTCCGGCGCGGGATTTCGCGTTTTGGTGCGGGAGGAAGACGCAACCGTGGCACGTGATGTGCTTACACCATCAGTTCAGAGCGACGAAAGCGCTGACTCAGACTTCCGTTGACCGCGACCCTCAATCACCAGGGCGCCGGCTTGCCTAGAAATCCTCGCTCTGAATTGATGATTTGAAAACATCCTTGTGCGGAGGCGAATTCGCGAGCAAGAAGTCAGCCTCGGTGAAGCGAGACCGCATTCACAAATCAATATTTGCGTTCTTGTCGAACTAGATGGTAAAGATAGAGAAACTCGATGAAGAGGACAGACCCCTCTGAGAGGTTCCCTTGAAAAGGAGACTGAGAGTCAGTCGGCCTTACTAGGGGGAAACGCGACGCTACGAAACAGCGCGAATTGAGCGCCGGGTTTCACCCGGAAGCTGGATGGCACCGCCGCATTCCCGGCTCCAGCAAAAGCCTTCCTTCCGAGGAGGTTTTTGCAGGATGGCCACAACCAGTCAACGCGTATTTATCCACTCCCTTTCTGATTTTGTGCAACAAGAAGTTGTTCTCCGCGGTTGGGTGTGCCGCATGCGGGTTCTCGGGAAAACAACCTTTGTCGTTCTGAAGGACTGCTCCGGGGAAGTCCAATGCGTCGCTACTCCCGAGTCGATCAAAGAACATCATTTAAAGCTCGAAGATACAGTTGAAATCGTCGGACGAGTGCGTCAGGAGACTCGCGCGAAATTGGGATATGAATTGGACATCCTTCAAGTTCGCGTCCTCAATCGCTCGGGACAGCATCTGCCCTTTAATTCATTTTCTGATCTCGATTAGAAATAAGGTCGTCGGCAACGTATTTCGGATTCAAGCAGCCCTGCTGACGTTTTTTCGGGAGTTCCTCACGCAGCGCCGTTTCACGGAAATAATCACCTCCAAGTTAGTGGCGTCCGGCACTGAAGGCGGGACGAATCTTTTCGAGGTCAAGTATTTTGACCGGGTTGCCTACCTGGCTCAGAGTCCGCAGTTCTACAAGGAACACGGCGTGGCCGGATTCGAGCGGGTTTTTGAGACGGGTCACGTTTACCGCGCTGAGCCACACGCCACCAGCCGGCACCTGACCGAATATTATTCCCTGGACCTGGAGTTTGGCTTCATCGATGGCCCAGAGGATGTTATTCAGCTCGAGCGTGAGCTGCTGACTCACATTTTTGAACGCGTAAACAAGAACTATGCAAATCTGCTCAGTTCGTACAGAGAGCAACCGCTTCCATCTATGCTGGAGGTGCCTTGCTGGGAGTTTAGCAACTGCCTCGAACTCTTGAAGGCAAGTTTCAACCGCACCGATTTAACAGACGATCTCGACCCGCAGGCAGAGCGACAATTGTGTCAACTGGCGGAGACCGAAACCGGTATCCCTGCCGTATTCGTGCTGGGTTTTCCGCTGTCGGGGCGCCCGTTCTACACAGCTCCGCGAGGAACGTCGGGGGCAGCAAATAGTTTTGATCTGTTGTTTCAGGGAGTTGAGATTACGACCGGCGGCCAAAGACTTCATCGTCGGGAAGATCTCGAGCAAGCTCTGCGCGGACGCGGAATCGATCCTGCGAATTTCCAGAATCATCTAAGGATGTTCGACCTCGGAATGCCCCCTCACGGAGGTTTCGCGATTGGATTGGAGCGACTGACTGCCCAGATTCTGAACCTTCCCAACGTGCGACAGGCAACGCTCTATCCGCGGGATAGAACCAAATTGACGCCTTGAGGAGTCGCTACAAGTCCCCGGTCCGCCGGATTCCGCTTCGACGATTACGGCGTTGCGATGCCATTGTCGTGACTCGAAGCGCGGAAGACAGAAGCCGCTCGCCGAGTGCCCCCGCCAGCCGCGTTTGCTCGTGCGGCGAAACCTTTTAACAGTCTTCGACGATCCTTGTGTACGGGTCGCGTTTCCTGCCGCGGTTCCTGGGTGTCTGCTTTACCATCAACGGCTTCGCCTATGTGACCATCAGCTTTACGGGCGTACTGTTGCCGCAATACCAGGACAAGGCGTTTAGCATGTCCTTGCCCGCCCTGTTCGGGGAGCTGGCGATCATGCTGTGGCTCGTGGTCAAGCGAGCCAAGCCGCAACCGCTGGACGCCGCAGCCTTATCGTCGTCGGCTGCCTAGGGCCCGATTAGTTCGCGTTAACGGACATCCGTATTCGGGATTGGCTCAGCCGCTGGCCCACCGAGAAGCTTGAGGTTCAGTGCCCCACCAGTGAATAGCATCTCCTCGATGGCACCGTCCACCGCCGATTGATCGAGAATGCTGTCCGTCCCTAACTCAATTTGGAGTTGCGCGGCTCGACGCATCAATTCCTTAATGAATGCCGGACTGGCCCTCTCGGTGCGCCGCACGAGTAAATCCATGATGGGCGGCGATACTTCCAGTCCACCGGAGTAAAGCTGAACGAGCTTTCTTCGACCCTCCTCATCAGGCAAGGGAAACTCGATGGCCTGGTCGATACGACCCGGCCGCGATGCAAGCGCTGGTTCGAGGTGGTCCGGACGATTGGTAGTCAGGATGAAAATCACGTCAGCATCTTCCCGGAGTCCATCCATTTCGTTTAGTAGCTTGTTGAGTAGTATTTCCTGGCCCGGGTTGTGCATCTGTTCGCGCTCACGGGCGATGAGGTCGACGTCTTCGATCACCATCATGGCTGGCTGTAAGAAGCGCGCGAGCCGGAAGTACTCGCCGATCAGCCCAACCTGTTCTGCCGTGATAAGCAAGGTGGTGTGTTGTGGGAGCTGCGAGGCGAGATAGTGGATGGTGTGCGTCTTGCCCGTTCCAGGCGGGCCATAAAACAAGAGCCCTTTCTTGGATGTGAAGTGCAACGCTTTGATTCGTTCCCGCGCTGCGACGAAGCCAGCAACGTTTCGATCGAGCAACTTCAGTGTCTTTAGCGGCAGGATGACATCTTCACGCTTGACCGCACGCAGTCGATGAACTTTTACGGCACCGCCCCGACCCAAGTAGTCGTGCTGGCTCTCCAGTGAGATCACCCGTCCGCGATAGGTACGTCCGGCTCCGACTCGAACTTCGAGATCGCGGAAGAACTCTTGTGAGAATTGCGCTCCTGGTTCTCCCTGGGAGACGGCAATTTCAACGTGCACCCCACCGACCATGCCGAATCTCACCGAAGGTCCCAAGAGCACGGCGAACGGCAAGGAGTGATCCTTCGATAGCCATAGGCCATTTTTCAGACAGCGAACGGGAACCGGATCACCAATGTCAACTTCATCGTGCTGCAACGGGCCAATGTCCATTGGGAAGGGCCCAGCGGCGAACAAATGTGCCAGGGTCGGAGTTTCATGCCCCATCTGCGCATGAATTCCAAGAAGCCTTGAAGCAGGGCGGTCTTGGAATATTTGATCGAGGGCCATCTGAACATCGACGCGAGAGATGATTGGAAATTCTCGGGCTGCCGTTACGATCTCCCCAAGCTGCACACCTTCAAAATGTTTCTGCAGAGCCTTGCGCAAGGCAGATTTTCCACTCATCGCTCGCAATACATAGCCGATCATTCGATTACCTCTCGAAGGGCATTTATGGCGGTAATTTCGGGACGCCCTCTAGGTCTTCGTCCCGTGTGAACAGCGGCCACAATTACAATTGCCCATGCTAACGGAGTTGACCGAAAGATGATATTCGCGGAAAACAACGCTTACAGGCGTCACCCGAGACTGCGCGACCTAGAGGCTTGGTGCCCAATGGACGTGTAGTTGGCAATCGGACTTTGCCGGTGAATCTGTCTGACACTTCGTTCGCGCGCTTCTGGCTTACCAGCACCTCATTTGATTACCGCAATACCGACCGCGACTAATGCGGCGCAGTGCCCTCGATCGGAGCCACTCTCGGCTGTCCGCCTGCCGGATTGAGCGCAAGGTTCACCCGCGCGCCGGACTGGATTAGCTGGGTTTCGCCGGGACCCTGGAAAAAGGTGAATCCCGGGCGGTCCTTCCAAGCCTGCGGTCCCCCAAGCCTGATCCCGTGCTGCAAGGTCACGTCGTGGATCCTTGTGACCATGGCTTCGTACTCCCTGTCACCCTGCCGGTGTCCGGAAAAATTGCCCAGGTCGGTACTGGCAGCGAAGATCACATCGATCCCGGGAACGGAGGCAATCTTCTCGGCGTTCTCGACACCGATCGGGGTTTCAATCATGATCACCACCATCATGTTTTCATTGGCGGTCTCACGGTAGTCGTTTCCCCACAAAGCCCCGTACTGGCCGTTGCCCTGGCTGCGCCGACCTTCAGGCGGATACTTGGACCACTTCACCGCTGCCTGAGCCTTCTCCACCATGTCGACCGTCGGAACGATAATCCCCACGGCGCCGATGTCCGTCGCTTTCTGGATATCGCCCTCCGTCGCGTCCGGGACACGAATAAAAGGCATCGCCGGAGCCCCCCTGCAGGCCCAAATCATTCTGGCCACATCCTCAAATGTAAGGGGGCTGTGCTGCATTTCGATCCACAAGAAATCGTAACCGGCGTTCGCCATGGCGCAATAAATATTCGGGTCAGGAGAGAAAACGGTAGCCCCGACAATCTGCTTGCCTTCCATGAGTTTCTGCTTGGCCGTGTTGTAAAGTCGTACGGGCACCTTTTGCCGTGCCACTTGCGCCTTTCCAGGCGCTATCCAGTACAAGACCATACAAATCACAGTGAATGAGACAACTTGCTTTGCTCGCATCAGCTTCTCCTTCCGGCAGAAGCATCATTTCAAGCTGCCGCAAGAAATTTATACTACGCTAGCGAAAACAGGCGCACCCCCGCGCTAGGTGAGTCGTCATTCTTACATGAATGGGGCGCCACCAGTGACATTACCGGGCGCGAGAATAGCCCATACCGATGAATGGGGGCCGTTCCCAGCATTCCTTATCGACAGCCACGTTTCTCGCGGATGAAAGTTATGGAGTGCGGACCGGCCACGACGCGTTTATCGCCAACAGTTACAGTGGAACCGTGTTCTTCCATGATCGATAGCGGTTCCGAATTATCGGTAGTCGTACGGTTTCAAATAATTGGTTCAAGGCATTCTTCATGCCAGGTTCCGGGAGTGTGCTCCAAATCATAGAGCACGTCGCCTCCATGATAGAACCCAACCTTACGAATCCTGTCGATCCGGTCTGCCGCTTGGATTTGATCTACAGAAAGAGGGTGGTGATACTTCCATTCAGTTTTGAACTTCTCCAAGTACGATCTTGCTTTAGTCCGTACCGGCGTCCCAACAGGGAATTTTTCCTTGTATAGCATTAGGCAGCCTGTCTCGCTGGCCCTGAATCAAGCAAGCTTACCGCTTCTTCGATGGACCAGACATGGCCCGCAATCCCCGCTTCCATCGCCGGGGTAACGCGGAGCGTTTGGTGAATCCGGCAGAAATTGTAGTGTATGTGACTTTCGCTCGTGTGGCGAAACATTTCGACAGCCTCCTGCGTCTCTCCGGTAGACCCTTTCACTAGGCCCCTTACAACCAGGGAGGCAACATGAGTTCCACCAAGAACCCAGGCAGATTCGCAGGCTTACTGTATGTACTCATGTCCGTCGTCGGCTTCTTCGCCATGGCCTATGTTCCCAGCAAGCTGATCGTGCACGGAAACGCAACGGCGACGGCCAGCAACATCTCGGCCTCCGAGACGCTCTTTCGCCTCGGCATCGCGGGCGAACTCATCGGCCAGGCCGGTTTTATCTTCGTGGCCCTGGCTTTGTACGATCTGCTCAAGGGGGTCAGCCGGCGGCACGCCTCGCTCATGGTGACATTGATTGTGGTCTCGATCCCCATAGCGTTTCTGAATGAGCTGAACTCCATCGCTGCCCTCGTCCTCGTGCGCGGGGCTGACTTCCTATCCGTATTCGAAAAGCCTCAGCGGGATGCTCTGGCTATGCTGTTCCTCAATCTGCATGGTCACGGATTTGGTATCTGCGAAATATTTTGGGGTCTGTGGCTCTTTCCGCTCGGGCTGCTGGTGTACCGGTCGCGATTCCTGCCGCGTTTTCTGGGCGTCTGGCTCGCCTTCGCCGGCGTCGCCTGGGTGATCCTGAGTCTCACGGGCCTACTGTTGCCGCAATATCAGGACAACGTGTTTACCTACGCTCAGCCCGCCTTCTTCGGAGAGATAGCGCTCATGCTGTGGCTCCTCATCAAGGGCGCTAGGCCGCCAGCGCTGGACGCCACAGCCTTATCGTCGGCGGCTGCCTAGTGATAAAAGTCGTGTTACCGGACTTCTGTTTATTTTCTTGGGGCCAGCTTTCGGCGCTTCCCGGCTGGCGAGCGGGGCGCGGCGTTGCGGGTCACAAACTTATGGGCCATGCGGAGCAAGCCCCCTAAAACATCGGGAGTCACGCGAGAGAGGCGAACTAGCACGGAACTATAGCCGACGTAGTGTTCCGTCACGTAGTAAACATCGGGGGCCGCAGCGAGCAACTCGGCGCGGTCATGGAAATCCACCGAGACAACAAGCGAAGCGGGTTCAGCCGACCGATGTGCGGGGAGACAGGCCAGGAGTTTTCCATGGATCTTGAGCGCCGGTTGCCCATACGCTGTGCTCTCCTCCACACCGGGCAACCGAAGCCCGATATTCCGCACGGTGTCGAAGTTGACTGTGCTTCTGGGCATTGCTCGGCACGATTCCCTTAGGGCCCACTGCTCTTCTTTGGTTCGGTAGGCCGATCAGATGCCAGCCTACCACTTGTGCGTTATCGTCGTTGTAGCTCCCCCGAGCGTGTCCTTACTGCGCCGAACCAGTCCTTTTCCATTGGCAGTTGTAACCAACTTTTGAGTTATTGCTCAACTGCGTTACCGCGTGAGTCAGGCGGCGTTTTCCTCCGAGCCCTTCCTCTACGCTACGCTGGGCGCTTGCTCGCAGTTGATCGCCCAGGGTATGCCGAATTGATCGACAAGCGCTCCAAAGCGGACGGACCAGAAGGTTTTCTGGAGGGGCATTTGCACTGTGCCGTTTTCCGCCAGCGCGTGAAATATCCGTTCTGCATCCACAGGGTCATCGATGCCCAGCAGCACGGTGAAACCCTTTGGTTGTTCATACTGCTCGGGAACAGGGTCGCCGCCCATCAAAACGTTGTCGCCGACGGCAAGAGTCGCGTGGAGGATCTTCTCGCGCCATCTCGGCGGCACTTGTTCTGCCATGGGCGATTTGCCATATGTGAGCATGGTGACGATTTTGCCCCCCAAGCATCGTTCATAAAACTTGAACGCAGCCTCGCATTGCCCGCCAAAAGCTAGATTGGGATTCAATCGCATGGTGCGCTCCTTGAGATTGAACGAAGCGTAATTGCCACATGCTGGCCCTGGGAGTCAAGCGGCGTCTTCGTTTTTCTCCGCAACCGCGTTTGTTGGTATCCTCTCGACGCCGTCTAGGAAGCGCAGGCCGGCGCGCACCAACGGCAAGAACTCAGTCCCATCTACTTTCCGCCAGCGCTCTGGCGCCGTGGAAACCGCGAAGATCTTGGTGGCTGCCGGAATTTCCATCAGACCGGAATTCGCAACACCGTTAATTGAACCGATTTAAGACTTGACCCGCATTGCCTCCTGCGAATAAATTGCTAGATCAGCAGCACCACTGTCGTTGGTTCGTGAATTGGGAGAAGAATTATGACCGCATCTCAACCGGCGCCTGCACCGAAAATGAGGGTCCCCTTCTATGGGCATGCCCGTCAGTACCACAGCATTAAGAGTGAGATTGACGAAGCATTCCACGCCGTCATCGATAGCGAGTCCTACGTAATGGGTCCGACGCTGGAGCGCTTCGAAAACGAGCTCGCCCACTATTTTGGAATGAAACACGCCGTCGGGGTGAACTCGGGTACGGACGCGTTGTGGCTTGCATTCATGGCACTGGGCATCAGCCCCGGCGATGAAGTGATTACAACCGCGAACACCTTTTTTGCGACGGCTGAAGCCATCTGGATCGCGGGCGCCAAAACGGTCTTCGTGGATTCCGATCGGGCCACCAACAACATCGATGCCACGAAGATTGAAGCGGCCATCACGCCGCGCACCGTGGGCATCGTGCCTGTACATCTTTACGGACATTGCGCGGACATGAAGGCGGTCAGCGCGATCGCCAGGAAGCACAAGCTTTGGGTTGTAGAAGACAACGCGCAGTCCATTGATGCGCATGGAGACGGATTCAAACAGGGCGAATTGAGCGATGCAGTGTGCACCAGCTTCATCATCCAGAAAAACCTCGGGACCTATGGCGATGGCGGCGCACTCATCACCAACCGACCGGAGATAGACAACACCTTGCGGCGGCTGCGCAACCACGGCTCGCTGAAACGGTCCGTGCATACCTTTGGGTTCAATAGTCGGCTGGACGATCTCCACGCGGGATTCCTGAGCGTGAAGCTAAGGCATATTACGAAGTGGACCGATCAGCGCCGAGCGTGGGCCAAACGCTATACCCACGGGCTTACAGGCACTAGCCTCAAGCTTCCGAAGGAATTGCCGGGATATCGCCATGCGTATCACCTTTACGTTGTGGAGCATCTCCAGCGCGATCACCTAGCGCAATTCCTAGTTGCGGCGGGGATCGATGCGAAGATGCACTACCCCATCGCGATTCACAAACAGGAAGGCTATCCATGGAACAAGCTGGCCGATCCGAAGCCGCATGTGCCAAACGCCGAGGCGAACGCAGCACAGTGCGTTTCCCTGCCGATGTTCACCGAGCTGACCGCGGAAGAAGTGGACTACACCATCGCTAAGGTCAAGGAATGGGATGCCGAATTCGGGAGGTAAGATGTCAACGAGGAACCGTTTCCCGGGGTCGTAAAAAGCCGGAACTGGAGAAACTCCTCAGAGTCTTGCCGGAGCAACCCGCGCGACTCTCCACTGCAGTCCATCGCCACGAGTACACCACCTGATGGCTGAAAGTTATGTTTCAGTGAAGCGCGCGCCTGTGGTCGAAAACGATCGGGAGTTGGGACTGTTAGTTAGGCGGGCACCGGGCGACATTGCAGCACGTGCTTCCAAGGTTTAGAACTTTCGGCGTCGCCTGGATTAAGTTCCTCTTGCGCAGGAAGAGTCCTACTGAAGGTCGAGGACGAGGAGGGTAATGTCGTCCTCCTGCGCGCGCTCGGAGTTGTGGCCGGAAAAACCGGCGATGTTGTCGAGGAGGGCGTTAGCGAAACGAGCGGCAGGGACATCCAGCTGCCTTTCCAGGAATTCTTTGCAGCGTGCCTTGCCGAATTCTTCCTGCGCAGTGTTCTTGGCTTCGAAGAGTCCATCCGTATAGAGCAGACAGCGATCTCCGGGACGAACGCGGATTTCCACGGAAGAGTAAGCGGCTTCGGGAAACATGCCCAGCATCAGGCCGTTCTCTTCGATTTCCCGTACGTTACCCGCGGTGCGGGAGGCCAGCATGAGCGGAGGGTGGCCCGCAGCGGAGTAGCGAAGCAAGCTCTTCTCCAAATCCACGAAGAGATAAGCGGCGGTCACGAAGTGCTCTTCGAACTTGCCGCAGAGAGCACCGTTCAAGCCGGTCAGAACGCGCACGGGATCGTGGGCGTGAGCCGCTTGGCCCGCGAAAGCGACCTTGAGCATGGAGGCGATCAGCGCAGCCGGCACGCCGTGTCCGGTGACGTCGGCGACCAGAATACCTACGCGCTTTTCGTCTACCCAAAGGAAATCGTAGAAATCGCCAGCGACGGCGCTCATGGGCGCGTAGCGCGCAGCAATTTCGAGTCCTGCGAGGGTGGGGACGCCTTGCGGAAGCGTGGAGGACTGAATCCGACGGGCGATTTCCAACTCTTTGTTGATGGCGATGAGTCGTTCTTCGTTCGCGAAGGTACGGTACGCGGAGACGTATCCAAGACCCGCGACGAAGACTAGGAAACCAAGAAACTCCACGTTGTGCCCAGTCAGAATCTTAAGGCCCAAGAGATTCGCGTGCACGACGAACAGCATCCAAACGAGAAAGCCGACGATAAAAACGCGGAATTCGCGGCTGGAATGTTGGCGCGGGCCCGGGCGCCATTTGTTGGCGACTAGGAATAGCGCGCTGGCCGCGAGCGTGCCGAGCACCACGAAGTTATTCGCCAAGGCGAGCTTAGCCAGACTGACTCCAAGCGCGGCGGCCAGGATTCCGAAAATCGCGAAGGCCGTCTGTACGGCGAGAAGCCAGCGAAGGAAGTTTCTAAGGTGTTCGTCGGCGACTTGGTAAAGGAAAAGGCCGAGGGGAAGAATGATGGTGCACGTGATGACCCAATCGGCGGAGGCCCAAAATATTCGCGACTCATCGAAGAGAGAGCGAAAAGACGGCCGAGAAACCAACAGCCTGACAGCATAGAGAATGGAGAACACGCCGACGTAAACGAGCGTCAGATCGTGTGTCCTGCGGCGAAAGAAGAAAAGTGCGATCGCGGCGAGAGCGACAGTGAGAAGAGCGACGGCGGCCGCAATAATCGCGAGCTCCCAGCGCAACTCCGAGCGCGAAAAAGATGCCACGGCTTGAGCCAAGGGAAGCGTGCTGGTGTTCGACGCGTCGGGCATGTGGGATTGAATTGTATCCAAGTCCACCGCCATCTCCCACTCGGCCAATCCCGTAGGCTTGTTCGTGGAGCGTGGTGGGTCGTCGACTTCGAAGAAACGTGACCGCTAGTCGCCGATGTCATTTCCATGGTTGGTTGAAAATAATGTTCTTTCGCGGTGAGTACTGCTTGAGAGGATTGCTCCAGGAATCCTGCCTGCCAACGCATCTTTCGCCTAGCATCGCGCTTGGAACTTCCGGTAGTTACCCCTCCCCGAAAGATCTCCGACTGTCAGGACGCAGTGCTTAAGCAACTACAGCGGCAAGCCCCAAGCGGCCAAGGTTGAAGCATGGCATTTGTCGTCGAAGACAACCCGGTCAGAGGAAGCGAAAGCGAACACTCACCACCTCTGACATTCCGCTCTAATGCAGCGGCGCGAAATAGTTGTGCATCACGCTGTGCGCGACTTTACGGCCGAGCAAACTACCCTGCACGACCGAGCTATGATAGTGAAATCCCACGTAGGTACGTGCAAGTTCCACCTCGGTCTGCCACTCGTGAACGTTTTTGTATTCGTGGGTCGTGCCGGTCACCGTGCTGTCGATGGAGATCTGCTACATACGCCATCGCAAACAATCTCGCAGTATCGGCAAGGCTAAGGTTGAAGGCAGTTGCCGTTCTGCGTAGCAAGCGGCCGTATTGGGCAGTGGTGTGCTCCGTCCAAAAAAGAGCAATCTCCGTTTGTTTTGGCGTTCTCACCGTGCTGTTTATCGCCCCCAGCGCCTTCACCTGGTTATAGTCATCGACCCACGTTTGACTGAACAAGCTGGGCGGCGGCTCGGGAAGGAATTGGGCCGGATCATCAAATGTGAACGGCCGCATCTGCCCGAGCCAGGGCGTTTGCGGCGCGGTTGCGCCAGGCGTCAGGATCCAAACACCAGGGACGGGAGAAGATGGGAAGCTGTAGGGGACATGGGCGCCTAACCCATCGCCGGCGCGTAGCGCGATCAAGGCGTTAGCTGAAGCCAGCCCCACCGCCTGACCGTCTGTTTTATCGGGACCGTCGGGGATAGCTGCCAATGCGCTGCCATAGGCGGCGTCAAGCGACATAGCGCGATCGGGTAATAGGTGTCGCAGCGTCCGATACGCGGCTTCAATCGCCGCGGCATCCTCGGACGCGCCCGCAGGCGCGGTCAGAGAGTATTTGTAAGGCTCGAAGCGTCCATCGATAGCGTTAACCGCGTTGTACACGGCCAATTGCATGTACGCGACGTAAACTCCCGCCCCACCTGGAGTCGCCGACCCCGGTGCGGCGCTGCTACGAGCTTCGCTGATGGCAATGGAGTTCCACTGCGTCACGGCGTTCTGCGCGGTCATGCCTGTGGCAATGAGCAGGCTGAAGGTCGCGACGATTGCGATGCGTTTGACCCCGTTCATTTCGTCCTCCTCTTTCTTGGCCGATATCGCGGCCCGGCGATATTGAGCTTCGCGGCCTGGAGGGTCAATGCTGCGGCGCTCCTTTTCACGTCACATCTGAATCCCAAGGTAAGCTGTTCATTCCACGCAAGATGTGTGGGTAGCTCCGAAAGGTAGGTTGGTGTGATACGCTTTCGGTTCCAGGGACCGCCCATGCCGGACGCCAAGCACGCTTCCTCAGTCCGTCGCTTTGCTGCGTTTGAAATAAATCTTCAATCGGGAGAACTGCGCAAAAGCGGGATGCGGCTACGGCTTTCGGGCCAGCCCTTTCAAGTCTTGGCTGTCCTGGTCGAACGTCCCGGCGAGTTGGTTACGCGTGAAGAACTGCGCTCCAAACTGTGGCTGGC
>WNFO01000529.1_pt1 | contig 27640 bp, 23 predicted proteins | sample 5400251 | NCBI WGS metagenome assembly WNFO01 (sample SAMN13153354, study PRJNA577476) | soil metagenome | isolation source: 100 cm saprolite under Madrone tree | place: USA:California | collected 2016-06-14
TCGATTATATAGGTGACGACGTTGTCGGGATGCCGTCTCCGGCGAATTTCATCTGCGGCAGCGCCGATGCGCGCGATATCGTATGACTCAAGTAGGGCCGTGCACTCGCCGGCAGTCAGCCTTTCACCGGCGAGCGTCTTGTCAAGAATCGTTTGAACGTGGTGCACGCCCCTAGTCTATTAATTTGGCTCGCAATACTCAAAGGCGGACGAGGAATCGGTCCGCGCCTGTTACTCTGACGGGCCGAGAGTTGCGATATTGATCGGCAAAACACCCGCACGTTCAAAGCTGCGGGTGTTCTTGCCTCTTTGTTCAGTTTTTGTTCAGTTCTGGCGGGCCCTCACCAGGAAAACGTCCCAAGCCCAGCGGGCGACTTGTGTATCCTGGGCATCCTTGACCTTCGCGCGATAGCGAAACCAATTGCCGTACTGATCCTGGCGCCTCGATTCCTTGTAATCGAGCCCGAGGGAATTAACCCCAAGCTGATCGAGCTTGTGCAATTCGTTCGACTCAGAAATGCCGTTGTGATTTTCATCCTGCCACAACCGCAGCGAAGAGAAAATCGCATCAAGCTTACTAATCCTCCCATCACCATTCCCGCCATTCGCGGGCTTGTCATATTCGGCGAGTGCCAGAAAACCGTTGGGGTCGGATGAGGCCGGTTGAGGAGTGTGGTTCCCGAATAGCTCAGCGCCGTCGTCAATGGTTCCGTTGCCATTACGATCGAGCGCGAGCCAGGCGTCATCTGACGCGGCCGCCGTCCAGGAGAGTTTCTCTCGTTTGCCATTACTATCGAGATCAAAGTTAACGCCCGAGGCCGCCTCAGTCAGAGCAAAGCCGTCGCCCAGAACGTCTATCAGAATCGGCGAATCGCAGCACTCGTGAGCTTCACCCGTCCCGACGCAGCACACGCTGCCGCCACCGCCGCCACCGCCACCGTATGAAGGTGGGGGTTCCGGTTCGCAATTACCGGAAAAAGAGTTCCAATACAATCCCTGTTCAGAGCAGTCCGACGATGTAGTTGGCATGCTGTCGTAACAAGAATTATTCGCAAAGCTCCAGATTAAACCGCTTGATTCACAAGATGCTCGCGTGTGCGATGGGAGATTGCACGTGTGCCGGTGCACCACCTGGCCATTCCAGACATCTCCGCCGGTCATCGTCATACTCGACCCTACGCCCTGCAATGAAGCTGAAAAGGTACAATCGGAAAATAGGCAATTCCTAACGGCGATACCACGACCGGTATCGCAAGTAACGGGCGTTCCGCGAGGTCCTGTGCCGGGTTCAACCTTATCGTCATACCTGAGTACGTGGGAGTAAATCCAGTTGCGCAGCGTCCCCGTCTCAAATTGATAGATACCGACGAGGTTAACCCTACACAGTTGTTGGTTACTTGCTCGTGGTACGCATGACCCGGTAAAAAGCAAGGTCTCTCCGTGATGTCCGCTGGCATGCTCGGTATTGTCTTCCGTAGTGCTGGCGACGGGTTCAGTTGTAGCACTTGTCGTAGCCCAAGTTTCTGAGGTGTACTCCTGCATCGGCGTCATTCCCGCTCTGGCCCCAGTTGACCACTTTGCAGGCAACATTCTTACGGCTTTGGTACCTGACCGCGACACACTTCGGCGATTTGATGCTGGGGCTGTATCGAGGAGAGAAATGGGCTTTTGTCCGTACGGACGCCGCTTTTCATTCCAGGCGTCTGTAAGGATTCCGCCCGCTCCTACGCTGTCCCAGAACGTTGGCTTGAGATTTTCGACCGAGCCGAAAGGGTTATGGAAAAGTGTCAAAGCACGGTACGCGCGAGTTTTGCCCTTAAACGAAACGATCACGTCATAGAGAGCATACTCGCCGACGTCGTAATATTGCTCCGCTTCGAACCCGAGCAGATTACCGATAGTCCAATGCCAATCGTATGCTGATGCAAATTGACTGTCCCCCCATTCCGCCTGATAAAACACGAACTCTTCCCCTTTATTCAATTGCGAAACCGTGTGCGTGAGCGTAACAACCTGGCCCGAGGTCTCTTCTATCTCGCGGGCTAACATTCCCTTGATTTCGTTGACGGGTCCTATGCGGAAGTTACTTAGTTCAAATTTCAAGACTTGACTGTCGTCTGAAGGTTCGGTTTCCGAATCGTTTTTGTACTTCCAAGCCGCCCTGCTGAGCATCGTCAATTTTTCGTAAGCCGCTCGGACCAGTCTCTCCTCAGGACTATCGGGTCTCTTTTCACCTACAGTGGAGGAAGTACTTGCCGAAGAGGATTTCGGTTTAGTTTCCTGGGCGCCGATCATCTGGGTCAGACTAAGAATTACGAGAGATGGGATCAGAATACCGCGAGATTGGGGTATCATTTTCATAGTCCTTTCTTCTCAGAAGAGATTGGGGTTACTGAGTACGAGAGCTGCTTTGGGTGCTTAGCTCCCGCTCAATGATGGCTTTGAAATCGTCAAAACCAATAGCGCCGCGCACCAATTTCCCGTTGATGATGAAAGTTGGTGTGCTGTTAATTCCAAGTCTTTTCGCTTCTTGCACGTCTCGCAAAACAACAGCTCGAGCTGCTTCAGAATTAAGACAAGTCTGAAATTGCGGTTGCTTGAGACCGAGATCTGACGCGATCTTATTGAGGGATTCTGCCGACAAGTCAGGGGATGAAAATAATGCGTCCTGATACTGCCAGAAGAGTCCCTGTTCTCCAGCACAGAACGCGGCCCGGGCCGAGGCAAACGCCTCGGCATGCATGTCCAAAGGCAGGTGCTTGAAAACAAGTCTTGCTCTCGCCCCATAAGCTCGCATCACTTCTTTCAAAGTTTTTTGAGATTCCCTGCAGTAAGGACATTGAAAATCCGCAAACTCAATGATTGTGATTGCGCCGGTGTCTTTGGAACCGGTTGAAGGCGCAGTGCTCGCATCGACACTCATGGCCGACAATCTTGGCTCTTCCAAACGCAGGTCGATGCTGGCATTCTTTCTTAAGTCAGCCAGGGCATTACGATAGAGAGCCATCCGCTCCTGATTCTCAAAATCGAGCCTGAGTCTTTCCTTTGCTTCGTCAGGACTCATCATTCCAAAAACACTTTCATGTTCGGCATACTCCTGTTCGATTTTGCCGGGCGGCACATGAACTTTTCCTACTGTCAGTTGCCTCTTCAGCTCATCGATCGAGATAGCCTTTTTTCGGGCGGCATCTTCGAGAATACGTCTAGTGACAAGATTCTCTAATGCGGCCTTGCGCAGCGCATAAATCTGTTCTTTCAAAGGATGGAGCTGCGCAGTAATCGAATCATCAACGTCACTCTCAGTGATGTTCTTTCCATTCACTACCGCGACCACGGGATTCGCTGACTGGGCATAGGCGCCTCGGTAACAGAAGCCAACCCACAAACACGTGGCGACAATAAGACAGACTCGTACAGTGAGAGTCACAGCCCCTCCTTCTTAGTTTGTATTAAGAACTTTCGGCGTCAGAAAAGCGTCAGAACAGCTTTGTCTGGTGCGGATTTCAAGAAACGAAGCTGACTACCGAGACATCCGGTGATGCGGGTAGGGAGCCGGTTAACGACGGCACTATACGCTCTTGTTCAAATTCGTCAAGCGCTTTACTTTTTCAATATAAATCTCATCGATAAAAAGGTACTGAGCCGAAGCAAGTGCCATTACATGGGCCGGCTCCGTCAAAGACCGAGAATTGTCTGCCAAATCTGCGCTTGCCTCACTTTACTTATGTCTCCATAATTCGCGCGCGAGTCGTTAATATCCATTACGAAGAGAGAGGATGCGCGCATTGAAGGCCTAAGATGAGTCGACTTCAAGCGCGGCCAAACAATGTCGGCACGCAAACTCGATCTCCATACTCATTACTACCCGCCGATCTATTTCGAAAAGATTCGCGACCTGCCCTCCGAATTCTCTTTTGACAAGAGCCCATCGGGACAGACGATTATCAAGTATCGCGGCGCTCGCTTCTTTGGCGTGACGCCCCCGATGACCGACATTGCTCGGCGCCTGAGGGACATGGATCGCGTGGGCATCGACGTGGAAGTCATTTCACTTTCCACGCCAAATCTTTTCTTTGCTGACGCGCAACACCAACCCGAAATCGCGCGCATAGTGAACGACGCTTACGCCGAGTTGATCGCGCAACACCCAGCGCGATTCAAAGGATTCGCTTCGATTCCGATGGATACGCCTGACGCGGCCCTGAACGAATTGCACCGAGCAATTGATGAGTTGAAGCTGAATGGAGTGATCCTCTTGAGCAACATCGCCGGCAAGCCACTAACTTCGCCTGAATATCGTCCTTTCTTTGCCGAAGCCAATCGCATGAAGCTCTGCATCCTGCTTCATCCGATGCTGCCCGCTAACGCCGAACCTTTTCGCGAGTACGTCCTCGGTCCGATTGTAGGTTTTATGTTCGACACTACCCTGGCCGTCGCGCGCATGTGCTTTGACGGGATGCTGCGCGAGTTTCCGGACATCCGCTGGATCGTCGGACATCTCGGTGGGGCAGTGCCTTATCTGATGGAGCGCATGGACAACGGCTGGCGCGATTTCCCGGAATGCCGCACCAAGATCGACGAACTGCCGAGCAGCTATCTGAAACGGCTCTATTACGACACCGTGAATTTCAATCCGCACATGTTGATGATGGTGCGCGAAATGATCGGTGCGGATCGAATGGTGCTGGGCAGCGATTATCCACACCTGCTGGGCTCAATCGAGCGTGCCGTCTCGTCAATTGAAAGCCTGGACATATCTAACGACGAGAAGTTAAGGATATTTGAAGGCACGGCGCTGTCGATTCTTAATAATGTGTGAGCTCTCCGCTGTTGCTGATGCGCGGTTTTCCACCAGACTATTTGACTACTTCAAAATCAATCCACTGCGTTGCCGTACGCGACTTCTGTTTGGAAGAATCCGCAACGATGATCTGCACAATATATTCACCGGGCAGCATCTCTGAACCCAACTGAAAGAGGGAGACATTCGTTATACGCCGTCGATCTGGCTGGCCTTCAAGACCCACGGGAATCAACTCACCCGTGAAGACTGGCTTGCCATCGTGAAAGACGCGCGTCTGAGCACTTAATTGCGCAGAGTTCGCCGAGCTTTCGACGTTTGAGTTGTAAATGGCATAAGCAAAAATGACCGTTGATCCCTGACGAAACCGCCGCACACCCGGGCCAGCGGTAACCATTTCGACCTCGTTGTTCGTCGACGACTGGCGCGCCGCTGCTACTGCATTTCCCTGGGAGGGCGCTTCTCGCGCAAAAATCCCTGAGAGGGCCAGTTGGCCATTGCGCAAATCGGGAACCTCGACAAACTGGCCTGACGCCCCGATACGCGACGAGCCCAAGTCACGGATCGCAACCCGAAACTGAAAGGCGCCGCTTTGTTTTACCGGAGTATCAAAGCTGTGGACTATTCCGTCGCGCTGAGCTCGCTCGTACCCTGCCCCACGAAAGCGAAGTGTTCCTGTTTGATCCTGCTGGTCGATGACCTTTCCATTATCGCCGAACAACACACCCCTCAGATCCAGCTTCGCGACGTGCCAGCCGTCTGCCCCTTCAGTGAAAGTCAGATCGTGCGGATCGAGGTAAAGGAACGAACGCAGTAAAGGACCCTGAGACGCGTCGTCCACAAAGAAACTAGTCAGCTGCGCCATCACCTCGTTCGCACCAAACGGAGACAACAGAGCCTTGTTCATTTGGTCCGCGACCGAAAGCTCCAGAGGATGCGCCTGTTCATCCGTAAAGCCATAAAACCCCGCGCGCGTCCGGACGGTTAATCCCTTTCGCTTCAGCCGGGCCCTGAGGTGATGGAATTTTCGGTTGAAGGTTTCTTCGGTGGGACGGAAGCCGATCAAATAATAGCCCTGTTGGTCTTCCATCACGCGATCCAAATCAAATCCATTCGAATTGTGGATAAAAAAACCGCCGGTTTGTTTGGCAATCAAATCGGAGCCCTCGCGACCGGCGAGCAAAGCCCTGGAACGGGCATCCACGGTTGCACTGACCTCTCTTTGCATGGCGGCCAGATTGGGTCTGGTAAGATTGGGTGCGCTAACCTCATCGGCCGCCATCAGTCCGGTGGTTTGCAGTCCGCGCGTGTCGACGGCGTAAATCACCACTGCAGAGCGGATGGCAAGTTCGGCCACACGCTGTAATTGATCATAGTAGTTGATCCTCGATTCGGTCATCGGGGGGCCACCGGTGCGCGGCCCACTGGACGCATCCGGAGAGTTTTTGGCTAGCGTGCTGGGGTCCTGGTCCTCAATTGGCAGAAAATCTGATAAGAGCACCATCGACTTGCGTCCAGGCAAATAACTCATGCCTCGGAGGATGAAACGGAGGGATTCAATCGTCGCCACCAACGTCCCTTGACTACACAAACTGGCGTTCTCGCCGGGGTCGCCTAACCGCGGGAAGACATGCAAGCCGGCGCGGCTACATTGATTCCAACGCAGGTGATCGGCTGCGCTTTGCAACAGTCGGCGGTCATTGGTGAACTGTTGCAGGGAGCCCACGTCGCCGCCGGTGCGGATGATAGCGACCAGATCGTTAGGTGGAATTGTGTCGAGAAACTTTCTGATCTGGCTGCGCACGTGCGGCATACTTTCAAGCGATATGCCCAGGTCGTCAACCACCAGGGCGATCGTGCGCCTTTGATCGTTAGAATTGATCTTTGCCGGCGGCACGGGCGGCGCCGTCGGCGCGCTCTTATCTTTGGAACGGGCCGGGGCGACTCTTTCAGCGCCGCTCTCCGGTACGTTAGAAATATATGAGAAGTTGGTGATAGTTTGCTGCCGGCCGTCTTCGAAGAGATCAAAGTCGCTCGCATCCAGGTCGGTCACCGGCTTACCGTCTTTGGTTACAACGACGTCCACTTGCACGAGATTCGTTGTGATTCGAATAATGTCCTGCTCGTTGTGGCCAGGCGGGTTTTGTTGTTTTGGGGCAGAGGTCTGTGATTGCGGTGGCTGCGGCTGCTGACCACTAACAGAAACCAGAAGCGAGCAGAAAATCAACGAGTGAAGAAGAGATCTTCGGGCCATTTCATGGATCCTCCCAGGGGCGCGTGGCCGCAGCTTACGAGATTCATGCGCAAAAGTCACGATTGGTCCGAAATTGATCATCCTTCGGAAAAGCCTTGTCAGCCATCTCTTCATCGGATAACCTGCCCGATTCTCAGGGAAGAGTCCAGCAATGAGAGCAGCCCCACTGAATCCCGCCCCGATCGAGTTGCATCACAAGATTTACGGTGCGGGAAATCCAGTGCTGTGCATACACGGCTTCGGGGCGAGTCTGTTTTCGTGGCGCAACTTCGTCGGACCCCTGTCGCGGAACTACCAACTCATCCTGATCGATTTGAAAGGCTGCGGTGAATCACCCAAGCCACCCGGGTCTCGTTACTCACCCCAGGATCACGCAGACCTCATTTACAAGTTTATTCTGGATCACGATCTGAAGAATCTGACTCTGGTAGGAAATTCATTCGGCGGCTCATTGTCCCTGCTGCTCTCGATCAGGCTCATTGAAAACGAACCAGGTCGCTTGCGCGCTTTGGTCCTCATCGATCCCGGGGCCTATAAGCAATACACTCCGGGTTACGTGAACTTCATCGGGCTCCCACTTATCGGCTCCCTGGTGTATCTGATACCGGCAACGTGCATGGCCAAATCCGTTTTGAAGCTGGCTTATTTCGATCCTAAGAAAATTACCGCCGAGCAAATCGCGGCTTATGCGGCGCCCCTCGCCGCGCCGGGAGGAAAGCACGCGCTGCTGGAAACTGGAAAGCGGATGATTCCGCCAAACATTGACGAACTCGTCGCCAGATACAAAGACATCAATGTGCCGACGCTTATCATTTGGGGCCGGCAGGACAAGATCATCTCGCCCGAAGCAGGGACGCTCTTAGCTCAAGCAATACCGGACTCGTCATTGCACTGGATTGATCAATGCGGCCACGTGCCACAGGAAGAAAGGCCGGAGACAACTATCCCCCTGATTCTTGACTTCCTGGAGAGCCTGTAGAGTAGTAGCACCCCGGTGAAAGGAATCGAAGAAACGAGATTCCCGATAACAGGGTAAAAGAATGATCCTCGAACTCACGTGAAGCGATTCGAACAGAATCCGTGTTCTTGCTGTCTCGTGTGACCTAGTGGATCGCCTCGCTGCCTCTTATTAGTAAGCACTCTTAACTGGGTCTAGCAAGACTATTATTTGGCACGCACCAAGCCGAAGGTCGAAGTCTTGACCGGCGATTAACTCGTTTCCTCCTCATCGTCATCGTCGTTTTCTTCGTTGTAGATCTCATAACCCGTGGAATCGTCGTAGTAATAATTCTTTCTTGACGTGTCGCCCGGCTGTTCCTCTTCCAACACGGGCGAATCATCTTTGTCCAGCTTGGGCTTTTGCTTCTCGCTCATTGTGATCAATGATAGCGCACTCAACGTGCGCCTGGACCTGCCAAGAATATATCCGATTACCGACACCCGGCTTTCCAGGCTGTCGCATGCCGAACAGGTTGCGCGTCTGATTGAAGGCGGGGCCTCGCTAATCCAGCTGCGCGACAAATTCTCTGCGCCCCGCGAATTCTACCGCGACGCCGCGGCCGCCTTACAGATTGCGCATGCTCATGGCGCGAAATTAATAATCAACGACCGGGTCGATATTGCGCTCGCGCTTAAGGCTGACGGCGTCCATCTGGGTCAGACGGATATTCCCGCCGCGGCCGCCCGACGTTTGCTTGGCAAAGAAGCCATTATTGGATTCTCGACTCACAATCCGGAGCAAGCGAAACTGGCGACCGCATTTCCGGTGGATTACCTTGCGTTTGGCCCAATCTTCCCAACTTCGACCAAAGAGAGTCCCGACCCGGTTACCGGCCTGGGTGGGCTGGCAGCGGTTGCCACTATCAAAGGGCCCTTACCTCTGGTAGCAATAGGCGGAATCACACTCGAAAGGGCCCCCACAGTGTTCAAGGCTGGGGCCGACAGCGTCGCCGTGATTACCGACTTAGTCGCCGATCCAACGAGGATCGCAGAAAACATGAGCGAAATGATCAGTCTCACATACGCCGTGCCCAACGCTCCCAGCCAGAGTTGAACATTTTTTACTTGCGTTTATCGCTGACATCGGTGAAAATGGATTCGCCGTGAATGTGCGCGGCAGGTCTCCCTTTGACCCTCGCATTAATCCAAGAAAGCCAAATCCTCGATAGATTAGAAATGGAGAGCCGCCAGGCATGAGCTTCTTCGATCTGCCGCCCGTAATCGAACGTATGCTGATGGTCTCTGACAAGATCAGCGACCTTAACTTTTCAGTTGGTCAACTGCCCCAGGTTGAGATCAACGGAAAGCTAACGCCAGTCCAACCGCTGGGCCTGCAAAAGCTGACTCCTTATCAAACCGAAATTATTGCCATGACGCTGCTCCAGGAGAACTCTGAGGCAGCGGAACGGTTAGTGCAAACGGGGACGGCCGACCTGAGTTATTCCCTTCCTTCGCGCGCTCGTTTTCGTTGTAATATCTTTCAGCAGCGCGGGGTTTATTCGATCGTAATGCGCGTCATTCCGACGGACATTCCCACGCTTGGTTCTTTGGGATTGCCTTCACAACTGGCAGAGATTGCCGAGTTGCGAAACGGCCTGGTGCTGATCACGGGCCCAACCGGATCCGGAAAAAGTTCGACCCTGGCGGCAATCGTCGACATCATCAACGAGTCAAAGCATTATCATGTGGTGGCGATCGAAGATCCGATCGAATACCTGCATACTCACAAGAACTCAACCATCAATCAGCGTGAAGTCGGACATGACACGAAAGATTTTCCTTCGGCCCTGCGCGCTGCACTGCGCCAGGCGCCTAAAGTGATTTTGATCGGCGAAATGCGTGACTATGAAACCACTGAGATCGCGCTCGAAGCTGCCGAGACCGGACACCTCGTCCTCTCCACGCTGCATACCATCGACGCGTCAAAGACGATTGACCGTATCATTGGCCTCTATCCGAAAAACGAAGAGCCGGTTATTCGCACGCGGCTTGCGCAAACGTTCCGTTACATTCTTTCGCAGCGTCTGATTCCCCGATCGGACTTTCGCGGCCGCATCGCCGCAGTTGAGATATTGAGATCGACCCCACGCACTCGCGAGTACATCGAGAACGGCGAAGCCGAAGGTAAATCGCTGCTCGATGCAATGCGCGACGGTAAGCTTGAAGGCATGCAGAATTTTGACACCGTGATCAAAGACCTGATTGAACGTAAGATCATTTCGGTCGAAGACGGCATCGGCTTTGCGACCAATCAGAACAACCTGCTGCTTTCGCTGAAAGGTCTGACTTCCGGAGAAGATTTCATTCGGAGTCAGTCAGAAAATGTGGTTCCCGAACCATCGCGACAGCCGTTCGCGTTCAGTCTAACTGAATAACTAAATAAACTAACCAATTTACTCGAGAGACAATCATGGTTCTCATCTGCCCAAAATGTGAAGCGCGTCTGCAACTAGACGAAGCCAAGGCCCCATCGCGCCCGTTCACTGTTCGCTGTCCCAAGTGTCAAACCAGCGTCAATGCCCAACCTGCGACGGCAACAGCCGGTGAACCAGATGCTTCTGATGTGGTCACTTCGCCGGAGGTGACTCCGGTTCCGAGCCGTAGTCCGTTTGAACGTCCGGCGACTGCGCCACTTTTCCGGACCCGCAACGATGACTCGAATGCTCCTGCCGCGGCTGGAGCTCCCGGCCTGAACGACATCGCGAAGCTCCTGGCTGACGCCCTGCGTCACTCCGGAGGCCAACCCGGCGCCAGCCGAGGCCGCACCCGACCGGCATGGGATCGACGAAAAGTTTTGGTTTGCGCCAGTCCGGCATATCGTGAACTGCTCGCGCTCTCGCTGGCGGAACAGGACTATGACGTTTTCGTCGCGGAGAACATGGTGCAGGGATTGGGACGGATGCGCGAAGAGCGTATGGACGTCATCGTTCTCGATGCGAACTTCGATCCACTCGAGCAAGGCGTGGCTTTCATCACGCGCGAAGTTCGCCTGTTGCGGCCTTCCGAGCGACGGCGGCTCTTTCTCGTTTACTTAACTTCGGGCGTACGCACAATGGACCTGCACGCGGCTTTTCTTAACAACGTCAATCTCGTCATCAATCCTTCCGATGTTGAGCAATTACCCGCAGCGCTCGAAGTTTCATTGCGCCACTACAACGAACTCTATCGTGATTTCATTCGGGCGCTGGACGTAGCGCCGATCTAGTTTATGTATCGCAACCTGGCAGCTTGCGAGGCTTCGCAGCCTGTCCATTTAGCGGCTCTGCCGCCTGATGTGCGGAAAGCCTTCGGCTTTCCGGACCGGGCTGACTAGTTCTTTGAGGCTCTGCCTCTGATCCGAGGCGTAGCCTCGGACAATCTAGAAACGCCTTCCGGAAAGGCATGGCCTTTCCGCACATCAGGCGGCAAAGCCGCTAACGGCAGGTTGTGCGTCGCCAACCGATATTAACCGTCTCAGGATCCCAACCGAATCACCGCTGCGCGCAAAGCCGAATGCTTTTGCATCAGCTTGAGATAAAGCGATTCGTCGCCGCTTCCCTTCGCATGGATGATGCGAACCGCAAGCTGCTTATCCCCTATCTTCCAGCGATCTACCCGCGTCATCGCGAACAGGATTGCCAGGCTTTCGAAAGCAGCTCTTGCCTCCACGGGCCAGTCATCCGTTTGCAGGCCGAGGCTACGCTCAACAAAATCTATCGAGCGGGCACGCATCTTCTTTGGGTCACCTTGGAACTCCCGAGCCATGCGCTTTTGGACAGCGAGTCCAACGTTACGAATCTGAAACCTGTCCCATTCGCCTATACGGCGTGTTGAGTTCAGCGCTGACAATTCGAATAACATGTGACCGGCCGAGAGTTTTCGCAACGTCCCGGCGGAGGTGCGGCGGCGCGGGTCAGCTGAGATTTTGCGTTCTTCAGACAGGGTTAACTTCATCAAAGCCGGACGCGTAGGACGAAAACCCAGCTTGCGATAAAACCAGAAAGCTCCTGACTCGATCCCTTCTTCGTTCTCATGTCCGACCTGATAGGGATCGATCGAGAAAACGTTGACAACGAGCATTTGCCGCATCAGCCGCAAAACGCGAGCGTACAGCCAGGCCGTCTCGCCTTCGCGAAAGGTATAGTAAAGATTAAAGCCGCTTTCCATCCGCTCAAAAATAGATAGGCCCTCGAAATAGCCAACCGGTACGCCGTTCTTGAAGATCAGAGCGGCATGATAGGCGCGCAGCGGAAGGCGGTTCTCTGCCGGCACTCCTATTACAAAAGCTTCGGTGCCACGTCCCAGGTCGGCCCTCAGCACGCGCCGCGGGTCTCCGAAAGTGAAACCATGCAACTCGCGGTAGCGCACGGCAGAAGTCTCCCGCGCCATCTCCAAAATCTTTTCACCCGTGAGCCGCGACAATTTTTCAACCGGGATTGGCGGCGAGTTCAGTTCGGCGGCGAGCGAAATCTCTCGACGCGCAATCAACGGCCGCTCATGGAAGAACATTTTCCGCCCGGGCAATTTCATTTCGGTGCGCGAGGCGCGAACGCCGAACTGCCAGCGCACATGTATCTTCAGCGAGTCGTACGCTTCAGCCTTTTCTTTCTCCGTAACCTCGAGCGACTTGAATCGCTCGATCAACCAGACGACTTCATTCGCGCGGCCCTTCGCGGCGCGCAAATAATCACGATAAGCCACGTGCGCTTCGACCATGGCTTCTTCCTCCAGTAGAGGCAGAAAGCGCGGCATCTTCGCGCCGAATCGTTCTTCTTCTTCAAACCAGTCCCAATCAATCGAAAGTTGGGAGGGATACTTTGCGGACAGCCAACACACGATTGCGTAGCTGAAGTTGCTGGTCACGCTAGTCCCAGCGATGCCGGAAACTTCCGGATCGTCGAGCGGTGAAAGATCAGCGTCCGCTGCGCGAAGTTGAGAAACACGCTGCCCGAACGTCTTCAGGATTGCTTCGACTTGCCGAAGGACTTTCGCGCCGGGTGGATAAGCGCGGAAAAACAGTAAAGCCTCGTGAAAACGGATGAGTTCGGCGGCCTCGGTGAATTTGCAACGGTTCAGTGCGCGCAGCTTTTGTTCGAGACGCCGCGGCGGGACTCCGAAGCTCCGCTTTAGGTCTTCCAGTTCAGCCAGAAGACGGGTGCAATCAATCTTCATGACACGTTTAGAGGCGGGCTACCGCCCGCCTTCGGTGTTGCGTCTTCATTTTAGTTTAGATGGCGGACTTGTCCGCCATGAATCTATCAGCCGGACAAGTCCGGCTTTTTAACGATCGAACCGGCGGGCAGTAGCCCGCCTCTAAACAATCTACACGATTCGAAACTTACAAATGCTTGCGGAAGAACGTGGCGATCTTCCACGCGTCGATCGCCTTCCAGGGCATCTCGGCGGTAGTGTAGTGCCCGCACGGCAGCCATACCAGATCCAAATCAATTCCGTGCGCCTTCACTTCGGCAATTATCTGGCGTGTCAGGTCGATGGGAAAAGTCAGATCGTATTTCGCCGCGATGAAACGCATCGGACGCCGCTTCATCTCGCGTAGGCGCGGAATGAAAGGCACCGGACTAATCGGTCTCCAGAATTCGCGCAGCTCGTCGACCGTCAAATCGGTTTGGATTCCGGCGCGCACGTGTTGCGTCGAGATTCCCTGCCAGACCACGTCGGCCACATAACCTGACACGTGATTAAAAACACCAACGTCGATTGCCAGGTCGTGGGCGAAGGCCAGAAACCCGATGCAGGAGCCGATGCTGGTTCCCAGGATACCAACGCGTTCAAATCCCTCATCTTTCAGCCAACGCACTGCCGCGCGCGTGTCCAAAACCGCCTGGCGCATCGATTGGATTGTGCGGCCAATGTTCGAACCGACCAGGTAATCAGCGCGTTCCAGTTCTGGCGGCCGCCGTTCTTCGTGATAGGGCAGAGTCAGACGCAGCGCAGTAATGCCCAGACCATTGAAGATGCGGCAGGCTTCAACGTGACTGTCAGGTTGAGCATTCCACTGCGGCAGGACCAGCACGGCCGCGCGCGGCTTGCGCTTGCGTTCACGGCGAGCCGGAAACAGCCGCGCGCGCGCAATATTATTTTCTGCTGAGGGTGTTTTGACGGCGCTCGTCCAGGTCAACTGATCGGCTTCCAGTTGCCAGTCTCTTATTTCCGGCAACGCATAGAAATGGTCGCTCTGTGCCATAGCCTGGGCGGTATACTCACGAAAGACAGACCGCGGATCGGCGCCATTGACGTGATCGCTGATAAATTCCAGGCCCCACGCAAACGGTCGCACGACTCGATTACTATCTCGTCTTGTGTGCGCGATTTCGCGGGCGCGCATCCATCTTCCGAACAAATTGGCCTCCCGGGTCGGAAAATCTTCCGAAAGCTCTTGCAGATCTCCGGTCAGTCATCCTAAAGTTGTGCCCACAGTAAATCAAGCAAGGTCAGAATACCGATTGACTGTCCGATTCTGTACGGACGGAAAGCGTTGAGGAATCCGCTCCCCTGGCGCCCTCCAGAGCGAAACTGTCTGTGAACGTCGGGATTACATATGTGGCTCATAAAGAACAGGACTTCAATTTTGGCGCTGGCACTGCTGGCATTGCTTGCAGTAGACGCCTGCCTGCCAAAGTCTCCGTCCGAGAGTGGCGGCGGTGTCAATATCACGCTGTACGGGTTTTCCATCATGAAAGAGTCGCTTGAGAAGGCGATCTATCCGGCGTTTATAGCGAAGGCAAAAAGAGAGCATGGCGTAGACGTACGCTTTACTTCCTCGTTCGCCGGATCCGAAACCGTCACCAACCAGATTCTCCAGGGGGTGAAGGCGCAGATCGCCATTCTCTCCATCGAGCGCGACGCGCAACGCCTCAAAGACAAAGGCTTCGTCACCTCCGATTGGCACACTCTGCCGCAGAAAGGAATAGTCAACAAGACTCCCTTTGTCATTCTGGTGCGCAAGGGAAATCCAAAAGGCATTCATGACTTTTCAGACCTGGCTAAACCCGGCATCAAGTTAATTCACCCGGATCCAGTCAGTTCCGGCGGGGCGCAGTGGTCCATCCTGGCTATCTATGGTTCGGAGCTGGTGAAGTCAGACAAACAGACTGGTGGCGCTGATCACGCGCGCGCGGTCCAAATGCTTCAGGCTATCTGGCGCAACGTTATCTCGACTCCTGGCTCTGCGCGGGAAGCGCGCACCCAATTCGAAAGCGGATATGGTGATGCGCTGATAACTTATGAACTGGACGCGTTGCTGATGAAGGAAGGAAACGCCACGGTCGATGCCGAGATAATCATTCCTGAAGCTACAATTCTCAGCGAGCATCCCGCTGTCGTCATTGACCGCAACGTTTCGGTTGCGGACCGTCCGGTGATTGACGCATTCATGCAGTATCTCTGGAGCGAAGAGGCCCAGCGCGCTTTCGTCAAGTTCGATTTTCGCTCCGCTACCAGCGACGCGCTGACTCAGGAAAACAAGGCACTCGCAACCATCAAGTACCCGTTCGCGGTCGACTATTTCGGTGGTTGGGACAAAGCTTATCCGGAAATTATCGAAGGCATATTCAAGGACACGGTGCAAAAGAGAAAATAGACAGCGATGAAGCTTACCCCTCTTCGGCATGTTCGTGGTTTCGACGTCGCCCGGCCTATTAGCATCGGCGTGATGGTAGGAATCATGCTGCCGCTGGTAATCCTGCCGCTGCTGTCCATCTTCGTCGTGGGTACCAGAAATGGTCTCAGTGGCTTCTGGGCAGCGCTGGTGGCCCCGGAAGCGGTATTTGCGTTGAAGCTTTCGATGGTGACCAGTTTCTGGGCCACGGTTTTTAATGTGGCCTTCGGTCTCTTCGCCGCGTACGTACTGTCGCGTTATAACTTCTGGGGACGCAACGCCGCGATCGTTACTATCTCGCTGCCCACCGCAATCCCGACGGCGGTCGCGGGTTTCGCTTTGCTGCTTCTTTGGGGACCACAGGGGACCCTGGGCCGTTTTCTGTTCCCTCAGGATCGTTCCCAACTGATGTTCACGGCTTATGCGATCATCCTGGCAAATATATTCGTCACTTTTCCGCTGGCTTTCGGAGTAATCAAACCAGTATTCGATACGATGAGCCGATCCCTGGAAGAAGCGTCGGCCACTATCGGCGCCACACGTTGGCAAACGTTCTGGCATGTGACCCTGCCGAGCCTGCGCGGGGCGATCGTTTCAGGCGCGCTTTTGACTTTCGCGCGCGCCGTGGGCGAATTTGGATCGACCATTCTGGTTTCAGGAAATCTGGCGGGCAAGACACAGACTGCGCCGCTCTATATCTTTGCCAAGTTCAATTCCGGAGAGCCCGGCAGTCTGGAAGCGGCCAACGCCATCGCCATCGTGTTGGCTCTGCTTTCATTTGTCATATTCAGCGTGCTCTTTTTCGCGCGCGACTGGTTCGAATTTGAAACACAAGTATGATCGCAAGAATGGCATTAGCTCCTGACAGTGATCAGCTACACGTGTCCTGGGCTCCGGAGCGCGAACAGCGAGCCGGAGTTGCCGCGAGCGTGCAGAGCCTCAGCAAGCGTTTCAAGAAGTCGCGCGTACTCGAAGACGTCAGCTTCGATGTGGCGGAAGGCGAATCACTGGTTCTCCTCGGCGCCTCGGGCAGCGGCAAGACTACTATCCTGCGCATCATCGCGGGTCTTGAGTTACCGGACAGCGGCCGCGTCATTCTTCACGGAAAGGACGTAACCGATCTGCCGGCGCGCGAGCGTGGTGTGGGCGTGATCTTTCAGGCGTATGCGCTGTTTCCGCGCATGACAGTGGAGAAGAACATCGGTTTTGGCTTGAAGATTCGCCGCGTGAAACGCAAAGAAAGAAAGGAAACCGTCAATCGCCTGCTCGAGCTGGTGCAGCTGGAAGAACATCGTAAGAAGTATCCCTGGCAGCTTTCCGGCGGCCAGCAACAACGCGTGGCGATCGCGCGCACGCTTGCCTACAAGCCGCAGGTACTACTGTTTGATGAACCTTTTGGCGCGCTCGATGCGCAAACGCGGGTCAAGCTGCGACGCGAGATTCGGGCACTCCTAAGACAGGTCAAAGTGCCGTCGGTCTTCATCACACACGATCAGGAAGAAGCACTAGAGCTGGGCGATCGCATCGCGGTCCTCAATGACGGCCATCTGGAACAGATCGGCACCCCGGACGAAGTTTACAATCAACCGGCCACCGAATACGTCGCTACGTTTTTGGGCGCGGCGAACCTTCTGCTGGGTGTCGTGACCGAGCATTGTGTCGAAATCGGCAGCGCACGTCTCCCGGCCGAAAAAGAGACGCGACGATTTCGTGAAGGCCAGTCAGTTAAACTGGTGTTTCGTCCTGAGGATGTCTGTGTCAGCCAGGACGCAAATTTACCGGAAGCATGCCGCCGGCTGGCCAACGGCGTGATCGAGGAAGTGAATTTTGTCGGCGCCTATGAGCGTCTCAACGTTCGTCTCGATCTTACGCACCGACCGCAACCTGAAAACGAAGCCCCACTTTATCAAGTGACTATTAACACGCCCGAAAGAATGACCGGCGTTCCTATTATGATTACGCGGCCCAAACCGGAAGCCAACGCCGTGAAGTATAAGGCCGGCGATCGTGTGGCTGTGGGTCTCACTTCTTTCAGCGTCCTGCCGAATTACACGCTCGCGAGACAACGGTAAAATCTATGAGATTCCCGCGATTGCTCCTTATACTCGGAGTACTTGTTTGCCCCACTCATGTAACAGCGCAGTCGCGCGTTCCGGAAACCGACAACCAAAGTTGGAATGATCTTCAAATCACGGTGCCGATGACTAAGAAAGTCGACTTCACGACTCAGATGACTCTGCGTCTTGGCGACAATGTAACTCAGACGGCGGATCAGCGTTGGGGAATCGGATTTGTTTTCAAGCTAAACAAATATCTCAACGTCGTTTCTTTTTACTTTCATCGTGAGGCGCGGCCTCCAAACGGGAGGCATGAGTCTGAAGATAGAGCAACACTCGGCGGTACCGTCCGGCTTCCGGCAGGCAAATTCACTATCTCTGATCGAAATTGGTTCGAACGACGCTGGCGCGAGCCGCAAGTCGACGCCTGGCGCTATCGAAATCGCTTGCAGGTCGAGCATCCATTCCAGATCAATAAGAAAAAATTTACCTGGTTTGTTTCCGACGAAGTTTTCTATGATTGGAGCTTACACGTTTGGCCCCGTAATCGTCTTAGCGGCGGCGTAAGTCATCCTTTCAACAAGCACCTAACATTGGAGTTGTACTATACGCGTCAGAATGATAGCCATACTCGTCCGGGCGACCTCAATATTGTCTGGTCGACCTGGCGGGTTAAGCTGTAATGCAAATCGACAAAGGAACACTCAAAACGATCGCGGGTGGGAGCCACACGATTGGGTGCGGAATCGGTTCTCAGTAGGAGCAACTCATGCCTTTGTGAACCGTGAAATAGCGCGCCCAGGACTGAAGCGGTTCCTACTTACATTTCATGAGTTTGGCTTCACTACCATAAACCAGCGTAAAAATTCCTACCAGCTCTTTGGTGACGTTGCTTCTGACGCTTAGCTTCAGTCTCTTGCCGTTGACTTGACCTGCGAACCTGACAGGAGAGCCGTTTAGTTGCTCGTTTTGACGAACTGGTCCCCCATGTTCCGGGATCTGCATTCCTGGAACATCGAACCGGCCTCGGCCATCGAGAGTGATCCTCTGGCTGATCGTTGCATGAGCACAATCGTATTCGATCGTGGCGCCCTGCGCCGTAACCTCCATGCTAATGTGCTCTCCGCCCCAGAGACCCATCGGCAATCCCTTCTTTCGGACTTCGCCAATCGGTAGACTCACCATTGCATGCCCGCCTTCAGTCGGAATTTCCTTCGGATGATTTTTGTTCCAGGTTGCCAGGCCGGGCAAGAAGTCGCTCCGGTCGGCGTGGCTGATGAAAAGAAAAGCACTGCCGGCAAGAAACAAGAAAACAACGATCATGACATTCCCAATGCGGTTCATAGCGGACCTTACCAATCTCATTCTGGCTTATCTTCTCTCTATACTCAAACGTTCGATCGAATGGAAAACGGCCCGCCGAAATAACTGGCAGGCCGTGTTCAAATCATGGAAGCCGGGACTGATGTCCTCCGTCGAGGAAATCCTTCAACTCCGGATGAATCATCGCGTTGTCCGGTCGGCGGCAATGTTCGAATATCCGGAGTTTCCTGCCGAATTGAACGCCCGCACGCGATAGCGATACCACGTCTTGGCAGCCAGCCCAGTGTTGGAAAAACTCGTCGTGTTTATTCCGACTTGAGCAATCTCCACAAAGTTTGTGCAGCTATTGCCCTGGCAGCGCTCGATCTTAAAACCGTCCTCGTTTCCGGAATTATCCGTCCACGTTAGATTAATTTGACTAGCTGAAACTGCCGTCGCCGTCAAATTACTCGGAGCAGCAGGAAGCGGAGTGGGCGTTGGAGTCGGCGTCGGTGTCGGCGTCGGTGTCGGTGTTGGTGTTGGTGTCGGTGTTGGTGTTGGCGTCGGTGTTGGCGTCGGTGATCCGCCGCAGCCTGGGAACTTGAACGAGCCGATGCGCGTGTGCCAATTGAAGCTACCGTTCGCCGGTATGTATTCCTGGGTGTACCAGAACGTGCAGTCGTCCACGGGGTCGACGGTCAGATCGCTGTAATCTCCCCAACGACTGCTCGTGCCTGTTTGGCTGCCCGCGCCGGCAAAGAGCGTTGTTTCACCCTGCGTCAGCATATTGAGCGGATCGTTAAAGAGCCGTCCAGCGTAGCGGATCTGCGGGTGGATCGATGCGCTCGAAGCACTGTAACCGACCGCGAGATTTCCCTGTTGGTCCATTGCGGCACTGCCCATCCAACGCCAGGTCGTGTCCGGCTGGTAGGTGCTCTCCTGAAATACCGCCACGGGTCCGGCAGTTACGTTGCGCAACTCGAACCAGCGTACGCCGGCCACCCCGCCTGAACTCACGGTGTAGTTCCCCACCAGGGCTTCGTGGTCGCCGAAATTGCGATAGGCCAGACGGAACATTAACCGGTCGCCAATGCCGTCCACCCTGTCAGTCACGCCAAGCTGCGGTACGCAACTGCGCGTGGTGGAGCACAGCAGCGAAAAGCCTGCTGCGGCGGGGCTGGAAAAAAGCGTGAAGGTCGAATTCGCCGGCGTGGCAAAGTCGACGTGGAAATGGAAGACCCGGTAGGCGCCGGTGCTGGGAAATTCCACGAACGATGCCGGAGCGCCAGCCGGTGGAAGAATCGAACCATCGAGATCACTGGGAAGGTAGACGTCTTCGCCGGGTCCACCGGTAATTCCCGTGCTGACAAAGGTGGCCGGGAGACCGGCAAGCATCTTGGCTCGATCGAACGCGAAAGGCTGCGGGCCGAGGAACGCTGTGCCCGCCGAGTTGAATACGTTCATGCTCATGTAGTAAGCATCGGGCCACACACTCAGATGTGGATAGTCGAAGAAGTTGGAACCGAGGTGAAAGTCATAGCGATTAAAGCTGCCGGTGGCATCGCTCGTGGTTGAGACTGCGACGCATTCGTCTGTGGGCACGCCTGAGCCTGCGAACTGGGTGATGACCCAACGGTTGGCAATTTGATCGTACAGCACGACTGGATCGCCATGACCACTGCTTTGGCAAACGCCGCCAAAGCCGCTCCAGAGCGTAGCAATGCCCGAAGGACCCAACAACGATGTGCCCGTTGTCTTGTCAAAGACCTGAAAGCCTTCATTCACTATTTGTACGTACTGGGTCGCGCCGACTTCGCCGTTAGTGTCGGGCGGTGCGCAGTTGCACGCCACACCAGGAAAGGCGACACCGTCAAAGTTAAGAAGGGGGCTGGGCATATTGGGCGCAAACAAACTCAAAAGGAGGCTATATCCCTGAGTGGCTGCGTCAGGAGTGTCCTGATGTTTGAGTGTGGCCGGTACCTTAGGATTTTCGTTGGCTTCGCGCTCGACCTTCTTGCCTACTTTGTCTGGCTTCATTTCGCGGAGCGGCGGTGAGGTGTCGTTGTGAACCGAGGCGCCGACGATGACATTGCTCTTTTGATTCTGGCCAGAACTGGGTGGGAGCACAGGCGCCGCTAACGGACTCTTCTCGGCGTGCGACGCTTTGGATCGCCCGGCTTCAATAATTCGGGGCAGCAGCATTACCGCGGTGAGCAGCAAAGCTGCCGTAATTACTATCATCCATCGTTGTCGCGTTTTCATTTCAAGTCCTCCAAATTCGTTGACTATCGGTTATGCGCCGGGAACCGAAGGTTGGAATGCCGATAATGCTTTCAAGGAAGAGTCTCCCTCGAACCGAAAATGTAAATTGTATCGAAAACTCGTAGGGGGGCGACCGAGTCAAAGCAGTGAGTGGCGCGGAGTATAGCACCGCAAATATTTTTGGCAAGCAAATTCTTTGCAAGGCCTGCATTCCGTAAGGCGGCGAATCGTTTGAGACAGCAACAGCATCGTCTGAAAGACCGATTCAACGCGAGCAGCTACCAAATGGCAGGCAAGAACAGGAAGACCGGCTTGGCCTGGAGCAATGCTCGATTAGCCATCGCAGGTCCAGTCATTGGTGTCGCTTGAGCAAAAAATGAAGAGGCCGCCCAAGCTCAAGACTTGGGCGGCCTCAGATTAAGAAAAGCCGATGGTTACTGACAACCAGCCACCTTGAAGTTCGCGATCCGGGTGCTCCAGTTAAAAGTCCCGTTCGTTTTGAGGTACTCAGTGGTGTACCACATCGTGCAATCATCAACCGGATCGACGCTGAGGTTGCTGTAGTCACCCCAACGATTGAGTGTTGGCAATTGGGATCCACCACCATTGAATACTGAAGTTTCAGGGATATTCAGGGTGCCCAAAGGATCACTTGGCGCTCTGCCCGTAAAGCGGATTGAAGGAAACATGCCGCTGCTCGAAACGCTATAACCGACGGCAATATTGCCAACCTTGTCCATCGCCGCACTGCCCATCCAACGATAAAGCGTGTCAGGAGCGTAGGTGCCTTGCTGATAAAGAACCGGGGTGCCCGTGGACATCGTGCCGCCCGTCGGATTGCGCAACTCGTACCACCGCACACCGCTACCGCCGCCAGCAGTTACTGAATGATTAACTAACAATGCCTCGTGACCGTCAGCAAAGTGTCGATAAGAGAGACGGTACATCAAACGATCAGCCAGCGAGTCGAGCTGCTGGCTGGTCCCGCTTTGCGGTATGCAGGCGCCGCCGCCGCAGGCGGTCGTGAATGAGGCAACTGCGATCGTAGTCGGGCCCGTTAAGGCCGAACTTGAAGGCGTGGTCCAGTTTACTTTGAACCTCCAGAGTCGCAGCGAATTGCTGCCAAAGTTCAAGAGCAGATTTGGTGTGCCGGCGGGTGGCGCAATCGAACCATCGAGGTCAGACGGCAAGAGACCGCCGAAGGATGAGCTCAACTGAACACACTGTTGGGTAACAGCCCGCGCGGCAATGCCGAGAATCGCATCGCGATCAATCGCGCAAACCTGGGAACCGATAAAGCTGCGGCCATTCCTAAACATGTTGTAGGTGACGTAATAGCCGTCAGGCCAAACACCAAGCTTGGGATAGTCGTTAAAGTTTCTCCCGTAAGAAAACGAGTAGCGATGGTAAGTTCCGGTTGCGTCCGAGGTATCCGACACTGCAATACACTGGGTGTAGGGCTGAGAGGAAACCGCAAACTGGGTCATCACCCAGCGATTGGCGGCTTTGTCATACTGCGCAATTGGATCACCGTCATTAAACGATTGGCAAGGCCCGCCGAATCCACTCCAAAGAGTGTTGCCGGCTGCCGGACCGTAAATTCGCGAGCCGGTTGCTTTGTCATAGACTGCGAAATCTTCGTTTACCCACTGAACGTACTGCGTCGCACCGGCCGATCCATTCGTGTCCGGAGGCGCAGCGTTTGGGGTGTAACCACCGCCGACGCCCAGGCCATCAAACCCAAGGCCTGGCGTAATGATTACCGAGCTGGGCGCGATGCCCTTCGCAGCCAGCTGGTCTCTTTCGTTCCCGATTGGAACAGCAAAGCGTTTGACTTCGTGGTCGGGATTAGTGCTGACATGTTTCTTAGGTGCAATTTCTCGTAACGGAGGAGATACGTCCTCATGATCTGGCCGAATGATCTCGGCACGCCGCTGTTCAGCAGTATCACTCTGCGCGAAAGACAAAAACGGCGAAGCCGCAATTGCGCACAGTGCTCCCGCGATTAATAAGGCAAAAACTTTTTTCATCTTCCCTCCAGAATTGTATAGACGTTAAGAGTTTTGAGCATCGAGCAGCTACTGTCTTGCTCCGTAGGATGGAGAACTATACATGGTCTCGATGGTTATCGCAATGGTTCGTTCATAAAGCGCTATGCCCCATGGTTACTGTTACTTCTGACAGTAAACTGCCGGAATGTTGGTAGCGTTCATGTTGACTTTGCGATTTGATCCCCACGTGAGGCTGGGAACTCGAAGATTCATTTCTTGAACCGGCCATTATGAGCACAAAACCTTGAATTCAGCCTTAATTGTCCTGAACCTCGGCGAATCTTAACGGCGCCGCTCCAGCCAGCGTCGTATCATTTGCGGCAGCAAAAGCATCGTCTGAAAGACTGATCCAGAGGCAAATCGGCGGGCAAAGCCGCGAAACAGCCGGCCGGCTTCCGGGTTGTACCCAAACCACCAGAGATCAGGAAGGAATCCGAGCCGGTTGATATGAATATGCCGCGCGCTGACCAGCTCCAGTAATCCCGCGCGGCCGTGCGTACGGCCCAGGCCACTCTGCTTAACTCCGCCCCAGGGAGTTGACGCGATCCCATGGGTGTAAAGAACTTCGTTAACCATTACGGTGCCGGCATCGATACGCTCAGCCAGACGCTTGCCACGCGCTATGCTGCCGGTCCAGACGCTGGCAGTGAGGCCATACACGCTGTCGTTCGCCAAGCGGACGGCCTCTTCGTCTGTCTTGAAGATCATGATGGGCAGCACCGGCCCGAAGGTTTCCTCGCGCATTACGTCCATGTCCTGGTTCACATTGATCAGTACGGTGGGCGGAAAGAAAGGCGCCGCGGTACCGGCGACTCGATCGCCACCGGTAAGCGCAGTCGCACCTTTATCAATCGCTTGGTCGACGTGTTTTTGCACCGCCAGTAATTGGCGCTCGCTGGTCATCGATCCCAAATCGGCAGTCGTTTCGGCGCCGACACTTTGGCGCAAACGTTTCGTTTCCGCGACTACCTCAGCGATAAACAACTCTGCGACGCTTTCATGAACGTAGCAGCGCTCGACGGACGCACAAGCTTGCCCTGAATTTGCAAAGGCGCCCCAGACAGCTCCCCGAGCAGCGTTGGGAATGTTCGCGTCATCCAGCACAATCATCGGATCCTTGCCGCCCAGCTCCAGCACCACCGGCGTCAAATATTTCGCCGCGGCTTCGGCCACGCGCTTGCCGGTGGCCACGCTGCCGGTGAACATGATCTTGTCGACGCCCGCACCCACCAAAGCTGCGCCAGTCGAGCCATCGCCGGTAACGATCTGCAGGACTCCAACCGCCAGTCCGGCACGTTTGAAAACGTCCTTAATCTTGAGCCCGGTTAGCGGCGTCAGCTCGCTGGGCTTAAGGACAACTGTATTGCCTGCCACGAGAGCCATGACTACTTCGTCAAGCGGCGTAGCCCAGGGAAAGTTCCAGGGCGAAACGATCCCGATCACGCCGAGCGGCTTGTAAATCTCATAGGACGACCGGCCCATCAACGCATACTGACCAACACTGATGCGTCTCGGTCGCAACATCTGCGCGCCTTTGCGTGCGAAGTACTGCATCAGATCGAGCGTCGGCGCAAGCTCCATCGAGATGGCTTCAGCCACGGGCTTGCCGGTTTCGCGCGAGATTAGCTGTGCGATCTCTTCCATCTCCCGCAAAATGATCTTCCGCGCTTTCATAATCAAACGAGCGCGTTGCTGGAACGATTGTTCAGACCATTGACGTTGCGCCTCTCGGGCTCGTCCGACCGCCCGGGCAACATCTTCGGGCATCGTCTGGGGCGCACGGCCGATCTCTTCACCGGTGGTGGGATTACGAGAGATGAGTTCTGCTCCGGAGGATCTAGCGGTCATCGTTTGGGCCATTGCGGCGATTATCGCGCAGAATCAGGAGCAATGAAAGGAGAATCCTCTGCGTCCTCTGCGCGAACCTCTGCGTCCTCTGCGTTGAGAAACTCTTTCCTGGCCCGCGCCTTGTGAATTGGAACGCGGGCGATAACCGCAGGGAACGCAGCGGTTCTGGCGGAGGAACGCAGAGTCGGCCGGTTTCCGCCGCGCACTTCTCTCGGCTACAATACGACTGCCAATTTTCATTTTCGAGGAGATACGATGCTCAAACCGCAATTGACCGAGTTCATGCGCCGCATGGACCCAAATTCCATCGCCATTATTCCCGCTGCCCGCGAAGCCGTGCGCTCGCATGATACGAACTATCGTTATCGCCAAAACTCGGACTTCTTTTACCTGACTGGTTTCGAAGAGCCGGACGCGATCGCCATCATCGCTCCAACAGCCGAAAAGAAGTTTACCCTGTTTGTGCGGCCGCGCGATCCGGAGCGCGAAATATGGGATGGCTACCGGGCCGGGGTCGAAGGCGCAGTGCGCGACTATCAGGCTGACGAGGCCTTCCAGATCAGCGAGTTCGATGAAAAATTGGCCGAGATTCTCGATGGGCCCGCAAGCCTCTACTACGCCTTTGGCAATGGCAGTCCCGAGATTGATACAAAGATCATTCGCCAACTTGGCCTGATGCGCGAGACGAATCGCAAGCCGCTTGAACCACCCGCAAAGATCATCGATCCCACCACGATCATTCATGAGATGCGCGTGCTCAAGAGCGATGCGGAAGTCGAGATTATGCAACGCGCTGCTGACATTGCCGCCGAGGCCCACGTCGAAGCGATGAAAGCCGTACGCGCGGGCATGAAAGAATACGAAGTCGAAGCTCTGATTGAAGCGGTCTTTCGCCGCCACGGCTCGGCCGGCCCGTCTTATACTTCGATCATCGGCTCAGGCGCGAACGCCACCGTTTTGCACTACATCACCAACATGGGCACGCTTAAGGACGGCGATCTGCTGCTGGTGGATGCCGGCGCCGAATATAAGGGGTACGCTTCAGACATTACGCGGACGTTTCCCATCAACGGCAAGTTCACTCAGGCCCAACGCGACATTTACGACCTGGTGCTGGAGACGCAAGTGTCCTGCATCGATATGGTTCGTCCGGGCGTGCGGCTCGAGGATCTGAAGACGCATTCAGTCGAGATGTTGACTCAAGGAATGGTGCGTCTGGGTTTGCTGAAGGGCGATCCGAAGAAACTGATCGAAGAAAAGAAGTACATGCAGTTCTACATGCATAACCTCGGCCATTACCTCGGCATCGACGTACACGACGCGGGCCGCTACTACTTCAACGGCGAATCGCGCGCGGCGGAAGCCGGCATGGTCATGACCATCGAACCGGGTCTTTACATCTCACCTGATACAACGCGCATTCCCGAAGGATTCAACCAGGACGTGCCGGAAAAGTACCTCGGAATCGGCGTGCGCATCGAGGACGATGTGCTGGTGACTGAGACCGGCGCGCGCGTGCTGACTCATAAAGTGCCAAAGGATCCGAAAGAGATCGAAGCGCTGATGGCAAAGTAGATGCTGCGATGAAGGAAACGTTCGCAGTGTTAAATCAGATGGTTGCGGACGGCGCGATTGAAAACTACGCCTTAGCGGACGCGGTGGGCGCGATGTTTTATGTCGAACCTTTCTCCACGCAAGATATAGATGTATTGGTTGTCACTCCCGAGCTCGAAGGAAAACTGATAGCCGAGTTGCCGGGCTGGAAATATCTAAGTTCTCGCGGATATAGTGAGATTAGGGGTGACGGGATCGTAGTTGAAGGCTGGCCAGTCCAATTTCTTCCTGTCACTAGTCCTCTTGAGCGCGAAGCTTATCTCAACGCCCAGGATCAATATCTGGACGGCGTGCCTGTGCGAGTCGTTCAGCCAGAACATTTGATCGCAATGATGTTGAAGCTGGGAAGATTAAAGGATTTCGCTCGTATTCAAATGTTCTGTTCGCAGGAAGCGATCAATTCCGAGGTACTGGAAGACATACTGCAGAGACATGGCCTGAACGGTAAATGGAATGAATTTCGAGATCGCTTTCTTTCATGAAAAAATATCCAGACGTCGCTGAGCCTTATAAGCGCAAAGAAGCACATCGCAAGAATGAAGCCAAGCGGCCGATTTCTGAGAAGATGGTTATCGCTTCGCGATTGCGGGAAGTTCAGGAGAAATTGGCCCCTATTCGCGCCGCTAACAAGGCAAAGCGATCTCAACGCAAGGTAAACATCCCGGTCAGGCCAAATCAAGACTAGCTTGAAAACTCCAGCGTCTTAGCACTTTCGATCAATTTGTGTTTGCGCGCTAACTCAAAATAGAGTTCCAGACCCTCCATCATTTTCTCGTCCATCTGAAACGCAATGTTCCCGGTCAGGTAATCCTTAATCTCGGCGGGCGAGAGGGTGGCCTGGTCCTCGTAGCCGGCC
>WNFO01001883.1_pt1 | contig 27580 bp, 22 predicted proteins | sample 5400251 | NCBI WGS metagenome assembly WNFO01 (sample SAMN13153354, study PRJNA577476) | soil metagenome | isolation source: 100 cm saprolite under Madrone tree | place: USA:California | collected 2016-06-14
GTGAGCAGGCTTGGAGCACGTATTGGCTCACTTCGCGCAACAAAATTCAATTTAATTACCGGCACCAGAAAGTTGACGCTTTTTATCTTCCGCAGGGAGGAACGCTGAATGACGGAGGAGTGAAAGCTGATTTTTGGTTGGGTGCCAAAGTGACGCTCTCGGGGTCGGTGCAATATGAAAAGTGGAACTATCCAGTGTTGGACCCGCTACCAAGATCCAACGTGGCAACCTCTATCCAGCTCACGTTCTGGCCCCGTTCGTGGAAGTGAGCAGGCGCCAATGCGGTTTGAAAGGAAAGAGAGGAGCCGAGAAAAGAAGTGACACAGACGGCCACCAAACAGCAGCCTGAGGCGGCGGTACAGCCGGTCACGGGAGAGGTTTTGCTGCCGGAGATGTCACTCGATGATTCGCGCGAGTGGCAAGCGGAACAGCTACGTCTACTTTGGGGACGTCGCCGGTTCTTTTTCCGAGCTGTGTCAGTCGGTTTACTCGCTTCAACGATGGTCGCGTTCTTGATTCCGAAATCCTACACGTCGACCACCCAGCTCATGCCGCCCGATCCGCAATCTACCTCGGGCATGGCCATGATGGCCGCGATGGCGGCGAAGGGCGGCGGAGGCTTGGCAGGCGTAGCGGGCGACTTGCTCGGGCTTAAGAGTTCCGGAGCTCTGTTCATCGGCGTTTTGAGAAGCGAGACTTCTCAGGATCGGCTCATCCAGCAGTTTGATTTGAGAAAAGTTTACGGTGCACGCCTCGCTATAGATGCGCGGATGAGACTTGACGAAAATACCTCGATCTCGGAAGACAAGAAGAGCGGCATCATCACCATCAGCGTGACGGATCACAGTCCGCAGCGGGCCGCAGCCCTCGCGGGCGCTTATGTCGACCAGTTGAATACGCTCGTTTCTGAACTCTCCACTTCTTCCGCGCACCGTGAACGCGAGTTTCTTGAGGAACGCCTCAAGGTCGCGAAGCAGGACTTGGATGATGCCTCCAACCAACTCGCACAATTCTCCAGCAAGAACAATACGCTCGACATCCAGCAAGAAGGAAAAGCGATGCTGGACGCGGCGGGAACGATCGCGGGCGAGATGATCGCCGCGCAATCACAGCTCGAGGGGCTCCGCCAAATCTATACCGACAACAATTCCCGCGTCCGGTCGTTGAATGCTCGCGTCGGGGAACTTCGCAAGCAACTCGAAAAGCTCGGTGGTACGCAAGGGAATGGAGCGAATAGCACCAACATACCCGTTGAACAGCCAGGCGATCCATCCACTGCCAAGGCCGGTGGCGGTCTGCCTTATCCCACCATCAAGAGTCTGCCGTTGCTCGGAGCAAAATACGCCGACTTTTATCGCCGCGCGAAAATCCAAGAAACGGTCTACGAACTGCTGACCGAGCAATATGAGCTCGCAAAAGTGCAGGAAGCAAAAGAAACACCCAGCGTCAAAGTGCTCGATCCGGCGAAAATTCCGGAAAGGAAATCGTTCCCGCATCGCCTGGTAATCATGTTTCTCGGGACATTTCTGGCCTTCGCCATGTCCGTGGTTTGGGTGCTGGCATCCGCGCGTTGGAAAGAGGCCGATCCGCAGGATCCGCGCAAAGTCTTGCTGCACGAAGTGGCTGGCGCGGTGAGGGCGCGGATTCCATGGGCGCACTCGAATGGTGCGAGTCCCAACGGAGCAGGAGCAGGGGCGCGTGCGGATGCGGGAGTAGCGGACCGAGCGGAAGAAGATTTTGTACGGGACAGCGATTTGAAGGACAAGTAGTCTCGAATCGCCTGTAACGTGCTGTAAGTGCAAAGGTTAAGTGAGATTTGGCCCTGTGAGTGACGGGGCGAAGCTGTATCCGGAGTTCGATATGGCATCTTCGACATCGACGAGAGCAGCACGCGGGCCGGTAGAGTACGCCGGCCCGGTTCCGCTGCCAGCGGTTTGGGCGGAACAGCACTGGTACGCAGCGTACACTTGCGCACAGCATGAAAAACGCGTGGCCGCGGAACTGGGGATGCGCGAAGTTGAACATTTTCTTCCGCTATACAGTTCCGTGCGGCGCTGGAGAGACCGGCGTGTGACCCGGGACTTGCCTCTCTTTCCCGGTTACGTTTTCGTCAGAGTGGCGTTGCGCGACCGGCTGCGCGTGCTGCAAATTCCGAGCGTCGTTCGCCTGGTCGGCTTTAGCGGACAACCGACGGCGCTTCCCGACACTGAAATGGAAATCATGCGGTCGGGCCTGTCGCAGAGCTTGCGCGCGGAACCGCATCCGTTCCTGACGGTTGGCCGGCGAGTGCGGATTACGGGCGGACCTTTCGCAGGGCTTGAGGGTGTATTGAAGCGGAAGAGGAGCAGGCTAAGGGTGGTGGTATCACTTAGTCTTATCCAGTGCTCGATGGCCGTGGACGTGGATATCGCGGACGTGGTCCCAGCCTTTTAAAGGCTTTCAAGGTTTACGGCGAACAGTTGAGATGAGCGAAACGTCAAAAAATCATAACGGACACTTAACCAGCGGGCGGCTGCTGGCGAGAAATACGGTTTGGAATCTTCTCGGCAGCGGCGCACCGATGATCGTAGCGGTCTTCTGCATTCCCATCCTTATCCGAGGATTGGGCACAGATCGCTTTGGGGTGCTGACGCTGGCCTGGGCGCTGATCGGCTATGCCAGCCTGTTTGACCTGGGGCTAGGACGCGCGCTCACACAACTTGTGGCGAAGAAATTGGGTGCAGGGGAGGAACGTGAGATTCCCTCGCTGGCCTGGACGTCTCTTCTTCTGATGCTGCTGCTGGGCCTTGCTGGAACTGCAACGGTATTCCTGATTTCACCGTGGCTGGTGGGGCAGGGACTGAACGTTCCGGCAGCGCTGCAGGGGGAGACGTTGCAAGCGTTCCGGCTGCTGGGAATCTCCCTTCCTTTCGTGGTCACTACGGCCGGCCTGCGCGGTTTTCTGGAGGCGCACCAGCGCTTTGGGCTGATCAACGCGCTGCGGATTCCGATGGGGGTATTCACGTTTGTGGGGCCGCTACTGGTCCTGCCGTTTTCAAGGAGCCTAGTTCCGGTGGTCGGCATGCTGGTTGCGGGGCGGATCGCCGCCTGGGGGGCACATGTTCTGCTGTGCCTGCGGGTTCTGCCAGAACTGGGGCAGTCGATTGCGTGGCAAGGGTCAGCGGCCAGCCCATTGTTGCGCTTCGGCGGGTGGATGATGGTGACGAACGTAGTCAGCCCGCTGCTGGTCACGCTCGACCGTTTTTTGATCGGCGCGCTCGTTTCGGTTACCGCCGTGGCCTACTATGCGACTCCTTTCGAAGTAGTCATTAAATTCCTGCTGGTCCCCGGCGCGCTGATGGGGGTGATGTTTCCGGCGTTTTCGGCGAGCTTCGCGCAGGACCGCGAGCGGACAGCGATACTCTTCCGCCGATGCGCCAAGTCCCTCTTTCTAGTGCTGTTCCCTGTGATGCTGTGCACGGTCGCGCTGGCCCAGGATGGCTTGAAGGTCTGGCTGGGAGCTGAATTCGCGCAGCACAGCTTTCGCGTGCTGCAGATCCTAGCAGTGGGCGTTTTTATCAACAGCCTGTCGTATGTGCCATTCACGTTCCTGCAGGGCGTGGGGAGGCCGGACCTGACGGCCACGCTGCACCTGATCGAGCTTCCTCTATATGTGGGACTGCTGTGGTGGCTGATTCGCACGCGCGGGATTGAAGGGGCGGCCATCGCATGGACCACGCGCGTGGTGATAGACGCTTTGTTGCTGTACATGCTGTCGAAAAGGTTTCTGCCCGGCAAGAGTCCGATACGGTTGCGGACAGGGCTCGCGCTGGCGATGGCTCTGCTGATTCTAGCCCTGGCCGCACAGCTTCAGGGCCCCATCGTGAAGGGCGTTTTCCTGATGGGGACGATTGTGTGCTTCGTGCTGGTAGCGTGGTTCCGGATACTCACACCGGAAGAACGAACTTTCGCGCAACTTTCGCGCCCATGATTACGCTGCGCAGCGAAAAGTGCCCGATTTGCGAATCCAGCAACCGGCGATTGCTGGGCAAGCCAGGAAGAATCAGCGATGTTTTTAAGAACCGCGGTGAAATAGGGGAAGTGAACGTCGTACGCTGCCTGGATTGCAGCGGCAAATACATCCACCCGATGATGTATTTTTCCGAGGAGCTTAGAAAAGAGCTTTATAACCTTGATTACTTCAACGCGAACGGCGCGCTGGAAGAGGCCAAGAACATTGGAGAGAAGGTCACGATCATGGCGGCGGTGAAGAATCTAGCCGGTGAGACGCGCGGCAAGACCATGCTGGATATCGGGTGCGGCACCGGAGAATTCTTGAAAGCGGGCGCCGATGCGGGATTCGACGTTACCGGCATCGACGTAGACAGCACCACGACGGATTTCATAACCAGGAAGTATGGATTTCGCACCGTGACCGGCCTGCTGGGTCCCGAGACTTTTCCGCAAGACAGTTTCGATGTGGTGGTGCTTTCCCACGTTATCGAGCACCTGCAACGACCCGCCGAGCTGCTGGGTGTCATCCACGGCATCCTGAAACCGAATGGGTTATTTGTGATGTGCACTCCCAACTCCGATTCGTTCGGGGAAGACCTCCATCACCTCTACGGGCGATTTCGTTACGACCGGGCTAAATGCTATTACCTGTCACCGTTCCTGAACCCCTACCACATCATCGGATTCAATCGGAAGTCCGCGCGGAGAATCCTGGAACGTTCAGGGTTCGCCGTCGAATACTTCAAGGTACGCTCGGGCCTGGAATGGGAAGACAAGACACGCAGGTTGATCATGCGATCCATCAAAGTCATGGGGGCCCTGGTCAACAAGGGCATGAGCATCGTGACCATTTCCCGGAAACCGGTGGCCGCGAGCGCAGGGTGAAGCGCTGCATAGCCGTGTGTGCGGCGGTATGGATGTGCGGTTGCGGGAATGTTGCCAGCGTCGTGCCTCCGGGAAACGTGCTGCTTCCTGCGGGTTCAGAACAATACATCTGGGTTTCGTCGCCCTCGCCGGATGCCACGGCTCCAAGAATGTTCAGGAAGAGCTTTTCGCTGGTATCCGTGCCGATGAGCGCAACGCTTTACGTGTTTGGACCGTACAACGCCGACGTGCTAATCAACGGCGCGAGCGTGATCCATCAGGCGCAAGGCGGACCGATTCTTACCAATGAGCGCCCGCTGGAAATCGCAGAGATCTCGAACGTGTTGATGACCGGCACAAATACAATTTCCGTGACTGCTTCAGGCAGCGAGATACTCGCGTTCAAGATCATTCCCGCCGAGCAAGGCATCAATGCACAGCCGCTAGTGGTTTCCGATGGCCTGTGGGAAGGATCCACGGACGGTACGAGCTGGATGCCGGTCAGCTCTTTTGGTTCGCTGGAGTCTGACGTGACGCGGTTTAAAGGCAATTTTGACCTTAACCTTTATGAGTGGCCCGGCTATCAGGGAATCAACGCCATTCTCGATCATGCGCTCATCGGAGCGGTTTCCTCCACTTCAAGCAGCGCGAACAGCGTGATGCTGGATTTCGGCAAGGAAATCCCGGGCCGGTTGAAAGTGGATTCAACCTCTTCCACGGCGGCGCACCTGCAAATGAGCTTTGGGGAGACTTTGCAAGAGGCGACACCCGATTTTTCCATGATAGGGCCACGAAACCTGGTGGTTCCAGCGGGAGAGACGGCGTACGGCCCGGTGACCGCTTTCCGCTACGCGCAGGTTGTTTACCTGGACGGCGCCGACGCTGCGAAGTCTCTGGGCATCCAGGCGGATGAAGTGTTTCGGAATTTGCCAGTGGTGAAGCAATATCAGGACCCGGACGCTCTGCTCGTGCAAATCTGGCAAACCAGCGTTTACACGGCGCAACTGGGAATGCAAACCGAGTTCTGGGATGCGCCCAAGCGGGACCGCGCTCCCTATTCCGCCGACCTTTATGTGAGCGCGCGAACGGCGAGGGCGGCGTTCGGAAGCGCAACGGATCCAATCGTGAAATACACGCTGGAAGACCTCGTAAAACGGGTATGTATCGTCAACGGCCGGCCTACAACGGGGCAAGACATCAACTGCATTCCTTCGTTCAATGCCTGGTGGATATTGGACTTGGGCGACCTGTACCGTTCCAGCGGGGATGCCACGTACCTGGCAAGCCAGCGCGAGAACCTGAAGGCCATTCTCGACAGAATGCAAACGCAATTGCAGAACGGCGTGTTTGCCGATGATCCCAGCACGTTTTTGTTCGCGGACTGGTCGCCCGGGATGGTTCACTTTGCCGGACAAACGGCGCCGGAAGCGGCAAAGATCGCGACCATGATTTACTACATGGGGTTTCAAGAAGCCGCGTTCCTGTTCAATCAGATGGGAGACGATTCGTCGGCAGCAAACTACGCCGCCACTGCGGCCGCGATCAAGATGGCTGCTTCCGCGGCGTATTTCGATTCAGCGACGGGTACGTTCGGCGACCGGATGCAAACCAACGCGATGGCGGTCTTTTCCGGCATCGCCGATGCCTCGCAATATGACGCCATCTTCACGCAGATCCTAAGCCAGCCGCCTTCCGAGGAGATAACGCCCTACTTTTATTATTTCGTGCTGGAAGCGATGGAGATTACCGGGCATCGGTCAGAGGCAGTGAACCTGATGCGGCAAGTGTGGGGCGGGATGTTGAATGCGGGGGCTACAACATTTTGGGAGATTGATCCGCCGGGATGCGCCAGCGCTACGGACGTTGGACAGTGCCTGATCGAGGATTTCGACAAATTATCCAGCCAGGGCACGCGCGACGTCATTTCGATGGCGCATGGCTGGGCGTCCGGGCCTGCGGCCTTCCTGCTGGAGAGCCAGCCGTGACGTTTCCGCGGAACAATAATTTGGAATGGCTGCGGCTGATTTTCGCGGTCCAAGTGGTGTTCGTGCACGCAGCGGAGCACCTGAATTTTGCAATCCCGGCAATCATCGGCCACTTCCCAGGCGTTCCGGCGTTCTTTTTTGTAAGCGGGTTCCTGATCTATGCGTCGTATTTGAACGCGCCAGGCCGGCGTTATTTTGAGAACCGATTCCTGAGGCTGTTTCCCGCGCTGGTGTTTGTAACATTGGGAGGCATGGCGGTAGCTCTGGCGGCCCACGGTTGGCGCGATCTGATCAGTAACTTCCCGACTTATGCGGTTTGGTTTGTTTCGCAAACAACGCTTGGCCAGGCCTATAATCCCGGGCTTTTCCGGGACATCGGCGTCGGCGTTATCAACGGGTCGCTCTGGACGCTCACGACAGAGATTTTGTTTTACTGCAGCGTTCCGATCATAGTTTGGATGGAGCGCCGATTCCGCTTCACCATTCTGGCGCTCATTGCCTTGTCCTTTACGATGTCCGTCACCGGACCGCTGGTCTGGCATGAAGCGATCTATCGCCAAAGGACGATCTTCGACTTCATCGCATTGACGCCAATCGCCTGGGGCTGGATGTTCGGGTTCGGCATCCTGGCTGTGAAGCATTTCGATGTTGTGCAACGGTGGCTAAAGTATTTTCCATTAGCGGGAGTGCCGATGGCGGTGATGATAGGGTTTGGAAAAGGGCCCCTGTTCGCTTCCTTGGGAAACCGCGTGGGATTGCTCTATTTCGCCTGTTACGTGGCCGTGGTGCTGTGGTTTGCTTTTGCCACGCCGTTTATCCGGTTGAAGTTCGATCTCAGCTATGGAATCTACGTTTGGCACATGCCGGTGATCAATCTGCTGCTGGTTCTTGCAATTCCAAGGGCGGCGCCTCTGGCCTTTGCGCTGACTTTGGCTACTTCTGCGTTGTCATGGGTTCTGGTGGAGAAGCCGGCATTGAGACTGAAGCAGCAATCGCTGAAGCCAATCGATCTGTCGCCCAGGCTCGTGGAAGCGAATCCCGCATGACAGGCGCGCCCACCAGAGAATATTTGTGGGTCGGCCAAGCGTGATGCACACCATTGAAAAATGCTTGGCGCTAGCCTTCAGCCTGATGATCCTGGGGCAAGCCTATTATGTGCGGCGCATCGTAGGGACATGGCTGTTTCCCGCTTGCATCTTCGGGTTGTTTTGGTTTGGGCTTACTGTCATTCCCTTGGTTGTGCTGCTCACCGTTCCGATTGACCCCTGGGGCACCGCATTTATCCTTGTGTGCCTCATAGCCTTTTCGTTTAGTGCCGTTTTATTTCCCTGGAGCAAAGCGTTTAAAGCAAATGCCCTCAAGAACCAATTGATGTCTCTGGATTACGCGAGCCCATTTCTAAACCAAGTGTTTTACGTACTGAGCTTGGCCACGGTTGCTTGCATCGTGATCGATTCTCTTGCCCAAGGCGTTACTCTCCGCGATCTGCTGTTCGACCTCATAGCAACCGCGGCCTCGTACCGGGAGATGGCTTCCTTCGACAACCTCAACTCAACTATTTGGGACCGCCTCAGCGAGATCATGGTCTACGATGTGGCGATTCTTGGAGGCTTGCTGGTTTCTTCGGCCTCTGTGAAATGGCACCGGTACCGCATCCTCGTGCTCTCATTTATTCCCGGCGTCCTTTTTGCAGTTGCTAAATCAACGAAGTGGGCCATGTTCGCGTGCATCGTTTTCTTCTACGCCGGACTATTGGCTTATAGGGTTTCGCAGAGCGACTTCTGCCTGCTCAAGAAAGGCTCGCTCAAAAAACTCGTTCTGTGCGCCCCCGCCCTAGTGCTCATAACTACCGTTTCGTTCATGTCGAGGGGTTTGCAGGATTCCGAGGACACTGACCTTATTCAAAGCAGGCTCAAGCTCCTGTTTGCTTCCTACTCTTGCGGCCACCTCTATGCCTTTTCCGACTGGTACACTTCTTACATGGCGGAGCATTGGGGGGCGAGATACCATTCGCAAATTAGCTACACCCGGGAGCACACGACATACGGTGCGTACACCTTCGCGCCGCTGTTCAGATTCGTGGGCAGCAAGAAGGTGTTCGCAGAGGGCATGTTCGATGAATACTACGAATATGGCGATATTCTTGTGGGCAACGTCTACACGATGTTTCGCGGATTGATTCAAGACTTCGGACTTCTCGGCTCCCTACTCTTCATGTTCCTTCTAGGCCTGCTGGTTCACTGGTCTTTTTTCGCCATGCTGATGAAAAGGAATCAACCGTTCACGGTAGCGGTCTTTCTGTTCTCCATTGGTTTTTTCTATGCTTCCTTCGTGCGAAGCCTGTTTAGCTGGAGCGGCATATACTTCACTTTCGCTTTGTTATGGGCCATCCTGTCTGTCAACAAGCGGATTACGCAGGCGGAAGGCCGCCGGTTGATGATGGCCAGGGGAGCCGCGGCGCAGGCATGACGAGGACTGCCAAGTCGGTTAACAGCGCGGAGGGTGTGATCCCAGTGGTGATTCTCAACTGGAATGGAGAAGAGGACACGATGGAGTGCCTGAAGTCGATTAGGAAGAGCGCTGCGGCGGGATTCGTGCCAGTGGTGGTGGATAACGGGTCGAAGGCGGAGTCCATTGAAAGATTGAAAGAGGAATGCAAGCAGATCTTCAGCAGAATCGTGTATCTGAAAGGGAACGAGGTAGCGGAGCGCAACGGGGCGGCGCGAGGGGAGTACCTGGAGTATCTATCGCCTGAGTATAGGGGGCAGGATGCGCTGGTGTTTATCGAAAACGGCCAGAACCTGGGTTTTGCGAAAGGAAATAATGTCGGGATCCGGTTTGCGGAGTCGGCCGGAGCAGAATGGGTGATGCTGCTGAACAATGACACGGTGGTGGCGCCGGAAACGTTTCAAGAACTGAGGAAATTTCTGAGGGAGCATCCCTCTTTTGCGGCAATTACGCCACAGATCAGGAACTACAGCCCGAATACGCGAATCCAGAATTGCGGGGGCGATTTGACGTATTTTGGGAGCCGGAAGTACAAATTCGCGAACCAAGAGGCTTCCGCGCTACCAGAGCCGGACTTTTCTGCGATCACGTTCGTTACGGGCTGCGCGCTGCTATTCAAGTACAAGGTTGCCGGCGCGCTGACAGAGGATTATTTCTTTGGAGAAGAGGACTACGAGTTTTCTCTGAGGATGAAGAAGCGCGGACTGGAAATGGCTTGCGCACACGGAGCAGTGGTCTACCACAAGGCGGGAGCGACGATTGGCAGGAATTCGACGCGCCTGGGGGCGATTGTATTGCATTACGTGAGCCGGCTGATCAACACGCGGAACCACTATTCCAAGGTGAGATGGCACGTTACGAGAGTATTGGCGTACGCCTATCTGCCGGTGCTTCTCGTCAGGAGCGGAATCGATCCGCGGAGGGCAGTAGGGGCGATACGCAGAGTCGAGGCGTATCTCAAGCAGAATCGCGGGGTTGATCACGCCGAGTTTCAGGAGATGATAAGTCTTCAATGATGCGCTCGATGGCGGCTCGGCGCTTTTCGTAGGAGAAGTGCTCGACAATTCTTGTGCGGGCTTGCTGGCCGATGGCTTGACGCTGTTGATCGGTCTTTGCGAGCAGGCTGACGATTCCTGCAGCCACGGATTGCGGGTCATTGTGGTCTACGAAGACGGCATGGTTGCCGACCAATTCCGGAATGGCACCTCTGCGGCTGACGACGACCGGAGTCGCACAGCTCCATGCCAAATGTTTCCGTGTCACTGATCTGGACGTAGATCTTGGAGCGCTGGAGCCAACCGACAACGTCGGCATTCTGCATGCTGCCGACGAAATCAACGCTCGCCTGAACGCCGAGGCTGGAAGCAAGAGCCTGCAGCCGGTGATAGGCGTTGCCCTTGTCTCCAATGATGACGAACTTTTGGTCGCGAAAGGTTTTGAGAACGATGGGCACGGAACGAAGAAAAACTTCGCCGCGCTTGATGCTAACCACATGGTCGTAGAGATTGAAGATGGTGGTGACATGCGACCTGTGGGCGTCGGATGGGCGGAATGCGCTGGTATCGACGCTATTCGGAACAACAATGGGAGCGCGAGCGCCCAGAGTGCACGCGTCGTCAAGCATGAAACGTGAGACGACCAGAACGACGGTGGCGAAGCGGAGACTCAAGCGTGCCGCAAGCTTCTTGTACCAAGGAGCCGCGAGATAGCCGGACGGAATCCCAGACAGAGAATCGCGATAGAACATCGAGTCGTTGCCGCCAGCCACGACGATGATGGGCTTGCCGGAGAGCCGGGCCTTGATGAGCGGCAGGATGCTTCCACTGGCCCACCAGGAGAAGTAGAGATCGCAACCCCAGGGAATTTCGCTGAAGGACGTTGCGATGGTTACGTCGTATCCCAAGTCATGAAGAATGCGAATATCCTGAAGGGAATACTGTTCCTTCTGGAGCTGCGACCTGTTTTCGTGGGAGAAGAAACACGCTGTCTTCGCAATGGGCATGACGGTGGTTGAGAGCCTCCAGTGAGCGGCTGCGACGACGAGCACGCCAAACACGCCGGAATGGCTTACCCGCATTATATATCGCACGGCGGGGTGCTTCAGTAATGGAGGCGTCGCGAGGAACAGAGTCCAGGACATGAGAAAATACCAAATCTGCACAAATTGCGTGATGGACACGTCCGATCCGAAGATTACGTTTGACGGGACGGGGGCGTGCGATCACTGCAGGAGTTTCTATAAGAGTGTGCTGCCGAAATGGCAGCCGAACGAAGCGGGAAGGAAAGTGCTCGAGAAGAAGATCGAGCAAATCAAGAAGGCCGGAGCAGGAAGAGATTTCGACTGCATTATCGGGATCAGCGGGGGAGCGGACAGTTCGTACCTGGCGTATCTGGCGAAAAAGGAATTCGGGCTGCGCCCGCTGGTGTTCCACGTGGACGCCGGGTGGAATTCGCAGATCGCGGTGAACAACATCGAAAAGCTGATTGACAACCTGGGACTGGAATTATTCACGGAAGTGATCGATTGGAAGGAGATGCGGGACCTGCAACTGGCGTTTTTCAAGTCGGGCGTACCGCACATCGATTTGCCGCAAGATCATGCATTTTTTGCGACGATGTACAAGTTCGCTGAAAAGCACAAGGTGAAGTACATCCTCACGGGCGGGAATATTTCGACGGAGTGCGTGAGGAATCCGCTGGACTATTTCTACTACGGAACGGACATGTGGCAGATCCGGGATATTCACGGAAGATTCGGGCAAGCGCCGCTGGTGAATTTCCCGCTTTCCGGGATTCTGAGGCACAAGATTTATTTGAGGTATTGGAAGGGAATCGAAGTGGTGAAGCCGCTGGATTATCTGCCGTACATAAAAAAGGAAGCGATGCAGTTGCTGAGCGAGAAGTTTGGATGGCAAATCTATGCGCGGAAACACTTTGAATCGCGATTTACAAAATTCTACGAGGGATATTGGCTACCGGTGAAGTTCGGGTTCGATACGCGACGGGTACAGTATTCGAGCTTGATCCTGACGGGGCAAATGACGCGGGAGGAAGCGTTGGCGGACCTGGCGCAGGCGCCTTACGACGAGAAAACCATTGCGCAAGATTTTGAATACATTTCGACGAAGCTGGGAATATCCGCGGCGGAGCTGCAAGGGTACATGGAGGCGCCTAGGAAGTCGTACAGGGACTACAGGAATCAACTGTACCTGTTTCTGCTGGGCGCACGCGTGATGCAGCTTATGGGGCTGGAGGAAAGAGCAGTGAAAAGATGATTTCGATCGTCGATTACGGGGTCGGCAATATACACGCGATTGCGAATATCTATAAGCGCCTGAATATTCCCGTTCGGACCGCGCGCACAGCGGAGGAACTGGCCGAGGCGGAGAGAGTGATTCTTCCGGGAGTCGGTTCGTTTGACTGGGCTATGACGCGGCTGAACAACTCCGGGATGCGGGAGACGCTGGACGATGTAGTGCTGTCGAAAGGCAGGCCAGTTCTGGGGATTTGCGTGGGCATGCAGATGATCGCCAAACGAAGCGACGAAGGTTCGTTGGAAGGACTGGGATGGATTGATGCGGAGGTCAAGAAATTCGACGTCGCGGCGCCATCCGAGCGCGCGTACTTGCCGCACATGGGATGGAACGACGTCGCACCGCAATGCCGGGAGTGCTTGTTCAAGGATATCGGAGGGACGGGGAGATTTTATTTTCTGCATTCCTACTATTTCGCGCCGAACGATCCGAAGATGATTCTTGGAGTTACGGACTACGGCGGCCCCTTTGCGTCGTGCGTGCACGCCGGAAATATTTTTGGCGTGCAGTTTCACCCGGAAAAAAGCCATCAATGGGGCATCCAGCTCTTGAAGAATTTTGCGGTGATGTAAGCATGCTGCGCCCGCGAATTACACCTTGTCTTTTGCTCAAGAATGGCGGCCTGGTGAAGACCGTCAAGTTCGGGAATCCGAAGTATGTGGGCGATCCGATCAACGCGGTGAAGATTTTCAACGAGAAGGAAGTTGATGAAATTATCGTGGTGGACATCGACGCGTCAGTGCAACAGAAAGAGCCGGACTACGTGCTCATCAAGAATCTGGCGGCGGAATGCCGGATGCCGCTGTGCTACGGCGGAGGTGTCAAAACCGTTGAGCAAATCGAAGAAATCATCAGCTTAGGCGTGGAGAAGGTCGCTATTAGTTCGGCGGCGATTGGCAGCCCGGAGCTGATCGCGAAGGCCAGCGAGGTGGTTGGTAGCCAGAGCATTGTGGTGGTCATGGATGTGAAGAAGGTGGAGGGCCGCGAGTCCTATGAAATCTTTATCCATAACGGGCGAGAAGGCACGGGCCTCAGCCCTGTAGAGTTTGCCAAGACGGCGGAGCACCTGGGCGCGGGCGAGCTGGTGATCAATTCAATCGACTGCGACGGACTGATGAAAGGGTATGATCTCGAGCTCGCCAGAAGAATGCGCAACGCGACCAACCTTCCGATGACTATTCTCGGTGGCGCTGGATCGCTGAAGGACGTTGCGGCGCTGATCGAATTGTTTGGAACGATTGGCGCCGCGGCTGGGAGTTTGTTTGTGTTCAAGGGGAGCTATCGGGCGGTGCTGATCAATTACCCCAGCCGATCGGAGAAGGATGCCTTGGCGCCCCGCGCGCGTCAGGCTGTGGTTTGATGCGAGTCGAAACGTCATGCAGCAAATACTCCTGAATATAGGCACGGGCGCAACAACGCTCATTGATGCTCCTGTGCCGGCGCTCCAGCGAGGGCACGTGCTGATCCGAACGAAGCGCACGCTGATCTCCGCAGGTACCGAGCGCATGCTGATCGACTTCGGCCGTGCTTCGATTCTGGACAGGGTGCGGGAGCAGCCTGACAAGGTCGAGAAGGTGTTCGACAAAGTGCGCACGGACGGAGTGATGGCGGCGATAGATGCGGTGCGCAGCAAGCTGGATCAGCCGCTGGCGCTGGGCTACTGCAACGTGGGTACGGTGATCGAGGCGGGCGAAGGCATTACGGAGTTTAGGGCGGGCGAGCGTGTCGTTTCCAATGGGAACCACGCCGGAGTTGTGAGCGTGCCAAAGAATCTGTGCGCGCGGATCCCTGACAACGTCGAAGATGAATCGGCCGTGTTCACCGTGCTGGGTGCGATCGGCCTGCAAGGTCTGCGCTTGGCGCAACCAACGCTTGGGGAAACGGTGGTGGTAACGGGCCTGGGACTGATCGGGCTGATGACTGTGCAGATGTTACGCGCCCACGGTTGCCGAGTGATGGGCATTGACTATAATCCGCAACGGCTTGAGATGGCGCGCCAGTTCGGTGCATATGCGGTGGATCCCTCTGCGCACGACGATCTCGTGTTGCAAGCCATAGATTTTTCTCGCGGGAGGGGTGTGGATGCCGTCATCATCACAGCATCGACGGAGAGTTCCGAGCCCGTTTCGCAAGCTGCCAAGATGTGCCGGAGGCGCGGCAGGATTGTGCTGGTGGGGGTCACCGGGCTCAAGCTCTCGCGACAGGATTTCTACGAGAAGGAAATTACGTTCCAGGTGTCCTGTTCCTACGGTCCCGGCCGTTACGACGCGTCGTATGAGCAAAAAGGCCAAGACTATCCGGTCGGGTTTGTGCGCTGGACCGAGCAGCGCAATTTCGAGGCAGTTCTGGATCTGATGGCATCAAATGCTCTGAACGTGACGCCTCTGATTACACATCGCTTCCCCATTGGACGAGCAGAAGCGGCTTATTCTGTCCTGAGCAGCGGCGAGCCTTCTCTCGGCATAGTGTTGGAGTACCCGGAGGTGGGGTCCAACGAGGAAACGGACTCTCGCACAGTTGTGCTCGACGGCACAAGGTTTCTCGGTGTAGCCGCGAAGCCGGTAATAGGTTGCATTGGGGCCGGCAATTATGGCGGACGAGTACTGATTCCCGCGCTGGCGAAAGCTGAGGCGGAGCTACACACGATTGTGACAACCAATGGCGCCAATGCCGTTCACTATGGAAAGAAGTTCGGCTTCACCAAAGCATCCACAAGTACCGCCGAGCTGTTTGCGCAAAAGGAAATCAACACACTGTTTATCGCCACGCGCCATGATAGCCATGCGCGACTTGCTTCAGAGGCTCTGCGCAGTGGGCGGCATGTGTATGTGGAAAAGCCGCTGGCCTTGAACCGGGAGCAGCTCGCTGAAGTTGAGACTGCCTATGCCGAGTCTGCGGCGCAGGGTGCAACGCCGATCATTCTTGTGGGATTCAACCGCAGATTCTCTCCTCATGTGCAGCGTATGCGCGAGATGCTGCGGGGGACGCAAGGCCCCAAGTCACTGAGCCTGTTAATGAATGCGGGTGCAATTCCCCCGGATCATTGGACACAGGACTCGCAGGTTGGGGGAGGCCGCATTCTCGGAGAGGCTTGTCACTTCATTGATCTGGCGCGGTTCCTCGTGGGCACGCGGATTGTCAGGGCTTGCGGTGGTGCAATGCGGGATGGCCATGGCGCTGCGACGAGTCCAGATACTGCGCAGATTTCGCTGGGGTTTGAGGACGGCTCAATTGCTTCCATTCAGTACTACGCCAACGGGCATCGTTCCTTTCCGAAGGAGCGTGTTGAAGTGTTTGCCTCAGGGCGGATTCTTCAGTTGGAAAACTTCCGCGTATTGCGCGGCTTTGGCTGGCCAGGGTTTCGAGGCTTCCGAAGCTGGCGGCAGGACAAAGGGCATGCCGCTTGTGTGCAAGCGTTTCTCAGTGCCGTGGCGTCGGGCGGACCTTCACCGATTCCCGTCGATGAAATATTCGAGGTTTCGCGAGTTGCGATAGACGTGGCGGAAGGATTCAGAGGCCGTTAGTGGATACCGAAAGAACGTCAGCCTTGCGACACATTCCCCCGAAAGCTTTAGCCGCAGGTGGGCGCAGCGATGAAACCATTGTGCGAAGCTCCCCTAGGGCTGAGAGTCAGCCTGAGCTCCACTCAGTGCGAAGGCTGCTGATCTATCTCTCAACCTTGCCGCGGCTCGGAGTTGCCAACGTGGCGCGCGTATTGATCTACCGTGCTTGCAAGCGAGCGGGGATTTATCGGTGGCTGCTTCCGCAGAGCCATGCGGCTCCGCTTGGACTACAAGTGGATTCACCACTTGATGCCGCTCAACCGCCCGTACCATGGGCCAACCGCTCGGTTTTAGCCGAGGCCGACGAGTTGCTCGCTGGGAGAGCTAACTTCTTTTCGGTGCATGCCCGGGACATCGGAAGTCCGCCGAACTGGTTCCTGAACCCACTCGAGAATAAACGGCACCCGCATGCCGCGCTGCATTGGGGCGAAATTGGGGACTTTAGCGCCGAGGCGGGAGACATCAAAGTCGTCTGGGAAATGTCCCGATTCAGTTGGGGACCCGTCTTTGCCCGCGCTTGGCGGATCAGCGGGGATGCACGTTATCTCTCGGCCATACGGCTCTGGATGGAGGACTGGTGGCTGAGCAATTCTCCCAACACTGGGCCCAACTGGATGTGCGGACAAGAAACTTCCATCCGGCTGATTAATGCGCTGCTGGCATTGCGCCTGGCAGGTCTGGAGAAGAATGTTGTATCTGGGTTAGTGGCTTTCGTGGAATCGCATTGCCGGCGCGTTGACCTTACTACATTTTACGGCGTCGCTCAGAACAACAATCATGGAACGAGCGAAGCTGCTGGTCTCTTCGTGGGTGGCACATGGCTGGCCAGACATGGCGAGAGCGATGCGAGAAAACGTGGGCAGCGGTGGGCCGCCAAAGGCCGCAAGCTGCTCAATAGCCGGGTCCGGCGGCTGGTTTTGCCCGATGGCAGCTTCTCACAGCATTCGCTTACTTATCATCGAGTGATGCTCGACACTCTCAGTGTTGCGGAATTATGGCGGCGATATATAGGTGAGGCGCCATTCGCGCGAGATTTTTATACGCGGGCGGCTGCTGCAACGCGATGGCTTGGCGCGATGATAGATCCTGCGAGCGGCGACGGCCCAAATCTGGGCGCGAATGACGGGGCGCACCCATACCGAATGGACGCCAGCGCTTACCGGGACTTCCGACCCTGTTTGCAGCTTGCGTCGCACCTGTTCCTCTCTTGTGCAGCATTAGCAGACGGTCCGTGGGACGAGGCAGCGGCTTGGTTTGGTGTTACCGGTGAAGGGTCCGTGCGACCCTGGCTGAAAGAATCGAGCAGCGCCGTCTTCCCGGATGGCGGCTACGTGGTCATGCGCAATACTTCAGGTGCGCAGGTATTGCTCCGCGCACCTACGGCGCGATTTCGTCCGGCGCACGCAGATGCACTTCACGTGGACTTGTGGTGGAAAGGAAACAACTTTCTGCGAGACGGTGGCAGCTATTCCTACGCCGACGGCCAGGAACTGGCCAAGGAACTCTCCGGCGTGGTTGGCCACAACGTAGAGGAATTTGACGGGCACGACCAGATGCCGCGCCTCAGCCGATTCCTTTATGGCGCCTGGGTGCAGGTTACTGGGGCACCCGCAATTACCACAAGCGCCGATGAGCAATCCTGGTCGGGAAGTTACGTGGACGTTTGGGGAGCACGGCACAAACGAACCGTCACTCTGAGATCTAACAACGTTTCTGTGCTGGATCAAGTGCAGGGATTCAAACGGAAGGCAGTTCTGCGGTGGCGGCTGGCACCTGGAAATTGGTCGCAGAACGCAACGGGATGCGCTTCAGCCATGGGACAGATAGAGGTGGAAAGCAGTGTACCCATCCGCCGCATGAGTCTTGAAAGCGGCTGGGAATCGCGCCATTACCTTGAAAAATCTCCGGTCCCGGTTCTCGAAGTGGAAATAGACCAAACACCGGCTGTTATTACAACGGTGGTTACACTGTCATAGTCATGCACGTTTTGTACTTCCATCAGCATTTTACAACCCCGGATGGCTGCAGTGGCACTCGTTCCTATGATATTTCGAGGCGGCTGCTGGCATCTGGCCACGTAGTCACCATGGTGTGTGGAGCGGCTGCACTTTCCAAATCCGGCCTTTCCGGCCCGTTTTTGAGTGGGCGACGCGAAGGCAGCGTAGACGGCATTTATGTTATCGAGCTGGAGTTGCCGTATTCCAACTACCAAAGTTTCCTGCGTCGCTCCCTGACGTTTCTGCGGTTTGCGTTTCGCAGCGTTATTCTGGCTCTCAAGCTGGACTACAACGTTGTATTTGCTTCCTCTACGCCATTGACTGCCGCCTTACCTGGGATTGTTGCGCGGTGGCTACGCCGCAAACCATTCGTTTTTGAGGTGCGCGATCTGTGGCCAGAGCTGCCGCGGGCAATGGGGGTTATCCGCAATCCTCTTGTGCTTTGGATGATGGATTTATTGGAGTACGCGGCCTACCACTCAGCGAATTTCTGCGTCGCCCTTTCACCGGGAATCGCACAAGGCATCACTCGACGCGGCGTTCGTGAAAGCCGTGTGGTTATTGCACCAAATGGCTGCGATCTGGATTTATTTGCCCCTGACGCGGCGCAGCCGGTACCTGAAATCCCAGGCCTGCCGCCTGAAGCTTTTGTAGCGGCCTTTAGCGGTGCTCACGGTGTTGCCAATGGTTTGGATGCCGTTCTGGATGCAGCGGCAGAACTGCGCAAGCGCGCGCGGACCGATATTTTCTTTGTATTTATTGGCGAAGGAAAGGAAAAGTGCGCGCTCATGAAACGGGCGCACGTGGAAAAGCTGGATAACTGTCTGTTCGTGGACCCGATGCCGAAGAATGCTTTGTCTCAGTTTCTTTGCCGGCGCACGAACGTGGGTTTGATGATCCTTGCCAATGTGCCGGCCTTTTACTATGGAACCTCCCCCAACAAGTTCTTTGACTATCTGGCGAGCGGTTTGCCGGTGCTGGTGAACTACCCTGGCTGGATGGCTGAGATGGTTGCTGCGGAAGGTGTGGGGGAAGTGGTTCCTCCGCAGGATCTGGTGGCTTTCGCGGAAGGTTTAATGCGCATGGCCGATGCTCGTGATGCAACTGCAGAAATGGGGCTGCGAGGGCGTAGCTTTGCTCGGCGCGAGTTCTTGCAGGCGACACTCGCCCAACGCTGTGTATCGGTAATGGAAAGCGCCGCTGCCATGCGACCTGGTAAGGCACAGAGCGCCTATCGCCGCTGGGGCAAACGCGGTTTGGATCTGCTCGTGCTGCTCGCTGCCTCGCCGTTCGTAGTGCCGGTGGCAATCGTTATGGCCATGGTGGTGCGCTTCAAGATGGGCACTCCGGTGTTTTTCCGTCAGGTGCGCCCAGGTCATAAGGCCGAACCTTTCACGCTGCTGAAGTTCCGAACGATGAATTCAGCACGCGACGACCAGGGCTGTCTGCTTTCTGACGAGAAGAGGCTGACGAAGTTAGGAGAGCTCTTGCGTCGCTACAGCGTAGATGAAATCCCCCAGCTCTGGAATGTGCTGAAGGGCGAGATGAGCCTTGTCGGGCCGCGGCCGCTCCTTATGCAGTACCTGGATCGTTACACGCCTGAGCAGGCTCGACGCCACGAAGTTAAACCTGGGATAACTGGTTGGGCCCAGATCAACGGCCGCAATGCCGTTACCTGGGATCAAAAGTTTGTTTTGGACCAGTGGTACGTGGATCACCAGACACTATCCCTCGATGCCAAGATCCTTTTCAAGACGATCAGGCAAACGATTACTTCACAAGGAATCACACAGCCAGGGCACGCCACGGCCGAAGAGTTTCGGGGAAGCACTCAATGAACGACGTTTGTGCGCACCGAATTCAACTTTGGCGCAATCAGTTTGTGAGATCGGTATACGCGACGCACAACGAATCGCCAAAGATTAGGAAAGCGGTGCGTCGCTTATTGAGTCAAATTGGCAGTGGCGGTCGCGGCTTGAATGTTGGCGCGGGATCCAGCCAACTGCACCCGGCGCTGATCAATGTGGATATAGTACCAGGGCCAACGATTGAGATTTGCGCCTCAGTAGAGGACTTGCCATTTCCCGACGAAACATTCGACCTTGTGGTTTCACAGGAAGTGCTCGAACATGTGCGCGATCCATTTCGAGCGATGCAGGAAATGAGACGAGTCCTCAAAAAAGGAGGAGTTATCTATTGCCAAGTGCCTTTTATCATCGGTTACCATCCCGGTCCGACTGACTTCTGGCGGTTCACGCGGCAGGGAATTCGCCAACTTGTCGAAAAAGCGAACTTGGAATGTCTCGAACTAGATCTGGCCGTCGGCGCAGGAACAGGGTTCTACCGGATCGCTGTTGAATTTCTGGCAGTGTTTGCGTCTCGATTTGCAAGTCTCCTGTATCTTCCTGCTAAAGGAGTTTTTGCCTTAATCCTTTATCCATTGAAATGGCTGGATACGTTTCTCAGCCAGAGTCCAGAAGTAGACCGCATTCCCGGAGGCTACCTGGTCATTGCCAGGCGCTAGAACGGGGCGTCGCATTACGACACAAACAAAATGCATACATCGATTCTAATCTCCTCTGTAGGCAGACGGAGCCAACTGATTGGGTGCGTCCGGCAGTCCGTCCGTGCGTTGAATCTCACCGGATCGGTGCTTGGAGTTGATTGCTCCGGGACTGCCCCAGGCGCGTACCTAGTGGACCAGTTTTTCGAGGTACCGCGTTGCGATAGTTCCGAATTTTTGCCGAGTCTCCTCAAAATCTGCAAAGAAAACCGCGTCAAGCTGGTGATTCCGACCATTGACACGGAGCTGGCTTTCTACGCGGACCACCGCAAGGATTTTGCAGACATCGGCACGACGGTGGCCGTCTCCTCACCAGAAACAGTCGAAATCTGTGCCGACAAGGTCACGACTCACCGTTGGCTGGTGGAGAACGGTCTACCCACCGTGCGCCAGACAACTCCAGAATCCGTTTTGCACAACGGGCTAGGGTGGACCTTCCCGCTCGTCGTGAAGCCACGCCGGGGCAGTGCCTCCATTGGCTGTGCTAAGGTGCCCACTCGCGAAGTCTTGCGTGCTCTGAGTCAAGAAAGGACCGACCTGCTCGTTCAGGAGTTTGCGCTTGGATACGAACATACCGTCAATGTTCTTGTCGATCAACGAGGAAAATGTTTGTGCGCCGTTCCACACGTACGCTTGGAGGTTCGAGCGGGGGAAGTGAGCAAAGGCACTACCGCCAAGCACAAGGGTTTGATGGACCTCACCACTCAGATCGCAGAGCTGCTGCCTGGGTCTTACGGACCGCTAAATATTCAGTGCTTCCTCGGCCCAACCGGGACGCTACAAGTAACGGAAATAAATGCACGATTTGGAGGTGGCTATCCGTTGGCTCATCGCGCTGGAGCCGACTTCCCGAAGTGGATGCTGGAGGAGTTGCTGCAGCTCTCCTCATCAGCCTCAGCAAATCAGTGGGAGGATGGCCTGACTATGCTTCGCTACGATGATGCAGTTTTTCTTCCGAAGCGAAACGTTGCGGACATTGACCATGACCAAGCCTGAGTTTTGCGTTGTCTTTGACCTTGATGACACGCTTTACTTGGAGCGTGACTACGTGCGCAGCGGGTTTGAGCATGTTGGCATCTACGCAGAGAAGGAACTCGGCATACCAAACTTTGCCGAATGCGCTTGGAGTTTGTTCTTGGCCGGGCATCGCGGCAACACTTTCGACAAAATCCTTCAGGAACAAAAGATTGACCGAGAACGATCGAAAGTTGAGTACTTGATTTCACTCTACCGGTCGCATTCACCAGATATCCGCTTGTTACCGGATGCGCTGCACTGCATAAAAGCGCTTCAAGAGAAAGTGCAGCTTGCGATTATCAGCGACGGACCTCTTGAAGCACAGCGAAACAAGGTTGCTGCTCTGCGACTTAATGAGTCGTTCGACCCCGTGCTCCTCACTGAAGAACTCGGAAGAGGATACGCAAAGCCTTGCCCCTCTGCTTTCCGTTTGGTGCAAGAGAAATTCGGGTTCGCTGCCTCTCATTTCTACTATGTAGCCGACAATCCAGGAAAAGACTTCATCGCCCCGCGGAAACTTGGATGGAAAACCATAAGGGTTCGGCGGAAAGAAGGGCTTCACGCTGAGGTTGAGGTCGAAGGCGAATGCGCAGCCGAGGTTGAGCTAGCAGACCTGAGCGGGCTCCCGACCTTGTTGGAAGAGGCTTGGCCATCACTTCGGTTGCCAAACTGAAGGTTCCTGCCGCCAGGGCGCCTCACCAAGGAAGTAGCTCAGGCTGGGCCGCACCATGTACAAAGTGGCGGTTGTCCAGTTCTGTTGCTCTGTCAAGTTGTGGACAAAGACTTTGAGCAACCCGGCGATCGAAGGCAGCGCGCCCGTTCGCATGGAAACCATTCAATCCCCGGCCGTGTTTTGGTTCGGAAGAGATTGAAGCTGCTACCCAATGCCCACAAAATCTTCCAAACAGAATGGTGGCGGTGGGAGTTCCAGCTCGAATTCTTCGAAGAACATAGACCGCAATAGCCAAAACATCGGTAATAAAATTCTACAGCGGAAAGCGAATCGGTGTGTCAAACCTATGCGTGAAATGATTCCCATGTCGGCAGCAGATATCGACGACCAAGACATAGCGGCTGTCGTTGAGGTGCTTCGTTCAGGTCGGCTATCGCTCGGACCAAAGATTGAAGCATTCGAGGAGGCCATCAGCAACTACGTTGGGGTCCGGCACGCAGTCGCCGTCAGCTCCGGGACCGCAGCACTCCATTTGATCGTAAGGGCCCTGGGGCTTGGGCCTGGCGATGAGGTGCTGGTTCCATCGTTTACTTTTGCGGCAAGCGTGAATGTTCTGCTATACGAAGGTATTACGCCCGTGTTTTGCGATATTGAAGATACGACTTATAACCTCGATCCAGCGCGCATGGAGAAGTGCATTACGCCCAAGACAAAGGCGGTAATGGCAGTGGACGTTTTCGGACATCCGGTGGACTGGGAGGCCGTGACTCACATTGCTGCAAAGCACCAGTTAAGAGTTATCGACGACTCTTGTGAGGCGCTTGGAGCGGAATACGATGGCCGCAAAGTAGGACAATTTGGCGATGCCGCGGCCTTCGCGTTCTATGCCAACAAACAGATTACGACTGGCGAGGGAGGAATTCTGGTAACCAACGATTCTGAAATTGCACGGATAACGCGGAGTCTACGGAATCAGGGCCGCGGCGAAATGGGGTCTTGGTTGGAACACGAGAGGCTTGGCTTTAATTACAGGATGGACGAAATGTCCGCCGCGCTCGGTCTCTCCCAATTGCGCCGAATCGAAACATTCCTCGCGAAACGCCAACACGTAGCTGACTTGTATTCGCAGCGTCTGGCTAGCGTGCCTGGTGTCCGGACACCGCTGGTAAATCCGCGCGTTCGAATGAGCTGGTTCGTGTACGTAATCACCTTGGATCAGGAACTGGACAGAGATGACGTCGTTGAGACGTTGAAAAAGCGCGACATCCCGTTGCGCTGCTATTTTTCACCTATTCACCTTCAGGGCTACATCCTAGGCCGTAATAATTGCCGAATTGGAGAGCTACCTGTCACGGAGTCCATAGCTCGTCGCACTCTCGCTTTACCCTTTCACAACCGGTTGACGGCGAGCGAGGTGGATGAAGTCGTCGAGGCGCTTCACGAAGCGGTAGAGAGTTTACATGCCAAGACGTGAACGTGTTGCCTCTTGGGTTTACCGCGAGGCCCAATAGCTGGTTTGGATAAGGCTCAAGGTCCAGGGGTGTCAGATCAACATCCCGGCCTTGCGAACGCCAAAATGCGGACATAGACCAACCGTGGTGTGCACCGCCCATTCTTAACATGGTATGCGATGGTGAATTCATAGAATTTTTCCGATCGCGGGAAAGCCACTTGCTCTGACGCGGTGGCGTCTTTTATCCGCAGAAGACCGCACTCTAAAACGCGCTTTCGCAAATAGAAGCTTCAAAGTTTTCTCCTCACAATAATGCAGTAATGCATTTCAAGGAGCGCATCTCAGCAAACATATGATTCGCAAATTTGCAGTGCGATTACCGCAGATACTGTTCAACAAACGGCCTGTATTCATCTATGCGTTTCATGCGGCACTGGTGGCCGGCTCTTTGGTCCTGGGATGGTTGCTGCGTTTCGATTTCTCGCTACCGTATCGGCGTGTCTTGCTAACGTCTGGACTGCTGCTGATCGTCGTCCGCCTGATCACGCTACGCTTATTCAACTTAAATCATGGCTGGTGGCACTTCGCCAGCGTCAGTGATGCAATCAACATCCTGAAAGCCGTGACGACTGGATCTGCCGCCTTTCTTGCGGTAAACCGTTATCTTTTCGGCGCGGGTGCCTTCCCGCGCTCCGTTTACTTCTTGGAAGCGGTTTTTACGACGTGCTTTCTCGCGGGTGCGCGGCTTGGTACACGCGTCCTAGTGGAGTCTGTTCGGCGCGATTCCTCTCGTTCGAAACGGGTCATCGTCGTCGGAGCAGGTTTTGCTGCTCAGATGGTCATCCGGGAACTTGCCCGGCCGAATAGCGGCTATGCGCTGGTGGGTTGCGTGGATGACGATCGATCTAAAGTTGGTGTCCACATTCAGGGAGTACCGGTCCTGGGAACGATCGAGGAACTAGAAATTCTCGTTGAAGATAGCCTTGCTAAGGAAATCCTAATTGCTATTCCCTCCGCCTCTGGCAGACAGATGCGGCGCATTACGGAAGCTTGCCAAAAGGCGAAATTACCTTTCAAGACCGTACCAACTCTGAGCGATATCATTCGCGGTGAAGCCAGCATTAATCACTTCCGCGAAGTGCGCCTTGAAGATCTGCTGGGGAGAGAGACTATCCAAATCGACCTCGAGGCCGTGCGCAACGAGATCACCGCGCGGACGGTTATAGTGACAGGGGCGGCTGGATCCATCGGCTCAGAATTGTGCCGCCAGATCCTCGATTATTGCCCTGCCCGACTTGTTTGCTTGGATCAAAGCGAAACCGGACTCTACTTCCTTCGTCTGGGACTATTGGAACACGAGAACGGCGCCCAGGTTGCCTTTTGCGTTGGTGACGTGTGTGATGCTGAGCGGGTGCGTAGTCTGTTGCATGAATTCTCCCCTGAGATTATTTTCCATGCTGCAGCCTACAAGCATGTACCCATGATGGAATCAAACGTTCAGGAGGCGGTGAAGAACAACGTGCTCGGATTGATTGGGCTTTTGAATTTGGCTGACGAAGCAGGCTGCAAGAACTTCGTCCTGATTTCTTCCGACAAGGCAGTGAATCCAACCAATGTGATGGGGGCTACTAAACGAATCTGTGAGTTAATCATTTCTTCTAGGCCACCCAATGGCATGCGTTGTGTTTCCGTGCGGTTCGGAAATGTCTTAGGTTCCAGCGGAAGCGTGGTACCAGTTCTAAAACAGCAGCTTCGCAACCATCAACCGCTTACGATCACGCACCCAGAAATCACACGATTCTTTATGATCACACCCGAGGCAGTAGCTTTGGTATTGCAGGCTTTTGCCATCGGCGCGCACGGTGACATCCTGGTATTGGACATGGGCGAGCCAGTGAGAATCCTGGATTTAGCGCGTAGCCTCATCCGGCTCTCTGGAAAGTCCGAGCATGACGTTAAAATCCAGTTCACGGGTCTACGCGACGGGGAGAAGCTCAATGAAGAGCTTTTTTATGAGCACGAAAACGTGACACCCACCTCCTGTGAGAAGATCAAACGGACAAATGGGTCGTCGAGAGACTGGACTAGTTTGTGCCGCCAGTTGGATGAGCTTCGTGCTTCACTGACGATCGACGGTGCATCGCCTGTCCGCGCCAAGATCAGGGACATCGTTCCCGAATATACTTTTAATGACAATAAGGCAAAACAAGACAGCGATAACTCGAGTGACGCGCGCCAGTTTCGAGTGGCGGCTGGTCACGAATAGTTCAATGTTCTAAATCTTTCAGTATGGTCTTACGAGATTGTCCGCTGTATTCATTCACACAAATCTGCCGGACCTGAAATGCTGTGTTGGTCCAATTACATTTGCTGACTTTTCCAACTCGCAAGAAGACTTAGATTCGGCGGGTGCTTTTGACCGAACAAAACGCATATGACCAGATTTAGGAGGCCCAAATGAAAGGTGTTGTGCTAGCAGGGGGGACCGGCAGCAGACTCAGTCCACTCACGCGCGTCACGAATAAGCATCTTCTGCCAATCTACAACAAGCCTATGATCTATTATCCGCTACAGACCCTGGTAGAGGCCGGAATCCAGGACATCCTGATTGTGACCGGGGGAAACAACGCGGGAGACTTTCTGCGGCTGCTGCGCAACGGCAAAGACTTTGGCCTGAAGCAGCTCAGTTTTGCCTATCAGGAAGGAGAAGGTGGCATCGCTGATGCCTTGCGACTGGCGGAACACTTCGCGGCGGGCGAAAGGGTCTGCGTGATCCTGGGCGACAACATCCTGGAGAGCAGCATCCGGACAGCGCGAGAGAAGTTTGAACTTCAAACGGAAGGCGCCCTGATCCTGCTGAAAAGTGTGCCGGATCCGGAGCGCTTCGGGGTGCCGGTGTTCGATGGTAAGCGAATTGTTCGCATCGAGGAAAAGCCGAAGGTCCCCTGCTCGCCCTACGCGGTCATCGGCGTGTATTTCTACGATGGAACGGTGTTCGACCGCGTGCGGACGCTCAGGCCTTCGGGACGTGGAGAGTTCGAAATCACCGACGTCAATAATTCGTATATTATCGAAGGACATCTCAGTTACGAAATTATCGATGGCGGGTGGACGGACGCGGGAACGTTCGAATCGCTCTGGCGTGCCACGAAAATGGTGCGGGAGAAAGTGCTGCTCGCAGAGGAACTTAGGCTGGCTGCAGCATCGTCGCGATAAGTAGAAAAGGCTTCACTGCCAGACGATCGGAACGGCACAGGCTGCCAATTTGACCAATACAAAAGAAACCGCAGCGGTCGCGATTCAGGAGGCAACCGGATGAGGATTCTTGTCACGGGCGGCGCTGGATTTATCGGCTCCAACTTTATTCGCTATGTCCTCGAGACCAGGACGGATTTTTCGATCGTCAACTATGACAAGCTCACCTACGCGGGAAACCTCGCAAATCTTGAATCAGCAGTGGACAATCCCAATTATGAATTTGTGAAGGGCGACATCTGTGATGCAGCTGCCTTAGAAGCAGCAATGCGCGGTTGTGATGCTGTTATTCATTTCGCCGCAGAGTCCCACGTCGACAGAAGTATCTACGAGCCGGCTCCAGTAATCCAGACCAACGTCACGGGCACCTTCATTCTCCTCGAAGTTGCACGTAA
>WNFO01000660.1_pt1 | contig 27579 bp, 21 predicted proteins | sample 5400251 | NCBI WGS metagenome assembly WNFO01 (sample SAMN13153354, study PRJNA577476) | soil metagenome | isolation source: 100 cm saprolite under Madrone tree | place: USA:California | collected 2016-06-14
CTCATCAACGGCAACGGGATGCCGGTAACCGGCATAGCGCCGATGACCATTGCCACGTTTACCAGTACATGGAACCCAAGCGCCGCTGCAACGCCCATGACCAGAAACATTCCCGCGCGATCTTTCGCGCGTTGAGCATTCTGCACTAAACGCAACAGAAGCGCCATATACAACCCGAGGGCCAGAAGCACGCCCTTAAAACCCTGTTCTTCAGCCCACGCCGACATAATGAAATCGGAATACCGGACGGGGATGTAGCCCAGTTGATTCTGACTGCCATTACTAAACCCTTTGCCCCAAAACCCGCCGGAACCGACGGCGATCTTGGATTGCAAAAGCTGATAGCCGTGGCCCTTGGCGTCTTCTTCAGGGTGCAGGAAAGAGGTAATGCGCTCACGCTGATAAGGCTTGAGGATGCGCTTGCTAACGGGAGGATAGAAAACCGCGCCCACGAGCAAAATCCCCGCCAAGGAGAATACCGCCGCGTGTTGCCACTGCAAGCCCGCCAGAAAGGCGCCAACGACAAGCATGGGGATCAGCACGAGCGCTGTTCCCAAATCGGGTTGCTTGAGTATCAAGACCAGCGGAACACCTACCAACAATCCTGCCTTAATTAGATCACGAAGATCAAGCTGATCCGAGCGCACTTCGGCAAAGAAGCGCGCCAGCACAATGATTATAATCAATTTGACCAGCTCTGACACCTGAAGAAGCTCTCCGATACCCGGGACGTTGATCCACCGCTTGGCGCCAAACCGGGTATGGCCGACCGCGAGAACGGCAACGAGTGCGGCGATGCCAATGAGGTAAAGGATAGGCGCCTGGTCGAGAATTAGATGATAGTCCAGGCGGGAAAGCACAAACATCAAGGCGAAACCGATGACCAGCCAGCGCACTTGCTTCATGTGCATGCCCGAAAGAGAACTGCCATGGGTGGCGGAATAGATTTCGATCACGCCGAGCGCGCAGATGGCGGCGAGGATGGCCAGGAGCCACCAGTCGTAGTCGCGAGTTCCGGGTGCGTCTTTCATGAGCAGAGTCGAAAGTTCAAAGTTAAAAGTCGAAAGCGAGGTTCCAGACCTGCGGGGGTGTGGAAGCTGGCTTCAAGCGTTCGATATCCATCAGACAGAATCATAGCTACCTTTAGTGCTGCGGATCCGCGGTGGCGCGCGCCGGCACAACGGCGGCGCTTTCGTCGGACTTCAATGCCGCGCGAGGAGCATGCGGAGCCGCGAGTACGGAATCTTTCCTTCGCTCAGGACTCTTATTTTCGACAGTAACCTGGCCCTGGGTCTTCTTGTTTTTCTTGTCGTAATAGGCCTTGATGATGTCTTTTACCACGGGCCCGGCGGCTTCGCCGCCGTGCTGGCCGCTTTCCTGCACGAGGACCGCGACGCAGATCTCCGGATTCCGTTTCGGGGCGTATCCCACGAACCAGGCGTTGTCGGCAAACTGTGAGCCTTTCCGCACCAGCGCCATTTTGTCGTAGCCAATGACCTGGGCGGTGCCAGATTTGCCGCTGAGCTCGATGCCTGCGAGCTTGAGATGGCCGCCCGTGCCGCCAGGTTCGTTCACGACGCCGTACATGGCGTCGGTAATTTTTTCGATAGTGCGCTCCGAGATGTGGACTCGCTCTTCTCCCACGTTCTGCGCATCCTTCAAAAGATGCGGCTGCTTAAACACGCCACCAGAAGCGATGCCACCGATCATGCGAGCAAGCTGGAGCGGTGTCGTTGTGACGGCGCCCTGGCCAGTGGCCACGGAGATCACTTCGCCGGCGTACCACTTGCGATGAAAAGTCCGTTCGACCCATTCCTGAGAAGGCATAAGGCCAGGTTCTTCGGATGGAAGATCAATACAGGTCTTGTGGCCTACTCCAACTTTCTTGGCCCAATCAGAAAGCTTGTCGATTCCCAGGCGCATGCCGACGTTATAGAAGAAGACGTCGCAAGATCTAAGGATAGCTTCGTGCAAACCGAGGACGCCGTGGGACTTTGGACCGCTTTTGGCGTAGTAGACATAGCAATGATACTGACGACCGAAGAACGTGCCGTAACCTGGGCAATAGGTCGCAAAATTTTCCTCGGGAACATGTTCCTCGAGCATGGCCATCGCGGTCACAATCTTGAAAACGGAGCCAGGCGCGAGTTGCGCTTGAATGGCGCGGTTCAGAAGAGGATGTAATGGGTCATCGTTGAGCTTCTTCCATACATCCGCTTGAATTCGGACAGCAAAATCGTTCGGATCGGGAGTGGGGCGGCTCACCATGGCAAGCACTTCGCCGGTGCGCGGATCAATCGCAACTACGGCGCCGGGTCGCTGGCCAAGAGACTGCTCAGCAATCTGCTGCAAGTCGTAATCGATGGTCAGGGTAATCTGCTTGCCGGGAATGGCTTCCTGGGTTGGCAAGCGATCCACTTCTTTGCCGATACTGTTCACGACGACTCGCCGCATGCCGTCGGTGCCTTGAAGCAGGTCGTTGTACTGGCGCTCCAGGCCGGTTTTTCCGGCAAAGTCGCCGGGGCGCAGCTTGCCGTTGCTGGCTTCGATCTGCTGCTCGCTGACTTCACCGACATACCCCGCAGCATGAGAGAGAATACCGCCGGGCAGATAACGCCTGCGCTGGACTGGAATCATTTCCAGGACGGGAATGTCGCCACTGGACTCGGAGCGATGCGATTCGATGAAAGCGACGTCCGCGGGCGAGGCGTCGGGCTTGATGATGATGGGCTGGAATTTAGGGAGATTCTTGGTACTGGCCAGCTGATCCCGCAAATCTTCGACGGGGATTCCCAAGCCCTCGGAGATGCCTGCAAGATGCCTTTCCACTTGAGCCGGATCATCGCGAAGGAGGAGTACGCTGAAGGACGGCCGATTGTCCACCAGCACGCGGCCATCACGGTCCAGCATGCGGCCGCGCGGCGCGATCACGGGAATGTAGCGCACGCGATTACGCTCTGCCAGGGAGCTGTACTTATCAGCGTCAATGACCTGGAGCTTCCAGAAGCCGAGCAGCAACACGCCGATCATTCCCACGATGACGTAGGAGGCGATGGCCAGCCGCGCTTGCGGCAATCGATTGTCGTTGCGGAACCAGTACGACACGAAAACCCCGCGCGCGAGTACTTTTTCTCAGGGCTTCTCGCCCGGTCTGGCACAGTTTGATTCGACTGGTCAGACTAAACTCGCGTCACGAAAAAATCCACAGCGTGCGTTTGGAGTGAACCCTGAAAACGAGCAGGGCCTCTCCGAAAATGTCCGTCGAAAATCTCCTCGAACCTGGGAACCGAAAAAATCTCCCGAACGCCCGAATCACCGCTGGACTAATGCTGCGAGAAAGCAGCAGAAGTCTTTTCCAACGTACCACCTGGATGAGTGGGCCGCAAGCCGTCCGGGAGGACAGGTTCCAGAAATGCATTGGTTTTCACGCGCGAAGGCGAGGATAGCGATGTTGCCGTGGTTGCGGGTAACACGCTATCGTAAGCAGTTCACCTATGAGCGCAGAAACGAATAGGGAAAAGCCGCTGCGGCTGGCACTGATCGGCATGTCCGGCGCCGGGAAAACGTTCTGGACAAAGAAGTTAGCGGCGGCGGAGTATCCGGCGGTTTCTTGCGACGATCGCATCGAGCAGAAGCTTGCGCCGCGACTGGCCGCGGGGGGATATGCGGGCATCAACGGAGTGGCGGCGTGGATGGGCTGGCCGGATTCCGCGACGTACGCCGAACGGGAGTGCGAATATCTGGCCGAAGAGATTCATGCGTTGGATGAAATTTTGACAGAACTTGAAAAGCAGCCGGGGAAATCCCTGGTGCTCGACACCACTGGAAGCGTCATCTATACGGGAAACAATTTGCTGATGCGCTTGCGGCGGCAGATGACCATCGTGCACCTGGCGGCTTCCGCGCAGGAGCAGCAGTTGCTAATTGAAAGATATTTGCACGATCCCAAGCCGGTGTTGTGGCGCGGAGCGTTTCAACCCAAGGCGGGAGAAAAACCGCGCGAGACGGTGGCGCGTTGTTACCCGGCGTTGATTGCCGCGCGGCGGCAGAGTTATGAAGCGCTGGCGCACTGCACGCTGCAAGTTGCGGTGCTGCGCGATGGCTCTCTGGATGTGGCGGCGTTTTTGAAAATGGTTCTGGATAAAACGGGAAGCGCGCGATGAGTGTGGTGCCTTGAGATATCGGAGCACATCACGGAAGGCTCCGCTCACATCATTGCGTGGCGCGGTGCTGCGCGGGCTTGCGCCCGACGGTGGATTGTACTTGCCGGTGGAGATTGCACGTCATTCACCCGAGGAATTAGAAGAGTTTCGCCGGTTGCCGTTCACGGAAGTGTGTTTCCGCGTGGCGCGGCCATTTGCCACGCCGGATGTTCCGGAGGAAGTGCTCTGGCAAATTGTGAGCGAGGCGATCAATTTTCCGGTGAAGTTGGTTTCGCTGTCGCCGGGGTTGCACATTCTGGAGCTGTTTCACGGGCCGACGCTGGCGTTTAAGGATTTCGGCGCGCGCTTCATGGCGCGGCTAATGGGTTATTTCGTGCGCGGAGAAACGCGTCCTCTTACTGTCCTGGTGGCGACCTCGGGGGACACAGGAAGCGCCGTGGCGCACGGTTTCCTGCAGGTGCCGGGAATTCGCGTGGTGATTCTCTATCCTTCGAAGCGCATCAGCGAGGCGCAGGAGAAACAGTTCACCACGCTCGGCGAAAATATTACCGCGCTGGAAGTGGCGGGCACGTTTGACGATTGCCAGCGATTGGTGAAACAGGCCTTTTCCGACGAGGAGCTGAACAAGCGCACCTGGCTGACTTCGGCGAATTCCATCAACATTGGGCGCCTGCTTCCGCAGATGTTCTATCACGTGGCGGCTTACCGGCAATTGCCGGTGGCTTCGGTGCCGCTGATTGTTTCCGTTCCTAGCGGAAACTTTGGCAATTTGACGGCGGGAATTTTCGCGAAGCGGATCGGTTTGCCGGTTGCGATGTACATCGCGTCGACAAACGCCAACGATGTGGTGCCGGAATACCTACGGACCGGAGTGTTTCATCCGCGCGCGGCGCAGGCGACCTTTTCGAATGCCATGGACGTGGGCAATCCCAATAATTTTCCGCGCTTGCTCGATTTATGCCGCAACCGGGTGGAATACGTGCAGAAGGAAATCTGGGGCCACGGCGCGACGGACGAAGAAACGCTCACAGCGATGAAGATGCTCCATGAAAAGTTCGGCTATATCTCCGATCCACACACTGCGGTTGGCGTGCTCGGTTGGGAAGCGTACAAGAGCCAACATCCCGAGCCGGCGCAGGGCCTGGTGCTGGCTACGGCACACCCGGCAAAATTTGCTGAGGTGGTGATGAAGGCCATCGGTACAGCCCCTCCTTTGCCTGATCGGCTTGCAGCTTACTTGAAGCGTGACAAGCTTTCGCTGCCCATTTCGAGTTCCTACGATCAATTCAAGCAGTTTCTCCTCACGCAATAAGAGACCAGGGAGTCCATCAGGATCCAGCAAGTAAGTGTGTGGGACGAACTGCTAGTTTTTGCGCAGGCGGTCGAGGAGAAGAAAGAGGAACACGGCGACGAGGGCGTTGACGAGAGCCGCGACGATGAGGTGCATGTTAAACCAGGGCTCGGGTTGCGCGAGGAGGATTCGGCGCGTGATGACGATCAAGCCCTGATGGGTAATGAAGAACGCAAAGGTGAGTGCGAAGCGCGCGGCGGGATGCTCGGTATCGAGCCGCGCACCGATGGACGAAGCGAGATATCCGATGATGGTTTTCGCGATGCCGTAGAGACCCAGCGGAACCGTCGGGCCACTCAAGCTGTCCTGCAGAAGACCGATGACCATTCCGAGCAAAAGCCCGGTGGAAGGATTGCGACGGCTGAGGCCGAAATAAATCGTCACGAGCAGAGGCAAATCAAGGACAGCGGCCTTTGCAAAATGAATGGGGAACGACGACTGGATGACCAGTGCCAGCAGCGTGGCGATGATGATCGCGCCGGCGCGAAACTTGTGAACTTCAATGTGCGATTCGCCGCGGATATCGAAGGCGTCGTTCATCGCCGTACCGCCGGGGGAGGAGTGGCCGCGTTGGGCGCTGGGGGCTTCGCGTCGGCAGGACTTTCTTCAGTTTTTGTTTCGAGGGGGCGCATGGACTGGAGAACTAGAACTTCCTCGAGACGCTCGAGATTGGCCGCCGGTTTAATGCGAATCTGCTTAAACGGGTTGCCGGACTTGATTTCCGCCACGGTACCCACGGGAAGATCGCGCGGGAAGATGCGGTCCATGCCGTTGGTAATCACTCGTTCGCCCAGGTTGACTGTATCGTCGTTCGGAACGTATTTCATAACCAGAAGAGGTTCACCCTGACCTCCAACCGGGCTCTGGATGCGGGAATCGGCCAGCATCGCACCAACGCCGCTGTCCTTGTCTGTGAGCAGTAGTACCTGCGCCTCGTTGGGATAAGTTTCCACGACTTTGCCAACCACTCCATCCGGAGTGATCACTCCCATATCCTTTCGAATGCCGTCGCGCTCGCCGCGGTCCAGCTGAATCGTGCGGCTCGCGGTTCCCATGCTGACGCCAATCACGCGAGCGGGAATCATGGGGACTTGCGCGTGCGATCGGCGGAAATTCAGCAGCGCCGCCAACCGGTCGGCTTCCGCGGCTTTGCCCTGAAGCTGCGAGAGTTGCAATTTCAGCGCGTCGTTCTCGCGGCGAATCTGCTCGTTTTCTCTTGTAGTGTTCTGCAGCGCGAAGTAATGGCGCCAGGTGTCGCGAACCCAGCCAAAACCATTGGAACCGGCGCGCTCAAACGGCGACACGGCGCCGACGGTCCAGACGCGAATGAGCCGTCCCTGGGAGTCGCGCTTGATCTGCACGGCCAGCATGAGAATCTGCAGCACCACGACACCGGCGAGCAGGACCAGCGATTTGTGTCGAGAGGGAATGGCTACCATGTAATTTCCGAAAGTTGAAATTCGAAATTGGAAAATCGAAACGCGAAAACTGGTTTCATCACCACAAGCGTTTTCGAGTGCGGCATGTTGTGCCCCGGCAAACGCAAAGTCTTAATCGATGCAAACCTGGCGCAGCAATTTAAAGTCGCTGAGCATCTTGCCGGTGCCGAGCACCACGGACGCCAGAGGATCATCCGCGATGGAAACCGGCAAGCCGGTCTCTTCGCGAATGCGCTTGTCCAGATTCTTCAACAGCGCGCCGCCGCCCGTCAGGACGATACCGCGGTCGCTGATGTCCGCGGAAAGCTCGGGAGGTGTGCGCTCGAGGGCCACGCGCACGGCGTTGAGAATGGTCGCGACGCATTCGCTCAAGGCTTCGCGAATTTCGCTGTCGTCGATGGTCACCGTCCGTGGCACGCCTTCAATAAGGTTGCGGCCTTTCACTTCCATGGTGAGCGGTTTTTCCAGTGGATACGCGGACCCAATTTCCATCTTGATTTGTTCGGCGGTGCGTTCGCCGACGAGCAGGTTGTACTTGCGCTTCAGATATTGCATGACGGCTTCGTCCATCTCGTTGCCTGCCACGCGGACCGACCGCGAGTAGACGATGCCGCTCATGGAGATGACCGCAATGTCGGTCGTGCCGCCGCCAATGTCCACCACCATGTTACCCGACGGCTCTTCGATCGGCAGCCCTGCGCCAATGGCCGCGGCCATGGCCTGTTCGACGAGAAAAACTTCGCTGGCACGCGCGCGATAAGCGGAGTCTTGCACTGCGCGCTTTTCCACCGGCGTAATCTCGCTGGGAACGCCGATGACAATTCGCGGATGCACAAGCACGCGGCGGTTGTGCGCCTTCTGGATGAAATAGGTCAGCATCTTCTCGGTGACCTTGAAGTCCGCGATGACTCCGTCTTTCATCGGCTTGATGGCCACCACGTTGCCCGGCGTGCGGCCGAGCATCTCTTTTGCTTCGCGGCCCACCGCCACGACTTCTCCGCTGGATTTGTTGATAGCCACGATCGAGGGCTCGTTGACGACAATGCCTTTGCCGTGCGCAAACACCAGCGTATTTGCAGTGCCCAGATCTATGGCCAGGTCGGAAGAAAACAAACTGAACACCGACCTCATGTTGTAACCGTTCTTGTTCATCCCCACATCCCCCCGCGGAGAAAGATTCTCCGCCGTCCGGCCGACGATAGCGCTGACCCTGCCGCAGCCAGCTCCGACATCTATTGTCTCCGGACACCGCGACCAGCGCAAAGGCGCTTTGGTCTTTCTTCGGATCTCTTACTTCGGAATGACGATCGACACTTGCTTCATGGCCGTTCCGCCCCGCCGATTCGAACCGATAATTGAAATCGTATGCTGTCCTGGATCGAGCGGCTCGGTGAAGTGGCGGAACGAGCCGTCCGGTGAAACGTTCGGAACTGATTGACCGTTTACGATCAGCGCCGCTCCCGGTTCGGTCCGCCCCACGACTTCCGCCACGCGTCCATGCAACTGGGTTCCGTCAATCTCGAGCAGCATGGACTGTGACTTGCCTTGCGCCACGAGCGTAAACTTAAAAGTCTCGCCCACTTCACTGGTCTGCTTCTTTCCATCCGTCGCCGTGACGTTCCAGAAGTAGTCGCCGGGATCCAGCCCGGTAATCTCCACGGCCGTTGAGCTGACCTTTGGCGCTTCCTTCACGATCTTCGTGAACATCGAAGTCGTGCTAACCCGCAGAGAATAGGATACGGCATCCTGAACCGGTTTCCATTCGAATCGGACGGGAGAGATCTTCGGGTTTTCCGCGATGATCGGTGAGAGGTTTAAAGGCGCCACGAGCTCGGGCGGCGCCAGGACATTGGATTTTTGAAATGTACCGTTATTGGGAATCGTAACTTTCTCAAATGGCGCGAGGTCAATTTTCTCCTGGCCGCGTTGCACCTGCGCACTGCCGCTCGACACAACGATTTCAGTTGACTTATTCTCAGGGTCCGCCTTTACCTTACCGCGGCTGTTCGAGCCCAGTTGTGCCCTGGTGTCTTCGACCCGCACCTGCGCTCTCGACTCGGCCAGGGTGAAGTTTGGGATCGCCCAGTCAACGGTACCCGTCGTGATTCCGATGCCGGAGCTGCTCGGTTTGTTGTTCTCCGAGGAATTTTCTTCCACGACGACCAGCGAGTCAGGCTTCATCGTGTAGGTGGTGCCATCACCGAAGGTGATGCGCGCGTCGCCATCCGAACCTGTCTTTATCTGATCACCTTTGTCGAGCATGGTGCGAAAATCCGCGACCACCCATTGCACGGAATTGACTTTTTTGACTTCGACTTTACCGTCCAGGTTGACGAATTTGGCGTGCTTCTGATCGGCGCTGAGCGGTTCCACTTCAGGGTCGCTTACTTTGTCGCTGATTTTTTGAAGCACCACTCTATATAAGTCGGGCTTGGCCAGATAAATTCCGCCGAAAATGATCGCCACTGCCAGCAGCGCATAACCAATTACCGTCTTGTAGGTGACTGCTCTCCAATACACCTCGACGTGAGGTCCCTTTGCCTGGCCTTGCGTGGATCTCGGATCGATGGGTGTTTGTGTAGTCACGGTTGAATGTGTTGTGAACGCTCCAATTTTCCAATCTAGCACAGCGGTTTCCTTATGCAGGAATTGCGGAGCCGCGCGTAGTCAATCTGCAAATAGCAACGCCGCACCCGGCCCAATTGCCACTGGCCTGTTCCTGGGGGCAGGTCGCTCGGCGAATGTGTTTGAGGCGCGCGACTATATCACCTATAATCTAAAGTTTGTCTACTGACGTGGGAGACTCATCGGATGGCTGGCGCAAAAGATAAAAGCAAACTCGGGTATCGCATCCTTCTCGGGGTCGTGGTGCTGGTCCTGGGAGGCAGCATGCTGCTCTACCTCGTACCTCAGTCGCAGGTCAACGGCGAGGTTTCCACCGATACCGTGGCGAAGGTCGGAGACGACTCGGTCAACGTGCAGGACGTGCGTCAGCAGCTCAACCAGATCGAGCAACGCAATCCCAACATGAAGCCGCTCGAAGGCTTCTATGCACAGCAGATCATGAAGCAGTTGGTGTTTGAAAAAGAGATCGAATACGAGGCCAAGCGCCTCGGGATCACCGTATCCGACCAGGAGCGTGCCGACCGCATTCGCCAGTATGTTCCCACTGCCTTTAAGGGTGGCACATTTGTTGGCATGGACCAGTATTCGGCGGAAGTCCAGGCGCGCTTTCAACTGACGGTGCCGGTCTTCGAAGAACTTCTCCGCCAGGGCTTGCTCGAGGAGAAATTCCGCAAGCTGGTGACCGACGGAATCAGCGTGGGACCCGCCGAGATTCAGGATGAGTTCCGCTACAAGAACGAAAAAGTGAAGCTCGACTACGCGATGATCAAGCCGGAAGACCTGGAAGCCAAGATTGCACCGGATGATGCGGAAATTCGCGCCGCCTACGAGAAGAACAAGTCGAAATACCAGGTGCCCGAACGGCGTGTGGCGCGCTACGCCATCGTGGACGTGAACCAGATCCGCCAGAACGTGCAAGTCTCCGATGACATGCTCAAGCTGCAATACCAGGCCAACATTCAGCAGTACCAAGTGCCGAACCGCGTGCACGCGGAGCATATTCTCTTTATGACCGTCGGAAAGACCGACGCCGAAGTCGAGGAGATCAAGAAGCGGGCCGGGGACGTTTTGCAGCAGGTCAAGAAGGGCGGCAAGTTCGAGGACTTGGCAAAGAAGTATTCTGAAGACCCAGGCTCGAAGGACAAAGGCGGTGACTTGAGCTGGATCACCCAGGGGCAAACCGTCCCCGAGTTTGAGAAGATTGCCTTCAGTCTCCCTGCCGGCCAAGTTTCGGATCTGGTCAAGACGCAGTACGGCTTCCACATTATTAAGGTGCTGGAAAAAGAGACCGCCCACACCAAGCCGTTCGAGGAAGTGAAGGAGACGCTGCGCCCAAACCTCCAACTCAATCAAGCGGATAAGACGGCAAGCGACATCGCCGACAAGCTGTCGGCCGCCATTCGGCAGTCCAACAAGGTCTCCCTGGACGATCTGGCGCAACAATACCATCTGACAGTGAACGAAACGCGCCCCATTAGCGCGACAGACCCCTTGCTGGAGCTTGCCAATTCCCAGGAGGCCAAGGACACCATCTTTCGGTTGAAGCCCCAGGACTTGAGCCTCCCGGTGCGAACTGATCGTGGCTATGTCGTCCTGTCCGTGAAGTCGGTCCAGCTCGCACACCCGGGTTCGCTCGAAGAGGTTCGCGACCGCGTGATCACCGAGCTAAAGCGTGAAAAATCCGCGGAGCTGGCCAAGAGCAAAGCCGAAGAGCTGATCAAGCGTGTCAAGTCGGGCGAAAAATTCGATGCCGCCGCCCGGGCTCTCGGTCTCGAGTCAAAAACGAGTGACCCCTTGGCACGCGACGGCTCTATTCCCGGCGTGGCCAGCGGCAAGCAGCTCGGCTCAGCTTTCAGCCTCAAGGCTGGCGACATTGCCACACCTCTCAGCCTCGGTCAGAGCTGGCTGGTCTACCGTGTTGCCGACAAGACAGAAGCGAACCCGGCTGATTTTGAGAAACAGAAGACTCAGTTGACCAAGGACCTGCTCGACTCCAAGCGAAACTTGGCGTTTGAAGCCTTCCGGACGGCGCTAGACGACCGCCTGAAACAGGAAGGGAAAGTCAAGCTCATGCCCGAGAAACTGAAGGCCTTCGGCACTTTTGGCTAGGCTAAGTCCCACAAAATAAATGAGTTGCTCTCCTGGAACGGTGGGCTTGTCTTTCTTCGCGCGTCCCGATACCCTATTGGTGTCTCCCTTGAAGCCGAATTCAAGCCCAAACACCTAGTCTGGGTTCGGGGGTAACACCAAGAATTCGGATCAGAGACCAGCATGGCGATCCAGCGCCAGGACTTCAAAGATCGGTGACACCAACATGGCCGTCCGCACTTCCTCCGTTCACAACGACTACCGCTGCAGCATCGACCGCAACCAGTCTGGGAAATACTGTGTCCGCATCCAAGTGCACTATCCCCGCCATGCGTGGACGCTGCACGTCTATTTCCTGGCCTCCTCGTTCGACCGCGCGATGAAGAAGCTCGAAGCGTCCCTGGATTTCCTACAGCGTCACGAAGAGAAGCTTTGGTTTTGGGGCGTGGATCGCGCCGAAGACATGGGTTTTTCGGCGGAGTTTCTGAAGGACGCGGGGTTGCGCCTGGACCGCCGCACGGAGTTTCCACGAAAAGCAACCAACGTCTCGCTAGCTCCTGAGCGCGAAGTGCCCGCCTTCGTCCTGGGGCCGATGCGCCGGGGCCTGGCAGAATCGGTGGAAACAACTCGCGAAATGTCCCGCAGTGCTGCCGCTGGCGACTAGAGCTAAGCCACTTATTCTAAAGTGCTTTTGTTCCAAAACCGGATCGCAGTATAGCTTTCAGTCCGCCGCTTTTTCTGGCGCCGCTGGCGCAGGTTCGCGGATCAGCAGGGGAAACCTCGGGAACGAGAAACTTCCCGCTACGTCGTCAATCACGTTGACCTGGCACAAGTACAGCCCCGGCCTCAGCAACTGCAGCGGCAAATCCATCTGGAAAATGACCGCCTTGCGGTCTGGAGCGGTCACTTCGTTCGCCACCACCGGCTTGGACTCGTAAATCTTTGTTGAGCCCTGCAAAAACTCGATGCTAGTGAACACTCGGATGCTGTCCTTGGGCGCCTTTACGGTCGGGACATCCTTGCCCGCTCCATTCTGGCCGCCCTTTTGATCCGCGTTTAGGGAGGGAGTTGCGGCGGGTGCCGGATTCTTTCCCTTTACCGCATCGTACACCTCGTATTGCAAATAGAGATGCTGGTCCGGCGCGAACACATGGGTAATGTTTGGAACGAGCTCCATCTGGTCCCGGACCAGCGGGTTCGCTCCATTTTTCTTGTTGGTGACCGGGGCGCGCAAGCTACTCAGCACCACCGAACTCATTTTCAGCGGCGACTTGCGCAGGTCGGGAATTTGCACATCCGTCTCGAAAGAGCCGATGCGGCCGGTCTGGTTCTCGCGAATGACAAATTTCAGGTGGTAGCTGCCCGGGGCGAGCACAAAGCCGGTGTTGTACTGGACGTTCTTGCGGCGAACTTGCTGGGTACTCTCCACCGCAAGCTTTACCGTGTCGCGCAAATGGCCGACAGGGAATTTGCCGCCCTCCCGAACTTCACCGACGATATCGATCGTGGCGCTGTCTTTTTCCTTTTCCGTGACGAAGGGTATCTGCGAGCCCGGCACTACCAGAGAAACTGCCAGATAATAGTGCGAATCGTCCTGACGGAAGAATGCCGCTCCCGCGTAAAGAGGTACGTCCACGCGAGGCAACTGCGCGGCAAGCTCGTCTTCCAGTTGCTGCTCGCGGTCGGCGCGATTCAAGTGTTCGAAATCTCGCCCCGCGTAATAACCGGACCGAAAATCGAGCTTCAGGTCGGCGCGGTTGACCTGCACCTTCAATCGCCGGAATCTTCCATCCTTCAGCGGATTATTGCTCGTGAATCCCAGGACGTAATAAACCGAACTATCCTTCTGAACCTGAGAAAATACCGGGCCGAAATCATTGGAATCAAAAAACGCCTTTCCGCCGGTATCCGAAGAGAGCGTCGCCAACGTGTCTTGAGAAGCGGCGTTGCCATTGAGATCGTTCAGTATGGAGGCGCCGGAATAGGCCGATTGCCCGTGCAAACTGGCGGACTGCGCTTCGCCCCCCGGCGGAAACGCCTGCAAACCGCGGATATCCAGCGAATAGATCGATACGTTGGCTTTCACTGCCGCCGCGGTGGTGGCGCGTAGCGCCGATTGATTGTCCGCGCCCGACTGAGTGATTCCGTTGCTGAAATAGATGAGGCTCTTCTTCTGCGGCAGCTTGCCAAGCGCTTGCATCAGTGATTGCAGCGCCAACAGCTTGCGGTCGGCATTGAATGTGTTGAAATCTGTGTCGTCGGCGGAAAACGCTCCGCTGGTTTCCGCGGCACCTTCCGAACTCCCCGTGCTTCCGTTGTCGAATCCTTGTCCCTGCCCGGAATTGTAGGCGGTCAAAGCCGCGACTATTTTGGCTTTGTCGTCCGTAAAATCAAGATCCACGCGCATGTTCGTGGCCAGCGACACCAGCGCCAACAAATTGGCGGGCTGCATCTTTGCGCTCACAAACTTCTTCGCGGCATCCACCGACCGGTCAATCTGCTCCGGGTCCATCGCCGAGAAATCGAAAAAAAGCAGCATCAATCGCCGGTCCCGGGCGTCCAGGGACGGCGGCGCTTTCTTTCCGGAGCGCAGGAGCGCTCCCGTTCCGGTCACACCCGCGACGGTGGTCTCCGCCGCGCCGGCGGTTGCCAGTTCGTCGACATTTTCAAAATCGTATGTGGAAATCTCCTGCTTCTTGCCATCCTCGAATAGCGCAAAGTCGCTCTTTTTCAGGTCGCGAACCAGGTTTCCTTTTTTATCGCGGGCGACCACGTTCACGAGGACGAGTTCGGTCGTGACTTGGATGCGCGCCTCTTTCACCTTGGGCTGGTCCGCCTGTTGCGCGATGACCGGCGCAGCCATCGGCAAGAGCAAGATTGCTGCGGCGAGAATGGAAAAAAAGTTTCTGGTCAGCTTCATATTTAGCTTTCTTCAGAAGCGGAAGCGTGCCTGCACGGTCACGCGCCGCATCCCGCCAGTCCCAGTAACTTCCCCAAAAGTGAAGGAGTTCACGACCGTATTGATGGAAGTGAAGCGTACGGTATTGAACACATTGTTGGCGGTGATACGCAGATCCAGCGCCCTGGATTCCTTGATAGTGATCGTTTTGTTGAGCGACATGTTCATTGAAACCTGGCCCGGTCCCTCGATGATATTCCTTCCCGCGTCGCCGAAGCTGGAGCCGCCGGGGTTCGTGCATGTGGCGCTGGGCGCGCAAAATGCAGCGGTATTGAACCATTTGAGCGTGGTTGGGTCGCTTATCGATATTGATTGTCCCGCAACGCTGTTTGCACGAAGGGACCCGCTTACGCCGCGGCTGATGTCGAGGCCTCCGCCCAGAACTCGCGGAGTAAAGTACAATCCGGATCCAATTGTGAAGTCACCGCTCCACTGCCAGCCCCCTAGAATGTGGCTCGCTGCGCCCTTGGGAACGAATCGCCGATTGTCGCCGAATGGTAAATCGTAAATCCAATTTCCCGTGAATTTGTGACGCTGGTCGAAACTGGAAAGTCCGCGGTCGGCGGGAATATCAAAGGGGTTTTGCGCCACGACGCTTCCGCCGCCCCCGATCGATGACGCGTCGTCGATGGACTTGGAAAATACATACTGTCCGCTCAACCCGAGCCCCTTGGCCAGGCGCTTGCGCACACGCACGGAAGCGGCATGCAAGACGGAGTCGCCCTCCGATGATTCGTAGATGAACGGTTGATTGCCGGAGCCGACGAGCGCGCGCTCGGTATCCAACCGCGTGCCCTTCGCGCCGTTGTAGCCAACGTTCAGCACCACGCCACCCGGCAATCCCTCTTGCACGTCGAGATTCCAAACCTGTACGTAGCCCAGGCGATAGTTCGGATTAACGGCGAAGTTGTTGGTGACCGTGTTTCCGGCCGAGGGGAATCCATTCGTAAACGTCAGCGGGGTCCCGGCAATCAGGCCGGTGACGTCGGTGGTATTCGTCCCAGTGTTCGCGAATGGCGGTTGAAACGCAAAGTTCTGGATCATCGTGCCGTATTGGGCCAGGTTGTAGTTGATTCCGTAGCCCGTCCTCACCACCATTTGCTTTTGGGGTTTCCAGGCGATCCCGATGCGCGGCGCGAAATTATTGCGATCCGGGCGGACGAGCGAGGCCGGAAACACTCCATTGTAAGGCCCCGTTTGCCCCGGCAGGACAGGCACCGCAGTAGTGAATCCAGGCGCCACGTCCAGATTACTAATGCGATCTCCGGCCTCCGCATAAGGTCCGTTGTATTCGTATCTCAGCCCGAGATTGAACGACAGATTCGAGCGGAACCTCCAATCGTCCTGCACAAAAAAGTCAAACGCATTGGCACGGAAGTTATAGGAAGTTGCGCCGGACTGCAGTGAGGTTTGCTGTGGGAAGCCCAGCAGGAAGTCCGCGAAATCGTAGCCCGTATCCGCAATGGGTTGTGAGCTCCCGGTGGTGTATTGGGACGTCGCAAACCCGGTAAAAACAAAACTCCCCTCCGCATTTCTCGAGGAGCGAAAACTCTGGAGAATGCGCCGATAATCTCCTCCGAAACGCCAGTTATGTTTTCCGCGGTTCCATGAGACTGTCTCCGAGAAGGAGTAAGTCTGGTCAAGTTCCCTGTGCGGCGTCGGGTCACTCAGTCCTCCGAACGACGTGAAGCTGATTCCCGGAAGCCCCCAATCAAAGGGATCATTCGAGATTCCGCCAATCCCGGCTCCGCCCGGCCCGGAAACGTCCGTGACGTTTGAATAGAGATTCGTAGTGGAAACATGATTGTGGTTGTAGTTCACGCGGAAAATATTTGTAACCCGGCCCTTGCCGTAGGTCCACCCCGCGCTGGCGTTCAGCCCTTGCGTTCCCGTTCCCCCAGCGAGCGAAGGAAATTGATTCACGATGTTGTTCGAGCTGCGCGACCAGTTCAGCCCGAAATTGATATTGTTCTGCGCCCGCCTTCTGCCGCCGCCTCCTCCCCCACCGCCTCCTCCGCCGAACGGACCGAGCCCTGGGCCGTTGCTTGCGCCGAAATTGTGGACCAGCCGAAAGATCACCGTGTCAGAACTACTCGCCGCGGACGTTACGTAGTGAAAATTCTGACCGGAAGCTGTCGGCCCGATGTTCGGCAAAGGGATGTAGTTCAGAAGCGCCGTCGCTGCTGAACTGATCAATGCCGGATCCATCGCATTCGTTACACCGTTGAATTGATATTGCTGCCCGCTCTGTGGATTGAAGATTTGAACGGGGCTGCCGTCGTTGTATTTTGCCCCGGAAAAATTCCCGCCGCGCTCGTCCGTAGTTGGCACTGTGGAGAACGAATCATACGGTGAGCTCCCACGCGAGCCATTCCATCCGGCGAAAAAGAACCACTTGCCGCCGCCGTTGAATATCTTCGGGATGTTCAACGGCCCGCCTACGTTGACGCCGAACCGGGACTGGTTGTAATCGGGTTTCGGCAATTCGATTCCCGTCAGCGAATACGACCGCGCATCCAACGCCGATGTATCGTCTGAAAAATATAGGATGCCATGCGGCTGGTTGACGTTGAATCCCCGGGGCAACCGGCCGATGGCAATCACTCCGCCCCCTGGCCCACCGAAGCCTCCCCCGCCGCCCCCGAATGCGCCGCCACCCTCGCGCTGCATCCGTTCGCGAAATTCCTGGATCCGATCCTGCAGATCCTGTTCGCTGCCGCCCCCAAAGTCCTGCGTTCGTCCTTGGGCCCCGCTAATGCTCACCGATTCCGTGGGGCCCTCCGCACCCGCTCCATTCATCGGGAGGCTTGAAAGATCGCTGTTGCCCTGCCCTCCACCGCCCGCGCCTCCGAAACTAGAATTCCCCCCGGCCAGCGCAGAAAGGGCGGTGTCCACTGCTACGCTTTGAAATCCCCGGCCTGCCGCCGCCATCGCTGCGGTGGCACTACTCGATTGTTCCTGCTGGCGGGAAGCCAGGATCAATTCCGCGTCCACTTTCCCGGATGGATTCTCCGGATTCAGCACGATCTCTTGGGTAAAAGCGGCGAAGCCCATGAAATCGCCGCGTACCACGTACCTTCCGCGCGTCATGCCTGACAGTGCAAATTTTCCTACGGCGTTTGTCGCCGTGGAATACTTTTTCCCCGTCAACGTATTGGCTGCAGTCACGCTCACTCCGGGCAGGGGAGTCTTGCCGCTTCGCGCCGAACCATTGATTTCATACACTGGAGCAGCCGCAGGAGTTGTCGCCGCCGGCGGCGTTGGTGAAGGTGGCGCCGTTTCCTGCGCAAGCAAACCCGACGCAAGAAGAAGCGCGATGATCTGAAATAGGAGGATGGCACGAGCTATAGACTTCAAGTCTGAGTCTCCCTGAGCAAACTAGGACTGTGGCGGATTGCTTTGCGGCGCGGTTGCAGGTTTTTTTCCAGCCGGTGCATTGCCGGCAGGCCCGATTCCGTTCGCTTTCAGTATTTCTTCCATGCGGTCCCATTGCTCGGGAGAAAGGACCATCACGTTCTTGGGCGCGAACGCATTGTTTTTTACGGCTCCGCGTACCACCACGTGATCGCCCGGCTGGATATCCGCCATCGTGATGCTCTCGCGCCCTCTTCGCAGCGAGGTTTCCTCGTTCAATTCCAGTGTCTGCGTGACATTGTCCGGGCGCAACAACGTAAGGTTCGGCGCGTCAACGGACTTCACTTCACCAACAACGTAATCCTTCCCCAGTTCGCCGAACCCGCCCCCACCTCCACCAAATCCTCTGCCACCGCCCGCGGGCCCTCCGCCGGAGCGCCCTCCGATCACTTGTGCCGTCACGCTATGATTCGCGTTCTCTTCGCCGCGCACGAACACCAGGTCGCCGATCCTGAAATCCTCCAGCTTCGCGCTTTGCCGGTCTTTGTGGTATTCCGTCTTATCCGTGAGCTTCACGGTCGCTGTCGAGCCGTCCGGCTTTGCCAACTCCATTGATCCCTTGCCAATGGCCGTAATCTTGCCAAGTAATGGGAGGCCTCGCCCATCATCCGGGCTGCGCCTCTGTCGCTCTGCCGGAGGCGCTGCTTGTTCCTGGGCCGGTGCTGCGGCCGCTGGCGCCTGCGCCCGGCTCGTCCCTGCAACAAAAAGCACTAACAAACCCAAACGTTTGAATCGCTTTCCATACTCGATCATGAATATCCCCTTGCGAAGCTTCACCTAGTCAAAGACGTAAACCCAAGCCTCAAAATAACGCCGTCAAAGGTTCCTGGCCAGCGCAATCTTTCCCACTTCCTAATTTCCTCAATTTGAGCACTAAAGTTCCCAGCCAACGTCTTCGCCGGGATATTCAGTCGCGCCTGAAGCAAGCGGACTCCGTATACTCGAATATGTGTTGACTTCTCACTTAATTCGCAGCATGATGCGCCCGTTCCCCGAACAACTTGCGCGATGCGCACCGGGGATACTGTTCACGCTCCGCAGGCCCTCGATTCGAATGAGCCTCGCCGATGGATCGGCCGCCGCAAAAGGAGAGATAACCCCAAAATGAAAACCCCAATGAGAATCTGCATGGTGGTGCTCGCGGCCTTGCTGCTTGCTGCCGGTAACATGGAGGCCCGCGCGCAGTCGGCGCAGCAGACCGCTGATCAGGCCAAAGCGGATGCGAACGCAACCAAGCCGGTAGAGAAAAAAGACGCCGATGGCTCGCCCGCAACAAAGAAAAGCAAAACAAACAATTCCGTCTCCACAACTGCGGCTACTGCTCCCACTCCTCCATCCGCCTCAGCGCCACCAGCTGGTGCTCCTGGGAGCGCGCCATCTTCAGCAGCTGCGGCCGTCCAGAAAACTTCGCAGGCAAAAAATTCTGGCATGGTCTGGGTAAATACCGAGTCCGGCGTGTATCATAGGCCCGGCACCCGCTGGTATGGCAGAACCAAGCAGGGCAAGTACATGACGGAAGGCGACGCCATCAAGGCAGGCTATAAGGCTTCTGGAAAAAGCTAGAAGCGCCAATCCCAGGCGTTCCATCGAAAAAGGAGAGAAGGAAATGAAAAAACAGTTCATCCAGAGATTCGTGGGGGCTCTCGTCCTGTTTTTTGCCGTCTCGGTTGCCATGGCGCAACCGCAGGCGAGTACCGCGGCGCCTGCCAAACCCGACGCGAAGGCAGCGCAAGCCGCTCCCAAGTCCAGTGCATTGTTGGACATTAATAGCGCAACTGCGGACCAACTCGACGCGCTTCCGGGGATCGGCAAAGCCTACTCGCAGAAAATCATTGCTGGCCGTCCCTATCGCGTAAAGACCGACCTGGTGGCCAAGAAAATCATTCCGCAAGCGACCTACGACAAGATCAAGGGCATGATTATCGCGAAGCAAGCAACTGCGGCCGCAGCCGCCCCGAAATAGTCTTGGAATTTACAAAACCAACAGGGGCGGCATCTCAGCCGCCCCTGTTTCCTATTTAAGGTGACCTATTTTTCGCGCAGGATCACTTCGCCGTGGCCCACGAGTTGGTCGTTCAGCCACAAGCGATATTTATAGGTGGCCGTTTTGCTGCCAGGGCGCGGCGGCCCGCTGAGCAGGCGCATGCCGGCCGGCGCTTGAAAAACGTTGGATGAAAACGGGCAGCGGTTCACATCGAATTCCACGCGCAAATTGCCGGCGTCGGAGATCCAGGAAACCTGGTCGCCTTCATCGATAACGACGACTTGCGGGATAAGTCCAACGAGTACGGGGCGTTCAGCCATTTTCTGTGTGGCCCTATGCTCTTCCGGGCCAATGCTCCCGATTCTATGAGTACACAGGGACGATAGCATACTCCCCGGAAAAAATTCTTGCGAGGCTTGTCGCAGCGCTCGTAAAGCTCCCCCCTTAGAAGAACTTAATCTGCGATTCTTCGCAACCAACCTGTACTCTCGGGCATCCCAATATATGCTACCTGTACTTCGCTGCGCTTGACCCTTCTTCCGCGCAACCGTACACTGAAAACGTGGCTTCGTGGCGCGAAGTTCCGGCTGGATCTCTTGCGCTCGCGGAAAGATGCAGTGATAAGCGCCGCAACCTGGGCGCGGAAGGTTTTGCCGGATGGCTTCAGCCTCTAAATATTTGTCGATACCACTCCCGAACGGCTCACGGATTTCCGTTCTTCTCTCTTTACCTTTTGTATTGGTGCATCTCGCCTCGCTCCTGATTTTCTTCATGCCCTTTCACTGGTACTACCTGGTTGCCTGCCTCGGGCTCTTGTTTGTGCGCATGTTCTTCGTTACCGCTGGCTATCACCGTTATTTTTCGCACCGCTCGTTCAAGACCAGCCGTGTGTTCCAATTCGTGATCGCGTTCATGGCCACGAGCTCTTCGCAGAAGGGCGTGCTGTGGTGGGCGGCGCATCATCGCCACCATCACCGGCATTCGGACCAGGAACTGGATTTGCATTCGCCGACACTATTCGGTTTTTTCTGGTCGCACGTCGGCTGGATTATCTCCGATAAATATAATGATACGCGCCTCGAATATATCGGCGACTTCGCGAAGTTTCCCGAGCTGCGCTGGCTGAACAAGTACCACCTGATTCCGCCCGTAACCCTTGCCGTAGTTCTCTGGCTCATCGGTGGATGGCCACTGTTCATCTGGGGCTTCTGCTTGAGCACCGTGCTGTTGTGGCACGACACGTTTACCATCAATTCGCTTTCTCACCTTTTTGGTTCACGCCGCTACGAAACCACCGACACCAGCCGCAACAACTGGCTCCTTGCCCTGCTCACGCTCGGTGAGGGCTGGCACAACAACCATCATCATTTCATGGCTTCGGCGCGCCAGGGCTTTTTCTGGTGGGAAATTGACATCACCTATTACACGCTCAAGATGCTCTCGTGGTTCGGCATCGTCTGGGACCTGCGCAAAGTTCCCACCCATCTGCTTACTCAACAAACCATCGCCGCTTAACACTCAAGCTACGAATTTTCTGGGCTATCAGCTCTAGTCCTGGCCTGACTTCAGGGCCTTGTTAACACCTGCGGGCCAATCCGCGTCTTGGCTGGAGAAGTCCAAACACCGAAGTTGCCAGGAAAGCCAGCCATGCCGCGGAAACTAACGATCTTCGATTCGTTCGCCTTGCTTGTGATCTGTTTTGCGATCTCGTCCCATTCCCTGGGCAAGGATGCCATACCGATCTACTCCAGTCTGACGGCCCACGAATGGGGTACCTTTACCTCGATTGCGGGCAGCGACGGGCAAGCCGTCGAATGGTCGCCGCTCACTGGGTCCACAGACCTTCCTGCCTTCGTCGAACACTTTCGCGATCCCGGTTTCAAACTTGGGTTGCGCGGCACTGTCCGAATGGAAACGCCGGTCTTGTATTTTTATGACTCGCGGGAAGAAACAGTATCGGTGAACGTGGCGTTCACCAAAGGCGCGATCACGGAGTGGTACCCGCACGCCAGCCGCGTCGAGCCTGCGGCAAATCTCTATGGTGAACATCTGCGCAAAGAAGGCGCCAGCGGAGCCATTGCCTGGGATTCGGTAACCCTTGTGCCAACGGGGAGACCCGATTTTCCGGCCGGAGACGGGAACAATCACTACTACGCCGCGCGAATGACTTCTTCGACGCCCTTGCGAGTGAAGACCTCGACCGGTGAGCAACAGGAAAAATTTTTGTTTTATCGCGGCGTCTCTGCGTTTTCGGTCCCACTTTCCGCGACGCTCGGCACGGAAGGGAAGTTGGTGGTTAAAAATCTTGGCGGCCAGGAAATTCCAACGACGATTCTCTTCGAGCGGCGCGGCGAGAAAGTGGGCTATCGCATCGGTTCCGCACTGCAGAATGAAGCGATTCTGGATGCGCATGAGTTGAACTCCTCGATGGATGAATTGCGCCGCGACTTGGAAGGAATTCTGGTTGGCCAGGGTCTCTACCAGGACGAAGCTCATGCCATGGTCGAAACCTGGAGGAATTCGTGGTTCGAAGAAGGCAGCCGGCTGCTGTATATCGTTCCGCCGGCCTTTGTGAACGAGGTGTTGCCTCTCTCGATCAAGCCTGCGCCCGCGCAAACGGTGCGCGTATTTGTGGGTAGGCTGGAACTGGTCACGCCCGCCACAGAAAAGGAAGTCGAGAAGGCGTTGGGCGAGCAAGACACGGCGACCTTGAAGGTCTACGGACGCTTCCTGGAACCGATTCTCGCCACGATGATCCAGCGGGAGAAGAATCCGACGAAGGCCGCACAACTCCAAAACTACCTCAATATCGTCTACAGCCACCTGGTCAATCAGAACCTGCACCGAAACTAGCAAAAACCGTTTGCCGGACGCCTCGTACATTTCATAACCCACTCCGTACATCCTAGCGAACACGCCTTTTGAAGCAGATACCATCCCTTCGGAATGGCCACATGGCTGCGCCGGTAGCGGCCTTGCAGCCAAATTGTCGGTTGCGTGGCTGTGGGTATTGCGCGAAAATTGGTGTTCCCGCCGCGGCAGGAATAGTCGACTGAGTGCGTTTTCGCGGCCGGTCCGGGATTCAAGCGCGCGAATCATGCGCAAGAAAATGAAGGGCAAAACGTCATGACGCAACACGTTGGCGAACTCCATCCTCCCGTTCGGTTAATGCTGACCCCCGGGCCATCTTCCATCGATCCGCGCGTCTATCGCGCAATGGCCACGCCGCTGGTGGGGCATATGGACCCGTGGTTCAAGGGCTGCATGGAAGAAACGCAAATCCTGATGCGGCAGATTTTTCAGACGGAAAACCGCATCACCATGCCGCTTTCCGCGTCGGGCTCAGGGGGGATTGAAGCGTCAGTGCTGAACACGCTTGAAGAGGGCGATGAAGGGATCGTGGCGGTCAACGGCGTTTTTTCTGAGCGCATGTTCGAGATCGCCACCCGGGCGTCGTCGAAAGTCGTCAAAGTGGAAGCGCCCTACGGCAAGCCGGTGGATGCAGAAGACATACGCCGGGCGGGCAAGGGCAAAAACATTAAGATTATCGGCTTCGCGCAAGGGGAGACTTCGACTGGAGTGCTTACGGGCGTCGATGCCTACCGCAAGGTCGCGGACGAACTGGGTGCTCTGCTAATCGTGGATACCGTCGCGTCGCTAGCGGCTGTGCCGCTCGATGTGGACAAACAGCGCATCGATATTTGCTTCAGCGGCTCCCAAAAAGCGATCAGCGCGCCGCCGGGAATGTCTCCTATCACGGTGAGTCCCGCTGCCGAAGAAGTGTTTCGCAAGCGCAAGACGAAAGTACAAAGCTGGTATTTCGATCTGACAACCGCTATGAATTACTGGGGCAAAGACCGGCTGTATCATCACACGCCACCAATTTCACTGATCTTCGCGCTTCGCGAAGCCATGCGCTTGGTAGTGGAAGAAGGCCTTGAAGCACGATGGGAGCGGCATCGCGTCAATCAGCTTGCGCTCATCGCAGGCCTCGAGGCCATGGGGCTGGATCTGCTGGTTAAGAGTCCAGCAGACCGTTTGCCAACTGTGACGGCGGTGATGATCCCGAGTGGCGTTGACGATGGCAAAGTGCGAAATCAGTTGCTCGACGAATTCAATATTGAAATCGCCGGCGGATTCGGGCCGGTCAAAGGCAAGATCTGGCGCGTGGGCTTGATGGGCTACTGCAGCCAGAAGCCGTTCGTGCTGCTCTTCCTGGCCGCCCTGGAAAAGTGCTTGCTCGATCAAGGCTTCCGCGTGCCCAGCGGCGCGGGAGTCGGAGCTGCGATTCGTAATTATAGTCAGGTGGAAACCGCCGCGGCGGTGAGCCAGTAAGAGAAGCACTGACCTGATGAAATCGGGCAGCAAAGAAGTAAGGAACGAAAATCTCCGTTCGAAATTCTTTTCCTTACTTAGAACTTATTACTGACAACTAGGAACCGTTCAAGAGGAGAGCGCGTGACCACACGCCCGCAACTAGCAAATTCCGGCGCCATGAGCCAATTCATCGGCGCCTTCGAAGTCACTTCCAAATTAAGCGGCGAAACTTATCAATGCCGCTTCTCCCACATGTGGAACGGCATTGCCACGCGCCATTCGGACACGATTGACACCAAATTCTTTGTCGACGGCCAGGCCCATGTCGTCGGCCTGGCGCACACCGCATTCGTGAAATTTCGAGATAAATCCGGGCGCGACTTGACCGACCGCGAAGCAAGCTTCGTCGCCGCCGAGTATTTGCGCGAACGCCTCGAGGAAGCCGATGTGCGGCCCCTCTACGATGTGGCCCACGACGATGTCCTGCGCCTCATCGCTCAGGTCGGCATCAAGTAGAATCATTGCGGTGCGGGAGCTTGCTCACGCTTTTCTTTCAGGCTTCCAGCCTTATTTGAGCCAAAGACCTTCGAGCGACATCGAACTTTCGTAAAGCTGCCCATTCGAAAAAGCGGCTGCTACCGGCCGTGCTCCAAATTCAGTCGCCCGGCTCCGCGTGAAAAGCGTCTAGCGTTGAATGGCGGATGCCATCGCGGCGAATAAAATGAATGACGAGTAGCATCAGCAGCGCGCCGCAAACCAGGACCGCAACGGCAATTTGCAGACCCAGCTGCAGATCGCGAAGATCGGAAATTCTTCCCACCACATGCGGTCCGAGGCCGCCAATCAATTGCGTCGCAAACATGTACACGCCGACAGACGTGGCGTGCGCGCGCCGCGGCATCATGTCGTGCAGAACCGCAGTGACCGGGCCGTGATACCAGGACATGAAAAAGAATGCAATCGAAAGGCCCACGAGCACTGTGAATTTTTCTTCCGATTGAACAATCGAAAGGCCCACGAGCACTGTGAATTTTTCTTCCGATTGAATCGCCAGCAAGAGGCAAGGAGCCGCGAGCAAGAATGCGGCGACGATGGCAATAATGCGCCCGTAGGAAAAGCTGCGATGCAAGCGGTCCGCGACAAACCCACCGGTCAGCACGCCGAGCAGTGCCGACACTAGACCGATGACCGCAAGCGAGACGGAGGCTTCGCGCAAACTGAAGTCTTTATAATTGACCGCGAAATCGGTACTCCAGGTAAGCAGCGACACGCTGGAAAAAGTGATGCAAATCCCCGCACAAATCATGGCCACAAACGCAGGCACGCGGAGAAGCCGTGCGATTGGCACCACCTCCGAGCGCGGGCCGCGAGGTGGATCGTCAATCCAGAAAAGCGCTATGCCGGGAACAATCCCGGCGAACGCCACAATAAACAGAGCTTCCTGCCATCCATACCGCGGACCTATGACGCCGCCCAGAACGTGGCCGGCGGCGCCCCCAAGCAACATTCCCACCGCGAAAATGGCTTGCGCGACGGCCCGTCTTTCCTGTGGGAAGGCGCCGGAAATCATCGATTGAGCCGCCGGCGCGTAAGCCGCTTCTCCAAGTCCGACAACGGACCTGGCGATCAGGAAAAAAAGAAAACTGGAGGCCAGGCCCCCGGCAAAAGTCGCCACGCTCCAGCACAAGATGCCGATAGCAATAATGGCCTTGCGGCTGAAGCGATCCGCGAAGAACCCAAATGGAATACTCCCAGCCGCGAGCACCAGCAGGAGAAATGTTTGCAGCGAACCGAGCTGGGCATCTGTGGCGTGAAGATGTTCCCGCAACAGCGGAATCAGCGGGACAAAAACCTGCCTCGCCGCGAAGTTGACAAAATTGATTAAAGCAAGTACAGCAAGGAGGCGAATCTGGTAGGAGCTAAGCGGGATGGACTTAGTGGACATGATAATTTGGCTCGGTGACCCGCGCGCGACCTGGTGGAGCTTGCACGAGAAACTATCAATCTTCGCTCGGCCTATCAACAGTATAGTACGTCCATGAACTCTGCCCCCTCCACAAACAGGACTACCAGTGACCGCTTAACCACTGTTCTTTCGTACGGCGTGTTGCTCCTGCTCATCTATTTTGTTTTCCGCATTTACGAGCCGTTTCTCGCGGCGCTTGGCTGGGCCGCCATTCTGGCGGTTTTTTTCTACCCCATGCACCATTGGCTGCTCCGGCGCTTCGCCGCGAAGAAGGCGGCTGTCTTGAGCACCCTGATAGTGACCCTCGTGCTCATCGTCCCGGCGATTCTCCTGACCACCTTGTTCATTCGCGAAGCGTTCTCCGTTTCGCGCGGCGTGGAGCACACGCTGCAGGTACAGCAAGCGCCCGCTCTGGCGAAGACCTGGTCCTGGCTCGCACATCATGTGCCCGGCCTCGACCCCAACGCCGATGTGCTGGACATGTTGTATCAAGGCATCCAGAAAGAAGCGGGTTTTCTTGCCCAGCGACTCGGCGCCATCCTGCGCAACATCGCAGCCTTTATTTTCGATCTCTTCGTGATGATCTTCGCGATGTTTTATTTCTTTCGAGACGCGGACCAGATTATTCATGGAGTTCGAAGTATTCTGCCGTTCGATGCGGAACATCGCGATGCGTTGATGTCGCAAACGCGCGACCTCATCTCCGCCAGCGTGACCACTAGCTTGATCCTCGCCGCCATTCAAGGGGCCATCGGCGGACTTGGTTTTGTGAGTGTCGGCTTGCCCGCGCCGCTCTTCTGGGGCGTAGCCATGGCCTTTTTCTCGCTCGTTCCAGTTGTCGGGTCCGGCCTGATCTTCGTGCCGGCCGCCTTATGGCTCGGGTTCTCAGGACATTGGGGCCGGGCCATAATTCTGCTTGTGATCTGCGCCGGAGTCTCCGCAATCGTCGACAATGTTCTTCGGCCTTTGCTGCTGGGCGGGCGCACGGAACTCAGTGCCTTGGTGATTTTCATCAGTGTCGTTGGCGGCGTCGGACTCTTCGGGATGCTCGGCCTGGTCCTTGGCCCGGTCCTGGTGGCCATGGCCGCGGGAGTCCTGGCGGTCTATATGGAGCGGCCGCAAAGCCCGCCGATAACGGCTCGATAACACCTCCTGCGTCTCGCCGTGGGAGCGCCGCGTGAGTGTGCTAGAGTAGCCCGCTCGAAGGAAAGTCATGACCACCAAACCTGCCCCGAAACCCGAGGAGCTTCCCGCGGCGAAACTGCGCTGGAGG
>WNFO01000535.1_pt1 | contig 27513 bp, 22 predicted proteins | sample 5400251 | NCBI WGS metagenome assembly WNFO01 (sample SAMN13153354, study PRJNA577476) | soil metagenome | isolation source: 100 cm saprolite under Madrone tree | place: USA:California | collected 2016-06-14
AATTGTGGGCGAATCTGCCGGCTTCGTTGAAGATGACTGCGCCGCGGTATCAGGAAGTGAAGTCACCGGAGATTCCGGTGATTACGGATGATGACGGGACGCACGTTCGCGTGATCTGCGGAAATTTCTGGGGCAAGAGCGGGCCGGTGGATGGGATTGCGGCTGATCCGGTGTATCTGGATGTTTCTGTGGCGCCGGGGCGGAGGAAATCGCTGCCGGTGGGAACTACGCGGCATGCGTTTGCGTACGTGTTTGCCGGCGGCGGGAAATTTTGCAATGCGTCTGACCCGCTGGCGGTGCCTACGGAGCTGGTTGGATGGCTGGACACTTCGCCGCCATTGGAAGCGGACAATCGATCGCTGGTTTTGTTTGATCGTGGCGATGAAGTTGTAGTGCAGGCGGGTGACGACGGGATTCGATTTTTGCTGGTGTCGGGCAAACCGCTGGAAGAACCTGTCGCGTGGTATGGGCCGATTGTTATGAATACGCAGGAGCAGTTGCAGCAGGCGTTTCGGGAGTTGGATAAGGGGACGTTTTTGAAGGGCGGGAAGAAGTGAGAAAAGACGAGAAGAGAAAAGGTAACGTAGAGATGCGGGGTACGCAGAGGATGCGCGGAGAAGGAAAGAACCGCGGGATTCCCGGTTAAGACCGGGATGCAAGGAGCGCAAAACCCGCGGCTACATGAAGAAACTAAAGAATTAGAGTTTTAGTGAGCGGAGGCGGAGGGCGTTGGCGATTACAGAGACGGAGCTGAAGCTCATGGCGGCGCTGGCGATCATGGGACTGAGCAGCCAGCCGAAGAACGGATACAGAATGCCTGCCGCGATGGGAATGCCGAGTGCGTTGTAGAGAAAAGCGAAGAGTAAATTTTGTTTGATGTTGCGGATGGTGGCGCGGCTGAGTTTTCTCGCTCGCAGAATGCCGCCCAGATCGCCTTTGAGGAGAGTGATGCCGGCGCTTTCGATGGCTACGTCGGTGCCGGTGCCCATTGCGATGCCGACAGCGGCCGCCGCGAGCGCGGGCGCGTCGTTGATCCCATCGCCCGCCATGGCGACAATTTTTCCTTCCCGTTTTGCGGATCTCACAAATTCCGCTTTGCTCTCCGGGGTCGCATTGCCGTGCGCTTCATCGATCTCTGTCAGCCTAGCGATTTTCGTCGCGGCCCCTTGATTGTCTCCACTAAGCATCACGACGCGTATCCCGTCATCACGTAGCGCGCGTATCGCCAATTTCGCTTCGGGTTTCAGCGGATCGATAAACAGCAAACTTCCAACGAGCGATCCGTCTCGCGCCACGTACACCTTCGTTACTCCTTCGGCTTCGCTCATCGGATTCAGTGGCGCAGAAAATTCAACGTGCTTCTGGCGCAGAAAGTCCGGGCTACCAACAATCACTTTAGAGTTGCGCACATAAGCTTCAACTCCTCCCCCGGCCGTTGAACGAAATTCTGTGGCAAGTGCGATTGGTATATTTTTGCTTTTTGCCGCTCGCACGATCGCACGAGCCACCGGATGTTCGCTCAAGTTTTCTGCACTTGCCGCCAATCCGAGCAATTCATCTTGCGACATCTGCACGCCGCCCCAAAGTCCAACACGTGCAACCTCTGGACGCCCTTCGGTCACTGTGCCGGTTTTGTCCATGACGAGCATGTCTACAGCGGCGAGTTTTTCCAGAGCTTCAGCGCTTCGAATGAGGACGCCAGCGTGAGCGCCCTTGCCTACGGCGACCATGATGGACATTGGAGTGGCGAGGCCGAGAGCGCAGGGGCAGGCGATGATGAGGACGGCGACGGCGTTGACCAGAGCGTGCGCTAGGCGCGGTTGTGGTCCGATGAGAGACCAGGCGATAAAGGTGAGAATTGCGGCGGCGACGACAGCGGGGACGAAAATGGCGGCGACTTTGTCGGCGAGGCGCTGCATTGGGGCGCGGCTGCGTTGCGCTTCGCTGACCAGTTTTACGATTTGGGCGAGCGTGGTTTCGCTGCCGACACGTTCGGCGCGCATCACGAAGCTGCCGCTGGTGTTGAGCGTGCCGCCGGTAAGCTGGTCGCGAACGGATTTTTCTACTGGCATGGGCTCGCCGGTGAGCATGGATTCGTCCACGGCGCTGGCGCCTTCGAGCAGCGTGCCATCTACGGGGATGCGTTCGCCGGGGCGGACGCGAAGGCGATCGTCTTTTTGGACGAGATCGAGCGCGATGTCTTGTTCGGTGTTGCCGTCGTCAAGGCGATGCGCGGTTTGCGGTGCGAGTTTCAACAGCGCGCGGATGGCGGAAGAAGTTTTTGCACGCGCGCCTAGCTCGAGAACTTGACCTAGTAGAACCAGCGTAGTGATGACCGCCGCGGCTTCGAAGTAGACGGGAACCGCGCCATCCATTTCGCGGAAAGATGCTGGGAAAAGCTGCGGAAAAGTGGTCGCGACAATGCTGTCGAGGAATGCAGCGCCGGTGCCAAGACCGATGAGCGTGAACATATTCGGACTGCGATTGACGAGCGACGACCAAAAACGTTCGAAAAACGGCCAGCCTCCCCAGAGAACGACGGGAGTGGAGAGCAACAATTCGATCCAGTTGCGCAATTCACCGGAAAGAGGCAGTCCCAGTTTTTCGCCAAACATTCCGAGGACTAGAACGGGAACGGTCAAGATCGCGCTAAAGCAAAAGCGATTGCGCATCGAGATGTATTCGGCGTCTGGAGTCTCTTCCGCTGCGATGTCCATAGGCTCGAGCGCCATTCCGCACTTTGGACACGTGCCGGGACCGAGCCGAATAATTTCCGGATGCATTGGGCAGGTGTAGCGGATTTGCTCTTGAGCTGGCGCCGGTACGGGGGATGGCGCGGCAGGCTGTATCGCGGTTAGGTTCGTTGCGGAGCTAGCCGGCGCGGCGGTTGGCGAAGGGTTCAGATAGCGTTCGGGATTGGCGGAGAATTTCTCGGCGCAGCCTTTCGCGCAGAAGAAGTAAGTTTCGCCGCGATGCTCGAAATGAGCTGCGGCTTTCGTTGAATCAACGGTCATTCCACAAACAGGATCGCGTGTCATTCATTCCTCACAAATTTCCAGCACGGCCGAAACCAGCCAAACGGGCTTAGCGTAAGTGCGTGTAAATCAAACCGAGCAGTTCGTCGTACATGGCGTTGGCTTCTTCTTTTTTGGCGGAGCGCAGAGCTTTTGCCGCGCAGTGATGAAGATGATTCTTCATGAGATTGCGGGCCACTCCGCGCAGCGCTTCCTGCACGGAGGCGATTTGCACGATGATGTCGGCGCAGTAGCGATCGTCCGCCACCATTTTCTGCAGGCCGCGCACCTGTCCTTCGATGCGGCGGAGACGCTTTTGATTGCTGTCTTTGAGCGATGGATCGACAGCAATGGCTTTATGGCCGGGGCCGACGACGCATGCACATTCGGCGGAGTGCGCGTGGGTGTTTGCTTTGGACGGCATTCGCTTGATACCCCCTAGGGCTATTTATACCCCTGCCCCCTATCTGTTGTCAAATCGCGGATTTCGCGAATATGCGAGGAAACACAACGGGACTGGACGAGGCTGGTATACTACCGGGCATGACACTCATGGAAATTAGATATGCTTTGGCATCGCCGCTGACCCTCGAACAGTTAAAGGAACTCGGCGAATTTGCAAATGTTTATGGGCTGCGGAAGTTCCGGCTGAACGATGCGAAGACGGAATTGTCGTTTGAGTATGACGCATCGCGATTGCGCGAGACGCAGGTGGAGCATGTGTTGGGTCAGGCGAAGATTGCGGTGGCGAAGAGGTTGAATTGAGTTGCGAAAGGCGTGGGGCGAGGATCGCTCGTTTCTGCAGTCGGGCAATGGGATAAGCAACTGGCCGTGGCCAAATTATTGCCCGTAACTTATTGAATTAAAGAAGCTTGAGGATTGGTCTTGCACTGCACGGGCTCTCATCGACCGCAGCTACAAAACCACATTGGAACGGCGACTACGCCGTTTTGGGAATTTGAGCCGTTTCTGTTCGAGTGAGCTGGTTCTAGCACTCTGGTAACAAAATTATTTGGCCGTGCGGTCCATCGGTTTTTGGCAGGAAACCGACGAAGATTCATTTATGTGCGGTAGCGTTCCATCGCTTATTGCAGCTCGCTTTTCGCTGCGCTGCGTCCTTGCTCTGGGACTGGCGTTGATCGCGGCTGTTGCATCGATGGCGGATACGTCGGGGATGCTGCGGCGCGCAGCTCCCGCAGGATGCCAATGTGACTGCAGCCAGTCGCACGCCCATGCCGGATGCACAAAAATGTGCCAGCCCCCCCGTCGTGCATCGCGCTGGGCGGCAGTTACGTGCGTAAAGCCTCGGATCAAGATACCAGCGGAGACACCGGGCGCCGGGCCGCGGTTTCCCCGTTCAGACCGGGCGGAACGCGCCAGCCGTTAAATCGAATCACGATTTTATTTAGAAGCTTCCAGCAAATTGGGCGATGCAATTTGCGACTCGGGATTTTTCTGCAGCTGGGTGGACAGGAAATCCGCAATTTCAAAAACCGCGCGATTTTGCAGCGACTTAACGTTGTGCTGGAGAGCAGCCAGCTTTCCCGGCTCAAGCAGCGAACGCACGGCGGGCACAGGGTTCTTGAGGCTCTTGACGACAAGTCCGACCTGCTTTTCCACGACCCATTCGGTGTTATAGCGTTCCTGGGGTAAGGTACTGGAATTGCATTCGACGAGGACAGGAAGGCCGGAAATCATGGCTTCGGCGATGCTTCCGGGACCGGGTTTGCCGATCAGAAAATCAGCGGCGTGCATCAAGCGGTTGACCTCGCGCGTAAATCCCACAATGTGCAATGGCAGATTCCATTTTGCCGCGCGCAGCCGAGCGGCCAATTTTTCATTTTTCCCACAAACGAGAATCATTTGCGATGGCAGGCGTGCTGCGTCAATCTGCTCGCCGATGTCATAAATTACGTTCGAACCGTAGCCGCCGAAAAGAACAATCGCGGTAGGCAGGTTGGGATCGAGGCCGAGCGAATTGCGAATCGCGGTCGGCGATTCCTTCTGCTCGGCGTAAAACTCCGGCCGAAGAATCATTCCGGAAGCTTGAAATAGATTCTTCTCGGTCTTGCCAAAATCGCGGGCTTGCTGCTCGGCGCGTTCGGAACCAACGACTACGATCTGCTCCGGGATTGGTTCGATCCAGAAGCGCGGTGGGAAGTCGGCTAAGTCGGTGATGATGGTGACGAAGGGGCGGCCCGGATAGACAGACTGCCAGCTTTCCGCAATTTCCCGGTTGAAGTGAGGAATGACGGAGACCAGCAAATCGGCGGGATGTTCGCGCCAATAATTCGCCAACAGCTTTACCAGCGGCTCGTGGAAGATTCGGATGGTAAGTTGAAGAATCCGCAAGAGATACACGCTGCCCCAGGTCCAGCCGTTGCGCAGCAGGATGTTGTACTGCTCCTGAATGCGAGTGCCGGTGAGGCGGCGAAGCAGGTCCAGATGGTCGGTAAGATCCTGGAACTGCACGAGGTTAACTTCCCAAGGGCGGGATTGCCACTCGCAGACTGCTTTTAGGGCGACTGCGGCATTGCGGTGACCGCCGCCGGCGTCATGGAACAGAACGTGAATTTTACAGGATGCGGACATGACAGGAGTGTTACACAAGAACTATGGGTTGAAGCAAGAGCACGGACCATGCCATGTGGATAACTCCGGAAGTCATTTATGCTCAATAGTTTCCAAGAACACATTCACCTAGTTTTCTTTACCTCTTTATAGGCTGTTCATATCCAGAGCTTAAAAATGGGCCCATGCGATGCGACCTTCACATCCACTCGACCGCTTCAGGAATGTGCAACACTCCTTTGCTCGAGCGCCTTTGTAAGGAGTCCTACAATCGCCCGGACGAGGTCTATGCCCGCTGCAAGGAAAGGGGCATGTCCATCGTCACTTTGACCGACCATGACTCGATTGACGCGGCCGAAGAGCTGCGGCTTTATCCCGACTTTTTTGTGAGCGAAGAAGTGACCTGCCGGATGCCGAGCGGGTCGGAAGTGCATATCGGGGTTTACAACCTGAGCGAGCGTGACCACGTGGAGATTCAGCGGCGGCGCGCGGACTTTGTGGCGCTGGTCATGTATCTCAGCGAACAAAAACTCTTCTTTAGCGTCAATCACGTTTTTTCCGGACTGACCGGCAGGCGCAATGAAGATGATTTTCATTGGTTTGCGTCGTACGTTCCGGCGTTCGAAATACGTAACGGGCAAATGTGGCAAAAAGCGAACCGGCACGCGCAGGCGCTGGCAAAGAGACTAGGAAAGATCGCGATCGGCGGCAGCGATTCGCACGCCATGCGCGGAGTCGCATTGACCTACACGGAAGTCCCAGGCGCGAAAACAGTAGCGGAATTTTTTGCCGGATTGCGCGCCAGACGCGGCAAGGTGCGGGGAGCGGACGGAAGCTTTGCCGGGTTGACGGCGGACGTTCTTTCGATCACCAAAGCATTGTTTCAAGAACGGCCGGTGACGCTGGCGCTGTGTCCACTCGCGGCTCTGATTCCGGTGATTACGGCTGGGCACTGGATGAATGAAATTTTGTTCTGCCGCAGGTGGGCGGCACATTTCCAAGAAGAAGCGAAAACGCCGCGAATGCTGTGGGATTTGAACGTGGGGACTGAGCAGATTTGAAGCTGTTGTAAGGAACGGGTGAGCGATATGACCGTCGCACGCCAAGTATGGGGATTCATTGAACGGCGCGACCACCGCTTGATGCGGCGGCTGAATCGGTGGCGCGCTCCGCGATGGATCCGCTACTGGATGATTGCGGCGACCCGGTTGGGCGACGGATGGTTGTGGTATTCGCTGGCGGCGATTTTGCTGGTGTTCGGCGGACCGCAGAGATTTGCAGCGGTGAGCGCGGCGACATTGGCTGCGACGGTTGGCGTCGGAGTCTTCAAGCTGCTGAAGAAATTGAGTCACCGGCAGCGGCCTTGCCAGCTGGAACCGCATTGTTGGTCCAAAGTGTTGCCGCCTGACAAGTTTTCTTTTCCGTCCGGGCACACGATGACGGCGTTTTCCATCGCGCTGGTGATTAGTTACTTTTATCGCGGCGTGGAAGTGCCGGTGTATTTTTTTGCTTGCAGCATTGCGGTATCGCGGATCGTGCTGGGCATGCACTTTTTGAGTGATGTGTTGGCGGGCGCGATCTTGGGGGTTGGACTGGGTTGCGGCGCGCTGACTGCGTTTGCAGCGATGGGATTGATTTAGTTGAGGTGACGGTAGCGCATAGCCCATGCGGTCGGGCACTGTTCGGTTTGGACAGCCAAGAGTGGCTGTGCTACCAAGAAGGCATCAGAGCCGCGAGTTTCAGCCATTCGAGTGAAGTTTAACTTTAATTACGCTTGCAATTAATGCTCTATAGCACTATTCTCTCGCATCCGGACGAGGCACGGTGCAAGGTTTGTCCGGTCCCATCGATTCAACGAGAGGATTATGCCGCTTACCACAACGGATTGGGTGGTCATCGTTGGATATCTGCTGATTAACCTTCTGATCGGAATCTATTACCGGCGACGAGCAAGTGGAAATACCGCGGAGTTTTTTATTTCCGGGCGCGACGTGTCGTGGTGGCTGGCCGGAACGAGCATGGTGGCGACCACTTTTGCTGCCGACACTCCATTGTTGGTGACGGGCCTGGTGGCCACGCAAGGCATTGCCGGCAACTGGCTGTGGTGGAATCAGTGCCTGACTGGAATGCTGACGGTATTTTTCTTTGCGCGATATTGGCGGCGCGCCGAGATTATGACCGACGTGGAGTTGACGGAACTGCGTTATTCCGGGAAGCCTGCTGCGTTTTTGCGCGGATTGAAATCCATTTATCTCGGGTTGCTGATGAACTGCTTCATTCTGGGCTGGGTCACACGCGCGATGGTGGATATTATCGCGGTGCTGCTGGGTCCTGCAATCGCGGCGGGAAAAGTGTGGCAGATTACGCTGGGCAATCAGGTGCTTGTGCATTACACGCTGGGCGAGCCGCGGCATACGGCGTTGATGATCTGTGTGTTCGTGCTGATTCCCTTCACCGGAATTTACACATTTATCGGCGGGCTTTGGGGCGTGCTGGTCACGGACCTGTTTCAGTTCGTATTAAAGATGAGCATGGTGACGGTGCTGGCGTGGGTTGCGGTGAGCAAGCTGGGCGGAATCAACGCGCTGACTTTGCGCCTGCAGCTTGTTCGCGAAGCGGTAGCCAGTACCGGGGTGCAGACGGCAAATCCACTGAGATTTTTCCCTGATTTTCATTTGGGAATGACCACGAATGCGATGTGGACGATTCCGTTGGTGTCGTTTGTTTTATTTTTGGGTGTGCAGTGGTGGAGCTCGTGGTATCCAGGAGCGGAGCCGGGCGGCGGCGGATATGTTGCGCAGAGAATGTTCAGTGCGAAGGACGAAAAGAATTCGCTGGGCGCGACGCTGTGGTTCAACCTGGCGAATTACGCTCTACGGCCGTGGCCATGGATTGTTACCGGTCTGGTGGCGCTGGCGCTGTATTCGCCGAACGGCGGGCTGACGCCGAGCGCGGATTTTGCGGCCAGCCCGCAGCAAGGCTACGTGATGGTGCTGCGCGATTTTCTGCCACCGGCGCTGCGAGGGCTGATGGTGGCGGCATTTCTTGCTGCGTTTATGTCCACGATCGGCACGCAGCTGAATTGGGGAACTTCATACTTGGTGAATGATTTTTACCGGCGGTTTCTGGTGCGCGATGCGAGCGAACGGCACTATGTGAACATCGGAAAAGTATTTACGGTGCTGCTGGTGCTGGCCGGCGGCTACGTTGCGAGTCAACTGGCGTCGATTTCGGAAGGCTGGCAAATCGTGTTGGGAATCGGTGCGGGAACTGGCGCGGTTTTGATTTTGCGCTGGTATTGGTGGCGCATCAATGCGTGGAGCGAAATCAGCGCAACGGTTACCGCCGCGGTGCTGACGTTTGCGCTGGCCAAGATCAAGTTCGCGGGTAGTGATGCGGTGGTGGTTGCAAAAACCACGTTGATCACGGCGGGCGTGACTACGGTTGCGTGGATCATCGGCACATTCGTAACCAAACCGGAGCCAACGGAAAAATTGGTTTCGTTTTACCGGCGCGTACACCCAAGCATTTATGGTTGGCAGCCGATTGCGCAGTTGTGTCCGGAACTTTCGCAGGTTCGCGATTTTGTGGCAAACGCGGCGAATTGGGTGGCGGGATGTTTGATGGTTTATACCGCGATGTTTGGCATCGGCATGCTGGTGTTTCGTCATTGGTTGTCCGGCGTTTTATTGCTGGGGGTAAGCGCAATCGCCGGCTGGCTGATTTTTTGGAATCTTTCCCGGCAAGGTTGGGGGACCCTTTCGGGAGCGTTGGAGGCCAAGTCCGTCAAGGATTAGCTCAATATCCCCATGAGAAATCGTCCCCTACTGGAAATTTGTGTCGAGACCCTCGAGGCTGCGCTGGCCGCGGAGCGTGGCGGAGCTGACCGCATCGAGCTTTGCGAGGACCTAGCTGTCGGGGGAGTAACTCCCAATCTAGAGCTGATGCGCGCTGCACGCTCGCAAATTCACATTCCGATCTTCGCGATGATCAGACCGCGTGGCGGAGATTTTTTGTATAGCGTGGAGGAGTTCGAGGAAATGATTCGCGATCTAGCGTCAGCCAGAAATTGCGGGATGGATGGAGCCGTATTTGGTTTGTTGGACGCGGAGCGGCTGGTGGATATCGACCGCACACGCGAACTGGTTGAGTTGGCACGCCCCTTGCCAGCGACATTCCATCGCGCGTTCGATGAGATGCCTGATCCGCGCGCGGCGCTCGAAAGCGTGATGGCCAGCGGCGCAGCGAGAATCCTGACCTGCGGTGGGAAAGGAAACGCGGAAAAGGGCAGTGCGGTTATTGCCGAGCTAATGGAGGCGGCGGGAAGTCGTATTGAAATTGTTGCGGGAGGCGGCATCAATGCCGCGAACCTCGAGGGCGTACTGCGGCGCTCGCACGCGCGAGAAATCCATTCGGGATTGAGCTCGACTCTGCCATATCCTCGTGCGGACCATTCGGCGTTCGAGGTGGAAATCCGCAAGATGGCGGCAATATTGGAAAACATACCAGCGAATCGGCTCGCGCATGCGCACAAGATTGAGCAATGAGCAAGACGGGCACGTAGCCAAGATGCATCACGCAAGTGCGCGCGAGGTAGAAGAAGTAGCTGCTACTAGCGAAATGGATTGAAGAGCGGCACAGAAAACGTCTTGAAGTCACGTTCATTGCGCGTGGCGATGGTCAGTCCGTGCAAACGAGCGGTGGCGGTTACCGCGGAGAAATAACCGCGACCCAGACTTAAGTTGCGAAGCCAAGCCAACGCAGCGCCGTGCGGTTTCGATTTGCGCATTTTCCGACGCGACGTCGGTATCGATCAGATAGCGGATCAATCAAACGCCGGAGGCTTGCGCGATCTGCCGGTGCCGCGCTTTGGAATTGGAATATCGAACCGCGGACCTTCGCCGAGCAAAACGTCTTTCCAGTTCCTGGCAGCGCCGGCTTTCGATTTTTGTCATTCGTCGCTGGAGACGACTACGGCAGTGTCCACGCCGCGGAGGGTGACGATTTGCGGACCTTTTTCGACAGCGTCGTCTACAAGTTCGCTGAACGCGCTTTGGCGTGTTGCAACTGCCATTTGGCCGTGGGTTTAGATCTCATGGAGCGATGATATGGCTAGTCAGCTGACTAGTCGAGTCATCGAAATTAGAGTAGCGGAATTAACGCCTGAGCGACTACCGAAGACGGCCTTTGAGAATTTCGGAAAAGCGGCAGCTAGGCTGCCGCACTCCATAAGAACTGGCGACTTACGCCTTTTGGGCTTGGCGACGCAGAAATGTGGGTACGTCGAGATCGTCGCCGGGAACTTCGCGTGCGACATCGCGAACGTTCTGTTGAACTTGGTGTACGACGGTTTGTTGTTCGTTGGAAATTGTTGAGGCTGAGCCGGAATTGGAAGAGGAGCCGGCTCCCGCTGCCGCTGCGGCGGCTACTTCGGGCAATTCCCTGCCAGCTTTCCATGTTTTGGGCAAAAATTCCGGGCGCTTGGAGACGTTTTTCTTGTTGGCTTCCTTGAAGCCGGCCGCGATGACAGTAATTTTGACGGAGTCTTTCATAGTTTCGTCTTGTACGGCGCCGAATATGATGTTGGCGTTTTCGTGCGCAGCTTTCTGGATGATCGAGGAGGCCTCGTGAACTTCGTGGAGGGTTAGGCTGGGGCTGCCGCAAATGTTGATGAGGATGCCTTGCGCGCCTTGGATGGAATTGTCTTCGAGGAGCGGGCTGGCGATGGCGCGATTGGCGGCGTCCACGGCGCGATTCGAACCGGTGGCGACAGCGGTACCCATGACGGCGTAACCCTGGCCGCTCATGATCGCTTTCACGTCGGCGAAATCGCGATTGATGATGCCGGGCACGGTGATGATGTCCGAAATGCCTTGCACGGCCTGGCGAAGAATGTCGTCGGCGATGCGGAAAGCGTCGAAGAAGCTGGTGCCGCGTTCAACCGTTTCCATCAAGCGTTCGTTTGGAATGACGATGACGGTGTCAACCGCACCAATCAAATCCTGCAGAGCTTGTTCGGCTTGCAGCATGCGGCGCTTGCCTTCGAAGGCGAAGGGTTTGGTGACGACCGCGACGGTGAGAGCGCCAAGTTCACTGGCGAGCGACGCGACGACCGGAGCAGCGCCGGAGCCGGTGCCTCCGCCGAGGCCGGAGGTAATGAAAATCATGTCCGAGCCTTCGAGGGCCTCGATAATTTTGTCGGTGTCTTCGAGCGCGGCTTTGCGGCCGACTTCGGGATTGGCTCCCGCGCCGAGACCCTTGGTAAGTTTTGCGCCGAGCTGCAACTTCATCGGCGCCTGGCAGAGCTTGAGCGCCTGCAAGTCGGTATTGGCCGCGATGAATTCGATGCCTTCCACCTTGGCACGAATCATGCGGTTGACGGCGTTGCATCCGCCGCCGCCGACGCCGATGACCTTAATTTTTGCGGGCGATAACTCCTCGCTGAAACTCATGCGAATTGCCGTGTCCTTTGCCGTCATGTATTCCCCCTATTCCCCCGAATTTCGGCTGGTAAGACCGTTTTGCGAAGTCTGGCTTCGCGTAAAATTTTTTTGCCAAGACGCTGTGGTTGAAATCCTTCGTCCCGAGGAATCGAGACTCAGGATGACAACGTTTTTTCCTATGCTCCGGCGAACATGGCCTTGAGCTTTGCAACAAAATTTGTGGAGCGCATTGCGTGCAAGCGGCGCGCTTTTGCTCCGTACAAAACCAATCCGACCACTGTTGCGTACTCGGGCTGCTCGACTTGCTCCGGCATATCCACCAGGCCGCGAGGCTCCGCTACACGAACAGGCAAGTGAAAAGCCTGTTCCATCATTTCGACTAGCCCAGTCAGGCGCGCTCCGCCGCCGGAAAGCACAAATCCCGCCGGGATTTGCGAATCGAGACCGGCGCGACGCATTTCATCGCGAATCAGTGCCAAAAATTCTTGCGCGCGCGGTTCGATGATGTCCGTCAACATGCGCGCGAAGATGGTGCGCGGCGGACGATCGCCGACGCTGGCGATTTCGATGGCGGCGTCTTCGTGCAGGAGAGCAGCGGCCGCGCAACCGTGATGCCGTTTGATGCGTTCGGCTTCCGGGATGGGCGTGCGCAGCCCGACTGCGAGGTCGTTAGTGAAATGATCTCCGCCGACAGGCACAGCGCCGGTGTGTCGAACGACTCCACCACCGTACACAACCAGCTCGGTAGTGCCGCCACCGATGTCGAGCAGACATGTGCCGAGATCGCGTTCGTCCTGCGTGAGGCAAGCTTCGGCGGACGCAAGCGGTTCGACAACGGTGTCGCTGATCAAAATTCCAGCGCGATTCGCCGCGGTGACAAGATTTTGCGTCGCGGTCACCGAAGAGGTGACCACATGTACGTTGGCTTCGAGGCGCTGGCCGACCATGCCAATGGCGTCACGGATTCCGTTGTGCGTGTCCACGGAAAATTCGTGAGGCAGTACGTGCAGAACTTCGCGGTCTTCGGGAAGAGAAATGTTGCGCGCGGCGTCAACCGCGCGGCGAACATCTTCGCGTTCGATATCGCGCGGCCGATTGCCAAGCGTGACGCCGCCGCGGCTGTTCACCCCGCGCACGTGGCTGCCGGCAACACCGATTAGCGCCGTTTCCACCGGAATGCCGGAAACGCCTTCGGCTTCTTCAACAGCGCGGCGAATGGAGCTGACCGTAGCATCGAGATTGACGATGGAGCCTTTGCGCAAACCTTTCGATTCGGCCGCGCCCAGCGCGAGGAATTTTACTTGTTCGTCCGCAAGCTCCGCGATCAAAACGCAGGTCTTGGTGCTGCCTATATCGAGTCCGACGAGATATTTATCTTTTTTCGACAATCGCCGCCCCCGCCGCTACCTATTCTTCTTCACCGTCATGTGCTCGCCACAGCCGCTCGAATCAGGATTCAAGACGACCTGGCGCGCATACTGCAAATCCACGGACTGCACGCAGCCGGCATTGGATTGCCACTGCGCGAAATTTTCCACCAGCATCCGGTATTTTCCGGTGAACTCACTGGAACCGAAGTGAATCGTGACCGCCTGTGTCGCGTTGGCTCCCGGAAAACCGGCCATGACTACGCGAAGGTCGTGCGGATTGCCAAGATCAACTTCGCTGATGTGGTCGGACGAGCCGGGACGAACCAGGTCAGCGTCCTTCAGAAATTCCTGAAAAGTTTGCATGCGCTTCTGGCGATCGGCGTCAGGCATGGTGTCCGCGATGCCGGTAACGATCGGGAAATGAAAATCTTCACCATGCGGGCGATCGAGAATTTTCCCGAATTCGTCAATGAGGTCAATTTCATTGCCGTTACGTACGAACGCAATGGGGGTTCGCTCGGAAATATCAATGCGAATGCGGTTGGGCAGAATGCGCTGGACGCTGGCTGATTGTACCCAGGAAATTTTCTCGACGTCGCCCCGGCGTGCATCGAGCGGAATGCGCAGCACGCTGCGGCCGCGATCTTTGTAAAACGGCGCGAGCACCGCTTCACGCGAGACGATGTGATTGCCGGTGACTTCGACCTGCTCGGGCTTTAACAGAAGTACTTTCGGCGAGTGCAGTAGAAAATTCCCAGCGACATAAGCCACCACGCCGCAGCCAGCAGTGATCAGGACCACATTAAAAATCCTGCGGTAGCGCGAAAGATTTTTGCCGCCAAATTTCTTGCGGCGAATTTCAACCGGCTTCTGGCGGCGCAGGTAGCGAGGCTCGTCGTTTTCGACAAGTTCCGGCCGGTAGGCTTCAGCGTCAGCAACCGCGGCGTTTTTTTGTATGGCCTTCACGCGTCCCACACCACGACCTCATGTTCGAGTTTGACCCCAAAAGCGTTTTCAACGCGCCGGCGTACGTCGGCGATCAAGGTGAGCATATCTTTGGCCGAAGCTTGACCTGCGTTGACAAAGAAATTTGCGTGGCGGTCGCTGACTCTGGCGTCGCCAACGCTCAGGCCCTTGAGTCCAAGCTCATCAATCATGCGTCCGGCGGATGCTCCAGGAGGGTTTTTGAAGATGCAACCGGCACTTTTCTGCCCGAGCGGCTGGCTCGAACGCCGCTTCTCATTACAGATACGAATCCCTTGCAGAACTTCTTTGAACAGTTTGGAGGGAAGTTCCAGCGTCACTGCGAGCATCATATCATCAGGCGCAAACGAAGTGTGACGGTATTCAAATGAAATTTGCGTGCCCCTGAGGATTTCTATCCTGCGTTCGGCGGCGCGATAGAGCTTGACCTCGCGAACGTAGCTGCCGATTTGCATGCCGTAAGCGCCGGCGTTCATTCGAAGCGCGCCCCCCACGGTGCCGGGAACGCCAATCAACCCTTCCATGCCTCCCAAATCATGTTTTGCACAGAAAGTGACGGTGCGGCCGAGGTCTGCGGCGGCGTCCACGTGAGCGAGATTGCCCTCGATCACGATTTCCGGGTCGGGCTTGGCAAGTTGCAGGATGATCCAAGGCAGTTCGCCATCACCGATGAGAAGATTCGAACCCCCACCGAGGAATTTGTAGGGAATCTGGTTGCGATCGAGAAGCGCGAGCAGCTCGGGAATGGATTCGTGCCTGGTGATGCGCAGCAGGTCGGTCGTTCCCCCAATGCCGAGCGACGTCAGTTCAGACATGGAAGTGCCGGAGCGGATCTCGATGCCGAGGTCCGCGAGTTCAGCTCTTAGTTTGGAATCTTCAACGCGCATAGGGGCTCGGATGCTCCGTACCAAGCAAAATCATGAGTTCGTTGCTGGCTCGGCTGACGTTTCCGGCGCCGACGGTAAGGATGGCGTCGCCGGGCCTGGCGTTCTTCAACAAAAATTCGATGGATTCCTGCATGGAACGAATGTAATGGACGTTTTTGTGTCCGGCCTCGCGAATAGCGGCAACAAGGGCTTCGCTGGTGATGCCCGGGATCGGCGGTTCGCTGGCCGCATAGATGTCCGTGAGGACGAGCAGGTCGGCTTGATTGAAGGCGCGGCGGAACTCATCCCAGAGATGTTGCGTGCGCGAATAGCGATGCGGCTGGAAAAGAACCAGCAGGCGGTTAAACTTACAGCCGCGAGCAGCTTCGAGCGTGGCGCGAATCTCCGCCGGGTGGTGACCGTAGTCGTCGATTACCGTGATCTTGTTCACGGTGCCTTTTACGTCGAAGCGGCGGCCGACGCCGCCAAAGTTCGCCAATCCCTGGCGGATTAATTCGGCAGGTACATTCAGATAGAGAGCGACTGCGGCGGCCGCAGCGGCATTGCGCACGTTGTGGATTCCCGGCGGATGCGGCAAACGAAAGACGCCGAGGTCTTCGCCTTTATACGTGAGCCGGAATTCGCTGGAAAATCCTTGCAGCAGAATATCGCTGATGACCAGGTCGGCTTGGCTCGACGTGCCATAAGTAAGGATGGGGCGTTTCACACGGGGAATGATGGCCTGAACGTTGGGCTCATCGAGGCAAAGGATTGCGGCGCCATAAAACGGTACACGATTCACAAACTGGACAAAGGCATCCTGAATATCTTCGAGCGAGCTGTATTGATCGAGATGCTCGCGGTCGATGGTGGTAACGACAGCTACGACCGGCGCGAACAACAGGAAGCTGCGATCACTTTCGTCGGCCTCTACTACGAAATATTCGCCGCGGCCCAGACGTGCAGTGGTGCCGGCCTGATTGACTCTGCCGCCGATTACAAATGTGGGATCGAGATGCGCCGCCGTGAGGATCGAAGCGACCAGCGATGTGGTGGTGGTTTTGCCATGAGCGCCGCCAACCGCGATGCCATATTTAAGGCGCATCAATTCAGCCAGCATTTCGGCGCGCGGAATTACAGGAATCTTAAGTTTGTGAGCTTCGATAACTTCCGGATTTTCAGATTGAATAGCGGAAGACGTTACAACTACATGCGCGCCTTCGACGTTGCTGGCTTTGTGGCCCTCGTAAATTGTCGCGCCCAGATCCTGCAATCGCTCGGTGATGGTGGACGGCTTGGTGTCCGAACCGGAGACGGAGTAGCCGAGCGTCAGTAACACTTCAGCGATGCCACTCATGCCGATGCCGCCGATTCCGACCAAGTGTATGCGCTGAAAATTCCTGAATGAGACCATCATGGCGTTGCTCCCTGATTTTTTGTGAGCACGCCAGCGGCCTTTTCCACCAGGTCCACAATGTCCCGCGCAGCGTTCGGCTTGCCCAGCGTGCGCGCACGCATGGACAACTGTTCGATTTCTTGCGGCTGGTCGAGCAACGCAAAAATATCTTTGCACAAACGCTCGGCGGTGAGTTCCGGCTCCGCGATCAGTCTTCCCGCATTGGCTTTTACCATTTCCTGCGCGTTGCGAAGCTGATGGCTGTCCGTCGCTCGCCCGTAGGGGATGAAAATTGCCGCACGTCCCGCTGCCGCGACTTCCGCAGTTGTGATCGCACCGGCGCGGCAAACAATCAAATCCGCCCACGCAAAGCGCTCCGCCATGTTGCCGAGGAACGGCACGACTTCGGCGTTGAATTCGCGGCGCGCATAAGCGGTTCGAACCGCATTGTAGTCGCGTTCGCCGGTCTGATGCACGACGCTCAATTCATTTTTTCGTGCGGCAAGCATGTCCATGGCATCCACGAACGCCCGATTGATGGGAAGTGCGCCCTGGCTGCCTCCGGTGATCAATAAGCGAAACGGTTTTTGCGGTTTGCGCGGCTGAATAGCGAAGAATTCCGCGCGCACCGGATTGCCGGTTACCGATGCTTTCTTTCCGAGCGCCTGCGCCGTGACGGCATAACCAGTGGCGATGCGCCTGGATAATTTCACCAACACCTTATTGGTGAATCCGGATTCCGCATTCGGCTCAAAAATTACGTTCGGGATGCCATGCATCCACGTGGCCAGCATCATCGGCCCTGCCGCATAGCCACCGACGCCAAACGCCGCGACGGGCTGATGCTTGCGCAGAATTGCGAACGCGTCCAGCATACCGGGCGCGAGCTTGGCGAAATTTTTTGCCAGCGTCAGCCCGCCTTTGCCCTTGAGGCCTGCGGCGCGCAAGGTTTCAAGCGGCAGCCCGGCCTGCGGCACCAGCTTCATCTCAATCCCGCGTTGTGTTCCTACCAGCACTACTTCCCTTTCCTTCCCGCGCGACAGCCACTCCCGCGCAATGGCGATGGCCGGAAATCCGTGACCACCCGTGCCACCGCCCGCGATGAGCAATTTCATCGCGCTAGTCCAAGAATGTCACGCGCCGTCATTTCGCCGTCGCTTGCTGCGAAATATTCAGCAGCACACCCGTGGCCAGCAACATCACCAATAAGCTCGATCCTCCATAACTGATGAACGGCAGCGGAATGCCTTTTGTGGGCACCATGCCAAGCACTACCGCAAAATTGATCAGCGCCTGGAAAATAACCATCGCGGTGATTCCCAACGCCAGCAAACGGCCAAAACTATCCGGAGCGGAAAATGCGGCGCGCAGACCTCGCCATCCATAAATCGCGAAGAGAGCAATCACTACCATCGCTCCAATAAATCCCAGTTCCTCACAGATAACGGCGTAAATAAAGTCGGTGTGCGCTTCCGGCAAATAGAACAATTTCTGTTTGCTCTCCATCAAACCCACACCGGTGAAACCGCCAGAGCCGACTGCGATCAGCGATTGCAATAATTGAAAACCCGCTCCCTGCGGATCCACGTCCGGGTTGAGGAACGCCATGAAGCGCGCCTGGCGATAGGCAACATGAGAAATCAACAGATACAGCGCGGGAACCGCAGCGGCGACGCCCGCGGCGATCCATTTCCAGGAGAGGCCGGCGACATACAGAACCGCGGCGGCGATGAGCACAATATCCACGGAAGTGCCAAGGTCAGGCTGCGCTAGAATCAACGCGACACAGACCAAAATCGGTCCGATCGCGGGCAATATGTTGTGCAGAAAATCTTCTTTGCGAAATTCCATGCCCGCAGCGGTGCGGCGCTTTAAATCCAAAAACCACGCGAGATAGAGGATCACCGCCAGCTTGGCAATCTCCGATGGCTGAATCCCCACCGGTCCGAAACGTATCCAGCGGTGCGTGGCATGAGATTTATCCAGAAAAAACGTGCCGACAAGCATCAAGCCAACCACGCAAAGGACGGAATATACGACGAGCGGTTCGCGCAGCTTGCGATAGTCGGTGCGCATCAGCACAAACATGCCGGCCAGACCGATGAATAGCCACGCCGCTTGCCGCAACAGAAAGTAGTACGAGTGGTGATATTCGTTTTCCGCCGTGACGGCCGACGCGCTGAAAATCATGACCGCGCCGAGCAGGCACAGCCCCAGCGTCACCCGAAACAGCCACTTGTCATTTTCCAAGCGTCTCGGCATTGCGTTTCTCCGTATGCGAACCGTCTTCCGTACGGTGCTGCAATTGGTGAACAAGCTCCTTGAATACGCGACCGCGCTGTTCGTAGTTCTGGAACTGATCAAAACTGGCGCAGGCCGGTGCAAGCAGCACGATGTCTCCGGCGTGAACGGCCTGCGCGGCGAATTGGACCGCGTTCTGCAGCGTTTCCGCACGCCTGAGCGCGACATTTCCTTCGATCTGGTGTGCGATTTTGTCCGCGGCACTGCCGATCAGCAGCGCGAGAATGGCTTTTTCTCGAAGTGCGGCGCGCAGTTGCGTGTAGTCGCTGTCTTTATCCTTGCCGCCCAGAATTACGATGATCCGTCCGGGAAATGCTTCCAGCGCCTTCAACGTTGCATCAACATTGGTCGCCTTCGAGTCGTTGTAATAGCGCACACCTTGAATTTCCGCGACAAATTCGAGGCGATGCTCGACGCCAGCAAAGGAGCGAACTGCTTCCGCGATTTGCGCGTGCTGCGCGCCGGCAAGCCGAGCTGCAATCGTGGCCGCAAGAACATTTTCCAGATTGTGCGCGCCGGGCAAAGGGATTTCATCGCAATTGAGAATTTCTTCTTCTTGATCGTTCCGGCGAAAAATAAGTTTTCCATTCTTTACAAAAGCACCTTGCTCAACATTGATTTTCCGGCTGAACCAAAATACTTCCGGTCGCGAAGGAGCGATCTCGCGGCTCGCGGTGTCATCCAGATTAAGAATTGCCGCGTCCTCCTCTATTTGGTTCTCGAAAATCCTAGCCTTGGCAGCAGCGTAGGCGCTGAACGTTTTGTGGCGGTCGAGATGATCCGGGGTAAGGTTCAACAAGACGGAAATATTTGGACGAAACGTTTCGATCGGCTGGAGTTGAAAGCTGCTCAGTTCGGCAACGGTGATTGTGTCTTTATTGGTTTCTTTCACTTGAGCGATCAAAGGCGTGCCGATGTTTCCCGCCAGGACCGTCGAGAGTCCCGCGTGCCGCAGGACGTGATCGACGAGAGTAGTCGTCGTGGTCTTGCCGTTCGAACCGGTAATGCCAATCAGGCGGCCATCCAAGAACCGGTACGCCAGTTCAATTTCGCTCCAGACCGTAATTTTCAATTCACCAGCATTGATCAGCAGCGGCGAGTCGGCCGGAACGCCGGGGCTCGGCACCACCAATTCCTGCCCGTGCAAAATCGCGTCGGAGTATCCGCCTAGCTGCAGTTGGACACCCGCGTCGCGCAATTTCGCCAGGCCTTCACCGAGTTCGTCTGCCGATCGCGTGTCGGTGGCAGTTACCATAGCTCCGCGTTCCGCGCAGAACAGCGCAGTTGCGACCCCGGTGCGCGCCAGTCCGATGACCAGCACGCGTTTGCCTTTCAACTCCAACTTTCCTGCCATTTCTGCCCCAGTTCGCAATTCGAACGGCACGTTCTACCGCAACTTCAATGTGGTGAGCGCAAACAACGCGAAGACCAGCGCCAGAATCCAGAATCTCACGATCACTTTGGATTCGCTCCATCCCAGCAATTCGAAATGATGATGAATCGGGGCCATGCGGAACACTCTTTTTCCGCGCAGCTTGAATGAACCTACCTGCAAGATCACCGATAGCGCTTCGACCACAAAAACACCTCCGATAAAAAACAACAGGATTTCCTGTTTGATGATCACTGCAATGACGCCCAGCGTTCCCCCCAACGACAACGAACCAACGTCGCCCATGAACACTTCGGCAGGGTGTGCGTTATACCAGAGAAAACCCAGCGACGCGCCGACCAGAGCTCCGCAAAAAACGGTCAGCTCGCCGACACGCGGAATGTACTGAATATCGAGATAGGTAGACCACCGCGCATTGCTACTGACGTAAGTGAGCACCGTGAGCGCGCCGGCGGCAATCACTGTGCAGCCAATCGCCAGGCCATCGAGACCATCAGTCAAATTCACCGCGTTCGACGAGCCGGTGATCACGATGGTCACGAACAAGAGAAAAGGCAGAAACGCCAGCGGCCACAGGTGACCGCTCGGTATCAAAGAATGAATCACCAGATCCGGATGAAATTTTTTCAGGAACGGAACGATAAGCTGCGTCGAGTACGCGCTATGCGTGGAAAGCTCCAGCAAGCCGACTCCGACTACCATGCTGACCAGCACCTGCAACAAGAACTTGCGTTTGCTGGTCAGGCCAAGATTCTGTTTCTTGGCCACTTTGGCGTAGTCGTCTATGAAACCTATCGCCGAAAAACCGAGCAGGGCGAATAACGCCATCAACACAAATGCATTGGTCAGGTCCGCCCACAACAACACCGGCACCGCAGTGGACAGAACAATCAGCACACCGCCCATCGTCGGTGTACCGGCTTTTTTCTTGTGCTCCTGCGGGCCTTCTTCGCGGATGTATTGACCGATTTGCAGTTCACGCAAACGGCGAATGAGCCACGGCCCAAAGACCAGTGCCAGAAACATGCCCGTCAAACTCGCATAAACGGTGCGAACCGTGATGTACCGGAAAACGTTCAGTGGGCTGAAATATTTTTGCAGCGTATGGTAGAGGAGGTAATACAGCATTTAGTGGCTGGCCTCCGCTGCCGCGTCTGTTGCGCCATGTTGCGCCAGTAGAACCTCGACAATACGCTCCATTTTCACGCCGCGTGAACCCTTGACCAGCAGCAAGTCACCCGATTGCAATTCCTGCTGTAAAAATTGCGCAGCGTCGCCGGAGGAGAGAAAAAATTTCAGACGGTCGCGCGGAATTCCGGCACTTGCCGCGCCTTCGATTAACTGAGCAGCATCCCCCGCAACACCGACGATGAAATCAATGGTCCCCGTTTTCGCGGCGAAGTCACCCGCCGCGCGATGCAATGCGGCGGAGGTTGCGCCCAATTCCCGCATTTCTCCTGCGGCCAGAATCCGCCGTCGAAATCCCGGAGTCGCCGCCAGAAGCGCCATCATCGCCTGCAACGCAGCAGGACTCGAATTGTAACTGTCGTTGATCAGCGCCGCTCCATCGGAAAACCGCAAGAGTTCTCCGCGCATCGCCGGCGGCCGCAATTTCGGCAACACCGCTTGCGCTTCCTCAATCCCGATTCCCCACACGCTAGCCGCCGCGAGGGATGCCAAGGCATTGGCAATTACATGCCGGCCGGGCAACGCTAACTCCAACCGGACGTGCCCCTCCGGGCTCACATAGTCAAACGTTGTGCCGAGAGCTCCGCGATCTTCGATATTTTCCGCCGTAAAAAACGCAGGCTGCTCGATCCCGTAAGTCAAAACCCGTCCCGGCGCAAACCCTCCAAACGCGGCCACACGCGCGTCATCCGCATTCAACACCGCCGTCGAATTCTTACCATTCAGGCCTTCGATCAACTCGCGTTTCGCCAGCGCGATCTCATCCACCGACGAAAAAAACTCCAGATGCGCCGGAGAAACGCGCGTTACGACACCAACATCCGGCCGCGCAACTTCCGCCAGCCGCCTCAATTCGCCGCGCCGCGACATGCCCATCTCCAGCACCGCCGCTTGGTGCGATTCGTCCAACTTGAATAACGTCAGCGGCAGCCCATACTCGTTATTAAAATTTCCTTCCGACTTCAGAACGCGGAACCGCGCGCCAAGCAATGCCGCCAGGATCTCTTTGGTCGTGGTTTTGCCCACCGAGCCGGTAACGCCGGCGATTTTCCCGCCCCAGGTTTCGCGTACCGCGCTGGCAAACTGTTTGAGCGCGACGAAGGTGTCTTCGACAACGATGCACTTTGCGCGAATCGCGTCCGGAAACTGGCCCACTTTCGCCGCGGCCACCACAGCCGTGAGAGCGCCACGCTCGAACGCGCCGGCCACATGATCGTGTCCATCGTGACTCGGTCCGTGGATGGCGATAAACAGTTCGCCAGCTCGAATCGTGCGAGAATCAATCGAGACGCCGGCCAGCCGGGCCACGGGGTCGAGCCCCGCTCCCGCCCGCGCCACCAGAACGCCAGCCACTTGTGCAATCGTCCACCGCATAAATACCTCAGAGGGTTCGCCTTACGAGCGTAACCCAGGCTTAGTTTGCTGCTCACCGGTTCGCTGGCTCCTCCTTCCATCGTTGGCCGATGGCGTGTTTCAGTCCGACTGAAACTTCGCTTGGAACCCTGCGCGCGAACCGCGCCAACTAATTTGCGCGCTAGGTGCCAAATCCCGCGCCGGACTTTTGCTCACTTGAGCCCGGCGAATCGAATCCGCGTTTACGTAATTCCTGTTGCGCCACACGGCGATCATCCCAGGGCAATGTTTTGTCCGCCAGAACCTGATAGTCTTCGTGGCCTTTGCCAGCGAGAAGCACGATATCGCCCGCACGAGCCTCATCAAACGCCAGCCCGATCGCTTTTTCGCGATTCGGCTCAATCAAATATTTTCCGTTGCTTTTCTGTAAACCGACAACGATGTCGCTGATGATTTTCAGCGGGTCTTCCTGACGCGGATTGTCATTGGTCAAAATCGTCAGGTCAGACAGCCGCCCGCTGGCTTCGCCCATGATGGGGCGCTTGGTGCGGTCTTTGCCGCCGCCGCAGCCAAAGAGTGTGATCACGCGGCCCTTGGGATTCAGTTCCCGCGCGGTTTTAATCAGATTTTGTAATGCATCATCGGTATGCGCAAAGTCCACAATCGCCAAAAATGGCTGTCCCATGTCCACGGGCTGAAATCTTCCCGGAACATTTTCCAGCACGCGAATGCCGGATTCGATGACTGCGTTCGAAATACCAGCTGCCTGAGCCGCGCCGATGGCGGCAAGAATATTGTAAACATTGATGCGGCCCACGAGCGACGAAGTGATTTGCAGTTTTCCCCGCGGAGTGTTCGCAGTGAACTGAAGTCCGTTAAACGAAAGCTGAAATTTTTTGGCGGCCATGTCGGAAGGATTCTCGATGCCATACGTCAACGTCTGCCTGGCAAGTCCAGCCAGACGTTTGCTGTACGGATCGTCGGCGTTCAAAATCGCGGTGTCCGGCGCGCCTGCGCCCGTGCCTTCAAATAATTTCCGCTTGGCGGCAAAATAATCTTCAAAATTCTTGTGAAAATCCAGGTGGTCGCGGGTGAGATTCGTAAAGATGGCTGATTGGAAGTGGCAGCCCCACAAGCGATCCATCGCCAGCGCGTGCGAGCTGGCCTCCATCGCCGCGAACTTCCCGCCTGCATCGCGAATTTCCGCCAAGAACCCCTGCAGATCCAACGATTCCGGCGTGGTATTCGGCGCGGGATACTTGCCCAGCGGAGTATGGTAGGCAATGGTCCCAAACATTCCGGTCTTCGCGCCGGACGCGCGCAGCACGGAGTCGATTAGAGACGTCGTGGTGGTTTTTCCGTTTGTGCCGGTCACTGCGATTAACTGCAGAGACTTCGCGGGATGGCCAAAAAAATTCGCCGCTGCAATCGCCAGACTTTTGCGGCTTTCCGGCACGCGAAGCCACACAACATTTGCGTCCAAATCTGTTGGTGCGGCGGATTCGCTGGCGATGGCGACCGCGCCGCGTTCAATCGCCGCGCGAATATATCGGTTGCCATCTTCTTTTGCGCCGTGCAACGCAAAAAACAGGCTGCCCATTACAGCCTTACGCGAATCGTAGACGATGTTTTGAATCTCCAACGCATGCGTTCCCGCCGGTACAATTGCGCCGGTCTCTGAAAACACTTCGGCGAGCCTTGACGAGCGATTCTTCGATTGCCGAGTGTCCGCGTCGCGTCCGTCCGTCACTTTTCCGCTTTCTACCGGGTTTTTTGGCTGCTGCAATCCCGTGGTCATCGATGCCGGTTTTTTCCCAACAATTTGACAGCCTTGGCCGCTTCTTCCGGGGTTCCGAACCGCACCGTGATTTTTGCGCCACGGCGTACCTTTGCACCGTCGGCGGGTACTTCGTCCACTGCAAGTCCGCTGCCAACCAAAACCGGTTCCAGTCCCAAGGTCAAACACATTTCTGTGACGTCGCGCATGGTCTTGCCATGAAAGTCCGGTACGGCAATGTCGCCACCTTCGTCCAACGCGACCGTAACCGACGGCTTCGCCGATTCCGGCTGACTATTTTTTTCCAGTGCCGGCAGTGGATCCGGCTGCGCCGCAAAATCCACTGGCGTGAAATCTTCTAACGATGCAGTCTCTTCCGCGTCTGAATTCTTGTATGACGCCTGCATCAGCTTCGGGCTCAGCGGCACGTCGCGCGGCACGTTGAGATAGGCCAGCACCTGTTCCGCGATCCGCTTAAATACCGGCGCAGCTACTTGTCCTCCTTCATGTTGGCCGACGGGAGAATCCAACGAAACCAGAATCGTTACCGCCGGATCATTGATCGGCGTAAATCCAGTGAACGACGCGATCAGTTGTGTAGGCGAATAGCGTCCCGTTGCGGGATCGATCTTTTGCGCCGACCCGGTTTTGCCGGCTGCCGTCCAACCGTCCAGCCGCGCTCGCGTTCCGGTTCCGCCCTCGAGCACCACGCCTTCCATTAGTCTACGCAGGGTCGCCGCAGTCTGTGGCCGAATGACTTCCCTCGGCTCAGCCGCCGCGAAGGCACCTGTCAACGGCAAAACTTGCTCTCCCTTGCGCATTTCCGCGACCACGTGCGGCTTATAAAGAGAACCGCCATTAGCGATCGCTGACACCGCCGTAACCAGTTGCATCGGTGTCACGCCGATTTCCTGTCCCATCGAAATTGAGCCGATCGAAACACCGCTCCAGTTCTCGATTTTTTTCAACAGGCCCTTGCTTTCGCCCGGAAGGTCCACGCCGGTCTGCTGGCCAAATCCAAAGGCGCGGATATATTCGTAGAATTTCGGCGCGCCCAAGCGCATGGCAATCTTGATGGCTCCAACATCGCTGGACTTTGCCAGAATATTCGACACCGTCAACAATCCGAATGGCTTGTGATCGTGAATGCGATGCCCGGCCACAATCACCGAGCCATTCTCACAATCGAAAATTTCGTCAGGCTTGGTCAAGTCCTGGTCAAATGCCGCCGCCAACGTGATCAATTTGAAGGTCGAGCCCGGTTCGTAAATCGCGCTCACTGCTCGATCCATGCGCGCTTCCGTTTTGACATCATTCGGTGAATTCGGATTGAACTTCGGCCAGTTCGCCAGCGCCAGAATCGATCCGTCATTCGGATTCTGTACAATCACTGTTCCGGCCAGCGCGTGAGTCTTGGCAATGGCCTCCGCCAGTTCCCGTTCGGCGATGTATTGAATCTTTTCGTCAATCGTCAGAACAACATTGGCGCCTTGATCCTTTTGCGCCACGCCGCCATCGAACGAGCGTTGCCGTGCATCCTCCATGACGACAATTTTCTCGCTTTTTCCGCGGATCGCGCTATCCAGGCCGTATTCAATTCCGCCGAGTCCCTTTTCATCCAGATCCACGAACCCGAGGACGTGTGAAGCCAGTTCGCGCTTCGGGTAGTAGCGTTGATTTTCCGCTTGCAGATAAACGCCCTTAAGGTTCAGCGAGCGCACCGCTTCGGCCTTATCAGGCGGCAACTTGCGCAGAATCCAGACAAACGATCCGCCCGATTGAAAGCGCGCGTCCAGAACGTCGCGCGGAATCCCCAGCACGCCAGACAGCAGGCGTGCGGCCATGGCTCGGTTGTCGCCAATTTCTGAAGGCACCGCGAACGCTGACTGCACCGGCACGCTCATCGCCAGCGGATGCATATTGCGGTCGTAGATTGCGCCGCGTTTTGGGGTGATTTCGATGGTGCGCTGCTGTTGCCGCTGCGCGCGCGCGACGTAAGTGCTATGCCGGACTAATTGCAGATAGCCGAGCCGCCCGAATACCGCGGTCATCCACAACAGAGCCACGCCGGCGACGATCAACAAACGGACGTGGACTTTTTCTTCTTGCATGGCCCGCTGCGTTCGGGATTCTCTCCGCCTGAGTGTTCAACGCCACTTCTGAAGCTCGTATCATTGCGTGCGCAGCAGCCGTTACTGTCTTCTACTAGCTCTGTTAAACCGCACCGCGGCCACCTGCATCCCGGTTGGAGCGTCGTATTCGCGCACCTGCGCCGGCAGTGGCTGCGTCAATCCCAATTGTCTCCGAGCAATCACGTCAATGCGCATCGGATCGCGCAGATTGGCGATCTCCAGCTTCAATTCCGAATTCAGCGCAGCTCCACGCACCTGCTGTGCTTTCAAGTCTTCCAGCGCAAAGCTCAGGTCAATGCAGCGAAAATGCTGAAAAATATAAAACAGGAAAAACACCGCCACCACTCCGCCGAGCCCCGCGGTCTTCAACAAATTTTTCTGCTTGGCCGGCTCGACGTGGCGCACCAGCCGCGAATTATCGATGCGCTTTACGGTTCGGAACTCCCGCATTGCTACTGATTTCTGTTTCCTCATACTCAAACTCTTTCTGCGCACCGCAGTTTCGCGCTTCGCGATCGCGGGTTCATTCGCTCTTCTTCTTCACTGGGCCGCATTACATGTTTCGTCAGAATCTTCAGCGTCCCTCGCTTTGCCGCTTCGCGAAACGCTTCTTTCACGATCCGGTCTTCCCTCGAGTGGTACGTCAACATCACGCACCGCCCCTCTGGATTCATTGTGGCGGGGACCCGAGAAAGAAACTGCCCGAGTTCCTCCATCTCTCGATT
>WNFO01002120.1_pt1 | contig 27445 bp, 18 predicted proteins | sample 5400251 | NCBI WGS metagenome assembly WNFO01 (sample SAMN13153354, study PRJNA577476) | soil metagenome | isolation source: 100 cm saprolite under Madrone tree | place: USA:California | collected 2016-06-14
TTGGTTTCCAGCGTCAGCTTGCCGCCGTTCGGCATGGCGTCCCGCGCATTCAGGGCGAGGTTCAGGATCGCGGTCGAGAGCTGACTGGGATCGATCAGGGCCGGCGCGGAATCGTGCGCCAGCATCGATTCGATTTCGACCTGTTCGCCGAGGGTCGGCCTTAGCAACCGCGCGGCCTCGATGACGAGAGCGTTGACGTCAACGCTGCGCGGCTGCAGCGGCTGACGGCGGGCGAAGGCCAGCAGATGCTGGGTGAGGTCGGCGCCCCGCGCTGCCGCGGCGCCCATCAGCTTGGTGATCTGGGCGAGATGCGGCCGGTCCTTGACCGCCTCGTCAAGGATTTCGATGGTTCCGGTGATCACGGTGAGAATGTTGTTGAAGTCGTGGGCGACGCCACCGGTGAGCTGGCCGATCGCTTCCATCTTCTGCGACTGCCGGACCTGGGACTCGGTGGCCTCTATTTCCTGAAAACGTTTGACCATGGCCTCGGCGTTGCGGCGCAGCCTGACTTCCTCGTCAAGTGCGTCATAGGCTTGCTGAAGTTGAATGCGTGTTGGCAGAACCATGATCCGGGGCAGCATCAGCAACATTGCCGCCGTGAGCGCCACCGAGATCAGCGCCAGGAAGCCATTGGCAAGGCCCTCGATGCCGTAGGCCGGCACCCACAAAGTGAGGATCGACAGCAGGCGGGTCACCCCGCAGACCGCGGCGAAGATCGCAAGGGACCAGAATACGCCGCGGAACATGACATCGCGGCGGCGCCGCCACACGTAGGACCCGAGGACGAACGCGGTAGTAAAGAAGGCACAGGCGACCATGGCGTCGGAGATGGCATTCAGCCAGATCAATTCCGGCTTCCACAGCAGGCACGCCCCATGCGGGATGAGCATCGACATGTCCAGAATATCTCCAAGAAGGGCTGCGAGGCGCGACGGCGATCCGATCGGTCCACCGGGGACAACAGGACAGATCATTCAGGGTTTTCCGCCATCCGCGCAAGCGCAACGCTGGCCGGCGCGGGGTGCTGCGGTGACCTGGGAGCCGGCGGAACCCGCCTTCTGCATTTCCGGAAGCGAGCGAGATGGGTGCTGATGCCAAGAGCACAAATATTGGCAGGTCGGACTTTTCGCCCAGCCGAACAACGCGCTTGCAGCGAGTTCGGCTTCTGGCACATTTACGATATGCCAACGGACTTTGAAAATGTCCGTTTATCAGGCTGCAGAACGGAAGTGATCGGCGCACGGTCAGAACGCCGCGATTGGCCCTGAACCGAGGTGCCATCACGGCGATGCCTTCTTCCGTTAGGGCCACCACACGTGCTCCGCACGGTCCGGAAGTCGAGCAGCTCCCGAGCAATCTTATGGCGTTGTTCGCCGTCCGCCGCTCGTCTTGTGACCGGCGTTTTCACGACGCGCATCACCGCGCGACGTCACCGCTAAAAAAATGCGCCCATACGCCCACCATCCGGGGGTATGATGGGTTACTCCATTAGAAATTTGTAGGTGACAATCAGAGCCACCATGCTCGCGAAAATCAGCAAGGCAGGGAGCGATTTTCGGAGCCAGGTCGAATTGCGTGCAACCGATGGAACGGGCTGGCGTTGAGACCCTCTCTGCAACCGCGCGACCTTGTCCCCAGTCGTTGGGGTGCGAGCCTTCGGTTCCGGCGCCGCGCCCACGCCTCCCATCTCGCTGTAATAGGCGTCGTAGACCTCTCGAACGGCTAGCGCTGTGGACTCGGCTTCGCTCATCATGTCGAGCCGGGCTCGATAATTAATCAGAAAGCTCCGTGCGTTTGATGGCAGGTCATCGAAACTGCCGAGCTTGGCCATCATGAGCCAAGTGGCAAAATCCGCTTCGGCCTTGGCGCGAGCTTTCCTGGCGATACTGGAGCTAGAGGCCATGGTGATCCGGTTGCACTCCCTCAAACTCGCCGGCGTTCATGGCGATCGTTGGACCGTTCGCCTGGATATCGTCTTTCGACAGCTCAGCCTTTAGCGCTTTTGTTTGTGCGGAATACATGGGGGACAATATGTCCAACACTGTTGTTGTGGGCACGTCCGTTCCTGTCACTTTTCGCACCTTGCGCGATCGCTCAAGCCTCCAGAGGCTTCACGCCCCAGGATGCACTTAAGATCAACTTTAATCCTGAGAGGTCAGGGCTTGACCTGGAGCGCACTCTAGCTCGTAAAAAGCCGGCTGTCCCGATTCAAAAGGAGCAGCCATGACAGCTACCGAAAACAAAGACTTCGTCCAGAATATCATGGAGGCGCTCGACAGCATGGTCGGGCGAGTATGTCGGCAAGGCCGACGTGCGCGAGCGGCTGCTGAAGCCGCTATACGCGCAGTTCACCGCGCCATCGTCCATCACGCCCACGCGTATCCTGGCTGATGGCGACCACGTCGTCGTGGAGTGCCATGGCGACGCGACCACCGTTTCCGGGGAGCGATACGCCAACACCTACTGCTTCGTCATCCGCATCGCGGCCGGGCAATTGCGCGAGATGACGGAATATATGGACACCGCACTGGTCGAGCGCGTCCTGCGACCGCCGGACCGCGTGTGAGCGGCGCGGCACGGCGCCTCGCGCGGCCAGTCATGGCTTACGATCGGATGGCCGTCTCGGGCGCGCGCTTCGATTTAGCGAGCCGCCGATGCGGCTCGACGGCCGGCCTCGCTCCATTGGCCATCCATTCGTCGTAGAACTCGATCTTGGCGTCGATCAGCGCGAGCGCCTCGGTCCAGCGGATGATGTTTTCACGCACACGAACCTGGTGTCCCGCGAGCAGAGCGCGACGCTGCTCCAACACGGCGTCGCCTTGTTTCGCGAGCGTGGTGTACTCGCGCATTTGCGTGATCGACATTCCGGTGCGGCGCAGCCGTTCCATCAGATCGAGCCAACGGATGTGATGCTCGCTGTAGACCCGGCGGCCGCCGCGGTCACGAACGACACCCGGGATCAACCCTTGAGTCTCATACCAGCGGATCGTGTGGATGCTGCGCCCGGTCCGGCTCGCGATCTCACCAATTCGAAGCGGCTGTTGCATATTCCGTTCTCGGATTTCCAGAAACGGGTTGGCGTCACGATGGTTTCGGGCAGAACGTATGTCACGGCACCGGCGCGTGCAACCACATGAGCAAGCAACGACGCGCCTACTTCGTCAATAACGCAAAGGCACCGTTCCAGTCTTCCGGCGGCGGGTTTTCCCGATAGCCGCGGATTCGCGCCTCGTACAAATCATAGAGCAGCTCGAGGGCATGGGCGTCGTCGGTCCTGCGGCCGCGCTCGATCGCCGCCAGCGCGCCGTCCCAGTCGCGGCTGCGATAACACGCCAGCATCTCGATGGTCAGGTTGCGCAATCTCTGGAACCGGCCGGAATGCGCGACATCCTCGCGCCCGGCGATGGCATAGATGACCTCGGGCTCCTTCTTGCCCTTGACCATGATGAAGTCGAGCTCGAGGATCGCGAACTTCTCCTTGACCGCGAGCGCGGTCTTGGAGCCGACGATGATCGGAAAACCGTACTCCTTGGATTGCCCTTCCAGTCGCGAGGCGAGATTGACGCTGTCGCCCAACACCGAATAATTGAATTTCACATCGGAGCCCATGTTGCCGACCGTGCAGGCCCCGGTGTTCAAGCCGACCCCGACATTGATCGGAACAAAGGCGTGACCGCCCTCCTTCGCTTCGACCTCGCGCTGCTGGTTGAGCACGTCAATCCGCTCCAGCATGTCGAGCGCGGCACTGCAGGCGTTGACCTGATGTTCCCGGTCGTCGAGCGGTGCATTCCAGAACGCCATGATGGCGTCACCCATGTATTTGTCGATATAGCCCTTGCGCGCCAGGATCGCATTGGTCAGCGGGGTCAGGAACCGGTTCATCAACGTGGTGAGGCCCTGCGGGTCGTGCTTGTAGGATTCCGAGATGGTGGTGAAGCCGCGGACGTCCGAGAACATGATGGTCAGTTCGCGCTCCTCGCCGCCGAGCACAAGTTTTTCCGGCGACTGCGCGAGCTGCTCGACCAATGCGGGCGACAGGTACTGGCTAAAGGCGGAGCGAATCTGCCGGCGTTGCGCCTGCTCCCTGACGAAGCTCGCGAAAATCAGGGTGAGGTATATCGCCGTGGTCGACAGCAACGGATAGGTAAAATCGATCAGCAGCCGTTGCTGGGTGTAGAAATACCAGGATATTCCGATCAAGAGCGTTGCGAACAGCGCGCCGACGGCGACGAGGGTGACCGGCCCGAGTTGCGGCGCGAACGCGATCACCAGAAGTCCGAACAGGATGGCCGCGCAAAATTCGACAACGATGCCGTAACTCGGCTGCGACAGCACCGCGCGGGTCAGCGCGCTCTCAATCACCTGGGCGTGGATTTCCACCCCCGGCATGGCAGGAGAAACCGGCGTGGTCTTGATGTCGTTAAGCCCGACGGCTGACGTTCCGATCAGGACCAGCTTGCCCGCAAACTTTTCGGGCGGGGCGGTTCCCTGGAGTATGTCCGCCGCCGAGACAAAAATCGAGGGATCATGAGGTGCAAAATGAATCCAGAGCTGGCCGTTGCTATCGGTCGGAATCTGGAAACCCTTGACGCCGATGCTCTTGATGCCGGCCTGATCGGCCTTGATGAAGATCGTGTCGGTGCCGGTCGCCACCCGCAACATTTCGAAGCTCAGCGACGGCATGGTCTCGCCCTGGGCCAGCATCAGCATCGGCACCCGCCGGACAATGCCGTCGCGTTCTTGCCTGATCGAGAACAGGCCCCGACCGGCAGCGGCCGCTTCAAGAACCGGAACGTTGCGCAGCAAACCGGCCCACTCGAACATGAAGGTTTGGGGTTCCTCGCCGAGCATCGCGAGGCCCGTCACCGGCAGCGACTTGTCGAGTTCCGACTGGACTTCGGGAAGCCCGGATTCGCCGAGCACCACGCGCGAGTGCCGCATGACATCGGCGAAGAACTGATCGTTGCTCGGCAATGCGCGCAATTTTTCCCGGGTCATCTCGTCGAGGTTGCGAAACGTGTCGGCCGCCACGTCCGGATTGAGCCGGTCGGGCTCCGAGAATACGATGTCGAAGGCGATCACGACCGCGCCGAGCTTGGTCAGAGTAGCGACCATATCCGCGATCCGCGTCCGCGGCCACGGCCACTGGCCGAGCTTCGAGGCCAGGCTCTTGTCGTCGATATCGACGATGGTCACCGGTCGCGCCTTCTTCACGCGCGGGTCGATGCGCTGGAAGCTATCGAAGGTTCGCACGCGAAGCTCTTCGACCGGAGCGGGATCGGCGACGCGCAGCGCGGCGAATCCAATCAGGAGCACGAGGCACACCAGCCGCGCATAGCCGAACCTGCGCTTGAACCACCGTCGTAATATCCTTAGCCGTTTCATGTGTTTTCCGGATGTCTCGCTCAATCGAATGGGTGGCAGCTCTTATGATAGCGCATCGATCGATAGTCCGTCATTTGCCCGGCCAATGTCCTGTTCTTGCAAGAAATCTCCCGCCTCCCTGCGCAACACGATCAGCCCATCGCATCACTACCTATCATGGCCGGTTGGCAGGGAAACGCCAATGCAGATTATCGACCGGCGGGATCCGACGGAAGGCCGCGGTACATCCCGCGCCGCTCGATGATGGGGGAGACGTGAGTTCGAAAAGCGCGACCGTGGACCAGGCGTGGCCGGACCAGATATGATATCGCCAGCGCCTTTTCCGTTTCAAACGGTATGGAAATCGGTGAGGTTCAATTGGGCCTTGAGGACTCCCGACAGCGTAATCGTATCGTGCGCGTCAGGGGTGATCACGGTATTTCCATGTCCGTCGTCCTGCGTCACATCCAAAATGGCCTGCGGTTTTGCAAACGCCCAGGCGCCAAGCTGAAGTACATCGTGTGCCGGATCGAAATGGGCCACGGTATCGTGTCCGATGCCCGCGAAGTTGAACACGAAGGTGTCGCTTCCGGCGGTGCCGGTTAGCGCCTGGTCGATTCCCGTCGCGGCCACCGTTGTGGGCGGCGGCGCCGGCGCCGCTGCCTCACCCGCGTTGGCGTCGCTGAGCAACGCCTCACCCTGGCCATCTCCGGTCGCGGCGCCGGAACCATCGGGCGGATCGTGAATCAGAATCCCGCCATGACCGTCGCTCACGCCCTGGCTCCAATTGCCAGAATTTTGGCCCACCTTCAGGATGACGTCAGTGTGGTTCGCCTCGTGGATGGTAACCGTGCCGTGCGACGGATCCCCGGAATAGCTGACCGTAGCGGTGGCGTCGAAGCCGGCGACGTCAATCACATCGCCAATGCCCATGCTGCCGCCGCTGTGGGAGATGGTGCCGGTAAAGTGCGTGGGATCTTTCAGGATCAGTTCGCCGGGACCGGCGAACGCTACGTCAAGGCTTTCCGCATGATCAAGCTGGAGGGTCGCTCCCGCATCAATCTTGAACTTTCCTGTGCCGGAGACCGTGCTTGCGATTTCCAGGATGCCACCGGCGACTTCGATCGTTCCGTTATCAGTGAGGTTTCCGCTAATCGTCGCATGGGTGGCGATGTCTTTCAGCGTTGCATTTGAATCGATATGAACCGAGCCTGCCCTGTCAGTCAGGTCGCCACCGAGCGTCAGCGTATGGCCGCCGACGATTTCGACGGTAGCTCCGTTGTCGTTCACGATCAGCGAGTGTGCAATGGCATCCTGGCTGACCTCGACCGTATACGTGCCGTTGGCGCCAACGACAGCATCATCGCTGGCAGTCGGAACGCCGGAGGGGCTCCACTGACCCGGAGTTTGCCACTCGTGGGCGTCGCCTTTCCATTCCTTGGCCGACGCGACAATGCCGAGGGAATCCGTCGTGCTCTCGTTTTCCCCCGAGTCCACGTAGTTAACGACCACCTGCAGCAGTTCGCCGTCAATAGCCGCAACCGGCGTATAGCTCGAATTGGTGCCGACGGTGGTCCAGTGCTGACCGCTGTCACTGGAAACCTGCCAGGCGTAGCTGAGCCCCCTCGTTTCGGGAGTGCCGCCGTCCTTCACTCCGGTGACATGGATCGTCACACCCTGTTCGGCGGTCGTGCTGTCGAGCGTCGCGGTCAGGTCGTTCGGCATGCCGAGATTGTAGGTGCTGCTCTCGCTGCCCGCCGCGTTGGTGTAGGTCACGACCAGCTGCAGCTGCTTGCCTTCGTCGGATTCACCCGGCGTATAGGAGCTGGAATGACCGACGGGGTTCCAGTGCAGGCCACCATCGCTGGAATCCTGCCAAGTGTAGCTGAGCCCCGTCGATACCGGATTGCCGCCGTCGGTGACGCCGGTGACGTGGATCGTCACGCCCTGCTTGGCGATCATGCTGTCGAGCGTCGCGACCAGATCGCCCGCCGGATTCTCCTTCACCGTCAGCGTGGTCGAGGCGGTGCCTGGGGCCGAGACCGCCGTGCCGTCCTGCGCGACCGCCGAGACACCAACCTTCACGGTGCCCTCGAACTCTCTGGCGGGGGTGATGGTGAGGCCGTTGAGGTCGGTCGCGGAATGCGCCGTCAGCGTGAAGGTGCCGTCGTCATTAGCGGTAACGCCTTTGCCGTGCAGCGTCGCGCCATGGTCGAGCGACACCGTCACGGTGACGCTGTCGTCGCTGTTCTCGAACAGGCCGTCCGCGTTGGTGAGCGTCAGCGTCAGATTGCTGGTGCCGTCCTCGTTGATGGTCGCAGCGGAAGCGGTCACCACCGGCTGGTCCGCCACCGGACTTACGGTCAGCGTGGTCGAGGCGGTGCCTGGGGCCGAGACCGCCGTGCCGTCCTGCGCGACCGCCGAGACACCAACCTTCACGGTACCCTCGAACTCGCTGGCCGGGGTGATGGTCAGGCCAGCGAGGTCACTCGCGGAATGCGCCGTCAGCGTGAAGGTGCCGCCGTCGTTCGCGGTGACGCCTTTGCCGTGCAGCACCGCGCCGTCCGACAGCGACACCGTTACGGTGACGCTGTCGTCGCCGTTCTCGAACAGGCCGGCCGCGTTGGTCAGCGTCAGCGTCAGATTGCTGGTGCCGTCCTCGTTGATGGTCGCAGCCGAAGGGGTCACCACCGGCTGATCCGCAACCGGGTTCACCGTCAGCGTGGTCGAGGCGGTGCCTGGGACCGAGACCGCCGTGCCGTCATGGGTGACCGCCGATACGCCGACCGAGACGGTGCCCTCAAACTTGCTGGCCGGGGTGATGGTGAGGCCGTTGAGGTCGGTCGCGGAATGCGCCGTCAGCGTGAAGGTGCCGTTGTGATTGTCGATAACGCCGGTGCCGTGCAGCGTCGCGCCATGGTCGAGCGACACCGTTACGGTGACGCTGTCGTCGCTGTTCTCGAACAGGCCGTCCGCGTTGGTGAGCGTCAGCGTCAGCGCGCTGCTGCCATCCTCGTTGATGGTCGCAGCCGAAGCGGTCACCACCGGCTGATCCGCAACCGGGTTCACCGTCAGCATGGTCGAGGCGGTGCCTGGGGTCGAGACCGCCGTACCGTCCTGCGCGACCGCCGATACGCCAACCTTCACGGTACCCTCGAACTCGCTGGCCGGGGTGATGGTCAGGCCAGCTAGGTCACTCGCGGAATGCGCCGTCAGCGTGAAGGTGCCATCAAGATTGTCGGTCACCGCGGTTGCATCGGTACCGTGCAGCGTCGCGCCGTCCGACAGCGACACCGTCACGGTGACGCTGTCGTAGCTGTTCTCGAACAGGCCGACCGCGTTGGTGAGCGTGATCGTCAGCGCGCTGGTGCCGTCCTCGTTGATGGTCGCCGCCGAAGCGGCCACCACCGGCTGATCCGCAACCGGGTTCACCGTTCCAGCCGAGACCGTCTCGTGATCGATATTTCCGCCGGCGTCGGTAAACGAGAAGGAGACCCGGAGGGCGTGTCCCTCATCCTGTTCGCCTGGAATGTAATTGGCGCTGGTGACACCGGTGCCGGATCCGTCGATCCATTGTTTTTGGTCGGCATCGAAAATCTGCCACTCATAGGTGGCATCCGTAACCGCTTTGCCGCCATCGGTAATCAAGGCAGTAACGGCGCTGCCTTCGGAAGCATTGCCGTGAGAGTCGAGCCCCGACGAAATCGCGCCGGGGACCTCGGTCACGTTGGTCCCGTGCTGGGATGACCCGTCATCGCCGAGGTTCCAGTGCACGCCGCGATAGTCGCCGGACAGGTGGATGTCCGAGACGTCGACCCCGTTGACAAAGATCGAGAGGACGCCTCCGGCGGCGGTCCCTGAATAGGTGGCCGCCGTGTTCGCCCCATACCCGATATCGCCGAGATCGAGCGTGTTATCGTCGAGGCCGGAAATCGTTCCGCCAAACGTCTTCGCGTGATCAAGCTTCAGGGTGCCGGTCGCCTCGTCCGCGAAAATGATGTTCGCGGATGAATAGGAATCCGACGAACCGAGCTCAAGGAACGAAGCGCCGACGATTTCGGCGTTGCCCGAGAACGAAGTGTTGACGATAAGGCTTCCGCCATTCGCCTCGAGCAAACCGGAGTTGTGCACCGTGCTGGCCGCATCGATCGTCAGCGTGCCGCCGGTTACTTCCAGCGTGCCGGAATTGTTGACCGTGGCAGCGCTGATCGTATTGACGCCACCCGTCGCATCGATGATGCCGTCGGAGACCGTCGCGACGACACCGCCGGTAATGGTCGCGTGCTGCAACTCGACGGTCGAAACCGACGAATGGGCGGTGTCGACGGCCTCAATCGTTCCGTGGGCATTGTCGACCGTCGTATTCTCCAGCACCATAAGGCTGCCGTGGACGGCTTCCAATGTTCCTGTGTTGGTCACGGTTTCGCCGGCGAGAACGAGTTTGCCGCCGTCTGCCTCGATGACACCCGAATTGACGATGTTCACGGATGAGGCGGGATCGATGGTCAGGACGCCGCTGGTCGCTTCGATGGTGCCGGCGTTCTGGATGCTGACGTCGGTGATGGCAGAAGCGCCTGTTGAATCGATGATTCCGTCATTGACCAACGTTCCGCCGGTGATCGTCGCGCCGTTCAGCGTGACGGTCTGGCCGTCGTCGGTTCGAACGATGCTGGTGGCATCCGTGCCGGTGATGGTGGTGCCGCTGACCGTGACGTGGTCGAGCAGCGTCAGCGTATGGCCGCTTTCGATCGTCACGCCGCCGTTCTGCAGCAGGGTGCCGCCCTTGATCGTGCTATCGCCCGCGACGTCGATGGTGCCGTTGTCCGTGACCGTGCCGCCGATCACGGTCGTGCCATTCAGCGTCAACGTGTTTCCGCTGTCGACCTTGACCGTGCCGTTGTCGTTGATGGTGCCGCCGATGATCTTCGTGCCATCCAGTATCAGCGTCTGTCCGGCGTCGACCGTCAGCGCCGCGCCGGTATTGGTAAGGATATCGCCGTTAATCGAGCTGTCGCCGGTAACATCGATGGTGCCGAGATTGTCGATCGCGCCGCCGGTCAGTTTCACCCCGCTCAGGTGCAGCGACGTGCTGGCATCGACCTTGACCGTGCCGTTGTCGGCGATCGTCGTGCCCGTCACCGTGGTGCCGTCCAGCGTCAGCGTCTTGGTGGCATCCACCTTGATCCCGCTGATATCCACATTCGCGCTGTCGATCGCGCTGTTGCCGGTGACCTCGATGGTGCCGGCGCCGGTGACACGGCCGTGCGTGATCGTCGTGCCGCCTGTCAGGTCAAGCACTGCCCCCGTATCGACCTGAACGACGCCGGAATTGTCGACGGTCACACCATCGAGCGTCGCACCCGGGCCTGTCGGACCTGTCTTGACTTCAAACAGACCGTGCGAACCGATAGTCAGGTTCCCGCCGATGATCGTGGTGCCGTCATCGACAATCAATTTGCCGTCAAAGGATATTGTGTCGATTTGAATGATGCCGGCGGCGTTATTCACATGCACATCATCGAGCGTCGCACCCGCGGCGGACTCAATGTGTACGAGGCCGGTATTGGTGAGTATTCCACCAGCGATGCTGGTATCGAAATCAAGCGTCAGCGTGCCGGTGACTTTGAACACGCCGCCGGTGTTGACAACGGTCTCGCCATCCAGCGCATTGCCGGTGCCGCTGACATCGATCTGACCGGAATTGCCGAGCATGCCGTTCTTCAGCACGGCGTTGCCGGTAAGATCGATGATGCCGTTGGCGTTGTCGATGACGGTGCCGCCGTCGATGCTCGCAGAATCCAGCGTCAGCGTGGCAGTGCTGTCGACCGTGACGTTGCCGCCGGCGTTGCCGACCGTGGTGCCCAGATCGAGCAGCAGCGCGCCGCCGGCCAGAATTTCAAGGGCATGGTTGGCGGTGACGGTCTCCTTATGCAGCGCATTGTCGGCGCCGCTGACCTTGATCTGACCGGAATTGCCGAGCGAGCCGTTCTTCAGCACGGCGCTGCCGGTGAGGTCGATCTCGCCGTTATTGGTGACGGTCCCGCCATCGATGGCGGCCGCGCCAAGCGTCAACTTCGCATTCGACTCGACCGTCACCTGGCCGGAATTGGCGATATCGACCTGAACATTGAGCCACTTCCATCAGGTCGCCGACGCTGATGGTTCCCGAATTATCGACAATCGAGTCCGCGGCAAGACTAAGCACGCCACTGATGGTCAACGTGCTCTGGTTGATCAACTCCGGGGCCGACGACCCGAAGTCATTCATGGTCACGGATTTGGCGAATGCCGGCGCATCGATGGTGACCGGATAAGACGGTGTCAGGCCCCTCAACTGATCGGTGATGATGATGACATCATCGTTCAGCGTTGGAACGGTCCCGGTTTCCCAGTTCGCCGCATCGCTCCACAGCCCTCCCGGCGGCGAGCCGGGGGCGGTCGTGGCGACCCAGACCACGGCGGGCGCGGCGGTGCCGGTGATCGTGACAATGATGTTCTGACTGGCAGTTGCGCCCTGCGAATCCGTTACCGTCACCGTATAGGTGAGCGTCAATGTCTCGCCCTTGGGGATGAAATCCGCCAGAAAAACCGGCAGGTCGGCAAGCTTCCAGTTGATGGTTCCAGTACCTGTTCCCGTACTGTCGGCGGCAACGGATGCGGAGAGGGCCTGTTCAAACGCCGCCATTGGGCCAGGCGCAAGCGCCTCAAGCGCCAGCTTATCAAGTGTCGGGGCGCCATTTCCGGAGAGCGATGCGCTGGTCAGGTCGGTAGAAACGATCTTATGGGTGTCGGTCAGATCGACATCGGTAAATGCCAGCGTTCCCGAAGTCGGCCCGGCGGCCGGCAGATCGCCCCCGGGTGTGTTTGTGCCGCCCGAAAACGAGACGGTTTGCGGCCCGGTGACAATGACCGGAGCGTCGTTGCTGCCCCGCGTGATCGTGATCGTAAACTTTTGGAAACCCGCCTCGTCGTTCGGTGCGAAATTGTTGTCGACCCGCGCTTCATAGGTCAGCGTCAGCGTTTCGCCGGCAGCGAGAAAGTCGAAGGCGCTGTCGACGACCGTGTAGTTCCAGGTCACCGAACCGTTGTTATTGTTGCCGGGGTCGGGGGTGAGGAGGAGGTTGGCTTCCACCTTCGCGATGTCGGCAAGCTGCAGCGCGTTCAGCGTCGCCGTGACGTCCTGGTGCTGAGCGTTCTGATAGGTGAACGAATCGAACTTCGTCGTCACCGTCGGGGTATCGCCGGCGTTGATGTCGACAAAATTGATCGTGCCGGTCACCGTGTCGATCGCCGAACTGTGCGTCACGCCGATGCGCTCGATAAGGGCACCGTCCACGGCAACGACGAGCGGTGCCCCGGGAATGTGCGCGTGCGGGTCTGCCGGGCCGCCTGGACCTGACGACAGTGCAGTGCCGGTCGTGTTCACGTTCACGATGATGGGGACGGCGATCGCTCCATCCGCCAGCTTGATCGGCGTGAACGCCTGAGGCAGCAGCGTATCGGTGTAATGATCGAAGGACTTGGTGTTGGGGTTGGTATTGTCGCTGAATTTCAGCGAGAACACATCGGTGATGAGCTTTTGCACATCGGCCGACAGCGGCGCCGAATAGGAAGTCAGGATTCCCTGACTGAGCGACTTCACGACGCCGGCCTGATCGACCGTCGCGATCGGAGCAAGCGTCACCTTGTCGAACAGAACGTAGTTGCCCGTGTGGCCGTCCGGTTCGACCAGAACCTGGAATTTCGCACTCGGGGCGCCGCTCTGAGGCACGTCGAAGTCGATCTCGACCAGCACCGCGGTGCCGCGGATGCCCATGGTCGCGACCGGCGTATCGACTTTCATGTCGCCGTGTTTTGCGGTCTCGCCGGCGACAAACGAGATGGTCCCGGCCACCAGGCTGATCAGCGATGAATTGCTCGACCCGTTCGGGTCGTAGACCATTTCGTTGAGCACCATTTTCGCGTTCGACGAGAGGCCGAACACGGTGCCGTCGATGAAGGTGATGCCAAGCGTCGAGTTCGATCCGGACTGTACCACGTCGCCTTTTTGGACGTCGTCGCCGTTGTTCAGGATGATCGAAACGCCGTTGCGTATCGCGGTCGCGCTGCCCACAAGCTTGCTGACATGGCCGATAACCTTGGCGACGCTGGCGCTGCCGTCGGCCTGGGCTAATTGTTGATGGCCGGTAAGCGCGTTGATGATGTCGCCAGTAAGGTGGGCGCCATCGGGCGACGACAGCGCGGCGCGCTTCTCGCCCCTGAAATAATCCGGCAGGACCAGTTCGTGGTCCTCGTTGGACAGGACAAGGTCGACACCGGATCGCTTGAAATCTCCGTTGAACAGGAGCTGCGCGTCGGGGACGATGATGGCGCCCGCGGGAGCGTGCAGGGCATGCGCCGACACGGAATCGACGTGAAGATGCCCATGAGAATGCGCACCCGTGCCATCAAGCGGCAGCTTGGCATCGAATTTGCCGGTGTAGTTCAAAAGCCCCACCCCAAACAGGGTTAATATTTATATAATATTCAACGCTCTAAGCTTGCATACCATCGGCAACTGCATTGCGAAACCATCTCTTGCTTGTGCAAATCTTGTGCAGGTCGCTTTTGCAGACCGGTCGAGAGATATCAGCGTTCCCCAAGCATCGAAAGTTAAAGTATTACCCATCGACATTGTATGTATAGATATGTCAGTAAGACCATTTTTACGGCCGTATTATGTAATAGCAAATATAGAATCATCCATCTATACGTATAACATCTTTTGGCTGCATTTCCCCAGAGGATACTGCGCCAATTTCCGGGCAGAAAACGTGAACTGGATAACAAAGCGGGCGATTGCGGCAAATTAGCCATATCCCTTAGAAATCGCTTCAAATACAACCGTTACGGGCCTTTTCGTCCCCAAAACAAGCAATCCCGTAAAATCTTCCGCAAAACCGCGACACGGTTTTCAACCTGTTTGGTGCTTTCCGGCCCGGCCTGGCCCGCCTTTAAGCAGAATAAAAGCCCCGCCGCCCATCATCGCTCGCGAAATGATCCGGTCACGCGCAGGCTAATCAGCCTCGCCGATGCCCGGACACGGGGCGTCAGATGGGAATATTCGGTCACTCGCACGCGTGGCGTGCCATGCTGCTTGCGTGGGGGTTGGCGTGGCTCGGGCCGGCAGCGGTCGTTACCGCCGCCACGCTGGATCCGTCGGAGCGAGCGGGTTTGGTGGAGAAATCCGCCGAACCGTTCGGGCTTTTCGCGTCACCGCTGTCCGAGGGCGGCTTGCGGGAAAAATGGCTTGATGTCGAGCGCCAGCTCGACGACGAACGGGTGCAGCTGGCGCTTTGCGACGGAGACCGCGAACGTTGCGTGTCTCCCGCGGCCCTTCGATTTCTCGCCATCGTGGACAATGCGAAAGCCCTTGAGGGACGTGCCCGCCTCGGCGAGATCAATCGCGCGATCAATCTTGCGATCCGGCCGATGAGCGATCTTGCCCAGTACGGTGCGATCGACGTCTGGAACTCGCCGCTTGTGACGTTCGCGCACGGCGCCGGCGATTGCGAAGACTACGCGATCGCAAAGTTCGTCGCCTTGCGCCACGCCGGCATCGAAGCGGGCGATCTGCGGATCATCGTCATGCACGATACCATCCGAGGCGAAGATCACGCCGTTACCGCAGCTAGGCTGGATGGGCATTGGCTGATGCTGGACAATCGCCGGATGGCGATGGTCGAGGACGCCAACGTCAGGAACTACCGGCCGACTTTTGTCATCGATCGCGACGGCGTCAAACGCTACCTGGAGACGCCGACGCCGGTTGTCGAAAATCGCGATCTCGTTTCGGAGGCGAGGCGCCTTTCCAGGATCGAAACGTCGCCGATGTAGCGCCGCCGCGGCGAAAGGCGGAACGCGCTTTTCGCTAATCGATCTTGGCGCCTTTCTGTCCCAGCGACAATGCGAATCCGCCTGCGAACCGCCATTCCTTCAAGCCCCGCAGCCTGACCTCGTCCGCCAACTAACGGATCCGGGCTCAGATCAGGTCGCGGCAAGCCGCTGCAAGCTGACGATCCCCTCTACATTTTCGTTTCGCATCGGCGTTTCCGAGGCTACCATGGCCGATAACATCATTTTTTATATTGATTTTGTCGGGCGGGAATTGGGATGCGCGCAATTGTACTGGCCATCGTTGCAATCCAGATCGGGTCAGCGCACCTTGCGCGCGCGGACAACTCACCCGCTTCCGATCGATCGATCAGGGAGACGCTGCCGCTGTTTGAAAAAAACCATTGTGGAGCATTCGCCCACCCGGCAGAGCAATTATTTTGTGGCGATCCCGAACTTAACGACGCAGCCGCGAGGCTGAACAGCGCGATCCAGGACAGGCTGGATCGGCTTCCCAATCGCAGCCTCGCGATCGAGGAGAACGCGGAATGGATCGCGGATCGCAATTCAAGTTGCGGTATTTTTGCCGCGCAAAATATGTCGAACCAGGACGTCAAATCCGTCAAGGCGTGCCTGTTGAAGGAAACCCAAGAGAGAATCGCCATCTTGAGCGATCCGAATTTCGATTGCCTGGCGACCAATACCGCCGCCGGGATGCTGATCTGCAGCGATCCGTCCTTGGCCACTGCAAAGGCCGAACTCAACAGCCACGTTCTCGGGCTGATAGCCAAGTTGAAAGGCGACGAGGCAAGAGCAGCGTTCAGTGAATACGAACGTTGGAGCAGAGAACGCGACCGAAGCTGCAATCTGACGGACAAGGAAAACGTGCCGCTGGAGGAATTGTCGCCGTCCGAGAGTTGCCTGGCGGAATATTTGAGCCGGAAAACGGCGGAGATCGTCGCTGCCAAAGGCGACCCCAAACGGGTTTTTGGACAGCATCCGTTCTCGCCCGTGCCCGATGCCGACGCGGTTGATTTATGCGTCGCGCAAATCCATTCGGCCAACGCCTGCGAGGACTTCCTGTCGGTCAGTCGTGTCTTCCAGATCGACACCGAAGTATCGGCGCAGGAGGCGCTGGTGACGGCCGAGGTTGAAATGATCGTGCTGTCCCCGTTTGCGGTCTGCAGTCCGATCGCATCAGGCTGCACCGGGCGGTGCTGGGACCTGCGGTCCGGGAAAGCGAAACCGTTGCAGGAAAGCAGAGATAGTTTTTCGGTGGCGCACAAACTACGGATTGAAAAGACGTTCGCCTTTCAGAAAACCGACAGCGGCAGCTGGCGCTGCCATACACCCGCGCTCGAACCGATCGAGGTCGGGGTTGCGCTGGGCGGCCCTTTGCAGTGAAGCAACGACAGGCGCGGTAGCTCGATCCGGCAATCCGTTCGTTTTCCTACCAATTCAGACAGTTCGATTAGTTCTTCAGATGTTGCGCCGCACCGGAATGCGTGTCGCGTTTCGTTTGGCGGAAAAATGACGGCGCAAATTTTTCCTTGCCGTATCATTGTGCAATCGACGCCATGGCGTCGAGTTACGTTCGCTCTCCCCTGTTTTCGTATTGACGCTTTCCGGTTTCAGGAAGATTGTCGGCACGCAGCGTCAAAAAAATGACGCGCATCCGTTGGGAGAGAACGCATGAAATGCATCGCGCTTGCCGCAAGCCTTGCTTTGCTCGCTCCGTTCGGTGCGAGTGCCCAGACATCGGATCAGGTGGGTGTCCACCGTGGCGCGCATTACGAACTTGGGTCGGACATCGCGCGAGGTGCGAAAAATACCAGCAGCGGTCATGCGGGTTCGATCGTCAAGAATCTTGGCGGCGGAACCGTGTGACGATCTTCATCTGAGCATTCGCATCGAGATCCCGGACCATCGATCAGAGGGGAAAACGATCCGTGTTCGCGCTTTCGGCATTGATTCCGAATCAACATTGCACCGCAACTTTTGCGGGCGCTACCGTTGTGTTGCTTCATCTGGGAGCTGCGATCACTCCTGCCCGTAGCGCTGGAGGCGATGCCGTCAAAATTTCCGATGCCTGGGTGCATGCAGCCGAGCAGGTTGGCGGCAATGTTGTGTTATCGATGACGATAAAGAACGAAGCCGATGTCGCGGACACCCTGCTGCGCCTGCGATGCCCGGTCGCGAATTTCTCCGTGAAGCATACGGTCGATCGCGGCGAAGGGTCTCCTGCCATGCGCGAGATCCCCTCGATACCGATCGCGGCGAGCGGCACAACCGTTCTCAAATCTGACGCTTATCACGTCATGCTGCTGCAGACACGGCAGGCGCTCGCCGCGGGCGAGGCGTTCAACTGCTCCATCGTTTTTCAGAGGGCCGGGACGATAGAGACGGAGGTGAAAGTCCACGGATTACCATGAGCGTGCGACAGCAAGCGATTTGATTTGCTGAAACAAGACTTCTCAACCGTGCGCCCGGACGTGCCGGGCGTGCAATGCAAAACGAAGTCATCAACGAGGAGGTAAACGACCATGAAACGTTTCAAGAATCATCGACCCCTCATGCGGACATCCGTGCTCGCAACCGTGGTTGCGGCCGTCGGCTTTGCCGCCCCCCTGCCCGCCCGCGCAGCGGATGAGGTCACTCACGACCGACTGCTCAACGCGGACAAGGAGCCGGGCAACTGGCTCCTTCATCACAAGAACTTCTCGGCTACCCGGTTTTCCAGTCTCAAGGATATCAACAGGGACAATGTGAAGAGCCTCAAGGTCGCATGGACGATGCATCTTGGCGGCGTCGAGGGCGGCGGCATCTGGACCCATGGCGGCCTGGAAGGCACGCCGATCGTCGAGAACGGTTTCATGTACGTCACCGACGGATGGGGTTCGGTGTACAAGATCGACGCCCATGGCGGGCAAGGCACCCTGCTCTGGAAGATGGATCCCAAGACCGACCATGACTGGGCCGGCGCCGTCGCGTGCTGCGGCGTCGACAACCGCGGCGTTGCGCTGTGGGGCAACCTGGTCATCTCCCACACGCTCGATGGCAGGCTGATCGCTACCAACAAGGACAACGGCCAGGTCGCCTGGCAACGCCCGGTCGCCAATCCCGACAAGGGCGAAGTCATCACCGGCGCACCGCTCATCGTCAAGAACATGGCGATAACCGGCGTGGCCGGCGCGGAGTACGGAATTCGTGGCTGGGTCGCGGCGACCGATCTGGCGACCCAGAAAGAAGTCTGGCGCACCTTCACGATTCCGGGCAAGGGCGAGCCGGGTAACGACACCTGGAAGGACGACAAGAACGCCGCGGCCAGCGGCGGCGGCTCGACCTGGGTTACGGGAAGCTACGATCCGGCGACCGACACCATCATCTGGGGCGTCGGCAATCCAGGCCCGGACTGGGACAACCAGTATCGGCCCGGCGACAATCTCTATACCGACAGTTCGCTCGCGCTCGATGCCAACACCGGAAAGATCAAATGGCACTACCAGCACACGCCGAATGATCCCTACGACTACGACAGCGTCGCGGAGAACGTCTTGGCCGATGTGCCCGGACCCAACGGCACAACGTTGAAGCTCGCGCTGGAAGCAGATCGGAACGGCTTCGCCTACGCGATCGACCGCACCACCGGCAAGTTCGTCTGGGGACTGCCCTTCGTGAAGAAAGTGACCTGGACGAAAGGCCTCGATCCGGAATCCGGCAAGCCGATCGAGTATGATCCGAGTAAACAGGTGCAGCGTTACAATGCATCCGTGACGCCCCATCGCGACAACAAGGTCGCCGATATTTGTCCCGGCAATATGGGCGGGAAGAATTGGCCGCCCACAGCCTATAATCCCGATCTCAAGCTTTGGTACATTCCCGTGATCGAAAGCTGCAACCGAATCACCGTCGAGGAGTCGACTCCGGAGAAGCTGAAGGCGCGTGATTTCTGGACCGGCGGCGGGCCGAGCCAGCCGTTCAAGATCACCGGCAGCGTGACCGCGATCGACGTAACCACCGGCAAAGTCGCGGGCAAGTTGGAAACGCCATACCCGAATCTGGGCGGCATTCTCGCGACACCCGATCTGGTATTCTCCGGCCAACCCTCCGGCGAAGTGATGGCGCTTGACGCCAAAACACTGGAGAAGCGCTGGGAGTTCAACACGGGCGGAGGCGTCAATGCACCACCGATGACCTTCTCGGTCGACGGCAAGCAGTACATCGCGATCCTGGTCGGCTTGGGCGGCGCCTGGGACAAGTGGTTCATCGATGCCACCCCGGAACTGAAGCGGATGCAGCCCGGCTCGATGCTCTACGTGTTTGCACTCTGACCTCACATCGTATGGACGGATCGGGCTACGGCCCGATCCGTCTGCCTTTCTGGGCAAGAAAAGCCAATGACATCAGGCAAAATGTCTTCGATCGCGGCGTTGATTGCTGCAGCCGCCGTCGCGGCGGCCCTGTCGCCGCCGTGGACGGCTCTCGGCCAATCGGCAACGACCTCGGATCCAACCGATGCCGGCAAGGCGGTGTTCAAGCGGGCCAACTGCTTTGGCTGCCATAAGTGGCACGGCAACGGCGGCGGCGGTTACGGCGGCGATGCGTTGTCGTTGCGCAAGACCGAACTGACGCGCGAGCAGATCATTGAAACGGTCGGCTGCGGAAGACCAGGCACTGGCATGCCGTTCTTCACCCGCGGTGCTTACGACACGATCAAGTGCTACGACATGAGCCGCCAGGATGCTGGCAGCCACATGCCGCCCGAGGCCAGTACTTTCCTTCGTCCGAACGATATCGAAGCCGTCGCGGACTATGTGATCGCGCGCATCAAGGGCAGGAGCGAGCCGAATTACGTCGAATGCGTCAGCTTTTTCGGTGATACTTCGCGCGTCTGCGATATCTACAAGACGCAGGCCGAGCCGACCGCAAATTCCGCTGCGGGCGCAGGAAAAGCGCAATGATACATCGAGCGCAGCGATTGATCGCGACGTCCGTTTTCGTTTTGTCGCTGCTGGTCACGGCGGCGACGACGCCGGCTGCGGCCCAGGACCCCGACGGCAACGACCTGCGCGACATCCAGCTCGGGAAGCCGGCGACAGACTTGCCTGACGCGGGTTACGCCAACCTCGTCTGCGCGGACGATTCGCGAAAAACGCTGACGACCTGGTTGGGCTGGCGCGACTGTCCCGCTGATGCCTCGGGATTTCACGCGATCAAATTCGGTTATGACCCCGCCACAAGCCCCGATGGTACGATCGTGGCGGGCCACCCGGCCGTTCTCACGCTGCTGATCGACGATGCCGGAACCGCCAGCGGGCTTCGAATCGAGACCGATCCGAAAGCGCGGCTGTATGTCCGCAAGAAGGCCTTTCTGTTCGGCATCCAGGTGAAATCGCGATACGGGCTCGATGGTTGGACCTGCACGCAAGCCCAGCCCAACGCCGGCGAGCAGCCCGTCGGCGGCGTTTTCGTCAGCGAACGCTGTATGAAGAACACCCAAAACCGCTCGATCGTCGTCGAACGCAACCTGTTTCGTAAGCCAGATCAGGACATGAAGAACTTCGTCGACGAAACGCGAATGACGATCCTGCGAACAAAAGATTAGATCGCGATCTAACAACGCCGAATTGCAGCACGATCAAAACGCCGGAAGACGACGGCGAACGTTTGGGCGCATCTCAAAGCCTGCCATCCGGAGCTGGGCAACGCGGCCGGCCGCTCGAAATCCTCATGCTGATGATATCCTTCGGATCGGCGGTGACGAATTTACGGGCGATCGCGGGGAAGCCGGCTCAGCGACGGCCCAAGCATTGGCCGATGAAAATAGAGATCGAAGAAATCAGGAGGGCTGTGTGCGAAACTCGCGCGCAGCCCTCCATCGTTCAAAACGAGAGATCGTCGTCAGAACGAGAGACTGTCCTTCATCAGCACCCAGCGGCCGTTCTTGATCTGCTGGACCTGCGTCACGGTGTTGGCGAGGTGATCGGTCTTGGTGAATTTGGTCGGCGGCGAACTGAAAATATCCAGGAACTGGTCGCCGGACTCCAGGGCATCAAGCACCTTCTGGCCAGTCAGATCCTTGCCGGCCTTGTTCACGTAATACGCGAACGTCTCTATCGCATTGTAGCCGATGATGGCCTGGGTGTTGGCGTCCGTGCCAAACATCTTCTTGTAGTTGACCAGCCAATCCTTCACCTTGCCCTTGGCGGTGTCCTCGTAGGGAATTTCAAAGCCCGAGGCGGCGTAAAGCCCTTCCACGGCTTCCTTTCCGAGCGTCGGCACTTCAAGCACGTTGGTCGGCGTGGCGCCGAGGAAGGTGACGTCCCAGCCGAGCTTCCTGGCTTCGCTCATCGCCCCGATGGTCTCGCGGATCACCGTTCCCAGCAGAACCATGTCGCAGCCGTCGGATTTCATCTTGGCGACCTGCGCGCTGAAGTCGGATGCGCCGCGCTTGTAGCTGGTGATGGAGGCTGGCGTCAGCTTCATGGCCTCGAGCTGCTGGGTGAAACCATCGAGTACGTTTTTCCCGTACTCATCGTCCTGATGCATGATGCAGGGCTTCTTGAAATTCTTCGCCTCGATCATGTATTTGAGAGCGGCGCGCGTGCTCTCGACGTAAGGCAGCAGGTTGTTGAACTTCAGCCTTTCCTGCGGCTTGGCAGGATCGAACTTGAAGGTGAATTCGGCCGCAGTCAGCGGAAACAGCTGCAAAACACCGGCGTCGAACAAGATGTCCTGCGCGGCGAGCACGGTCGGCGACCCCATCGGACCGACCATGGCGAAGATCTTGTCGCGCTCGACCATTTTTTGCGACGCCAGAACCGCCTTCTTCGGATCGTATCCGTTGTCCTCGAGAATCATCCGGATCTTGCGGCCATTGATGCCGCCGGCCGCATTGATTTCCTCGACGGCCATTTTCATGCCGTTGGAAACCGGCACGCCCCAGACCTTGATCGGACCGGACAAGTCCTGGTGGGTACCGACCACGATCTCGGTCGCCGAGATGCCTTCATTGGTGACCTTGGTTTGTGCTGATGCCGGCAGGTGGGTCAGCGCAAGGGCGCCCACCGCAAGGCCCAGCGCCCTGAACGATTTCGACATGTCAGTCTCCTCTCCGTTGGCCCGTGTTGAGCGAAGGGCGGGCCTTCAATCCTTCGCCAATTTCAAGAGCGCTGGCGCCGTTCAAGCCACCGCCCGGTCGCCGTACATGGCGTTGATCTCGATCGCGTAGCGCTTGTTCACGAAATTGCGCTTCAGCTTCATGGTCGGCGTCAGCTCCTCGTCTTCGGGGGTCAGCTGGCGTTCGATCAGGAAGAACTTCTTGATGGTTTCGACCCGTGCGAAATTGGCGTTGACCGCCTCGATCTCGCGCTGGATCAAATCCTGGATCTCCGTTGCGCGGCACAGACTCGCATAATTGGTGAAGGGAATGTCGTGGTCCTGGGCGAACTTCTCGACATTCTCCTGGTCGATCATGACAAGGCAGGTCAGATAGGGGCGCTTGTCGCCGATCACGATCGTGTCCGAGATGTACGGCGAGAATTTCAGCTGGTTCTCGATCTGCGACGGCGTGATGTTCTTTCCGCCCGAGGTGATGATGATGTCCTTCATCCGGTCGGTGATCTTGACGAAGCCCTCATTGTCGATCGAGCCGACGTCGCCGGTGTGCAGCCAGCCCTTGGCGTCGATGGTCTCGGCGGTCTTTTCCGGCTGATTGAGATAGCCCATGAACAGGAAGTCGCCCTTGATCAGGATTTCGCCTTCGGGCGAGATTCCGACTTCTCCCCAGGGCGCTGCTTTCCCGACCGAGCCGAGCTTGATGCGATCCGGCGGCATGATGGTGGCAACGCCGCAGTTCTCGGTCTGACCGTAGACTTCGCGCATGTCGATGCCGAGCGCGAGATACCAGCGGATCAGATCCGGTGCGATCGGTGCGGCACCGGTAAAGGCCAGCCGGCAACGATCGAGACCGAGCATGCACCTGATGTTGCGGAACACCAGCCAGTAGGCGGCGCGATTGACGAGACGCAATGACAGCGAAGGCGTCTCGCCGCCGAGCCTGCAATCGGTCATGCGATAGCCCACCGCCAGAGCGCGGCGGTACATCCAGTTCTGGAACGGGGTTGCATCCTTCAGCGCGATCGTGATGCCGGAATAGAACTTTTCCCAGATCCGCGGCACCGCCAGAAACGCCGTCGGCTGCACTTCGCGCAGGTTATCGGGTACAGTCTCCGGGCTTTCGGCGAAATTCATCACCGACCCCAGTGCCAGCGAGATGTAATAGCCGCCGATCCGTTCGGCGACGTGGCAGAGCGGCAGGAACACCAGGCGCTCTTCGCTGTCGGTAGAGGGAAACAGATCGTTGGCGTGGCGCATCTGATGGGTGACGCCGCGGTTGGAATGCATGGCGCCCTTGGGCGGGCCGGTGGTGCCTGAGGTGTAGACCAGGATGGCGAGATCGTTGGCACCACGGCTCGCAACCATCTCCTCCCACAGCGCTTCGCGGCCCTGGATGTGGTTGCGTCCGAGTGCCGTGAATTCGGCAAGCGACATCACCATCGAATCGGAAAAGCCGCTCAGGCCCTCCATGTCGAAGACGACGATCTTCTCGAGCGTCGGACAGCGCGCACGGCACGACAGGATCTTGTCGAGTTGCTCCTCGTCCTCGGCGAAGATCACCCGGGTGCTGGAGTCATTGACAAGATATTCCAACTGGCTGGCGGAATCGGTCGGATAGATTCCGGATGAAACGCCGCCGGCGCACAGGATGCCCATATCGGCGAATACCCATTCCGGTACCGCGTTCGCGACGATCGAGGCGACATCCCCCGGACGGAAGCCGATAGCGTGCAGACCGTAGGCGATTTCCTTCGATATCTGCAGCCACTGCCGCCAACTGGTCGGCTGCCAGACACCGAATTTCTTCTCGCGGATCGCCGTCCGGTCGCCACGCGTTTCCGCGGCAAGCAGAAAACTGTTCGCGATCGTGTCGGCCACGGTCAGCACTGCCGGTCTGGCCATGCTCGTTCCCTCCCTCGTCTCGCCGCGTCGGATGTCGGCTTTGACAGCCAGTCTTTGTTTCCGAAGCAGAACCCGTATTTAGCGCCAAGTCTTTCTTAACGCCAACTTGTCTTTCTTAACGCCAGCTTGTCTTTCTTGGCGCCAAGTTTTCTTCCTTAACGCCAGGTTTTCTTCTTTTTCCAGCGCCGTTCGCCCCGTGCGCCGGCTTCCTTGGCGCCGAGATAGAATTCCTGAATGTCCTTGGAGTGCAACAGCCGCTCGCAACTGTCGTTCATGACCACGCGGCCGATTTCCAGAACGTAACCATAATGCGCCGTCTCCAGCGCGACCTTGGCGTTTTGCTCGACCAGCAGGATCGACATGCCCTGCTCTTCATTGACGCGGCGGATGATCGTGAAGATCTCCTTCACCAGGATCGGCGACAGCCCGAGCGAGGGTTCGTCGAGCAGCAATAGCGCCGGGCGGTTCATCAGCGCGCGACCGATCGCGAGCATTTGCTGCTCGCCGCCGGAAAGCTGACCGGCGGCCTGGTTGAGTCGTTCCTTCAGCCGCGGAAAATATCCGTAGACCCGCTCCAGATCCTCTGCGACCGCATCGCGATCCTTGCGCGGATAGGCGCCCATCATCAAATTCTCGCGCACGCTCAGGAACGGAAATACCTCGCGTCCCTCTGGCACATGGCTCAAGCCCAGCCGCACGATCTTGTCGGCTTCCATGCGCTGGATTGGCTTGCCGAGAAATTCGATCGAGCCCTTCTGCGGATCGAGAATGCCGGAGATCGTCTTGAGCACCGTGGTTTTGCCGGCGCCGTTGGCGCCGAGCAGGGTTACGATCTTGCCGCGCGGCACCTCGACACTGATGCCTTTGATGGCCATGATCGGCCCGTAGTAACTCTCGATGTTGCTGAGTCTGAGGATGATGTCGGGAGCGCTCATGCCGTCATCCTTCAGGTGCCGAGATAAGCGGCAACGACGTCGGGATGACGCTGCACCTCGGCCGGCGATCCAATTGCCAGGACCTTGCCGTAGTTCAGCGCGATCACGCGATCGGAAACACGATTCACCAGTGTCATGTCGTGCTCGACCATCAAGACGGTGATGCCAAGCTCGGTCTTCATGTCGCGGATCCAGAACGACATGTCGTCGGTCTCCTCGACATTCAGTCCGGACGACGGCTCGTCGAGCAAAATCAGTTTCGGCTCGGTGCACAGCGCCCGGGCCAGCTCGATGACCTTGCGCACGCCATAGGGCAGTCCCGAGATCAGCTTGTCGCGGTAGGGCTCGAGATCGAGAAATTCGATCACCTGCTCGACGCGGCGGCGATGGATTTTTTCGTTGCTGCGCACGCTCGGCAGAAACAACAACTCCTGCCAGAGCTGCGTGGTGGAATGCCGGTGCCGCCCAACCAGAAGATTGCCGAGCACCGTCGCATTCTCGAACAGTTCGATGTTCTGGAAGGTGCGGGCGATGCCGAGCCTGGCGATGCCGAACGCCGGCTCCCGGGTGATGTCCTGATCCTCGAAATAAATTCTTCCCGAGGTCGGGCTGTAGATCCGCGAGATCAGGTTGAAGATCGAGCTCTTGCCGGCGCCGTTGGGCCCGATGATCGACAGGATCTCGCCCTTCTCCACGGCGAAGCTGACGGCGTCGACCGCTTTCAGGCCGCCGAAATGCAAGGACAGATTTTCGGCGCGGAAATAGCTCACCGGTTCCGCTCCGATTTCACATAGATCTTCTGCCGCTTGAAGGTGGCGCGCTTGTAGAGCGGGAACAGCTGGAAGAAGAGCTTTATCTTCAGCCAGCGGCCGTAAAGACCGAGTGGTTCGAACAGCACGAACAGAACGATGATGATCCCGTAGATCGCGCCTTTCAGGCCGTTGGCGGAAGCGAACGCGGCGACGTTGCTCTGGATGTGCGCCACGCTCTCCTTCCCCGCGCCGAGCGTAGCGGCGACGCCGGCGACCAAGCCGGGAACGTCGTCCTTGAGGTAGGTCAGGAACGGATCGATCATGACGATGAAGATCGCCCCCAGCACGGCGCCGTGCGGGCTGAATGCGCCGCCGATCAGGATCACGATGATGAACTCGATCGAGAGCTGCAGCGTGAACATTTCCGGACTGATGAAGGACAGCTTGTGGGCAAACAGGCAGCCGGCGAAGCCGGTGATGCCGGCGCTGATCGCGAATGACTTGACCTTGTAGAGCGATACGTTGACGCCCATGCTTCTCGCGGCCGTCTCGCTGTCGCGGATCGCGACAAAGGCGCGACCGGTCGGCGAACGCAGGAGATTGAGCGTGCCGACGATGGTCAGGATCAGCACGCCAAGGCAAAGGAAATAGAAGGCCGGACTGTCGCGCGGCACAGACGTGCCCAGCAACTGAATGGTCTTGACGCGCATGCCCTCGTTGCCGTGCGTCACGCTTTCCCAGCGCGCCAGGATTTCCTCGACGATGAAGGCAAAGGAAATCGTCGCGATGACGAGATAGATCCCTTGCAGCCGCAACGCCGGGAATCCGACCAGCGCGCCGATAATCCCGGTCAACAGGCCGGCGGCGAGGAAGTAGACCGGAAACGGAACGTTGAATTGCTGCAAATAGGCGGCGGTATAGGCGCCGATGGCGAGAAAGGCGGCGTGGCCCAATGACGCCTGCCCGGTGAACCCGGTGAGGATCATCAGCCCGACGCCGACGGTGGCGTAGATGCAGACGAACACCAGTTGGCTGACGAGATAGCTCGAGAGGACGAACGGCGCGATCACAAGAACCGCTAGCAGGATGCCGTAGGAGACCACATAGCCGGAGTGCGGAAACAGCCTGATGTCGTCTTCATAATCGGTCTTGAACATGAAGCGCATGGCTAAATCCTAGACCTTCTTGCGCATGCGAAGGCCGAACAGGCCTTCCGGCTTGAGCAGCAGCACCACCAGCAGAACGATGTAGGGTGCGACGTCCTTCCACCCTTGCGCCAGATAGAAGCCGGCCATGCTCTCGATCACGCCGATCAGCACGCCAAGACAAAGGAAATAGAAGGCCGGACTGTCGCGCGGCACAGACGTGCCCAGCAACTGAATCGTCTTGACGCGCATGCCCTCGTTGCCGTGCGTCACGCTTTCCCAGCGCGCCAGGATTTCCTCGACGATGAAGGCAAATGAAATCGTCGCGATGACGAGATAGATCCCTTGCAGCCGC
>WNFO01001249.1_pt1 | contig 27426 bp, 22 predicted proteins | sample 5400251 | NCBI WGS metagenome assembly WNFO01 (sample SAMN13153354, study PRJNA577476) | soil metagenome | isolation source: 100 cm saprolite under Madrone tree | place: USA:California | collected 2016-06-14
ATTCGAGCGAGCGCTCATACACCGCGCCTTTGCGGACCTGCCGGTAAAGCCGCGGCACGGTTTCGGTGTTGTGGTTGAGAATATCCGGCCGCACGGCAAGAACCACGTCTAACGCATTCCAATCACCGCGAAAATCAGGAATCAGCACTTCGACTTTGCAGCCGGGAACCCGTCGCCGAATCTCTTCGATGGTGCGCGCAAAGATGCGCGCTCCGCCGTCGGGCTGGTCATCGCGATTCACCGAGGTCACAACTGCGTAGCGCAACCCCATTTTTGCCACGGCTTCCGCCACGCGAAAGGGTTCATCTTCATCCGGAGGGCCAACCGGTTTGCCTGAGGGAACGGCGCAGAACCCGCAAGCGCGCGTGCAGATGTCCCCCAGAATCATGAACGTCGCCGTGCCATGCTCCCAGCACTCGCCCATGTTGGGGCAGCGCGCGCTCTCGCAGACCGTGTGTAAATCCAGCGTGCGCATCGTGCGCTTCAGATCTTGGTAGCGGTCCCCACCGAAAAACTTGACGCGCAACCAGTCTGGCCGCGGGTGCGCGCCAGGTGGCGGCACCGGCATCGGCGGTGCGTTCGAGATGATATTAAACGGTGTAGCCATGGGTTATAGCGTAAAACTGTCATTTTACTCGCATCTTTGCTCCCTTACAAACGCCGCTATATCGCCAATCCCATAGCCAATTCGCCATATTTTTTCCTATATACTCTTGGAGCGAGGTTCTTATGCGCCGCGCCTTCGGTATCTTATTTATCAGCTCGCTCTTTTCATCGCCTGTCTCTGGACAAAATGCATCCCCGCCGGCAGCACCGCCTAGCAAAACGGAAAAATGCACCGTCGCGGGGATGGTCGTCCGCAAAGGGAGCAACGAGCCGATCCACTTCGCCCGCATCACTCTTGCAAACGACGCCGATGAACAGAAGAGTTTGCACGGTACAACGGCCGCCGACGGGAGATTCGCCTTCAAGGACGTTCCGCCCGGCGATTATCGCGTGACGGTCATTCGCAATGGATACGTGAGCGAATCCTATGGTGCCACGCGGCCCATGGATCCAGGCTTGCCGCTGACTCTTTCTTCCGGCAAACAAGTGGACGACCTGATTTTCCGCATGACTCCGGCGGCCATCATTACCGGACACGTTCGCGATGAAAATGGTGAAGTACTTCCCTGGGCGCAGGTGACGGCCTCGCTTACTTATTTTGCGCAAGGAAAGCGCACTCTCATGCCGGCAAGCAGTTCAGCGACGAATGATCTCGGCGAATACCGGCTGTTCAATCTTCCTCCGGGAAAATACCTTCTCAGCGCAGGCTACGAAATGTCCCAATCGATGGGTATGGCGATGGCGACTGCGATGGGCGGCCGCGAGGAGCGCGAAGGGCTGACGACAACTTATTATCCGGGAACGTCCGACCCGCTGCAGGCAGCCACCGTCAACGTTGAACCTGGCGCGGAAATTCGCTCCATGGACTTTTCCCTTCAGCCTTCCGGCGTCTTTCACATCCGGGGCCACGTTTCTGGGCTCGGCCCGGGGCGCGCGGGATTCGGGGGATTCGGGGGATTCGGAGGCGCCGTAATGTTGAGAAAGGGAAACAGCCGGCTCAATGCTGCCATGCCGGAGAGGACCGCGCCCGTCAAATCCGAAGACGGCACTTTTGACATCGACCAAGTGGCATCCGGTTCGTACGAAATCATTGCCATCGAGTTCGCGGGCGACACCCCACGCATGATTCACAGGTCCATCGAAGTGGGCGGCGCCGATGTTGACGGCGTGGATCTGGCATTCGAACCAGGCGTTAACATCACCGGTCATCTTCGCTGGGAAGACAAAGCTGCCGCGCCAAACGTTCCGCTACAGGTCTCGCTGGAGCAGGACGAGCAGGCTTTCAGTATGCATCCCACCGCCCAAGTCCAACCCGACGGATCTTTCGAGCTGAAAAACGTCGGCGTTGATTCGTACTGGGTAAACGTGACCGGGCCAGCCCCGGATGCTTATCTCAAAACCGCCCATTACGGCAGCTCCGATGCCCTCGGCAATTTCCGTGTAAATGCTGGTTCCAGTGCAACGCTCGAATTAGTTGGCAGTGCGCGTGGCGCACACATCCAGGGCGTGGTGATGAACTCGGACCCAGTACCCGTTTCTGGTGTCTGGGTCACACTCATTCCAGAAGATTCGAAGCGCGATCAGAAGCGGCTCTTTAACTCCGCGCGCTCCAAGGTGAATGGTAAGTTTGAATTTCGCGGTGTGGCTCCCGGCAACTACACGCTCTTCAGTTGGGACAATATCGAAGAGCACGAATGGGACGATCCGGAGTTTCTGAAACCTTTCAAATCAAAGGGAGTCTCCGTGCGTGTAGCCGAGGGCGAAACGAAAACCGCGGACCTCACCGTCATTCGAACAAAAAACGAGGCGGAAACAAAACCGCAGTGATTCGTGCGATAGATTTACAATGGCTGGCGGGAAGAGCGTATGAAATCGCGCAGAACCGTAACGTTGGGGCCGTACGCGCCGATGCGCCCGGCATCCACTGGCAGACCGAGCCGCTCGGCGAGATCGAGATCGACACCCGCATCGTCCAACTCGGACAAGCTGAAACCCTGCGCGGGCAGCACGCGATTTATGCCCGTCGGATACACCGGCCGCGGCGGGCGGTGACGCCGCCAGGGGCGCCGTGCCAACTCGTAAAACTGTTCCCAATCGCGTTTGTGCCAAGTCGTCATTCTTTTCATCGCGACCCTGGCCATGCCCGGGCCCATCTATCTACTAATACGCTTCCCTCACCACTTTTGATGCACACGCGGCCAATAAGGTTCACCAACCTCCGTCCCGTGCATCGTCCTCTCTCCACGGAACAGCACTGCTGCCCTCCGGCCTATTCATATACTCCATAAACTGGTCGGCAACCTATTTTCCTCGCCTGTTGTTTCAAACACGTTACGGGACGAATTGTTTCGCGAAACAGGCCAGTGTTGCCCGTATGCGTCAATGTCTCGGTCACTGACGCCTAATAGGATTGGACGGCTCGAATCGCCCGACGTGAGAATAACCGCGGGTGGTTGACACAGAGGTACGCCTGAAGATTCCTAGAGAGGACGGAAGCGCCCAGCTCAAGCCGGAGCGCTCCGCTTTCAAATTCGACCTGCGCGCTTACCAGCGATTACCACGGTCGCCGCGATCTCCGCCGCGCCCGCCACCGCCGCCATGGCCGCCGCGCCCACCTCCGCCACCGCCATGGCCGCCACGCCCGCCTCCGTACCCGCCGCGCCCGCCTCCGCCGCCTCCGCGCTCTGCTTGGGGACGTGCTTCATTTACCACCAGGTTTCGCCCGCCGAAATTCTGACCGTTCAGGGAGTTCACCGCGCGATCCGCGTCTTCGTCATTGGTCACTTCAACGAAGGCGAACCCGCGCGACTGTCCCGTAAAGCGGTCGCGAATCAGGTTGACGCCCGAGGGAGTTACACCGATCTGCGAAAACCACTCGTTGAGCTGATCTTCCGTCGCGGAAAACGGAAGATTACCGATATAGAGCTTCTTCACCCTCTTACTCCTTCTGCCCGGAACCTGAATTGCGAGTCGCGGAGCGCGCTGAAGATACAGCTATCCTTAATATCGGAAGTCCGGCGAGCCGGGCTTCCGCAGGTGCGAGACCGTTGCTTCAGCGGTCTGTTGCATCCTCTCGGAAATTAACCGCTTTTGCAACTGAAATTGTCCCGCGGCGGCAGGCCCATCCAGTCGCGCAGCTCGCGCGTCCCTTTCCCCTTTGCGTTGGAATTAGTGATACGATTCGGCCACTTTGTCCCCCGCCCGAGAGGCCTTATGCGCGGCACGATGATGGATTTTCCGCTGACGCTCCCCACCATTCTGGAGCGCTCCGGCAAAATATTCGCGCGCGTCGAAATCGTATCTCGTAGGCCGGACAAGTCCATCGCACGCACTTGTTATGGCGAATTCTACCGCCGCGCGCGCCGCCTCGCCGCGGCACTGACCAAACTCGGTTTGCAGTCCGGCGATCGCGTCGCCTCCATGATGTGGAATCACGCCGGCCACCTGGAAGCCTTTTTCGGCGTTCCCTCCGCCGGCGGCATTTTGCACACTTTGAACCTCCGCTTGCATCCGCATGAAATTGCCGCCATTGTCAAAAAAGCCGACGACCGCTTCCTGTTGATTGATGATGTGCTCGTGCCGCTGTTTGAAAAATACTGCGAGCATGTTTCCCACGAACACGTCATCGTTGTGCCTTACGGCTGCGACAGCATCCCGAAAGGCTACCTGAATTACGAAGAACTCCTCGCCGAAGCAGGCGATGATTTTCGTTATCCCCCGATCGATGAAAACGATGGCGCCGCCATGTGTTTCACCTCCGGGACGACCGGCAATTCCAAGGGCGTCATCTATTCCCACCGCGCCCTGGTGTTGCACTCCTTCGCTTGCGGCCTCGGTGAAGTTTTCGGAATGACCCATTTCGACACCGTCCTGCCCGTCGCTCCCATGTTCCATGCCAATGCCTGGGGCCTGCCTTACGCATGCACTATGCTTGGATCGCGGCTGGTTCTTCCCGGCCCGAACGTTGACGCGGAAAGCGTGCTTGGTTTGATGGTCAGCGAGCGCGTAACCATCGCTTGCGGCGTGCCCACCGTCTGGATCGGCGTTCTCGAAGAGCTGGAGAAAAACCCTGGCCGCTGGAAATTCTACGCCCCCATCCGCGTCATCTGCGGCGGCACCGCCCCTCCTCTCGAGCTGATCCGTCGCCTCGATCGCTTCAACTTGCACATCAAGCATCTCTGGGGTATGACCGAAACCACTCCCATCGGGACTTCCGGCGGTCTTCGCTCTCACATGCACGACTGGCCGGAGGAAAAAAAGTATGAGGTCCGCGCCAAGCAAGGCTGGCCCGCGCCTTTCGTTGAAATTCGCTTGATGCGCCCCCAAGGCCCCGAAGGCAAGGCGGAGTCCGAAGGCAAGTGCGTCGAGGTTCCATGTGACGGCGTCAACAGTGGCGAGATTGAAATCCGCGGCCCGTGGGTCGCCGCCAGCTATTATGAATCGCCGGACCAGGCGCATCGCTGGACCGCCGACGGCTGGTTCCGCACGGGCGACGTCGCCAACATGGATGAAGACGGTTACGTCAAGATCGTTGACCGCGCTAAGGATTTGGTGAAGTCCGGCGGCGAATGGATCAGCTCCGTCGATCTCGAAAACACCTTGATGGGTCACCCCGCCGTCAAGGAAGCCTGCGTCGTCGGCATCCCGCATCCCAAGTGGCAGGAGCGGCCTCTAGCCGCCATCGTCCTGAAGGATGGTGCCAATGCAACCCCGCAAGAGTTGCGCGCCTTCCTCGCACAAACATTCGCCAAGTGGCAACTCCCCGATGCCTTCGTCTTCATCGACGCCATCCCCCGCACCTCCGTCGGCAAATTCAAGAAACTCGCCCTCCGCGAACAATTCGCCAACTGGAAATGGGAGCAATAATCTCCGTCCTGTAGCTAAGGCCAAGAGGTTTTTGGGGTCAGGTGCGATACGATGCATTGATGCGGACGTATTCCGCGGTGAAGTCGCAGGTCCAGTAGCGGGCCTTGGCTTTGCCCGCGCGCAGATCCACGACCAGCGGAACGTGTTCGGCAAGTAGCTTGTTGCTGGCGGCGCGTTCGTTGAAATCGAGCGGTTGGCCACGCCGCAGCACCGGAATGCCCGCCATTTTGATGTCCACCAGAGCGGTATCAAACTTTACGCCGGAGCGCCCTGCCGCCGCGAAGATTCGCCCCCAGTTCGGGTCGCCGCCAGCGAAAGCAGTTTTCACCAGAGGAGAAGTCGCGATGGTTTCCGCGATGCGCTTCGCCGCTGCCTCCGTTTTCGCGCCGCGCACCTCGATTTCGATCACACGTTGCGCTCCTTCGCCGTCGGCCACGATTTGCAGCGCCAGTGAACGGCAGACTTCTTCCAGCGCGGCAGTGAAGGCGCGATGCGCCGAGGTGCCCGCTTTGATCGAAGGCGCGCCCGCTTCGCCATTCGCCAAAACCAGCAGGGTGTCGTTTGTCGAAGTGTCGCCGTCCACGCTGATCGCATTGAAGGTGCGGCCCGTGACGTCACCCAGCGTTTTTTGCAAGAGGGAGGGAGCGATTGCCGCATCCGTGGCCACGAACGCCAGCATCGTTGCCATGTTCGGATGGATCATCCCTGCGCCTTTCGCGCAGCCTACGAAATGAATGCGCCTCCCGGCCATCTTGAACGAAGCGGCGGCCGTCTTTGGGCGCGTGTCCGTGGTGCAAATCGCCAGCGATGTTTCCGCAAACGACCGCGCCGAAGGGCGGCGAAAACGCGCGATCACCGGCAGCGCGCGTAAAATTTTGTCCAGCGGCAGCGGAACACCAATGACACCGGTCGAGCAAACAAACAATTCCTGTGGCGTGCACCCGAGGCGTTTCGCAGCTTCCGCAACCGTGCGCACGGCCGCCGCGTGGCCGGCTTCGCCAGTGGCGCAATTGGCGTTCCCAGCGTTCACTACGACGGCGCGCATGCGGCCCTTTGACGCGCGCATGTTTTCTTTGGAAATGAGAACCGGTGCAGCAACGACAAGATTTTGCGTGAAGACCGCGGCGGCCGAAGCCGTCACGTCGCTCGAAATGACGGCGAGGTCCAGCGCGCCGGTTTTCTTCAAGCCGCAGGCGGTAGCGCCGAAGCGAAATCCTCGCGGCAGGGAAGCTTCCGAAAGTGCGTGCTTTATCAACGGAACGTCCGTGTGCCTAGCGCGCCGGCCCCGGAAGGGACCTCCGATCCTCCGCAACCGCGGCGAAGGAAGATTGTTGTTTCGTTGCTTGGCTTGCGTTCATGGTTTGGCTCCTGTTTTGCTGGCTTTTTTGTTGAGGCGTCCTTCCAAATCGTCAATGGCGGCGTGCACGCTTTCCGGCGCGGTGCCGCCGCGAATTTTTTTCGACGCGAGCGCCGCGTCAACACTCAGGCTGCCGGCAAAGTCCGCTTCAAAAGCGGGCGAGATTTTCTTCAGAGTCTTGAGTGGCAGCGCGGTCCACACTAGGTTTTGTTTCTCGGCTTCGCGCAACACCTTGCCGACGATGTCGTGCGCCTGCCGGAAAGGAATGCCTTTGTGCACGAGATAGTCGGCGGCTTCGGTGGCCAGCAGCGCCGGGTTGGACGCCGCAAGTTTCAATCGCTCGGTGTTGAACTTCGTGGCCGCGACGGCGCCGCTCGCGACCGCAATCATGTCCGCGACTTGATCGTGAGCCGTGAAGAGCGCTTCCTTGTCCTCTTGCAAGTCGCGCTGATAACTGGTGGGCAAGCCCTTCAGCGTGGTCAGCAAGCCGAGCAGGGCGCCGGTGATGCGTCCCGTTTTCCCACGGATCAGTTCCCAGGCGTCGGGGTTTTTCTTTTGCGGCATCAAGCTGCTGCCGGTGGAATATTCGTCCGGAAGAATCACGTAAGAAAATTCTTGCGACGAAAAAAGCACGAAGTCCTCGGCTAGGCGCGAAAGATGCGTGGCGATGCCGGTGAGCGCAAAAAGATAGTCGAGCGCGAAATCGCGGTCGCTGACCGCGTCCAGGCTGTTTCCGGTGATGCGGGAAAAACCGAGTTCATTTGCAATCGCGTTGCGATCGATGGCGAACGAATTTCCAGCCAGCGCGCCGGAACCCATGGGACACGCGTCCGCGCTTGCCTTGGCATGCTGCAACCGCGTGATGTCTCGCGCGAAGGCTTCCGCATGCGCCAGCAGAAAGTGTGACAGCAGGATTGGCTGGGCATGCTGCATGTGCGTCATGCCTGCCATCGGCACATTACGATTGGCTTTCGCCTGCTGCAGGAACGCGTTCAGCATGGCTTCCAGGGCATGCTGGATCTGTACGGCCGCATCCATAGTTCGTTGCGGCTGCGGCCGGTGTGCAACTTCCAGCCGAGAGGGCCAAGCTCTTCGACGAGCGCTTTTTCGACGAAGTGATGTACGTCTTCGGCTGTCACGCCGAACGATTCGAGCCAGTTCTTGTCCGTTCGCGCGCGCTCTGCAATTTTGTCCAGCGCCGCGAGCGTTTGCTTCACTTCGGCGGCTGTGAAAATGCCGATGCGTTCAAGCGCTTTGGCCCAAGCACGATCCACCGCAATCTCGTAAGGCAGGAGGCGGCGATCGAACGCAAACGAGCGCTGGAACGCGTCGAACTGAGCATCTGGCTCACGCTCGAAGCGTCCTCCCCACAGCCGGTCGTCTTTGCGTTCGGTCATAAAAAGTTTTCAGTCGTCAGTTATCAGTTTTCAGTAGAAAGAGTCTTACGGCACAAATTCCACTGTGATGAAACTGCTTGCCGAGTAGGGCGCCCCTACCGGCACAAATTACTGTTTACTGCCTTCGGCTTTCGCCTTCGGACGCACGGTCACGGGCAGCGCAAACAAATTGATGAAACCTTCAGCGTCCTTGGGGTTGTAGCGTCCCATGGTGAAGCTGGCGAGGTCGGCGCGATAGAGCGAAAAAGGCGAAACGCGCTTGGTGACGTTGAGCGTGCCCTTCCACAACTTGAGGCCGACAGCGCCGGTGACGCGCTGCTGCGCGACACTGAAAAATCCGTCAAGCGCTTCGCGCAGCGGCGCGAACCACAAACCGTAATAAACGAGTTCGGCGTAGCGCAGCGAAAGCGCTTGCTGAAAATGCGCGGTATCGCGGTCCACGGCGAGCCGCTCCAGTTCTTGATGGGCCTTGACGAGGAGCGTTCCGCCGGGAGTTTCGTAAGCGCTGCGTGATTTCATTCCGACTAAACGATTTTCGACCAGATCCGTGCGGCCGACGCCATGTCTTGCTGCGATTTCGTTTAGCGTGTTGAGCAGATCCACGGGGCCGAGTTTTGTACCGTTGACGGAAACGGGAGTGCCGGACTCGAATCCGATTTCGACTTCCTCGGCTTTGTCGGGAGCTTTCTCCGGGGAAACGACCCACTGCCACATCGCTTCGTTCGGCGCATTGGCGGGATCTTCGAGCTCGCCGCCTTCGTGGCTGAGGTGCCAGATGTTGCGATCGCGGCTGTAAATGTTTTTCTTGCTCTGCTCGACGGGCACGTTGTGCTTCTGCGCGTAAGCAATGGCGTCTTCGCGGGAATCGATGTCCCATTCGCGCCAGGGAGCGATGATCTGCACGTTGGGCGCGATGGCTTTGTATGCCAGTTCGAAGCGCACCTGATCGTTGCCCTTGCCGGTGCAGCCGTGAGAGAGCCCGTCGGCGCCAAGCTTCAGCGCAATTTCCGCCTGGCGCTTGGCGATGACGGGCCGCGCCATCGAAGTGCCGAGCAAATAGGTGTGCTCGTAAACGGCGCCGGCGCGGAGCGTCGGCCAAATATAATCGCGCACAAATTCTTCGCGCAAATCCTCGACGTGCGCGGAAGTGGCGCCGGTGGCGAGCGCTTTCTTGCGCGCGGCTTCGAGATCTTCTTGCTGGCCGACGTCGCCGATCACGGCGATGACTTCGCAGCCGTAATTTTCCTTGAGCCACGGAATAATGATTGAAGTATCCAGGCCGCCGGAATAGGCGAGTACGACTTTTTTGGGTTTATTCAATTGCTTATTCATGCTTACTCACAATTCCTCTCTTGCGTTTTGGTGTTGCTGAAATGGGGCGCAGCATGCTGCGCCCCTACAAGGACAAGGCGGCCCGCCTCGGAAGGCGGCCCCTACAACAAAACTTTCTTGCGATGCGAAAGTGAGCATCTTCAGACTAGAAGAGAGTATGCAGGATGGCTTTCTGCACGTACATGCGGTTTTCGGATTGATCGAGGACGACCGACTGTGGGCCATCGAGGATTTCCGGGGTGACTTCCAAGCCGCGGTGCGCCGGAAGACAGTGCATGAACACGGCGTCCGGCGCGGCGAGCGACATCAGCTCGGCGTTGACCTGATACGGCTGGAACGCGGTGTTGCGCACTTGCCCCTCGGCTTCAAAACCCATACTGGTCCACGCATCGGTATATACGGCTTGCGCGCCGGTGACGGCTTCGCGCGGGTCGGTCATCAATTCGATTTTGGCTTTGGTTTCGCGCGCCACGCGTTTGCTGTCGGCGACCACTTCGGGCAACGGCGCGTACTCTGCTGGCGTTGCGACACGCAAGTGGACGCCAAGCCGCGCCGCAAGATAAATCAGAGAATGGCAGACGTTGTTTCCATCACCAACGTATCCGAGCTTGAAGCCGCGCAGCACGCCGAATTTTTCTTCAAGCGTGAAGAAATCCGCAAGGGCCTGGCAGGGGTGAAACTTATCGGACAACGCGTTGATTACGGGAATGCTGGCGTTCGCGGCCATTTCCTCGAGGACGCGCTGGTGATATACGCGAGCAACGATTCCGTGGACCCAGCGTTCAAGGTTGCGAGCGACATCCGCGATGGACTCGCGGGCGCCGAGAGAAGCGGAGGCCTGCGTGTGATCCAGGAAAACGACGGAACCGCCCATGCTCTGAATGCCAACATCGAAAGTGACGCGCGTGCGCAGCGAGGGTTTTTCGAAAATCAGGGCGATGAATTTGCCATGCAGCGTGGAGGCGTAGCGCACCGGGCGGGCTTTGATGTCCGCCGAAAGGTGAAGCAATTCGCGCGTGTGCGCGGGGCTCCACTCCGCTCCGGTGAGGAGATCATTCGACAAAGAAATGGGCGCAACGAGAGTTGTGGCGGTCATTTTTCATTTCACCTTGCTGTCGCACGAGCGACGCGATTCGAATCCGCGGAGTTGGCGGAATCCGATGCGGAGGCTTGCTGCGGGATAGTTGCGAGAACGACTTCCAGGAGCCTGAGAAATTCGCGCACCTGCGCGCGCGTGATGATGAAGGGCGGCAGCAAGCGCAACGTAAAATCGTGGGTACAATTGATCAGCAAGCCGCGCTGCATGGCCTCGGTGACGAAAGGCCCACCTTCGGTGGAGAGCTCGATGCCAATCATCAGGCCTTCGCCACGGATCTCGCGAATAAAATCGAATCTTGCAGCAAGCTTTGTCAGACCTTCGCGCAGCTCCGCCCCTCGGGCGCGGATATTTTCGAGGAGCTTTTCGTCCTCGACGATTTGAAGAAATTCAAGCGCGGTGGCGCAAGCCAGCGGGCCGCCGCCAAAGGTGGTGCCGTGCATTCCCGGAGAGATGCGAGAAGCGACATCTTCCGTGGTGAGAATGGCGCCAAGCGGAAGTCCGGCGGCGAGCGGCTTGGCGATCAAAACGATGTCAGGTCTCGATGGAAACTTCTGATAGGCGAAGTAACGGCCGGTGCGGCCGAGTCCGCATTGAATCTCATCGGCGATCAGGAGAGCGTCGTGCTGCGTGGCGAGTGCGCGGGCGCGATTCCAGAAAAGTTCGCTGACGGGATAAATCCCGCCTTCACCCTGGACAGTTTCAATAAGGATGGCGCAGACGGTATCGTCGAATTTCGCTTCGAGGTCAGCGACATCGTTGAAGCGAACAAATTCGACGCCGGGAACAACGGGCGCGAAAGGAAGCCGGTACTTTTCGGTGGAGGTGACGCTAATGGCGCCAAACGTCCGGCCGTGGAAGGAATTCTCGAGCGCCAGGAAGCGGTGGTTCTTCGCTGTCGTTCCAGCGGCCTCGCTCGACTGGCGTCCGAAGAGACGCGCGAGCTTCATCGCGCCGTCGATGGCTTCGGTGCCGCTGTTCGAAAAAAAGACGCGGTCCATCCCGGACCACGCGGCGAGTTTGCGGGCAAGCGGCCCTTGATAGGCATTATGAAAAAGATTCGAGAGGTGAATGGCACGCGCGGCTTCGCGGCGGATGACCTTCACGATGCGCGGATGAGCGTGGCCGAGGGCGTTCACAGCGATGCCGCCAAGGAAATCGAGATACCTTTTCCCGGTAGAATCGAAAACGTAAGCGCCGCGGCCGTGAGTCATGACCACAGGCTGGCGCTTGTAAGTGGGCAGAAGGAATCTCTCGGCATCGAGCAGGCGCGCATCGGGTTTGGCGGTTCGCGCAGACGCAGGTTTTGTTTTTTGTACGAGCTTGACCGGGGAATTCTTTTTGAACGAAGTCTTCATCACGCCGCCGAAAGAGCCGCTTGCGTGGCGGACAATGGTTCACGGAGGACGCGCGTTCCGGGAATCAACGCCGCTCCGTCGTTGGTGGAGGCTTCCGCCGCATGCGAAGCCAGCAGCAAGGCGCCGGGCGAGGCGCCGCCGACGATACGAACTTCGCGGACGCCGCCTTCGATGGCGCGCTTGGCGGCTTCGAGCTTGAGTATCATGCCGCCAGAAACGACGCGGCACTGGACCAGGCGCTCGATTTCCTCGCAGGTGACGGCCGAGAGAACTCTCTCGCCATCGAGAACACCGGCGACATCCGTGAGATAGATCAACTGGTCGGCGCTGAGATATTCCGCGCAGGCCGCAGCCATGTGATCGGCGTTGACGTTGTACAACTCGTTGTCCGAACCCAGACCCAGGCAGGGCGCAACGGGCAGGAGCCCTTCGTGCCAGAGCGATTCGATGAACGGCGCGTTCAATCCGGTGAGGTAACCGACGAAGCCCAGACCGCCTTCGACTTCGTTGTGCACCATGGGTTCGGCAACGAAACAGCGGGCGTCCGCAGCAGAGATGCCGACGGCGGCTTGCCCTTCCGCGGAGATCGCCGCGGCAAGCTTCTTATTCAACAAACCAGCGAAGACCATGACGGCCACGTCGCGCGTTTCGCGGTCGGTGACGCGGAGACCGGCGATGAACTTGCTTTCGATGGCCATGCGCTTGAGCATAGCGGTGAAAAGGCGGCCGCCGCCGTGGACGACGAGAATTTCGTGGCCCTGCTGCGCGAGCGCCGCGACCTGCCGCGCGAGAGACCGCACCGTCGCGTCGTCTTCGAGCAATGCACCTGCGAACTTGATTACGATTCTCATTGAAGTGAGGTTTGCTCCTGCATTTGCAGCATAAGGTTGAAATTCTGCACGGCCTGGCCGGCGGCGCCTTTTCCAAGATTGTCGAGGCACGAGACGATGACCAGGCGGCGCCCCGAATTGTCCAACGCGAATCCGATATCGCAAAAATTCGTGTGCGCCACATGTTGCAGTTCGGGCAACGTGCCAGCGGGCCAAACGCGGACCATGGGACGGCTGGCATAGAACTGGCGATAGAGCGACTCGATATCAGCGGCGGTTTGCGGTTCAGCGAGCGTGATGTAGATAGTGGAAAGAATCCCGCGAGCGAGCGGCAGCAAGTGCGTTGAAAAGACAACCTGCGACTCGGAGAGACCGGTGTGTTCGAGAATTTCGGGCGTGTGGCGATGGGTGAAAAGGCTGTAGGCCTTGAAATTTTCGTCCACTTCGACGAAGTGGAGATCGCGGCGGGGGTCTTTGCCCGCGCCGCTGGCGCCGGATTTGCAATCGCAAACGACGCCGGCTCCTTGAGCAAGCAGGCCTGCCTGGGTAAGAGGACGCAGAGCCAAAATCACGCTGGTGGCATAACAGCCGGGGTTGGCAACCAAACGAGCCTTGGCAATTTCACTCGAGTAGAGTTCGGGAATACCGTAAACCGCTTCCGTGAGCCATTCGGCGTGGGGCGCAGGCAGTTTGTACCAGGAGATAAAAGTCTCCGCTTCTCGAAAGCGGAAGGCTCCGCTCAAATCGACGACGCGGAGGCCGGCTTTGAGCAAGGCCGGCGCCAATTCCGCGGAAACCTCGTGGGGAGTCGCAAGAAAAGCGGTGCCTGCATTGCTCGAAGTGATGGCTTCAACTGAAAGCGGACGAAGCGGTGCTTCGCCCCGGCTACGGAACTGAGGAAAGAGTTCGGCGAGGCATTTCGCGCCGTTGGGTTCGCGGACGTAGAAGACAGGCGGAGGAAGTTCAGGATGGCGCAGAAGAATGCGCGCCAGCTCGAGACCCGTGTAGCCGGTGACGCCCACAACCGCGACCTGGAAGGGATTTCTCATTTCACAAGGGCTTCGATTTTCTCCTGCAGGGATTTACGCGCTTTCTTGTTGGGGGTAATGATCAAGACGGTGTCGTCACCGGCGATGGTTCCCGCGATTTCAGCAAATTTGGCGCCATCCACGGCGGCAGCCAGAGGCTGTGCGCCGCTGGGCGGCGTTTTCAAAACGAGAAGATTTTCCGCCGGACGAATATCGAGAAGAAATTCGCCGAGGGCGCGGGCGAGGGGAGGCAGAGGCGCGGATTCTTCGGGCAGAGCAGCGGCTGGTTTGTAGCCTTCCTGCGTTTTGATGAGGCGAAGTTCCTGCAAGTCGCGAGAAAGAGTGGCTTGGGTGACGCGGAGTTTTTGCGCGGCCAGGCTTCGGCGCAACTCTTCTTGATTGGCGATACGGCGATCCGAGACCAGGCGGAGGATCTGCCCGTGGCGAAATGTCTTGTGCGTATTCATGGTGCAGCCCGTGAACCTGCCTCCTGTATTTTTATACACACGAATGCATACTCATGTCAATTGATTTCGCAACTTTTTGCGGACCAGAGTGCGGTGCAAGAACGCGGGACGCCGGAGAAGCGGGTCATGTAAGATTCGCACCACGGGCGCGACGCGCACTGGATTTTCCGCGCGGGAGATGTAACCTAGTCTTTCAGCCACATCGGGTCATGGGAACGTCTTGCCAAATCTCGGGATGCAAGAACGATGCGCCACCGGCTCTCGCCGAGCAGCGGCTGTGTGTCTTTCATTTCACACTTTCTCTGGAGGCCGGCTGCTCGGAAATGCGGCGGGAGACCGCGCTGGGCAACGCAACGCAGGAGCGCCAGCGTGAAATCATGAAGTTCATCACCGAGCACGGAGAACGCCTGGCGCGTGTAGCAACGAGCGGCCTGCACCTGACGGATGACCTGAAGGCGCGAATTTTGAGCACTTTCCTGACGCTGATGAACCTGCGGGAAAACCTCGACCGCGCGAACATGCGGAGCTCGTTCGGACGCTCGGGGCACCTGCCTCGCTGAATCACCACCTCCGAAGTGGAAGAGAATTGAAAGGTCAGGCGCCAATATACCTGGCGTAAAGAGAGCGCGCTACGGCAGGGTCCTTGGTGCCTTTGAGAATGGCGCGCCCGTCAGCAAACACGGTCATTTCATAAGGCGCGATGCGGAAGCGGAGCAAAAAATCGTTCCGACGTACGTCATCGACGAGGGGCTTCAATCGAGCGTGGAGAACGCCGAGGTCAAGAGCGCGGGCGCGTTCGTGAATCTGGACAGAATCGCGACCGCACATGGTGATACGGGGCTGTACTTCTCCCGCAAGATAGGCGAAATCGCGCCGGGAGCAAGCGCGGCACTCCGGATGGCGCGCCACATCGATGGATTGCATGCGGCCGCTCCAAACGTCGCAGGAGAACAAACGCCCATGGAGAGCCTCAGGGCGGCCGCAGAGGAATTTCAAGGCTTCAGCGACTTGCACCGAAGAAATCAGATTGACGATCGGCCCGATAACCCCGATGGTGTCGCAAGTTTCCTCGAGTCCCTGAGCAGCAGTGCCGGACTCGAGAAGGCAGGCGAGGCAAGCCGTTGCGCCGGGACGAATGGTCATGGTCAAGCCGTAGCTGCCCACGGCGGCCGCGTAGATCCAGGGACGGCCGGATTTCGCGGCGACGTCGTTAATCAAGAAGCGAGTTTCGAAATTGTCGGTGCCGTCGAGGAGCAGATCGGCTCCATCAAGAAGTGCCTGGGCGTTGAGGGGACTGAGATCGGCGACGACGCCTTCGATGGCCACGGACGAATTGATGGAGCGAAGCTTACGCTCGGCAGCGACAGCCTTGGGGAGGACGTTGAGAGCGTCGGACTCGTCGAACAGGGATTGGCGCTGCAAATTCGAGGCCTCAACGAAATCGCGATCGATGATTTTGATGTGGCCGACACCGGCACGAACGAGAAGATTGGCGGCCGCAGCCCCGATCGCCCCGCAGCCAACGATGGCTGCCCGTGAAGCGAGCAGACGCTGTTGCCCTTCCGGGCCAATCCCAGCGAAAAGCATCTGGCGCGAGTATTTTTCCTGGAGAGAATCGTTCACGAAAGGTACGGTCCCGGCAAGCGCAACGAACGCGCCTGTTAAGCTACATGATAGCGCCAAAGGGGAACGGGCAGGCAACGCCTCCGTGCTACCCTTCGTCTGAGCGAATGGAAACATGAAATCGAGCTGGACCATTGGGTTGCGAGGAATTATCGCGCTCGCGCTGCTGACGGGAACGGCGGCCGCGCGCGGGCAAACTCCGCAAGACCCCCCCGCGGCAGGCAGCGTGAAAGAAGAACCAAAGGCTGTGGCGATTCGAATCGTCAAAGAAGATGGCCAAGTGTTGTCCGAAGCGCCCTCTGGAATCGCGGCAGAAACCGGGAAAGCGCTGGACCGGGGAAAAATCGCGGAAAGCTTGCGGGCGCTCTACCGAACCGGGGATTACGCGGATCTGCGGGCGGTGGTGACTCCTGTAACGGATGGAGTGCGATTGGATTTCGTGGCGCGGGAGAATTTGTTCTTTAACCTGGTGCGCATCGAGGGTCTCACCGCGCCGCCTAGCGAATCCTCGGCAGCAGCGGCGATGCAACTGGCGTTGGGGCAAACCTACCGGAAGGCAGCGGTGGATGAGGCGTTGGAAAGACTGCGAGAGACGCTTCGCGAAGAAGGCTTGTATCAGGCGGAAGTTTCCGCGGAAACGGTGCCGCACGAGGAGACGCACCAGATGGATATCGTCGTGCGTGTGAAGCCCGGGCCTCGCGCACGAGTTGGGAGCATCCAACTAAAGAACGGCACGGAATACCGCGATGCGGAAATCCTGTCGCGCTCAAAAATGAAGACCGGAGTCCAGATTACATCGGCCAGGCTGCAGCGCGGGACGGACCGCATCCGGAAATTCCTGGCCAAGAAGGGACATCTGAGCGGGCGAGCAGCGGTGCGAAGAGGCAACTACGATGCCACAAAGAACACGATTCCGCTCGACCTGGAGGTAACGGAAGGACCGCGTGTAAGGGTGACGATAACGGGTGCAAAGTTTTCCGGAGGAGAACTGAAAAAACTGATTCCGATCTATCAAGAAGGCACTGTTGATCCAGACCTGCTGGAAGAAGGGAAACGCAACATTCGAGAGCGGCTGGAACGGCAGGGGTACTTCGACGCGGACGTAGATTACACGACCGAAACGCATGAAGCGAAATCCAACGGCGGTGCGGCACAGAGCGCGGAAGAGGTTATCACCTACACTGTGGAGCGGGGCGTTCGGCACAAACTGATGGGGATAGAAATCACTGGGAACAAGTATTTCGATACAGAATTGCTGCAAAGCCGGTTGCAAATTTTCGGCGGGGCGTTCGGTTCGGCGGGACGGTTCAGCCGGAGGCTGGTTGAATCCGACGCGTTATCGATGCGCACGCTTTATCAGGCAAATGGATTTCTGGATGCCAAGGTCGAGCCGCAAATCGAAGACGACTACAAAGGCAAAGAGGGAGATTTGTTCATCCGTTTCGTGGTTCAGGAGGGGAAGCAGACGCGCGTGGCTTCGCTGTCGATCGAGGGGATTCATGCGTTCAAGGAGGATGAACTTCTCGCGGTGATCGGTTCGACTCGGGGACAACCGTATTCCGATTTCGGCGTAACCACGGACCGGGACAATATTCTGGCGATGTATTTTAATGAAGGATTTCCGGACGCGACCTTTGCGGCGACGGCGGAACCTGTCTCTGCCGGTCCCACGGGAGAAAATGCCGAGGCCAGCGGAAGCCCCACTTCGCCGAAGGAAACTGGGAAGAAAGAACAGAACGAAAAAGACTCTAAGCCGGCCATTGAGCAGGCAGAAGCGGTTCGCCTGGTGTATCGCATCCAGGAAGGGCCGCAAACGCGCGTGAGGCGAGTTTTAATCGGCGGCTACGAGCACACCCGGCCGGGAGTGATCCATCGAGAGGTGCATATTAAGGTTAAGGAGCCGCTTCGCGAAGGGGACGTTGTTGAATCGCAAAGGCGGCTGTACAACCTCGGCGTGTTCAATCGCGTCACCATCGAACCTCAGAATCTCACGGGAACAAATCCAGAGAAGGACATCGCCGTTCTCGTGGAGGAAGCCAAGCGTTACACGCTGGCCTATGGCGGGGGATTCGAAGTACAGCGGCTCGCCAGTACGTCCAGTCCAACGGGGTCGCAGATTGAAGCTGCGCCACGCGGAATTCTCGAGCTTAGCAAGGTGAACCTGACGGGGCGTGGAGACGCGCTTTCTTTCAAACTGCGTGGAAGCACCTTGCAGGGGCGCGCATTGCTGGGGTATTCGGCGCCCAACGCCTTCGCTAGTCCACATTTCAGCTTCCAGGCAACGGCGTTCGCAGAGAAAACGCGCGACATCAATACGTTCACGGAAGACCGCTACGAGGGATCGCTCCAATTGACCGAGCAAATCACGCGGCTGACGACGCTGCTCTATCGCTACGCCTTCCGCAAGGTGCGTGTTTCCAATCTAAAGATCCTGAGCGAGGAAGTGCCGCTCTTCAACCAGCCAACGCTGGTTTCACAATTTGGAGTGACGTGGTTCCGCGATTCGCGGGACAATCCCGCGGAGGCCTCGAAGGGCAGTTTCAACAGCGCCGATTTCAGCGATGCCGATACGAAATTTGGTTCCAGCGCCAGCTTCCTGCGGTTTTTCTTTCAAAATTCCACCTATCACCCGATCAAGCGCCGGTTCAGTTTTGCGCGTTCCACGCGTTTGGGCATCCTGGTACCGTATCACGACACAGTTTCTTTAACTTTCCCACCGCCTACGCCCACACAGTGCCTCCCCGGGACAGCGCCACCAGCCTCGACGCCGACGATTATTCCGCTGCCCGAGCGATTCTTTGCTGGCGGCGGAACGTCTCTGCGCGGGTTCGCACTGAATCAAGCGGGACCGCGCGATGTGTGCACAGGCTTCCCGGTGGGCGGCCAAGCCATGCTGATCCTCAACCAGGAATTCCGTTTTCCGATGCGTTTGCCGTTCGTCGGGACGTCGCTGGGCGGAGCAATTTTCTATGACGGCGGCAACGTGTACAGCCGGCTGAACCGGATCTCGTTCCGCACCATGCTTCCGGCACCCACATTCAAACCTGGGCCCACGAATCTGCCGATGTGCGATACAAATTGCACGAATGAACTGAACTACTTTGCGCACACCATTGGCTTGGGCTTGAGATACAAGACGCCAGTGGGTCCGATACGCATTGATCTCGGCTATCAGCTCAATCGCCCGTCGTTTGTTATTCCTATTCCGTGTCCGAGCAATAACCAGACTTGCCAAGTTGGCTCCCTGGGCCAGCAAAGCACGCGACTCCCCGGTTTTCAGATCTTTTTCAATCTGGGGTCGAGCTTCTAGTGCGCAGGCAGGCAATTCACGTTGTTCTCCTTTCGCTGCTCCTGGCGAATGGAGCGGCATGCTCGGCGGTACAGGAAGTCGTGGACCGTATTGCGGCGCGAATTGAAAACGACATCATTCTATTGAGCGACATCCGGGCGCTCAGCCGCTACCAGCAATTCCTCGATGGAAAATCGGAAACGGATGCCCAAATTCTCGACCGGCTAATCGATCAGTGGATTGTGCGGACGGAAGCCAACGTATCGCGTTTCCCCCAGCCATCCGATGCCGAGATCGAGCGCAGCGTGGACCGAGTACGGAAATCGTTCAAATCGGAGGAGGAGTATGAAGCAAGAAAAAAACAAAGCGGTTTGAACGACGTGCAGGTGCGGGGAATGGCAGCCGCGCAGCTGTATTTGAGCAATTACCTGGATTCACGTTTTCGAGCCGGGGTGCAGATCGATCCCAAGACGATTGACGACTTCTATCAGAAATCAATCGTGCCGCGGGCGAAAGCCAGGGGCGAAGAACCGCCGCCGCTGGACGCGGCACGCGACCTCATCCAGGAAGCACTCGTACAGCGTGGAATCAATGACCAGGCCGATCAATGGCTTATTGAGAGCAAGGCCCGACTGCACATTGAAAAACTTCTCGATGAGGCGGCGAAATGAAGCGGAGGGGCCGGCACCCGATTTGGAACTGGATCATTCACACACCGTGGGTGCTGGCGGTACTCACGCTTTTGGCGGTCATTGTGTTCTTCGGCAGCGGCGCGGGCAACCCGCTGTTGACGCGGCTACTGGTGAGCCGTTTGGAAGGGATGACAGGCGGCAAGGTTGAGTTGCGTGATCTGTCCGTCCGATGGCTCGCCATGAGGGCCACCGTAAAAGGTCTGGTGATCCACGGGAGGGAGCCCGCCGGCACGGAACCGCTTTTTACCGCGGAGGAAGTGGATGCCGGGCTGCGAATCGATTCCTTCTGGGGCCGCCGGATGTCCCTGAATGAACTTGTTGTCCAAAAACCCCACGTACACATTCTTGTCGAAAAGAATGGCACCACAAACGTGCCCGAGCCTTCGCGCCCTTTTTCGACAAGCAAACCGCTGCGCGACAGGCTATTCGAGTTGCGCATCCGCCGTCTTTTACTTGCTGACGGGTGGTTTCTTTACAACGATGCAAAGACGCCAATCACCTTGCATGGGGGAGATCTGCGGTTTGGGCTGGATGCTGGGGGCACGCTGGAGCATCCCTTGTATATAGGCAACCTTGCCTGGCAAACCATGCAGTTCACCTCGAAGCGGTACAAACCCTTGCCGGTGGGTCTGACGGCGAAGTTCACAATATGGCACGGCGGCTTCACGCTGGAGCAGGGGATATTCAGCGCGGGGCACTCGCACCTCGATGCGCAGGCGGAAATGAATGGCTTTTCCAATCCACAATGGAATTTCCGGTACCGCGGCTGGGTCGATCTCCTGGATTTCCGGGAGACATTGCGCGAACCCATGGTGCCAACCGGGCGAGTCGACGTACGAGGGGAAGGCCACCTCGCTGGCGGCCAGTTCAAAGGTAACGGGAGTTATTCCGGCCACGACATCGCGCTACCCTATGAAATTTTTCATACGACCGGGCTGACCAGCCGTGGCACCTATCGAATCGACAACGATGGTCTCGAAATTCCGGATTTTCTTGCCGAGGCATTCGGGGGCCGGGTGACCGGGCGAGTGACGATGCGATTCGACGGGTTGAAATTCCGGGCAGACACCCATGTGCAGGATGCGAAGCTCGCGGCGGTTATGCCAGCGATCGAGCATCGAAACTTCCCCATTGACGAACTGCACTGGGACGCGCGGATCACTGCAAATACGGTGGAAACGTGGAGTGGCCCCTTCGAGCACTTTGAAATCTCCGCGAATACCGTGTGGGAAACTCCCGAACGTGTGGCGGAACACCATCAACCAGTGAGCGCGGCATGGAAATTCCGCTATCGTTACGATCCCAACATCCTAACGGTCGATTCGGGCGAGTTCGAAACGCCGTCTTCGCGCGGCACCATCGACGGGGTACTTGCTCCGCGCAATTCGGCAATGAATTTGCGGTTTGAGACCGGAGCTCTAGAGACCCACAAAGATTTCATTGACAGCTTGCGAGGAGCCACGCGTGGGTCCGAGGAGGCTGCGAAACAAATATCGGGGAGCGTGCGTTGGGATGGCAAGATCGCCGGCCCCGCCAGCGGCCCTGCGTTTCAGGGGCACTTCCGTGGAGAGCACGCGCGATACGACGGTGTCTTCATCGATTTTCTTGAAGGTGACATGACCTACTCGCCGTCGGAACTGACACTGGAACACGGACATGGCCGCAGTGGGGACACGGCAGCGGATATTGAAGGGACACTCTCCCTGATGAATTGGAGTTTCCTGCCGCATAGCGGATGGAAAGCCGAGGCAAATTTCGAGAAAGTTCCAGCCGAAAGTCTCGAAAAGCTGCTGGGGCTGGCTTTTCCCGTGAAGGGCTCATTGACGGGGCAGTTTCACGGGCGAGGTACACGGGAGCAGCCCAACGTTAGAGGCCTTTTCGATTTGGCTGAGGGCAGAGTGTACGGACTTTCCTTTAATCGTCTGCGAGGGCAATTGAACGTCTCGCCGGATGAAGTGCGCGTTGCGGACGCGGAACTGCGGTTCTTTCCGCCCGGAAAAGAAAGCGGACGCGGCGCCGGAATAATCACCGGATCGGCCAGTTACCGCTACCAGGATCAGACGATTTCCGCTGACCTCGTAGGCGCAGCTCTGCCCTTGGAAAATCTTGAAAAATTGCAAATGGCGCGCTTTCCCGTGGGGGGGCAGGCTAGCTTCCGGCTGAGAGCCAATGGCCCGATAAGAACACCGCAGGGCGAGGGCGCTTTCCGGGTGGTGGACCTCCGAGTCGGCCAGGTGGTTATTGGAAGTTTCGACGGCAAGCTGACTTCGGACGGACGAACGGCACATCTAGAATTGAGCTCGGCAATGAGCACCGGAGAGATTTCCGGCGGCTACACGCTCGGACTTGGCGATCCGTACCCGCTGAGCGGCAAGGTCTCGATCAAAAATATCGACCTGGACCCCTTTCTGCTTACCGCATTCCACCTGAAAGAGTTTAGCGGCCATGCGAACGCGGATGGGGACATCTCGATAAATGGTTCGCTGACGCAGCCGGAGAACATCATTGTGGATGCGAACTTCTCGCGCCTGGCAATGAATTACGCCAACGTGCGGTTGGAAAACACCGGCCCGGTTCACTTTCGATCGACGAAGAACAGTCTGGAAATCGACCCGGTTACTCTGCGAGGAACGGACACCAATTTGCAGATTGCTGGTTCAGTTCAATTTGCCGGGCGCCGGGCCGTGGGTTTGCGCCTCAATGGAGCTCTGGACCTGCGGCTTCTCAGCGGTTTTGTGTCCGATATCGACACACGTGGCCCCGCACAAATCAATGCCTCTTTTGAAGGAACGCTGGACCGGCCTCGGATCACCGGCCGGATACACATCGAAAACGCTCTCGCTCGCGCTAAGGATTTTCCAACCGGACTCAGCGGCATCACTGGAGACGTGGTGTTCGATGCGACGCGCCTGTACCTCGAGAATATGAGCGCGGAGTCAGGCGGAGGCACGCTGCATCTATCCGGCGGCGTGAACTATTCGGAGACTCCGCTTCGCTACGACGTCAACGTGCGAACCGGTCGCGTGCGCATTCGTTACCCGGAGGGCATGAGCTGGCTTGTGGGGGGGACGCTGAGACTGACCGGCACGCCGACAGCGGGTCTACTCTCCGGAAGAGTGATAATCGAGCGTGTCACCCTTACGCAAGGCCTCGAAGTCGCGAGCCTGCTGGTGTCGGCAAAGGAAGGCATCACAAGCCCAACCACCAGTTCGCCGTACTTGCGAAATTTACAGTTCGACATAGAAGCGCTGTCGGCGCCCGATGCACGCATGGAATGGCCCGGAGCACAGCTACAGGCTGACGCCAATCTTCGCGTGCGGGGCACTTGGGAGCATCCGATTCTCCTCGGACACATCCACATCCTGTCCGGTGATTTGTATTTTGCGGGGAACCGGTACCGAGTCACCCGCGGGGATTTGAACTTTTCCAATCCTTTCCGGCTAGATCCAATATTGAACGTGGAAGCAAGCACAACGATCCAGCAGTATGAGATCACGTTGAATTTCAATGGTCCAGCCAGCAAGCTCACCCTGGCGTACCGCTCCGACCCGCCTCTTCCGGCAAACGACATCGTGACCTTGCTGGCGCTGGGGCAAACCAGCTCTGAGGCGACAGCGCGCAGCGGCGGCACATCGCAGAGCGGAACGGCAGGGGCCTCGGCGATTCTTTCAGAAGCGATTTCCAGCCAACTGGGCGGACGCCTGGAGCGCTTGTTTGGGATAACACGCTTTCGAGTTGATCCGGGCCTGGCGGGAGTTGGTTCGACGGGCTCCCAACAAAGCGCGGCGTCGCGCGTTACGGTCGAACAACAGATTACCCGCAACCTCACCATCACATATGTTTCGAATGTCAGCTCGACGCAACAGCAGGTCATTCAGGTGGAATACAACGTGGACCGCAATGTCTCTATCGTCGGGTTGCGCGATCAGAACGGAACGTTTGGAATCGACATAAAAATCAAAAAGCGCTTTCGGTAGACGGGAAGCGCTTTCCAGGCCGCTATTCAGGTTATTGCGGATCTTGCTGTTGCGCGGCCTGTTGTTGAGGCGGTTGTACTTGTCCACGCAGTTGTCCGCGGCGTTGCAGCTGCCCTTGGCCCTGACCATTCCAGAGCCGAGCAGACTGGCCGATCTCCGGATTCTGCTGCTTTACCTCGGCTAAGGATTCCTTGGCGGCTTTCGTGCTCGCGGCGCGAACTGCAGCCTGTGTTTCACGGCCAATCTTTGGCATCTCGGCGGCGACTTTCTGTCCCAGAGGAGAACCGTAAAACTGCAGAAGCCCCTTGATTTCATCATCTGTAAAATGCTTGTCGTAAATCGCCACGAGTTGATCGGTCACCTGATCAACGTCGAGTTTCTTTTGACAGCTGATAGCGAACGCGTTCACAAACGCCTGGCCCTTGTCATTGTTAGGCACGGTGGAGAGTAATTTTTCGCGAGACTGTTCAATGGCTGTGTTGGCGCCGTTTTGCACAAGGTCGCGCGCTCCGACTAGCTCCATCAGCGAGCGAATGTCCGCTTCTTTAGCCGGATCAATTGAGGAATGGGCCTGAGAAGAGGCAGAGCTGTTTTGTGCGCCGGCCGGGCCTTGCGGCGACGCTTGTACGGCGTTCTGCGATGCTCCCTGAATCACCAGAAAAAAAGTTCCGACGTAAATAATGACCAGCGCAAGGACCGCTTTCATGACTGCCTCCGGGGCTGCTCTGCTTGGGTTCCCGCCACGCCAACGATTTTAGAAAGCGCCTTGGAGCAGCGCGACAACATCGCCGGACAGTTGTGCCGCGCTATCTACTGGCCCGGCGTTCAGGTCCGGGTACAGGTAGTGAATTTCTGCTACGATGCCTCGCCATGAACAAAACGGAAATGCGGGGCGGCGCGCTCCCTGGGGCGCCTGAACGCGCTGAAGCCATCGAGCGCGAGGCGGGCCTGCAGCGCAATCTGACGCCGGGGCAACTTGCCATGATCGGCCTGGGAAGCACGATCGGAACGGGCCTTTTTCTAGGCAGCGCCATTTCCGTGAAGCTGGCGGGGCCTGCGGTCATCCTGAGTTTTGTTGGGGGAGCCTGTATCGCGGTGACGATGATGTGGGCGCTGGCGGAGATGACCGCGGCACACCCGGCGGCGGGATCGTTCGGACTTTACGCGGAGATGTACCTGCATCCGTGGGCGGGATTTGCCATTCGCCTGACTTATTGGCTGTGCATGATGGTGGTAGTCGGCAGCGAAGTCGTGGCCGCATCGATTTATTGCAAGTTCTGGTTCCCGGAAACCGCGTCGTGGATTTGGATTGGCTTGTTCTCGCTGGTGATTCTCTATATCAACTGCAGCAGCGTGGGAAATCTTGGAACATTCGAATACTGGCTGTCGATGGTCAAGGTAGTGACCATCGTTGCTTTTTTGATCCTGGGGGCTGCGCTGCTGTGGGGCTTGGGATTTCCTAAGGTCGGCTTTGCAAACTATACAGCGCATGGCGGTTTTCTTCCGAATGGGTGGAGTGGCGTTGGGCTGGGTATTATTTTGGGACTCTTCAGTTTCTTTGGGATTGAAGTGGTAGGGAGCACAGCCGGCGAGGCAGCGGACCCTAAGGTAGCGGTTCCGAAGGCTCTGAGCAGGACACTCGTCGTGCTGGTGCTGTTTTATGTTGGCGGGCTCGCACTAGTAGTTGGCATTGTCCCGTGGACGCAGATCGAACTCGTTGAGAGTCCTTTCGTACACGTCTTTCAGACCGTGGGAATCCCCGCGGCGAGCCACATCATGAATTTTGTGGTGCTGACAGCGGCGCTCTCCAGCGCTGTAGCCAATTTGTATTTCGCTGCGCGGTTGGCTTTTTCCCTGGCGCGAGGCGGGTATCTTCCCGCGTTGCTTGGCCGCTTGAGCAGAAAGAACATGCCGGTGGTTGCAGTGCTGGCTTCTGCGGGGGGAATGGCTGCGGCGCTGGTTTTGTCGAAGTATTATAAGGATTCTCTTTTCGTTTACATGATTGGACTCAGCACGTTTGGCGCGCTTTTTGCATGGCTAATGACGTTCTTGACTCACTTGGCCTTCCGCCGGTTCCACGAACGGCAAGGAAGATCATATCTACAGCTTGGGCCGCCGGGACCGTGGGCGTCGCTCTTGGGGTTTGGAGGAGTGATGGCAGTTTTGCTCTCAACTTGGTGGGTTCCGGGATTCCGCATTACCTTGGTGGCCGGCGTACCCTGGCTGGCCCTTATCACCTTGTGCTATGGGGTGTGGTCGTGGTCACGCGCGCATCGGAATACGTCGACCGTGGGCGGCTCAGAAGGAGTTGCTACAATCGCTCCCATTCCACCAGAGAAATATCGCGGCCCAGAATAATGGCAGTCTCGCGAAGCATCATACGGAGTTGTGGGACGGAGTATTCTTCGTTGGAGGGAATCGTCAGACGGTATTCGTTTAGAATCAAAAACTGATGGCGGGCGCCCGAAAACGGCCCGTCGAAACCTAGAACTCGCAGACGGCGAATGAACTCGCGACGCTTACAAGGAATCCACCGGCTCACGCGCGGGTTCCTTATTCAAGTCAATATTCCCGATGACTGGCAGCCGATGGCGGAGTTTGAGGCCGACAAGAACCCAATCCTCAAGCGTGGACCGGAGTTCTTCCTCACATTCTTTGAGCGTCGGGGCGAAGGAAAGTACGCCTGGGCAGCAGGGGATATGGCCTGAGAAAGCATTATCCTCGAGCTTATCGTACAGTGCCTGACTCATCGCCAGTTCGACATACTCACTCAAGATATATCGTTTGCTCACACACGACCTCTGGCTGCATTATACAGGCTAAAGTTGGTTCGCAGCATCTGGCGTGACGCAATTGGGAGCCGATATGGATCCGCTCTTGAAGTGGCGCGGAGAATTTCCCATCTTGGACCGCAGCACGTACATGATCAGCAATTCACTGGGCGCGATGCCTCGCGGCGTCTACGAGAGCTTGCGCTCCTATGCCGATTCTTGGGCGGAGCGCGGAGTTCGTGCATGGGAGGACGGCTGGTGGGAAATGGCCGTAGGAGTCGGCGACCAGATCGCGCCGTTAATCGGAGCGGGTGCGGGCGAGATTTCGTTGCACCAGAATGTGACGCTAACCCAAGCGGTGATTTCGTCCTGCTTTGATTTTCGCGGGCCCCGCAACAAAGTTGTGATGGTCGAGCTCGAGTTTCCTTCGATTCAGTATTTCTACCACGAGCAACGCCGGATCGGAGCACGCGTCGCAGTCGTTCAGACTCCCGACGACATTCGCATTGATCTGGATCAATTTCTTGCGGCCATCGACGAAACGACACTCCTCGTTCCTATTTCGCAGGTTTTATTCCGCAGCTCCTACATTGTGGAAGCGCGCGCCATTATTGAGCGTGCTCACCGCGTCGGCGCGCACGTGATTCTCGATGTTTTCCAGGCTGCGGGAACGATCCCTCTCGACGTGCATGGCCTTGGAGTTGATTTTGCGGTAGGAGGAGTTCTCAAGTGGCTCT
>WNFO01001441.1_pt1 | contig 27420 bp, 24 predicted proteins | sample 5400251 | NCBI WGS metagenome assembly WNFO01 (sample SAMN13153354, study PRJNA577476) | soil metagenome | isolation source: 100 cm saprolite under Madrone tree | place: USA:California | collected 2016-06-14
AACCGGATGATCGACCGGCGCCCGGCCCTCATCGCCCGCTGTGCCGGCACCGATGACGTCGTGACGGCCCTTCGGTTCGCCCGTGAGCACGGCCTGCTGATCTCGGTCCGTGGAGGCGGCCACAACGTGACGGGCAACGCGGTCTGCGACGGCGGCCTGATGATCGATCTGTCACCGATGAAGTCGGCCCACGTCGATCCTCGGCGGCGTCGGATGACGGCGGAGCCAGGACTCACGTGGAAAGACTTCGACACCGCGACGCTGCGCCACGGGCTCGCCACGACCGGCGGGATCGTCTCCTCGACCGGCGTGGCCGGGCTGACGCTCGGCGGCGGCCACGGATGGCTGATGCGGAAGCACGGCCTGGCGTGCGACAACGTGTCGGCGGTCGACGTCGTGGTCGCCGACGGTCGCTGCTTGCGCGCGAGCGCGGACGAGAACCCGGAGCTCTTCTGGGGGGTGCGAGGTGGCGGCGGCAACTTCGGCATCGTCACGTCGTTCGAGTTCCAACTCCATCCGCTCACGACCGTGCTGGCGGGGTTCCTGCTCTTTCCCAGGAGCCAGGCCCGCGACGTCGTCGATCTCTTCCGCGAGCAGGCCCCGCGTGCACCCGACGACCTCACGCTCGGCGTACTGATCACCACCTGGCACGACGGCCGGCCCGTCGTGGCGGTGGTCCTGTGCCATAGCGGGGCGATCGAAGACGGCGAGCGTCTGGTGCAGCCCTTCAGGGAGCTCGGCACACCGATCATCGACGCGGTCCGCCCGATGGCCTACGCGGAGCTGCAGACCATGTTCGATGCCACCAACCCGCCCGGGGCCTGGTACTACAAGACGGGCTATCTCGACGGCGCTGCGATGGAAGGCGACCGCTTCGTCGAGACTCTCCTTCAGCATTGCGACTTCCCCTCGCCGTCACCGCTGTCACGCGTCTACATCGAGCACCTCGGCGGCGCGATGGGGCGCGTCGCTCCGGACGCGACTGCGTTCGTTCATCGCAAGGCACCGTTCGATCTGATCGTGATCGCGGGAGGGTTCGAGGCCTCGGCGACGGAAGCGAACATCGGCTGGGCGCGCGACACGTCGGCCGCGATGCGCCCGTTCATGTCGGGCGCTGCCTATGTGAATTACCTCGGAGCCGACGCGGGTGCCGATGCGGTGAAGGCGGCCTACGGCCCCGCCTACGACCGACTCGTGAAGCTGAAAGACACCTACGATCCCGAGAACGTCTTCCGCCTCAATCAGAACATCAGGCCCGAGCCGCTGATCCTCTGAGTCGCTGATCCTCTGTCAGCCCCGCGACACGAGCGCCATCTTGTCTGTCTAACATGGCACGCGTGCACGGAAAATCGTCGATTTGCTGCCGTGGCGGCATCCGTCGCTTGGTACGCTCCTTGCCACATCGGCTTGGGTCATTCACCCGACGATGCTGTCAGGGAGGCGAGCGTGCCCGTGAGAATCGCGCTGGCGGCGTTGCTGGTGTTGCTTGCTCGCGGGCCGGCGTTCGCTCAGATCGTCGAGTTCGAGGCCAGGTACTGGATCACCGACCTCCACAGCGGCTCCGTCAAGACCAAGGACAACGAGATCACCGGCAACGACGTCGACTTCCACGATGACCTCGGGCTCAAGGCCAACGGCGCCCCCGAAGGCCGTCTGACCCTCTTCACCGGGCCTAACAGCCGGATTCGCCTGGCTTATACCCATCTCACCTTCGACGCCGACAAAGTACTCACGTCGGCGGTCACGTTCCAGGGTCAAACATTCACGGCGGCCACACGGGTGATGTCGGAACTGGAGATCCACTATGGCCGCGGTGCCTGGATCTGGCAACCTCTGGTCATCCCGGGTGTGCTCAAGTTCGGCGGGATGTTCGAGGTCAAGGGCTTCGTCGCCAACGCCTCGCTGAAAACGCGTGGCCTCAGTCCCGAGATCCGCGAGTCCGAATCGTTCCCGCTGGTGGTGCCCACGCTGGGGTTGGTGCTCGATGTGACCCCGCCTCCACTCCAGATGCTGCACGTGTTCGCGGAAGTCTCGGGCCTTCCGGCGGGCGATCTCGGCCACATCGTGGATGCCGAGGTGGGCCTCCGCTACATCCCGGTACGGTTCTTCACCGTGTCGGCGGGCTACCGGGTCTTCGATATCGGCATCGGCAGGAACGATGACACCGCACATCTCACGCTTAGGGGGCCATTCGTGGGGATGTCGTTCCGGTTCTAACCGACCGAGGCGGCCTCACCGCCTATCTTTTGTGCGGAAGCAGCCACTCGACGACGACCACCAGGAAGCTGGCCACGATCACGGCCATCACGACGCCACTGATGATAAACAAAACACGCCGTCGGACGCGGCGGCGCGCTTCCTTCCCCATCGGCCTGACCCAGGCGGGCTGCGAACGCGTGGGTGTCGGCACAGCACCATCTGTGATGCCACATCACATCGAAACCGCAAAATGAAATCTTCGCCCGCCGGTCTTGGAGCCTTCCATTGCATCCGGGTTGGGCAGGTCGGGCGGAGTCCGATGCCGCGGACGGTTCGCGGCCGCCGCGGCGATCCGGCTATTTCCCGTTGACTCGCCGATCAGCCGATCTGTAGCATGCGTGAGACATGGCCTCGGTGACGGCGCGCGTCGCCGCTCGCGTGAAGAAGCTTCGGGCGAAGCGCGGAATCTCTCAGGAGACGCTGGCCGAGAAGACTGGGCTCAACCGGCTGACGATCACGCGGCTCGAAGCCGCCGCTCACCCGCCCAACGTCGAGACGCTGGACAAGATCGCTCGCGCCCTCCAGGTCACCGTCGCGGCCCTGGTGAAGTAATCAGGGAGCCTGACGAGCGATCCCGACGATCAGCATGTCCCGGCCCCGGACCCGCATGCGGTCGAGGATGCCGACCTCGGGCGGCGCCGTGGGCCGGACGGTCGGCCACCCGCGCGGCTCATCGATGAGCACGACCGGATGGTCGGGACCAAGCACGAACCGGTTGAACTCCTCGTTGGTCCTGATCTGGAGGAACGGGCGGCCGAGATAGAAATCGATCTGGAAGAAGCGACCACCGTACACGCGCGCTTCCCGCCCCTGCGCATAGCGCTCGAGCCGCGCGGCCAGCCCCTTGAAGTCCTGCGTCCGATTGAGCCACTCCGCGTGCACCCGGTTACCGTACCCCAGCAGGAGCGCGGCCGAGGCGGTCACGCCGTACACGAGCAGCCGCGGACGGCCCCGGCACAGTCCCCAGAAGAGGAAGGCGCCCATGAGAGCCGCCGCGGCCAGCAACGGAATGCGTCGGGGCCAGGCATTCGGAATGTACGCGACGTGCTCGGTGAGGGATGGGCCGACGAGGATCGTCGCGACGAGGGCAGCGCTGAACCCGAGTGAGATCCAGGCGGTGATCGTGGCGGCTCGTGACCGCTGCCCCGCGTGGGCGAAGGCCCACCACGCGGCCAGGAGCGCGGCTCCCGGATAGATCACGAGCGCGTAACGCTCCAGCGGCGTCTCGACCAGCAGCAACACCAGGAGCGGCACGGCGGCCCACAGCGCTGCGAATCGGACGGCGGCGACGCGCCAGTGGGCCCGGGCCGCCCCGGCCGCCAGGATCACGAGCAGGGTCCACGGCACCAGGCCCTCGATGATGTCGAGGAGGAAATTGGCGACGGCCAATGGCCGCGGAGTTGCGGGAAAGCGGTTCAGCCAATCGACGACGACCACCGTTTCTGCAAAACTGCCGACGCCGATCACCAGAAAGGGCGCCACCCAGGCGGCCGTGATGATCACGAACACCGCCACACCCAGGGGATGCCACAGCCGCCGCACGCCGCGCCACCTGTCCTCGGTCCACAGCCAGGCCGCCGCGGCAGCCAGCGGCAGTAACCCGACCGGTCCCTTGGCGAACATGGCCAAGGCCACCGCGGCGTAGAAGAGAACGAACGCGCGCGGCGACGGCGGGTCGCTCACGGCGCGCCAGAGGGCCAGGCCGGCCGCCGTCGAGAAGGCCAGCACGATCATGTCGGGCAGGATCATCTGGCTGTGGACGAAGAATCCCCAGCACGTGCTCAGGATCAGACCGGCGGCGAGCCCGGCGGCGGGACCGAAGAGCGCGGCACCGAGCTGCGCGGTCATCAGCACCGTAGCGATGGCCGCCAGCACCACCGGTGCCTGAGCGGTCGTCTCCGTCACGACGCCGCCCGGGCGCGAGAAGATCACGATCAGCCAGGGATACAGCGGCGGCTTTTCTCGAAAGAGCTTTTCGCGGACGTAGGCCTCGAACCACACGCCGCGCGTCATCATGTCGCGCGCCAGGAGCGGAAAGCGCGCCTCGTCGGACGTCGCGATGACGTGCTGGCCGAGCGTCGGCGCCACGAGGACGACGGCGACGAGCGTGACCAGCACGGCGCGACCAACGCCCAGACCGCGGCGTGGAACGTGCCCGTCGCGAGGGCTCATCGAACCGGCTCTGGGCGTGCCGGTGCGGACCGTCGAGCTCACCGTCGTCTCACTCGTCTCCCGCGGCATAGCCTCCCCTTCGAGCTCATTTCTCGTGTTACCGCGTCACGTCGGGCACCGAGGATGCGTCGATGGTCGCGCGGTGGAGAACGGTCCACCGGCAACGAGCGTGTAATGTCCCGGACCTGTAGCATCACCCGCGGGCGGCTGTCAACGTTCGAGGCCTCGGGTTCGCCGCTGGCTTGAACTTGGCCGTCGGCCACCATAGAGTGCTGGCGTACCGGTCAGCGTTTCGGCGTGTCGCGTGTCCGCCGGGGAGGCCTCGTGAAGGTCAGCGCCGTAGGGAGTCGCGTCCTGCTCGCCGCGTTGCTCGCGCTGCTCTCCGCCTGCGCGAGTGGCTCTCCCTCGTCGGCACCCGGCGTGGCACCGGACTTCTCGGCGAGGGCACGGTGCGAGCGAGACGGCCTCTTCTGGCACGCGAATCTGGGGATCTGCGAGAAGATCTGAGCGACGTCTCTCCGCTGGGCTCGGCTCAGAACATCCAGCGCTTGCGGCGCTTGTAGAACTTGATCTCGCGGAAGCTCTTCCGCCGCCCGGCCTCGCTCAAGCCGAGATAGAACTCGCGCACGTCGTCGTTGCCCCGGAGCTTGTCGGCCGGACCGTCGAAGACGATCCGGCCGTTCTCCATGATGTAGCCATAGTGGGCGATGCCGAGCGCGATCTGAGCGTTCTGCTCGACGAGCAGGATGGTGGTCCCCTGCTCGGCGTTGATCTTCTGGATGATCTCGAAGATCTCGCGCACCAGCAGCGGAGCGAGGCCGAGCGAGGGCTCGTCGAGCAAGAGGAGCCGGGGCTTGGCCATCAGCGCGCGGCCGATCACCAGCATCTGCTGCTCGCCACCCGAGAGATACCCGGCGAGCTGGTCCCTGCGCTCGATCAGACGGGGAAAGTAGTCGTAGATCATCTGCATGTCCCGGCGGACGCCGTCGGGATCGCGGCGCGTGTAGCCGCCGATCCTCAGATTCTCCTCGACGGTGAGCGACTCGAGGACCTTGCGCCCTTCCATCACCTGCACGATACCGAGCCGGCAGATCTCTTCCGGATCCCGGCCGTCGATCCGCCGCCCCACGAACTCGATGCTGCCGTCGGTCACCCGGCCGTCCTCGGTCTTGAGCAGCCCCGAGATGGCCTTGAGCGTCGAGGTCTTGCCTGCCCCGTTGGCGCCCAGCAGCGCCACGATCTGGCCCTCGGGGACGTCGAGCGAGAGTCCCTTGAGGACCAGGATCACGTCACTGTAGACGACCTGGACGTTGTTCAGCCGCAGCATCGATGTAAGTGGGGGGCCACGACAGGGCCCCCCACACTCGTCAAGCGAAGGGGGTTACACCCCCCTCTGACTCCCCCGGCCCACGCTCGGATCGCCCCGGGGAACCCGTGGCGCTCTGTGATCACTTGCCGATCCACTTCATGTCTCGGTCCACCGAGACCTCACGCACGGGCACGATCTTGCCGTCCTTCACCATGACCAGTCGCGCGCGGTTGGTCGGTCGATGGTCCTCGCTCGTGTACGTGAACGGCGGCGTGATCCCCCACGTGTCGAACTCGCGCAGGCTCTCGAGCGACTTCTTGAGCGACTCGCCCGTCAGCGTGGTGCCCGAGCGCTTGATCGCTTCGACCGTGATGATCACCCACAGCCAGCCGCGCATGTACGGCGACGCGTGCGTATCGTTGGGGTGGTGCTTCTGGTGGAACTCCATGAGCGTCTTCATGCCGGGGACGTTCTCACCCCAGTAGGCGACGTCCTGGATGCCCATCACGCCCTCGGCCGCCTCGCCGGCGAGCTTGGGCGTGCGCTCGTCGATGCCGTAGTTGTTGACCACGTACTTCGTCTTGAGGCCGAGCTTGTACGAGTCCTTCAGCACCACCGGCACCCACTGGGTGTTGGTGTTGATGTAGGCAAAGTCCGGGTCCTTCTTCTGCATGGTCAGGAGCTGCGAGGTGGCGTCGGTGAGGACCGTCGGGATGATCTCCTCGTCCACGAGGTCCACACCCGCTTCCTTCGCGTAGTTCCGCCCGGACTCGATCGGGGCCCGGCCGTACGCGTTGTCGGCGTAGATGAAGGCTACCCGCGGCTTGCGGCTCGTGTCCTTCCACGTCTCCTTCACGTAGTTCATGAAGATGCGCATCTGGCTCGTGTAGTCGATCCCGCCCGGGAAGTTGTAGGGCGTCTGGCGTGGATCGGTCAGGTGACCGGAGTACGAGCCGGAGATGTACGGGACCTTGTCCTTGGTGATGTAGGGCCGCAGGGCTTCGGTGTCGGGCGTGCCGTAGCCGAGCACGAGCAGGACCTTGTCGTCCTCGATGAACTTCTTGTAGGCCGCCACCGCGCGCGGCGGCTGGAAGCCGTACTCCACCGACACCAGCTCGAGCTTTTTGCCGTTGACCCCGCCGCGCTCGTTGAAGTATTGCACGGCGTCGGTGCGCCCCTGGGCGATGTCCTTGCCCTGGTCGGACGTGGGGCCGGTCAGATCGACGAGGTTGCCGATCTTGATGATGTTCTGCGCCTCGGACGGCGCCGCGCCCAGGCCGACGACCAGCAGGCCGACGAGGAGGGAGCGAACGAGCCGGTGATTCATGACGCTCTCCTTTCAGTACGCATACGGCCACAGTTGCCAGAAGCTGCGGACCCGCACCCAGATGCGCGCGAGGCCTTGCGGCTCGTACATCAGGAAGAAGATGACGGCCAGGCCGAAGACGATGTCCCGCGCCGAGGCGATGAGCCCGAACCCCTGCGGGTACACGCCGGTCAGGGATGTGGCGGTCAGCTTCAGGACCTCGGGTAGCAGGGTCATGAAGACGGCGCCGAGGATCGATCCGAGGATGCTGCCCATCCCGCCGATGATGACCATGGCGAGGTAGTCGATGGCCACGAGCAACGTGAACGCGTCCGGGAAGAGGATCCGCGAGTGGTGCGCCATCAGCCCGCCGGCCAGGCCGGCGTAGAACGAGCTGATCACGAAGGCCAACAGCTTGTAGCGCAGGAGGCTCACGCCCATCACGCTGGCGGCCACGTCGCGGTCCCGGATCGCGATGAAGGCCCGGCCCACCTTGGTGCGGAAGAGGTTCTTGGCGAAGAGCGTCGCCGGCACCACCAGCGCGTAGATCAAGTAGAACACCCGGGCGTCGGAGTCGAGCGGCAGCCCGAAGACCGTCGGCGGCGGGACCATGAGGCCGATCACGCCCTTGGTCATGCTCTCCCAGTGGATGATCACGTACGTCGTGATGAAGTGCGCGGACAGCGTGGCGATGGCCAGGTACAGGCCCTTGAGACGCAGCGACGGGATGCCGAAGATCAGGCCGACGCCCGCGGCCGTGAGGGCGCCGAGCGGGATCGCCAGGTAGAAGGGCACGCCGAGATTGACCTCGAAGATCGCGGTCGAATAGGCGCCCACGGCCAGGAACGCGGCCTGCCCGATGGAGATCTGCCCCGTGTACCCGACCAGGATGTTCAGGCCGATCGCGCCGATGATGGCGATGCCGATGCGGTTGAGGACGTCGAGCCAGTAGGTCCCGGCGAAGCGCGGCAGCGCGGCCAGCACGGCGAGCAGGAGCACGAGGGCGACGATCGGCACCGGGGTGTCGAAGATGCGCTCGTCGCTCCGGTAGCTGACGCGGAATCCCCCGCACCTCATACGCGCTCGATCTCGCGCTTGCCGAAGAACCCGTAGGGGCGAACCATCAGGATCATCACGAGGACCACGAACGGGGCCACTTCCTTGACGCCGCCGCCCAGGATGGGATCGAGGTAGCCGCCGGAGAGGTTCTCGAGCACGCCGATGAGCACGCCCCCGATGATGGCGCCCGCCACGCTGTCGAGGCCTCCGAGGATGACCACCGGGAACACCTTCAGGCCCAGGTCGGCCAGCGAGAAGTCCACGCCGCCGCGCACGCTGCCCAGGATGATCCCGCCGAGCGTGGACACGACGGTGGCGATGCACCACGAGAGCGCGAAGATCCACTTCACGCTCACGCCCAGCGACAGCGCGACCTGCTGGTTGTCGGCGGTCGCCCGCATGGCCATGCCCGTGAGCGACAGCCGGAAGAAGAGCGTGAACGCGGTGAGGAGGCCCAGGGTGCCCACGAAGCTCCACAGGTGCACCGGCGACACCGGCACCGGGCCCAGGTGGAAGGGCTGCTGGGAGAAGAGAACGGGGAACGGCCGCGTGTCGCTGCCCCACGTCATGTTGAGGAATCCGCGGATCACGCTGGCGAACCCGAAGGTGACCATGATCACGGAGATGAGCGGCTCGCCGATGAGGGGCCTCAGTACGCCCCGCTCGATCACCAGCCCAAGCAGGATGGCGACGCCCAGGGTGAGCGGGAGGGCCACGTACAGCGGCAGCTTCATGTTGAGGATCGTCGCCCACGCCACGTACGCCCCGAAGAGGACCAGCTCGCCCGGACCGAAGTTCACGACGCTCGAGGCCTTGAAGATGAGGACGAACCCGAGCGCCATCAGCGAGTACACGCCGCCGACGGCGATGCCCGTGATGACGAGCTGGAGCATGAACACGAGGTGCTCGTTCATCGCGGCGCGCCCTCCCTCGCGTAGAGGTCTTCGATCATCTCCTGATACTTGGTCAGGATCGTCGAGCGCCTGACCTTCTGGGTCCGCGTCAGCTCTCCATCGTCCGCGTGCAGCTCCTTGTCGAAGAGCCCGAAGGCACGGATGCGCGCCACGCTCGGGAGATCCTCGTTCACGCGCGCCACCACGTCCGCCACCAGTGCGGTGACCTCGGCCTTTTGCGAGAGGTCCTTGAACGTCGTGAACGGCAGCCGGTTGGCCTCGGCCCAGTTCCCCACGTTGCCCATGTCGATCTGGATCAACGCCACGACGTGCGGCCGGTCCTCGCCGATCACCACCGCCTCCCGGACGTGCGGGCTGAACTTCAGCTTGTTCTCGATGAGGGCCGGCGAGAACCGCGAGCCGTCGGCGAGCCGCAGGACGTCGGTGAGCCGGTCGATCATGACCAGATGGCCCCGGTCGTCCACGAGGCCCGCGTCCCCCGTGTTCAGCCAGCCGTCACTGATCGTCTTCGCCGTGGCCTCGGCATTCTTGTAGTAGCCGAGGAAGACGTTCTCGCCTGCGACGAGGATCTCGCCGCTCTCCGAGACGCGCACGCGCGTCCCCGGCGTGGGCTTGCCCAGCGTCTCGGCACGGACATCGGTGTCGGGGTGCAGCACGCAGATGCCCGACGACTCGGTCTGGCCGTACACCTGCTTGAGGTTGAGCCCGATGGCCCGGAAGAACCCGAAGATCTCCGGGCCGAGGGGGGCGCCGCCCGTGTAGGCGTAGCGGATGCGCGCGAGGCCGAACTTGTCGAGCATGGTCCGGAGCGCCAGCACCTGGGCGAGACGCTTCATCAGTCGCGTGCCGGCGCTCAGCGCCCGGCCGTCGACGTGCCGGGCGGCCGCTCGCGCGCCGAGGGCCAGCGCCAGGCGCGTCGCCGCGCGCTTGATCGCGGGAGCGTCGGCGATCTTCACCTGGTACTCCGAGCACATCGTCTCCCAGAAGCGCGGCGGTGCGATCAGGACGTGCGGCCCGATCTCGCGGAGGTCCTCGCGCACCGTCGCCGGCTCTTCGGGGAAGTTCACGGTCGCGCCGGCCTGGAGCGCGATCGCGACGCTCAGGTTCTGCTCGCCGATCCAGGCGAACGGGAGAAACGAGACGATCTCGTCGGTGTCGCGCACGGGATCGACGCGCGTCACGTTGGTGGCCGTGGCGAGGAGGTTGCGATGGCTGATCATCGCGGCCTTCGCCGTGCCCGTTGTCCCCGAGGTGTAGAGCAGTACGGCCACGTCGTCCGGGGCCCCGCGCTCGAGCAACGCTTCGTAGCGCCCGGGCTCGCGCGTGTCGGCGTCGCGCCCCACGCGCTCCACCTCGTCCAGGCTGATCAGCGCCGCGTCCTTGTCGTCTTCGAGCCCGCGCATGTCATCGACGATGATCCGCTCGACGCTGGGCAGCGCGTCGCGCACGGCCAGGACCTTGTCGGCCTGTTCCTGGTCCTCGACCAGGACGAAGCGCGCCTCGCTGTGGTGAAGGATGAGCCTCACGTGCTCCGGCAGGCTGTCCACGAAGATCCCGACCGGGATGGCACCGGCCGCCTGCGCGGCGAGCTCGGCATAGAGCCAGGCCGGGCGATTGCCCGAGATCACCGCCAGCGTGTCGCCGCGCTCGAGCCCGAGCTCGAGCAGTCCCAGGCACACGGCGCGCACGTGCGCCGCGTACGCGTCCCAGGTGACCTGCTGCCAGATCCCGTACTTCTTCTCGCGCAGGGCGACCTTGTGGCGGACGAAGCGCCGGGCCTGCGCGGCGAGCACGCGCGGCAACGTCAACTGATCCGCGGCGAGCGCTATCCCACGGGCGCGACCTCGAAGTCCTGACCCAGGTAGGCCTTGATCACCACGGGATCGCGCTGGACTTCGGCGGGCGTGCCCTCGGCGATCTTCCGGCCGAAGTCGAGGACGGCCACCCGGTCGGAGATGTCCATGACGACGCCCATGTCGTGCTCGATCATCACCACCGTGAGGCGCTTCACCTGCTTCACGTAGACGACGAAGCGCACCATGTCCTCGGTCTCTTCGGCGTTCATGCCGGCGGTCGGCTCATCCAGCAGCAGCACGATCGGGTCGAGCGCCAGCGCGCGAGCCAGCTCGACGCGCTTCTGCAAGCCGTAGGGCAGCGTGCCGACGATCTTGTGCCGGATGTCCTGCAGCTCGAGCAGCTCGATGATCTCGCGCTCGATGATGGCGCGATGGGCGCGCTCCTCGCGGGCGGCGCGGCCGTAGTAGAGGCCGCAGGCCAGCGCGCCCGACCGCAGGTGGATATGACGTCCGATCTTGACGTTGTCGAGCACGCTCATGCCCCGGAAGAGGGCGATGTTCTGGAAGGTGCGGGCGATCCTCAGTCGGGCGCGCTGGTGGGGCGGCAGGTGCGTAATGTCGTGACCGTCGAAGGCGATGCGCCCGCGCGTGGGCGTGTAGATCCCGCTGATGCAGTTGAAGATGCTGGTCTTGCCCGCGCCGTTCGGGCCGATGATCGCGAAGAGGTCGCCGGCGGCGACGTCCACGCTGACGCCGGCCAGGGCCGCCACGCCGCCGAAGTTGAGATGCAACCCCTCGAGGGCGAGCAGCGCCATGCGCGCCTACGCGCTGCCGCGCTCGGGCGAGGCGCACGCAAACGGGCCCCCCGTGGTCTCGATGACCGACGAGAGCGTCGAAAGGCTGTCCGGGAACCTGATCCAGGGCATGACTCCCCCGAGGGCTGGACGGTCGGCTACTCCACGAGTGGCGGGACGCTACGCTGACTCGGAGGGCTTGTCAATATATCGGCTGTCGTGATCCAGACAGCGTCCAGCCCGTGACGTCCGCCGTCAAGCGAGCGGCCAGGATGGCAGCGCCGCGAAGCGACGTCGCGGCGCACGATGCACCGCAACCTCGCTCCAGATCGAGATCGAGCGCGTTCGGAACACCCCTTGCACCTACCGAGCGACGGGATTCGGTGAAGCCTCACCCACACCTCAGGACGAGAGTGCGTTCGAATCCTCAGAGGGAGGGACAGGCTCATGAAGCGGACTCTTCTATCTCTCACCGTCACCTGTCTCATCACCGTCGCCGCGTGGTTGCTGCCTGACGCCCTTTCCACCCTGTCGGCGCCAGCGTACGACAAGCCCGCCGGCGCGTATCTCGGCAGCGCGCGGAAACTTCGCGCGGCCTACTCGGAATGGAAAGCCGCCCACGAAGCGAATGGAGGTGACCGGCACGTCGTCGTGGCCTTGCGATGGTCCAAGGGCCTCTCGACGGAATTCACGCGAGCCGCTGGCGAGGCCCGGCTGGACCTGATACGCGGCTCCGTCAGCGTGGAAGTTCAGGGGCTGGACACCCAGACCGGGTGGCAGGTGTGGCTGGTCGACAACGTGCCGGGCCCGGCGCGAAGCGTTGCGCCTGAGCCCGGTGACAAGACGCTGTACGTGGGCGCGCTACGCCGCGATGGCGGGGTGGCCCGACTTCAGGCTCAACTCGACGCGCGTGCCCTCGCCGACTTCGAAGTCGACCTCGTCGTCGTCGCCCGACCGGGCGACGACGTGGGTCGGCGCGCCGTGCTCTTCGGCGCGCCACCGCTCTTTCAGCGGCTCTACACGCGTACCCGGATGGGGCGGCCGGCCGCGCCGGACGAAGAGGAACGCTCGCCGCTCGCCCGCTGGGTTGGCCGGCGTGCGTTCGCGTCGTCGACCGAGGTGGCGTCCCTGGACCGATTGGTCATCCGAGGCGCCGATCTCTTCTTCCGTGAGACGTTCAACGGCAACGGACGGACGTGCGGAACGTGTCACCCGGCCGAGAACAACTTCACCATCGATCCGAAGTTCATCGCGACTCTGCCGCCCAATGATCCACTCTTCGTGGCCGAGTTCACGTCGGCACTCGCGCAGCACTTCGAGCAGCCCGAGCTGATGCGCAACGTCGGCCTGATCCTCGAGAACCTCGACGGCTTCGATGACCTTCCCAACAAATTCGTGATGCGCGGCGTGCCTCACATCCTCGCCCTCAACACCTCTCTCAAGCCGGCGACCAACGACGGCACCACCATTCCACCGAATGAGCGGACGGGATGGTCCGGGGACGGCGCGCCCGGGAGCGGTACGTTACGGGAGTTCGCCATCGGAGCGGTCACCCAGCACTTCACCCGGACCCTGAACCGGACGCCAGGCGTCGACTTCAGGCTGCCGACGGACGAAGAGCTCGACGCCCTGGAGGCGTTCCAGCGCTTCGTCGGCCGCGATCGTGATCCGGACCTCGCCACGCTTCGACTCAAGGGCGCCGAGGCCCGGCGCGGCAAAGAGATCTTCCTCACCAGCGACACGCAGCAGGGGACGGTCGCGGCGGGCAAGTGCAATATCTGTCACGCCAACGCCGGGGCGACGACCAGCCTCACCCCTGGTGGGCCCAATTCCAATTTCGCCACCGGCATCGAGCAGCTCGTCGACACGCCCGCCGACCTCATCGACGCCGCCAGCAACCCACCGGACGGAGGGTTCGGCACCGCTCAGGTGCCGGGCGTTCCGGGATTCGGCAACGGCACCTTCAACACGCCGCCGCTCGTCGAAGCCGCCGATACCGGCCCGTTCTTCCACAACAACGCGCTCGCCACGATCGAGGAGGCCGTGGGCTTCTTCAACAGCACCGCCTTCGCGAATTCACCCTCGGGCAAGTTCCTGGCCAGCATCGACTCCGGCGGCATCGGGATCCGACTCGAGGCCACGCAGGTCCAGGCGGTGGCGGCGTTCCTGCGTGTGCTGAACGCCCTGGAGAACATCCGGGCCACAACCGAGATCCAGAATTTCGTGCTCGACGTCCGACGCCACGAGGTGGCGGAGTCCCTCCTCAACCTGGCGCTCAAGGACCAGCACGATGTGGTCGGCGTTCTCGACGGCGCCGGCCTTCATCCAGACGCGGCCCGTCACATGCGGAAGGCCATCGATCTCACCCGGCTGGCCAAGAACACGCCAGGCCGCGGGGCGCGCAACGCGCTGATCCGGCAGGCGCTCGCCGAGCAGCGAGCCGCCCGTGGTGACCTGGTCCAGGACTGACGTCCGCTGACGTGTCGTCGTCGCCCGAGGGAGCGGGCCAGCCAGCCTGGCCCCTCCCTCGAGCAATCTCGCCTGCCTAACCGATCACATCTCGCCCGGCATGACGTATGATACGCGGCGTCGCGCACCCCGAACGACGTCGCGCCCAGCCCGGAGGCCCCACGATGAGGGACCTGTCACGACTCCACTCCTGACGATCACCGGCGTCACCAAGCGGTTCGGCGGCGTCGAGGCGCTCACGGGCTGCACGCTGTCCGTCGGCGAAGGCTCGATCACGGGCCTCATCGGACCCAACGGCGCGGGCAAGACGACGCTCTTCAACGTGATCAGCGGCCTCACGCCCGCCGACGGTGGCCAGATCCGTCTCGGCGCCGATCGACTCGACCGCCTGCCGGCGCACGCCATCGCTCGGCGCGGGGTCGGTCGCACCTTCCAGATCCCCCGCCCGCTCGGGCGCATGACCGTGCTGGAAAATCTGCTCGTCTACGCCCACGATCAGCTCGGCGAGACGCTGGCCCGCGTGTTCACGGCGCCCGGACGCGTGAGCGCGGAAGAGCATCGCCTGCGCGAGCGTGCTCACGCGATCCTCGAGTCGGTGGACCTGGCTCATCTCGCCAGCGCGCGGGCCGAGACGCTCTCCGGCGGGCAGAAGAAGCTCCTCGAGCTGGCGCGCGCGCTGATGAGCGATCCGCGCATCATCCTGCTCGACGAGCCCGGCGCCGGCGTGAACCCCACGCTGATGCGGTCGCTGGTCGCGACGATCCGCGGGCTGCAGGCGGCGGGACGGACCTTCCTCCTGATCGAGCACGACATGGACCTGGTCACCGAGCTCTGCGATCCCGTCATCGTCATGGCCCAGGGACGCAAGCTCATGGAGGGCCCCTTCGCGGAAGTTCGGCGCGACCCTCGAGTGCTCGAGGCCTATTTGGGGACCGCGGCGTGACAGCGGCGCACGCGAGCCCGCCACTCCTCGAGGCCCAAGATCTTTCCGCCGGCTATGGCGACAACGACATCCTCCGTGGCCTCTCGCTTCGCGTCGCTGCCGGTGAGCTCGTCGCCGTCATCGGGCCGAATGGCGCCGGGAAGTCGACGCTGCTCAAGACGCTGGCCGGGCTGGTGCGTCCGCGCGGCGGGCGCATCGCTCTTGATGGGACCGACATCACCGGCGCGAGCACGCAGAGGATCGTCGCGAGCGGGCTCTGCTACGTACCGCAGGAGGCGAACGTGTTCGCCTCGCTCTCCGTGTGGGAGAACCTCACGATCGGCGCCTGGACCGCTCCGCGAGCGTTGAACGAGCGGGCGCGCACGGTCGTCGAGCTCTTCCCTGCCCTCGCCCAGCGCCGGCGCGCCCGGGCGGGAACGCTGTCGGGCGGCGAGCGCCAGATGCTGGCGATGGCGATGGCCTTGATGGTCGAACCTCGGCTCCTGCTCCTCGACGAGCCGTCGGCCGGGCTCGCGCCCGCGCTCCAGCGCCTCGTCTTCGACCGCATTCGCGAGATCAATGCTCGCGGGCTCGGCATCCTCCTCGTGGAGCAGAACGCGCGCGAGTCGCTCGCCCTGTGTCAACGGGCGTATGTTCTCGCCATGGGCCGCGTCCGGGCCGAAGGGCCGGGCGCGGTCCTGCGCGATGATCCGGAGATCCGGCGTCTTTATCTGGGCGGCTGACATCACCTGGGAGATTCACACATGACGACCATGACGCGGCGGGAACTCTTGAAAGCCTCGGGAACAGCCGGCCTCGCACTGAGCGCGCCGGCGCTCCTCTCGGCGCAATCGAAGGAGCCGATCCCCATCGGAACCTTGTCTCCGCTCACGGGAGCCGGCGGCTCCTACGGCCCCGACATGCAGCGGTCGGTCGTGGCGGTGGTCGAGCGCATCAACAACGCGGGTGGGATCAGCGGCCGGCCGATCCAGCTCTTCCACGAGGACGACCAGACGAACGCCGAAGCCGGCGTGCGCGCGGCGCGCAAGCTGATCGACGTCAACCGCGTGGTCGCGATCGTCGCCACGTGGGCCTCGGCGGTGACCCTGGCCGTCAAGCCGCTCTGTGTCGAGGCCAGGGTCTTCGTGATCGGCGTGTCGGGCGCGGACAGCGTGACCCAGGGCGACCACAAGGGCTACATCGCGCGGACGCAGCCGAACACGAACCTCCAGGGCCGTATGTACGGAAAGTTCGCCGCATCGAAGAAGGAGTGGAAGCGGATCGCCTACATGGCGCTGCAGACACCGTACGCGCAGTCCTTCGGGGATGCCTTCGCGGGCGTCGTGAAGGCCGCCGGCGCCACGATCACCGACAACCTCATCTACGAGGACAAGAAGCCCTCCTATCGCAGCGAGGTCACGCGCGTGCTCGCGACGAACCCCGACCTGATCATGCTCGAAGGCTACACGCCCGACTCGGTCGTCATGGCCAAGGACATCTACAAGGCCGCCTACAAGGGCGCGATCCTGGCGCCGAGTTTCGCGATCAACGCGAAGTTCATCGAGGGCGTGGGGCCGGACGTGGCGGAGGGCATCTGGAACATGGACCGGGCGCCTCTGTTCGACTCGCCGGCCTACAAGGAGTTCTCCGCCGCCGTCTCGCGCGGCGACCAGAGTCCCTACGCCCCACAGGCCTGGGATCAGATGACGCTCGTCGCTCTGGCGCTCGCTGCCGGCAAAGGCGAGGTATCGGGGACGGTTATCAAGGACAACCTGAGAAAGGTCTCGAACCCTCCCGGCACGGCCGTGTATTCCTTCGCCGAGGGCGCGAAGCTCATCGCCGAAGGCAAGAAAATCAACTACGAGGGTGCGTCAGGGTCATGTGACTTCGATCAGATCGGGGACATCCTCGCGGCCCCCTTCAGCGTCCAGCAGGTGCGAAAAGGCAAGTCCGAACCCGTCATGATCATCAACCCCTGACCCGCTCTCCGCGGGATGCCGCCCATCGCGCAGTACGTCTTCAACGGCGTCGTGACGGGCGGCATTCTCGCGCTGCCTGCGGTCGCGTTCTCGCTCCTCTGGCGACTCCTGCGCTTTCCGAACTTCGCCGTGAGCACGTACCTCACGGTCGGCGCCTACGCCGCGCTGGTGCTGAACCACGGCGTGCGCGCCTCGCTCTGGCTGGCCTGGCTCGGCGCGCTCGTCGTGACCGGCGCCGTCGCGCTCGTCGTCGACCGCATCGCGTTCCGGCCGATGCGTAATCGGCGCCCGTTCTCGCTGGCGATCGCCTCCATCGGCGTCGCGTTCATCCTCGAGAACGTCGTGCGCTTCATCTGGGGCAACGACTTTCGAAGCTACGACGTGCCGGTGACGCGCGCCCTGAGCATCGCCGGGCTCCGGATCGGCCGTGACCAGCTCCTGATTCTCGGCGTCGGCGTGGTGTTGATGGCGCTCGCCCAGGCGTTTCTGCTCCGGACCCGGCTCGGTATCGCGATGCGGGCGACGGCGGACAATCCGCTGCTCGCCGCCGTCAAGGGGGTGCCGACCGAGCGTGTCATCGCGGTCGCCACACTGGGCGGTGGCGCCCTCGCCGGCGGCGCCGGTGTGTTCCTCGGCCTCGACGCCAGCCTCGATCCGTTGATGGGCGGCGGCCTGATCATCTCGGTCTTTGCGGCCGCGATTCTCGGTGGCATCGGCTCGGCCCCGGGGGCGCTCGCCGGGGCACTGATCGTCGGCATCGTGGAAGAGGTCGGTATGCTCGTCGTCCCGCCGACCTACAAGACGGCGATCGGCTTCGTGAACATCCTCGCGGTGCTGTTGCTGCGCCCGACCGGCCTCGCCGGCGCGAAATCATGAATGTCAGGGGCCCCGAAATGGCCCCCGACACCCCCAACGCTCAGAGCGCGCCGGCACAGCCGGACGCGCTCCTCGACCACACGTCATGATCGCCTACTTGACTGCCATCGCCACGCTGGTCGGTGTCCGCGCGCTGGTGACGCTCGGCCTGAACGTTCAGTGGGGCATGACCGGGCTCGTGAACCTCGGCGCCGTCGCGTTCTTCGCCGTCGGCGCGTACACGTCCGCCCTGCTGGCCGTCGGGGGCACACCGCTCCTCTTCGCGTGGCCGGCCGCAGTCGGGCTCGCCGCCGCCGCCGGGGCCGGGCTGGCGATGGTGGCGCTGCGCCTGAGAGAGGATTACCTCGCGATCGTGACGCTCGGCTTCGGCGAAGTCTTGCGCCTCTTCCTCCTCAACGAGGCGTGGCTCACGCGCGGGGCCAACGGCGTCACGGCGATCCCGCGCCCGCTTCACGCGCAGTTCACCGGGCACTACGACGTCTTCTATCTCGTCCTCGTGCTGGCCACCGTCGCGGTCGTCTACCTCGCGCTCGAGCGCGTGCGACGGTCGCCGTTCGGGCGCCTGCTCCGGGCGATCCGCGAGGACGAGATCGTCGCCGCCGTGGCGGGCAAGCCGGTGTTCCGGTGCAAGGTGCAGGCGTTCGCGCTCGGGGCCGGCGTCGCAGGGCTTGCCGGGATCCTTTTCGCGCACTACCTGGCGTACGTGGAGCCGAACATGTTCCTGCCCCAGGAGAGCCTGTTCGTCTGGCTCGCGCTCATCCTGGGCGGCAGCGGCAACAACCGCGGCGCGCTGCTGGGCTCGGTGGTGCTGCTCGGCCTGCTCGAAGGCAGCCGGTTCGCGAAGGACCTGATCCCGTTTCTCACCGGCGTGCGCTTGGCCGCGGTGCAAGGAAGCGGCTACTGCGCCCGGCCGATGGCCCGGTTCAGATCGGCCATGGGGACGATCCGCCCGTGGAGCGGCAGGTGCTGATCCACGTCCAGCTTGAGCCGGGTGATGTTGTCGGCCAGGTTCACGCTGTTCGGATTGGGGGTCGCAGGTGGAGGCGCGTTCGGCGGAGCCGGCGTGAAGGTGTCGGCCTGGATCAGGAGCTTCTCCTTCGGGAGGTACACCATCAGCATCCCATCCTCGTGAGGGCTGCCGGCGATGTGATGAATCTCCACCGTCCGCGTCCCATCGCTCATCACCCGGCGCTCACGCACGGCTTCCACCTGGGCTTTTCGCCCTGATTTGGCGAGGAGGTCCGGGCTCAGGGTGGCCGGCGCGGCGAGCGCCTGTGTCAGGAACGCACGGTCGCTTTCGTGCGCGACCACGGTGACGCCGACGGAGGCGAAGGCGCGAAGACCGCCGGCGTGATCGAAGTGATGGTGACTCGCGATCACGTAACGGATCGGCTTATTCGGCACCAGCTCACGCACCGTCGTGATCACCGCCATGGCGCGCTCGTCGTTCAGAGGCGCCTCCACGACGATCGCGTGGTCCTTCATCTCGATGGCCACGCTGTGGTGCGTGCCGCCAGTCAGGTACCAGACACCCTCGGCCACCTTCTGCGGCGTTACCCGCGCATACGGCCTCGTCGACTGCTGGACCGCGTCCGGCACCTGGATGTCCACGCGCGCGTTGGGCCTGACGTCGGTGACGGCCAGCTCGAGCGCGGGGACCCCGGCGCCCGACGCCGTGATCTTCGTCGGGAATTTCACGCCGCCGAAGTCCTTATACTCGGCGTACCTGATCTCGACGGGAAGGTCACCGACGACGGGATTCGCGACCATCGCCTCGACCTTCTCGACGAGCTTGGCGTCGTTGAGCGTCGCCTTCACCGTGAAGCGGCTCGGAACGGTGAACGAGACCGTTCGCCCGTCGACGGTGGCGTTGTACTTCATGGCCGCCTTGATGACCCCTTGAGGCGTGGCCCAGAGCTGAAACTGCCGCTCGGCGAGCGCGACGGGCGCCGGCGCGATCACGTCGCCGACCACGTTCCAGGCGAGGTCTCCGCTGACGACCTGGATCTGGCGCGGCGCAGGGGCCCCGCCGCCCCGGACTTCGGCGCGAGTCCGCTCGAAGTCGGTCTGCGCCGACGCGGTCTCGAAGTTGATCGAGCGGGCGTAGCTCTTGAGAGCGAACTGGGGTCCCCGCTGGCCGGGGACGGCGCTCTGGCCCGTGTCGAACATCGCGCCGGTGCCCGCGAACTCGAGCGACGTGAGGTTGGACGCACCCAGCGCGCTGGCCGCGTCCTCGAGCACCGCTCGCGTCGTCTGCGCGTGGCTCATCAACGGCGCCGCGAACAGCAGGGCCGCCATGGACGTGATGATCATTCGCATGCTGGCTCTCCTCATGTGATGGCTCTCCACGGGAATGATGTGACGAGACCGGGCTCGTGAAAACCTGGCAAACACTAGCCGGGCCGAGGTCGGGAGTCAACCGAGGGCCGCGACGGGCCGGCCCCGCGCGCCCGCCGACTATAATGCGTTCCGGTCAATCATGCGTCCCGCTCATGGAATGGGTCTGTTCATCGCCGGGGAGGAATGACGATGCGCGTGGGGTTCATCGGCCTGGGGAACATGGGCGAGCCGCTCGCGGGCTTCGTGCTGAAGGCCGGCTTTCCGCTCGTGATCCACGACGTCAGGAAAGAGGCGGCGACGGACCTGCTCTCACGAGGTGCGCTCTGGGCCGGCTCGGCGCGGGAGGTGGCAGCGCAGTCAGATGTCATCTGCACCTGCGTTCCCGGCCCGCCGGAGATGAAGGCCGTCACCCTCGGGGCCGGCGGCGTGATCGAGGGCGTGAACGCCGACGCCGTGGTGATCGACCACACCACGAACGCTCCGGCCGTCGTGCGAGAGGTCGGTGACGCGCTGAAGGCGCGCGGTGCTCACCTGCTCGACGCGCCGCTCGACGGCGGACGGGAGGGCGCACTCGAAGGCCAGCTCACCCTGTTCGTCGGTGGCGACGAGGCCGTCCTGCGACGTGTCCGTCCCGTGCTCGACACGTTCTCGCGGAGCGTGGTGTGGGTGGGCGAGCTCGGCGCCGGGTCGGTCACCAAGCTCGTCCACAACGCGCTGGCGATGAGCATCGACCTGCTGCTCGCCGAGTGCCTCACCCTCGGCGCCAAGGCCGGCGTCGCGGTCCCGCGCCTCGTCGAGGCGTTCCGCGAGGGATGCATCGTGAGCCAGAACATGACCTTCACGAAGCGGATGCCCGCCACGCTGTTTCGCGGCGACTTCGCCGCGCGGTTCGCCCTGGCGCTCGCCTACAAGGACTTCCGGCTCGCTGGCGACCTCGCGACCCAGCACGGCGTGCCCACGCGTCTGCTCGACCTCTGTCAGATGGAGCTGCTCGAGGCGATGAATCGAGGCTGGGGCGGTCAGGACAGGATCAAGGCGTCGACGCTCCAGGAGGAGCGCGCCGGCGTGAAGCTCCGACTGTAGACATGGGGGCCCCGACATGGCCCCCATACCCCCAGGTTCGGAGCGCCCCGGCAGAGCCGTGGCGCTCCTCTAGCGCGCGGACACTGTCCCCGGCATCGTGGCGCGGCGCGCCTCCGCCGGCTCGGGCCGCGCCACGGGCATTCCGCGACGACCGAGCTTCGACTGGTCCATCAAGTAGAAGTTCAGGCTGTTGTCGAGCAGCATCTTGCGCTTCGCGGAGTCGGGAACGTCTTTCCGGCCGAGCAGCGTCGCGACCGTCCCGGGATAGGGCTGGCCGTCGTGGCCCGGCTCGCCGACGAACAGCGCGTCGAAGTGCAGATAATCCGAGGCGAACAGCATCGCGTCCTCGCCGACGTGGTCGATGAAGAACGGGATGAACTCGTCGCCCGGCTCGCAAGAAAAGAACACGCGGCCGCTCTTGACGTACTCGCTCGGCTTCGCCGAGATGTGCGCCCATCGCTCGGGGGCGACCTCGTTGTACTCGTCCATGCGGTGCATCCAGTACGGCACCCACCCCGCCCCGGCCTCCAGGAACGCGATCCTCAGCCGGGGGAACCGCTCGAGCACGCCGCCGGTGATGATGTTGGAGCACGCGAGCATCTGCGCGAACGTGTGGGCCATGTGCGAGGCTTCGAGCATGTGATCGGGCCGGTTGAGGTCGAAATAGCTCCGGAAGAGCGACGGCAGTGCGGGGCCGTGGACGGCGATGGGCACGTTCAGCCGCTCAGCCTCGGCCCAGAAGTCGGTAAGCCGCACGTCGCTCAGCAATGTATCTTCCCGAACGGTGCAGCCGATCTGGATGGCGACCATGTTCAGCCGGCTCACCGCACGCTGCATCTCCGCGATGGCGCCCTCGACGTCCTGGAGCGCCACGAGGCCGACGCCCTTGAGCCGCTGCGGGCACACCTCGCAGTAGTCGTAGAGCCAGTCGTTGTACGCGCGTGCCCGTGCCGCCGCGAAACCCCCGTCGAGCGTGACGGTGAGCGGGAGCTCGTCGGTGGGATAGATGACCGCCACGTCGATCTGATCCTTGTCCATGTCCGAGAGGCGAGCCCACGGGTTGTAGGTCCCCATCCGGCGATAGTGGATGGCCTTGCCCTTCGGCGGAGGCAGGTTGCCGTTGACGCCGACGAACCCGATGTCCGTCTCGGGACCCCAGACTTTACCGTCCACGAGTCGGACGATGTAGCCGCGGCCCGCCTGCGTGTAGCGCGGACGCCGCTCGCGATACTTCGGGTCGATCCGCTCGTACGTCGCGTCGACCTCGATCACGTGGCCGTCGCCATCGATCACGAGCTCGGGCTTGTCAGTCATGGCACGCTCCTTGGCAGGGGTGACGCCTCACGGTAGAGCAGACGCCGATCACGATCGCTGAGAAGCTATCACAGAACCGTCGCGTCACGTCGATGTGCGCCTATGTCGATCAGCAGTGTCAGCCGCCCCGACACACGCGCCGGGCACGGCATGCTTCGTGGCCAGAAGTTGCCATCGCGACGAGCTTGGCCTCGTGTTTGCCCTGCGGTGTTCCGGGAGGGTGATCATGTTTGGATTCGGCATGTCGACCTGTTTCTTCTGTGAGCGTCGCGTCCCCAAAAAGACCGTGTTCCGCGGGCAGGATCCGAACGAAGTGACGATCTGCGTCGGTTGTTACGAGAAATGGGCGCAAGAGGGCCGCCAGTGCTCCCACTGCAAGACGATCGTCCATGGCCCTCAGGACCTCGCGGCGTTCTTCAAGCCGCGCCCGGGATTCGGCCACGCGGACTGTGGAGGGGTTCGGCTTACGCGGTAGCCCGGCCCGCGGATCGATCGCGCTGCCTTCCCCGCACCGGGTGGGGTGATGCCAGGCTCCTCGAGGCGACGCACCATCTCGCCTTCCCGGGTATACGCGACTTCACTGATGGCGAGCTGCGCGCTCTGGCTGAGCAGATAGGCCGACCGTCGCGGCGGTGATTGCCAGCTGACCACCCTGGGCGTCGGCAAGGTGCTGCGTGAGATGGTTCTGGTGGATGTCGTGGCGATCGCACGACGTCCCCCGCCACCACACGAGCCGCGCTAGAATGAGGCAGACGCGTGTCGGGTCCAACGCCCCCGTAGCTCAGGTGGATAGAGCAGCAGTTTCCTAAACTGCGTGCCGGGTGTTCGAGTCACCCCGGGGGCACCAACTACAACGAAAACTGTGTGGGGGGTTGCGTTTTGGCCCGTCGCTGCCTCTTCAATCGCCTCGGCTAGACCTTCGACATGATGCCGGTCGGCGCCAGGTATGAAGTGCCCGTACAGTCGACGTTGAACGCTGTTGCAGCCAAGATCAAGGACACAGAGATCGAGGTTGTGCAAATCTCGTCACGTTGCCCGATTCACGTCTGCCCACGGAAAACCAGAAGGCGCTGTCTGGACTCGCCACGGGATATCGGTGATGAGCTAGGGGAGGGTATATTCCGTAATGGTGGGTGGGTAATCGTAGGAGGCCTGCTTGGCCTGGCGAGCGAGGGATCTTCGACATTCGAGCTCTACGGCAAAGCGATGGAGCGCCGGTTTCCTTACTTTGGGTTTCCCTTCGATCGGGATCCCTTGCACGAAACGAGTTACGAGCTCCTCCTGTTGCACCGAAGGCTCGGTGATTCGGTTGCCACCGCCCTCCGGCGCTGGAGTTTTGATGCCGACCAGGTGGCGGAGAAGCAGCCACATCCCTACGAGGGCGTCCGAGCCACGCTGCGCTACGACCCTGCGACGCAAATGGCAACGGTGCCCATTGTGGGGCTTCGGCGCCCGGTGGAGGATCAAGTAAATCTGACGGCAGTGCTACAAGACCGGTTCCAAATGAAGAGAGACGCCACGCCAGCATGGTAGATCCGAGCGACTGGCGGATCGCGAGCGGAAAAGAACGCTGGTGTCGCAGGCTCGTCTTCAAGTGGAGGCGGTGGGCACAAACGCCGACGATCCGCTACAAGCCAAATGGCACGACTGAGCCTACGGTCTGGGACCATGACCACTGCGAGTTCTGTTGGCAGAAGTTCTCCACCGACCACGACTGCGGCGATGGCTCACGCCCGCTGACTGAGCGCTACACCGCGCGGGGCCCTGCCGGCCGCCTCGAGGAGCGGCGGTGCGACAACTACACTGGGTCTGTTCGACGTGCTTCCAGGACTTCAAGGACCACTTCGGATGGAACGATCGGCGATTGACGTCGCGGCCAGACAATCGGGTCAGTGCTGGCCGCTCAGCGCGAGTCGTTAGACAACATAGGAGATGCGGGGCGGCATGATCGCACTAGAAATCGCCGTAAACGGCAAACGACTGTGTGTCGCCGGAGTTCGAGATGGCACAGTCAGCGCGATTGTCACCACCAAACGACATCGCCGTCGCCAGCGCCCCGGGCAGCCAAGCATGCTGGAGTCGGCCCTTGTTACTGTGAGCGGTTACACGGAGTCGCCGACTGCATACGAGTTTACGTGGTGAGTCTCGCGAACTCCCCACCCCGTTTCCGCGTTGGAGACAGTGTCACTCTTCGTATCGTTGAGATCCCGTGTCCGGACAAGCAGAGGTCACGACGCCAGTGGTCAAAGCTGTGCGTTGGAGTACTCCGAGCATCGCGAGTACCTCCGACTCAAGCACAGTACGCGGGGCGCGAAGCTTCATGATATGGCGCGAACAACGCGCGCCTGTGGTGCGCGACCGGCACCGGATGGGAGCGCACGCCGTGGCGGGCGGTGCAGAGTGCTTCTTCACAAACGGGAAGGAATCATGCCGTGATCATCTCTGATCTGGTGGACGTGGGACTCGCACTGGCTTTCGCGGTCGTGGCCCTCGCGATCACCGCACTCATCAAGCTCCGGACGAAGGTCGGCACCCGACGCAGCGGGCTGCGTGGGAGGCGCTCAAGCGATTTTGACCGAAACGATTGAGCTACTCCCGTCCGCGCTCTCCTCGTGCGGCGCCGTGCTGACGCGCGTTGTGGCGTTTCGGCTAGACTCCCGGCCATGCTCACCAACCCAGCCGGTATCTTCAGCTCCTCGGCGCTGTCGCCGTCATCGTCGGTATCGCAATTCTGGCCTCCAATGGCATAGCGCTCGGCCTGGGCGCGACGCTCGTCGGCGTCGGCTTGCTGTGGCTCGGGCGGCAGACGCAGGCGTCAGGTCGATTGTCACGGCTTTTTCCTCGCCTTCGCCCACCGCGCCCGCGCCGCCTCGCGCCCGATTTCGCGGCGCTGCTCGGTGGTCAGCTTCCTCACGCGCGCTCGCCGCGAGGGCTGCCAATGGCGGTGCTGACCGGGCGCGGCAACGCCGGCCCGATGACCTGGGCCGGCGCCGATGTTACCCTAATCGGTGGCGTCCACCCGGTTCGGCGGGCTAAAAGGCCGGTTCGAGCCCGGCTGGCGCAGTAAAGGGGACGCCGCTCCCAAGACATCGGGGAGCGGCGTTCGTGCGTCAGCCGAGGCGCCGTCGAACGCGGCTTGCATGAGCGTTGTTCCTGACGGTCGCGTCCCCGACAGGCCCTCCCACCCCCCAACGCTCATCGCGCCCCCTCAGAGCTTCATGTGGGGGTCGAGCCAGTCCCGCAGCGCGTTGCCCATCAGGTTGATGGTGAGCGTGGTGATGAAGATGGCGAGCCCGGGAAAGGCCGCGATCCACCACGAGTTCAGCATGTAGACCCGCCCGTCGCCGAGCATGTTGCCCCACGCGGGCGTCGGAGGTTGCACGCCCAACCCCAGGAAGGACAGGAAGGATTCGAGGATGATCACGCGCGCCACCTGCAGGGTGGCGATGACGACGATCACCGAGACGAGGTTCGGCAGAAGTTGCCGGAAGATGATGCGCAGGTGGCTCATGCCGAGCGCGCGTGCCGCCGTCGTGAAATCCCGCTCGCGCAGGGTCATCGTCTCGGCCCGGATAACGCGCGCATAGAGAGGCCAGTCGGCCACGCCGAGCACGATCACCATGTTGACGAGGCTCGGCCCGAGAACGGCGATCACCGCGAGCGCCAGCAGCACGAACGGAAACGTCAGCATCACGTTCACGAGCGTCATGATCGTCCAGTCCACCCGCGGCCCGAAGTAGCCAGCCCCCAGCCCCAGCAACACGCCGATCGTGGAGGACACCAGCACGGCGGCCACCCCGATCAGGAGCGACACGCGCCCCCCGTAAATCATGCGCGAGAGCAGGTCACGCCCGATCTGATCGGTGCCGAGCACGTGGTCGGAGGTACCGCGATCCATCCACGCCGGCGGTGCCAGCCGGTGCCGGATGTCCACCTCCACCGGGCTGTAGGGAGCGATCCACGGCGCCGCCGCCGAGACGCCGACGATCAGCAGCATGAGGACGGCGGCCACGAGGCCCCACTTGAGCCGCCAGAGCCGGCGCCACGATCGGCGCGCGATCGCCGCAGGAGCGCCGGTGGCATCGGGCGCGCCCGCGATCTTGAGCCCCACCTTGTTGACCGCGCTCACGCCCCCACCCGGATGCGCGGGTCGATGAGCCCCACGATCATGTCCACGAGGAAGTTGACGGCCACGATGATCAGCGCCAGGAGCACCACGGCGCACTGGACCACGGGGAAGTCCTGGTTGCGGATCGCGTCCACGGTGAGCGTGGCGACGCCGGGCCAGGCGAAGACGGTCTCGGTGATGACGGCGCCGCCGAGGAGCTGGCCGAACTGCAGCCCCAGCACCGTGATGACGGGGATGCAGGCGTTGCGGAAGGCGTGCTTGATCACCACCAGCCGCTCGGCGAGGCCCTTGGCCCGCGCCGTCTTGATGTATTCCATGTTCATGATCTCGATGACGCCCGAGCGCACCAGCCGCATCGTGATGGGCGCCAGGAAGGCGCCGAGCGTGAAGGCGGGCATCAGGAAGTGCTGCCACGTCCCGTAGCCGGAGGCGGGGAGCAGCCTCAGCTGCACCGCGAAGATGATGATGAGCATGATGCCGAGCCAGAAGATCGGCATGGCCTGACCCGCCACCGCGGCCATCGTGCACAGGCTGTCCACGAACGAGTGTTGCTTGAGCGCGGCCAGGATGCCGAGCGGCAGTGCGATGAGCAGCGCCGTGACGAGGCCGGCCGTGGTCAGGTACAGCGTGGGCAGCATGCGCTCGAGCACGAGCTTGAAGGCGGGCGTGTCCGCGTACCAGGACTTGCCGAAGTCGCCC
>WNFO01000542.1_pt1 | contig 27408 bp, 24 predicted proteins | sample 5400251 | NCBI WGS metagenome assembly WNFO01 (sample SAMN13153354, study PRJNA577476) | soil metagenome | isolation source: 100 cm saprolite under Madrone tree | place: USA:California | collected 2016-06-14
AGCCTTTGATGGTTCACCGCGCGCTGCTCGGTTCCGTCGAACGTTTCTTCGGCATCTTGATCGAGCACTACGCCGGCGCCTTCCCGCTATGGCTCGCGCCCGTGCAAGTGGAAATCTGCCCAGTCAGCGAAAAAGTCGCCGACTACGCCAAGCACGTCACCGAAACTCTGAAGCGCCACAATCTTCGCGTCCATCTCGACGACCGCAACGAAAAGCTGCCCGCAAAAATCCGCGACGCGCAAATGCAGAAGATTCCCTACATGCTCGTCGTCGGCCCCAAGGAAGCCGAAGCCGGCACCGTCTCCGTCCGCCATCGCAGCAAAGGCGACCTCGGCCCCAAGCCCCTCGCCGAACTCGTCGAAGCGTTTCGGCAAGAAGCCGATTCCCGCGCGATAAGTTGAGTGATCGGGCAAAGATTCCAAGCAAGCTATAGAAGCCGACTTTGGTTCGCAATCCCGCATCTAAAGTCGCGAGGTGTAAAGGATGATTTCTCGCAGGAGCTTTCTTGCTTTGACGGCAGGCGCGCTCGCATTTCCATGCGGTACTTGGGCCGCAAGTGCGGAGGAGGACGACGACGTGCCCGCTTTGCTCGATCACATCATTCTCGGCTGCAACGATCTCGATAAGGGCATCGAATTCGTCCACGATGCAACCGGCGTGCTCCCCGCCATCGGCGGCGTTCATCCCGGCCGCGGCACGCGCAACGCGCTCCTCCCGCTCGGTGAGCGCCGCTACCTTGAAATCATCGCTCCCGATCCCGCACAATCGGAAATCAGTCACTTCCCGCAAATCCGTTCGATGACCGACCCGCGCCTCATCGGCTGGGCCGTTCATCCTCCCGACATCACCGCCCTCGCCATGCGGCTCCGCGAAAACAAAGTGGAATTTACAGGTCCTTCCGACGGCTCCAGAAAACGCCCGGACGGCCAAGTCCTCAACTGGAAGACCATCAATCTCGCCGACGACCGCCACGGCCTTCTCCCCTTCTTCATCGAATGGAGGTCCGACTCGGTCCACCCCTCCAAGGATGCGCCCGCAAAGTGTACCTTGGACTATTTTGAAATCCTGAGCTCCGACCCTCAGGAACTCGCCGCAACCCTAAAGCGCATCGGCATCGACTTCCCCGTTCAGCGTAGCGACAAGACACGTCTCCACGCTGTCATTAGTGGGCCCAAGGGCCAGCTCAGGCTGACGAGTTGAGCCGCGCGCTCCCGCCATTTTTGCCTCTTGCCGTGCGGCTGAGGCCACGTGCTATACTTTAAAGCCCGTCCCCGGGCTGCTTTGCGCTGTGTGGGGGTGGGGTGGGTTCAACGCTTTGCGGCGGTGTGCGGGTCAGCCGTTTCGCAGCCGTAATGGACAAAGCGTCTAAGGGGGATTTATCGCAGAACGCAGCTTCCGGCAAGCGGACCGTATTCGCGTCAACGAGCGAATCCGGGCTCGCGAAATCCGGGTGATTGATGATCAAGGCGGCCAGCTCGGCGTCATGCAGCCGTTTGAAGCCATAAAGCTGGCCAAGGAAAAAGGTCTCGACCTGGTGGAAATCTCGCCTACGGCTGATCCGCCGGTTTGTAAGATCACCGACTACGGCAAATATCTTTACCAGGCCAATAAGAAGGCCCACGAGCAGCGCAAGAGCAGCCGCGGCTCGCAGCTAAAGGAAGTCAAGTTTCGGCCCGCTACCGCGGAACACGATTATCAGGTTCGCAAGAGCCAGATCCTGCGGTTCCTCGGCGAAGGCCACAAAGTGCGCGCGATGATTTTTCATCGCGGGCGCGAAATGGCGCACCAGGAAGTCGGGCGCGCCAAGATGAACCGCTTGCTGATGGAAATTGGCGACCAGGGCCAGATCGAAACCATGCCGCGCATGGAAGGCAACGTCCTGGTAGCATTGCTCGCCCCGAAAAAAGGCGTAAGCGTCGCGAAGCCGGCGGGCCAGCAATCATCCAGCGCCCAGCAGTCGCAGTAATTAGCGCCATCAAACGGGCAATAGTGATTTGTAGGGGAGGGCCTTGCCCCTCCCGCCGCAGCCAGCGGCACAATTTATTGTCGAGAGGATTTCCAGCAATGCCGAGAAACGCATCGAAACCAAAACTGAAACTGAAAACTCATCGCGGCGCCAGAAAGCGCTTCAAGTTCACCGCCAACGGCAAGATCAAGCGCGGGCATTCCGGCAAGCGCCACTTGATGGGCACAAAAAGGCCCGGCCGCATGCGCAAGCTGAAGAAGCTGACGCTGGTCAACAAAGCAGACATCGCCAGCGTCAAGCAAATGCTTCCCTACGGCTAAGCTGTTCAGGCCGCTCTGTTTCGAGTTTCGCTTTTCGAGTTTCGAAGTTGGATTTTCGTGCCAGGCAGCGCTTCACGGGTGCCTGCCGGCCGATTCGCCCCGGCTTTGTTGGGGCACTTGTAGCGGCCGGGCTTTAGCCCGGCATCGTCCGCGTCACGCGGACGACCTCTTCAGCGCAAACGTATTTGTGCTTGCGCGGGGAGCACTGCATTCAGAACCACCCCGGAAACAAACCCGTTGCGGTACGCGTGTCATTCGCGTTCGCGCAACCTGTCTTGTTTCCCATAAAAAAGGAGAAACCCATGGCACGCGTAAAACGCGGCACCAAGCGCCGGGCTCGGCGTAAGAAGTATCTCAAGAGGACAAAAGGCTTTTTCCTCACCAAGAGCAAGCTCTACCAATCCGCGCAGGAAGCCGCAAATCGCGCCGACCGCTACGCCAAGCGCGACCGCCGCGTCAAAAAACGCGAGTACCGCAAGCTGTGGATTCAGCGCGTGGGCGCGGCCGCACGCAATAACGGCTTAACCTATGGCCAGTTGATTCACGGCCTCAAGGTCGCCGGCGTTGCGCTGGACCGCAAGGTCCTCGCGGACATCGCGGTGAAGGATGCCACCGCCTTCACCTCGCTGGTAGCCACAGCGAAAGCCGCCGCCCCTCCGCCCGCCAAGGCGAAAAGGGCGTAGCGCCGGCATCTTGCCGGCTGTTTATCTCTCTTTGTAGAGGCGGGGTTTGCCCCGCCTGTTCGTTGCGTCTTGGCTTTTCACGACGCATGATACCTTCTTTCGCAAGGCGTCTTGAATCGTGCCTGCGCTGTTCGCCTTCAAATGCGATGACCGAACGCGAAAACAAAACGGCAGTCCCTCTCGTCCATCTCGGCGTCACGCGGCCCGAGGAACTCTCCGCGCTCTTCGCTGACCTTCGTGGACGCTTCGACGCAGATTGCGTTTGCGCGCATGACGAACCTTCCTGGAAAGAATTCCGTGATGCCTGGCTCGGCCGCAAATCCGGCGTGCTCACGCAAATCACGGACAATTGGCTGAAACCCGCCGAAGTCGAATTGAAGCGCGCTGTTGGCGCCGGTCTGAACGAACTGCGCGCTCACGTCGAATCGCAGATCGAGGCCCGCCGTCTCGCCATCGAATCTGGCGCCGAACAATCCGCGCTCGCCAGTGAACGCGTCGACCTCTCCCTCCCTGGCGTCATTCGCCCCATCGGCTCTCACCACTTGATCCGTCAGGTCTTCCAGGAAATCGAAGACATCTTCGTCTCCATCGGCTTCTCTGTAGTCGAAGGCCCGGAAATCGAAACGCCTTATTACAATTTCGAAGCGCTGAACATTCCCGAATTCCATCCTGTCCGCGACGACATGGACACGTTCTATCTGGAATTGCCCAAAGGTGCGCCGACGCCGCTCCTTCTCCGCACCCACACTTCCCCGATGCAAATCCGCACCATGGAAAAGCAGGAGCCGCCCGTACGCGTCATCGTTCCGGGCAAGGTCTATCGCCGCGACAACCCCGACGCCACGCACTCCTTCATCTTTCACCAGGTCGAAGGCTTGGCCGTCGACACCGACATCACCTTCTGCGATTTCACCGGCACGATCGAATATTTCGTAAAGCAGTTTTTTGGCCCCAGCGTGAAAACCCGCTTCCGGCCCAGCTATTTTCCGTTCACCGAGCCTTCCGTGGAGTTCGACGTTTCCTGCCCCTTTTGCGGCGGGACAGGCACAGCGGCAGGCGGTGGAACTTGTTCGAAATGCAAAGGTGCCGCCTGGATCGAACTCTTCGGCGCGGGCATGGTCGACCCTGCCGTCTACGGCTTCGTGAATTACGACGCCAAGAAAGTTAGCGGTTTCGCCTTCGGCATGGGTATCGATCGGCTGGCCATGCTCAGGTACGGCATCGATGACATTCAGGTCTTTTTCCAGAACGATGTGCGCTTCCTGCGCCAATTCCCATGAGTGTTTTTTTTGAGTTTCGTTTTTCGAATTTCGAGTTTCGAAGATGACTTTCGCCGACGCCAAACATCGTTTTTCCAATCGTGTAGCAGACTACGTCCGCTACCGCCCGGGCTATCCTGCGGCGTTGCTCGATCTTCTTCGCGCCGAATGCGGCCTGCGCCCCGTCCACGTCACCGCCGACATCGGCTCCGGCACCGGGCTACTCAGCGTGTTGTTCCTGAAAAACGGCAATCGCGTTTATGGCGTCGAACCCAACGAAGCCATGCGCCGCGCCGGCGATGAATATCTCGCCTCCTACGACGGATTCTCCAGCATCGAAGGCTCGGCGGAATCCACCACGCTCGCCGATTGCAGTATCGACTTTGTGACTGCTGGCCAGGCCTTCCACTGGTTCGAACCAAACGCTGCGCGAAACGAATTCATCCGTATCTTGAAGCCAGCGGGCTGGGTCGTCATCGCATGGAATGACAGACGGATGGAGGAGAAGCGCCTCACTCGCGAATACGAGGAATTGCTCGAACACTTTGGCATCGACTATAAGCGTGTGAAGGATGCTTATCCGGAGAGCAAGGACATCAAAAGTTTCTTTGCTGGCTGTGTTTTCTCCGCGCGGGATTTGCCAAACCACCAGATTCTGGCTTGGGAGGGACTCCGCGGACGTTTGCGTAGCAGTTCTTTCGCTCCCACGGAAGGTCATCCGAACTACGCTCCCATGATGGCGGAGCTGGAGCGCATTTTTCACGCGCATCAGTGCGATGGCTATGTGCGTATGGAATACTTCACCCGCGTTTATTTTGGACAACTTCGAGCGAATGGGAACTGACGAAATGAAGGTCGTCTACAACTGGCTGAAAGACTTCGTCGACGTGACCGCGTCGCCGCAGGAGCTCGCCTCGCGCCTCGCGCTTTCTGGAACGAACATCGCCGGCGTGGAAACCGGCCCGCACGGCGCGGTGATCGACGCGGAAGTCAGTTCGAATCGCCCCGATTGCCTCGGCCACTACGGAATCGCCCGCGAAGCCGCCGCCATCTACAAGCTGCCGCTGAAACACGTTGCGCCGAAACCCGCCGAGAGCGCTGCGAAAGCAAGCGACGCCGTAAAAGTCGAGATTCAGTCCCCCGAACTCTGCGGCCGCTTCACCGCCCGCGTCATTCGAAATGTGAAAATTCAGCCTTCCCCGAAATGGCTCAAAGACCGCCTCGAAGCTTCCGGCGTCGCCAGCATCAGCAATGTCGTCGACATTTCGAATTACATGATGCTAGAGCTGGGGCACGCGCTGCATACTTTCGATTACGACAAGGTTCGCGACCACAAAATCGTCGTCCGCCGGGCGAAGCCTGCCGAAAAAATGAAAACGCTGGACGGTGTGGAGCGCCAGTTCGATTCGAATATCTGCATGATCGCCGATGGCGACGGCTCACGCGCCATCGGCATTGGCGGAATCATGGGCGGAGCGGAAACGGAAATTTCCTTTTCTACGAAAAACGTTTTGATCGAGTGCGCCTGGTTCGAGCCGATCGCCATTCGCCGCGCCGCCCGTTTTCTGAAATTGCATACCGAAGCCTCCACGCGCTTTGGCCGTGGCGCCGACCCGGAAATGGCCGAGTTGGCCTCCCGCCGCGCTGCGGAATTGATCCTGCAGCTTGCCAGCGGCGAATTACTCTCCGGCGTTGTTGATGTTTATCCCGGCAAACGAGCTCCGAAAAAAATTCGTGTGACGCGCGCGGAAATTCTTCGCGTGATGGGCGCGGACGTCCCAGACAAGCAAGTGGAAGCCAGCCTAAGCGCGCTCGGTTTCGCGCCTGTTCGAATCGACCAAAACCGCGGTGCGGAAGGCTCACTCCTCGCGGCCTGGGAATGCACCCAGCCTTCCTGGCGCGCCGAAGTCGAACGCGAAATCGACTTGATCGAAGAGATCGCGCGCATTTACGGCCTGGACAAATTTCTGCCCCGCCTGCCCGCAGCACGGCAAGGCGCAGCGCGCCTTCCGCATTACGAAGCGGAAACGCGTTTGCGCGACCGGCTCATCGGTCTCGGCTACCGCGAAATTCTGACGATACCTCACGTCGCGGAAGAACGCGACGCGGTGTTCCGTCCTGATGGCGTTTCGCCAGCGCGGCTTTCAAATCCACTTTCGGAAGAAGCCAATGTACTGCGCTCAACAGGCATCGTGACCATGGCCGCCGCGATCGAATGGAATTTGAATCACGGCCAGCGCAACGCGCGCCTGTTCGAAATCGGCCGTCGCTACCGCTTGAATGGCCTCGCCGGCAAGGCGAGCGAGAACATAGAGTCGATCGAAACGCCCGTGCTCACAATAGGTGCGACCGGCGAAGCCCGCGCAAAAGGCCTCTACGATGCTGCGCGCGATTTCTCTTTTGCTGACCTCAAGGGCGATCTCGATTCCATCGGCGAGCTCTGCGGCAGTTTTTATTGGCAACAAGAGGGACCTAGTTGGCTCAATCCGGCTCGCGCTGGAGCAATCGCGATTCTCAAGAACCTCGAGTTCCCGGTCGGTTTCGCGGGACAGCTTGCGCGGCGTGTCGCGGAGAAATTTAAATTGCGGCAGGGCGTTTTTCTTGCGGAGTTGCGTCTCGATCCGGTTTACGCCGCGATGCATACGGCGAAAGAAGCGCGGCGCTATGAGCCGCTGCCAAGATTCCCGAGCGTCGAGCGTGATTTTTCTTTGCTGCTTGCCGATGGTACAAAGTTTTCTGATGTTACGAAAACGATTCAGTCGTTGGGCATCAAGGAAATTTCTGCCATCGAGGCGACCGATCTTTTCCGCGGCAAAAATGTTCCTGCCGGAAAATATTCATTGCTCGTGCGCGTGACATTCCAGAGCCGCGAAGCGACGCTGACCGAAGCGCAAATCGGCGATTTCAGCGGCAGAATTGTCGCCGCCCTCGAAAAAAATCTGGGCGCGCAACTCCGCGCCAGTTAGGTCTCTCCTTCTTTCATTCGTCCACATTAACTTTCAAAACCGTAGGGGCACGATATATCGTGCCCCTACAAGTAACAGCCATTTGCCACAGCCAGGCGCGAATTTATGTTATCTTCACGCCTAGAAGACCATGAGCGCGCCGGTAAAAGTGCAGATTTTCGGGCAAACGTATTCCATCCAGGGCGAACTGGATGGGAAGTACGTACAGAAGCTCGCGAAGTATGTAGACGAGAAAATGCACGATATCGCCGACGTAACGAAAACGGTGGACACGCAGAAAGTCGCGGTGCTGGCGGCGCTGGCGATTGCCGACGAGCTTCACAACATGCAGCGCGATCGCGGCGACCATGAACAGTTGATGCGCGAACAAGCCGAGCGTTGCCTGACGCTCGTCGAACGCGCGCTGAAACAAACCGCGTAATTTTGTTCTTCCCAGACATAACAATTCTATTGGCTCCAGCTTGTGGGGTTGCGGTCCCAGCGGTGGGCGCGAAGTTGTTTGTGGAGGGGGGCGGGGAGGGGGCCCTGGGTGCTGGCGGCGATGTTGGCTTCGACGTTGCGGCGCTTGCGCATGCCGGGAATGATGGTGCTGACGTCCGGATTGTTAAGGATGAAGCGCAGCGCCATCTGTGCCATGGTGTTGCCCGTGGGAACGAGCGGGCGAAGCGCTTCGGCGCGGGCCACGCTGCTCTTCAGATTCTCCGGGACAAAGTAGGTGTTGCGCCAATCGCCTTTTGGCCAAGTGCTCTCGACGGTCAGCGTGCCGGTGAGGGTGCCTTCATCAAACGGCACGCGGGCGATCACGGCGGCGTTTTTCATGCGGCAGATGGGGAAGAGCGCGTCCTCGGGATTCTGGTCGAAAATGTTGTAGATGACCTGCACGGCATCGGCGACGCCTTCGAGCACGGCGCGAATGCCGTTATAAGGCTCCCAGCGATTGACGCTGACGCCGACGGCTTCGGCTTTGCCGCTGGTGCGCAATTTTTCGACGGTGCGCGGGAGGCGTTCGTCGTTGAGCCAGCGGTCTTCCCAGGTGTGAAACTGGATGAGGTCGAGTTTTTCGACGCCGAGATTGGCGAGGCTTTTGTTGACGTACTCCTCGATATGGTCGGGCGGATAGCAATCGTCGAGCGTGAAATCGCGGCGGCTGGGCCACTTAAGATTTTTGGGCGGAATTTTCGTGGCGACGTAGAGTTTCTTGCCGGCGTTGGCGCGCAGAACTTTTCCGAGAATTTGTTCACTGCGGCCATCGCCGTAAGCCCACGCGGTGTCAAAGAAATTGCAGCCGAGATCGACGGCGCGCTGCAGGGCATCGAGCGATTCGGCATCGTCCGAGCCCGTCCAGCCGGCCAGTCCCCACATGCCATAACCAATTTCACTGACGTTCCATCCGGCGCGGCCGAACTTGCGATAGTGCATGGTGTGCTCTCCTGAAGTTGAGGGCACATTATACGGGTGAACCCGTGTTGCGTCTTCCGCGAGCCGTGGAAAAGCACAGCCAAGAGTGGCTGTGCCACAGGAGCCCTCCACCCCCTATGATTTTTGTAAGTGTTGCATTTAAAAGACTTAGATAAATGCGCAAGTCCTTTGTTTGCAACACATAGGAGGGGGTTCAGAAGTGTTGCATCTAAAAGACTTAGATTGCACCAAGATTGTGCAGGAAGTGGCGTCGTCACCCCCTCCCCCCAGCTTTTTTGTAAAAGATTGAGACGACAGGGGTTAGAGGGTGGGGGTCGGCAAAAAGATTGAGCGGTAAGGAGTTAGGGGCGGAGGCAGATCGGGCTAGGTTGGGGTTCGGGGAGGAGGAGAAGGAAGGGTATAACGCAGAGACGCTGAGGCCGCAGAGGTATCGCAGAGAGGCGCGGTGTGAAGCGAATCGAGCGAGTTGGCGACTGACTATCAAAGACTATGGTACACGAACGTAATGTAGCTGTCAAGTACGTATTAAATTAGCATTCGAATGAACTGTGGAAAACTTTGCCGCTGTCCCCCAAGATTGGCAATCGAAATGGCGCCTCTTGAAGTCTGGGACCACGCACCTGCGATTAGATCCTTGTTATGAAAAGTGTGCCAGAGAAGTTTACGGGAGCTGGTGGAGGGGTGACACTTGTTGAGGTCGAATCTTTGAGGCGGCAACCAAAATTTGGCAGGCCTTTCTCGAAAGAAGTGCTTTTGAAAGCTTTGGCAACCCACTCGTTTGCGGCAAGAAGCGCGCTTCTCGCGTTTTCACAGTCTTGGATGCGCAAAGTCCCACACGCAAGAGCGAATGCCAAAAGATCGAAGCTGCGAAGCACGGGTGCTGGAAGGTTCATCATTTGTGACTGAAGGAGCTGGATTGCGCGGAAATCGTTGCTTACTGTCGGCACGCCTAGCACAACGCCAGCCGCGTGGGAGTATGCCTCACCTTTATCTACATATCCGAAGTATTGTGCGCCTATTGATTGAAATGCGCTCCATGATGCCCCGGCAGGCGCAGCACTGACAAGAGACTGGAAGAGTGCCTTGTCTAGGCGAGTGATGAGTCCACTTTTCACTGCCTTGTCTAATTGCGGAACAAAGCGGTCTCTGTAGTGCCCAAGCCAACGAAGCTCGATATCAACCTCTTGGACCACGGCTGGCTGAATTCCGTACAGGTTCCTTAGGTCCTTCAGGGGCTGAAGTTGATTTGCGATGAAAAGCTGAATGAGAGCATCCGAATCGCAGATTATCAACCTGGGATTCGGCATTTCAGCACTTAAACTTCTACTTCTTCATATATGTCGCCGAAGCGCTCTAGAAATTCCTTTTCATCGATCATCAGATATACTGCTGCTTTGCTCGGGCTAATCTGTCTATTTCTATATGCTTCAACAACAGCATTGATGTATCCGATTGGCAGGAGAATCGACCGAGACGTTAGCGTAGTGTTCCGTTTCCCTATCCATTCCTGTTTGTCAGTTCCGGCTTTCTCCAGAAACTCATCAGTTGTTAGTGCGTGAGTAGAAATACTCCTGAGCGGTTCGGAGATATCCGTCTGCTTCAATTCCTCTGCTTGACTGGGCCCGATGAAGCCCGCGTCGACACTGGCGGCTAGCAATGTTCTGAGTTCGACATGCGTAGACGCGACCAACTGTGCGAGTGATCCCGCACTGAGTGCATTCCACTTGCAACCATTGGCTTGTGCAGTGTGAAGCAAGACTTCTTTGGGTACGAGCACCTCTTGTGCAAAGGATTGAGCTCTAAGTTCGATGTCTTCGCTATTAGCCCCATCAACGAAGTCGAGGGTTGCGCCGGTGAAAGGTTCAAAAATGGCATGACCGAGTTCGTGCATCAGAATCACGTTTCTCCGAAACCAGGTTGTGTGGTGGCCATTCGCAAAAATGCAAGGTCTGGGGGATGTCAACGCCCCGACATAAAAGCTACAGCCTTCAATAATTGAATTGCTTATTGGGATTTCGACCGCGAGGATACCAATTGCCCGCAGCAGGCCTCTGAGCGCCTCGCCCGCACCTGTGGCACCGTGGCCCAGCGAGGTGGACTGCCGGAATATCCTTGCCGCTATCTTGCCTTGTTCCTTCACGGGGGCCTGAACGTCAACACCGTTTCTAATTGCATCGAAAATCGTCTTCCATTGAATTGACTTCTGGCGTGTGACTTCCTCGAGTTCATTCAAGTAGTGTCCCATCATCCTGATTAACACTACTGACTCGCGATCAGCCTGAACCAAACCTTCTCCTCTAAACTTGAACCAAATCTGGGGAGTTATGTCAGCTTCTTCCAGATGCCTGGAGCTCCTTCCCGCATGAACCAAAGTCGACGGAGCAACGCTCAAGACAGCACTGAGCAGGGGTAAGAACGAATCGGGTATGCTTTCTTGCCCGGAAACCCACGCCATGAACACGTCCGGATTGACGCCCAACAGTCCCGCACAGTCACGAGCGTCTAAGCCGGCGGAATTTAGAATCCTTTGCAGCATAGGTCAGGCTCTCCCCGAAAAAGACAGATTGTGCAGGAAGCGAGAAATTATCACGATAGATCCGGTTCCCGCAAACACTCAGACGATGGGATCAGCCGAGAAGTTGCGGGCAGTCTTGCCTCGATATAGTGCTTTCGTAGCCCACGTCGTTTCAGCATTTGGGCCAGTGAAGGGCCTCCCACCCAGTATATGCCATCTGGAACAAGGTAGCGGTCTCCCAGGTGCGAGCCTGTGCCTAGGGGGTTCAGACTTCAAGCGACTCCGGCTCTTGTGCATCCGTAGCTCATGCTAGATGCGTCTGCTAGACTGGCGCGGTCTTGGCGAGGACTTCAGGAATGGGGAGTCCGCCGAGTCACAATCATTCGACGAGAAGAGCGGGCAGTACTCCGATGAAAAAGAAAAATTTACTCCTGGTGGGTCTGGTGTGCGCGGTGACGGCCGTGTTTGCGGTCCAGGTTCGCGGGGAGGCGGCGGAGGAGGTTAAGCGGCTGGCGGAGTTGATGGGGTGGAAGGCCCTTCGAAGCTCAGGGTCAACGGGGACGGTTGTGGCGGACATTGGGGCGGGGGACGGGGAGTACACATTTGCGGCGGTGGAGCGGGTGGGGGTGGCGGGGAAAGTGTATGCGACGGAGATTGATGCTAAGAAGCTGGCGGAGTTGAAGGGCGAAGTTGCGAAACGCAAGCTCGGGAACGTGATTGTGGTGGAGAGCAAGGAGGCGGACACGAATCTGCCGGCGGGATGTTGCGACGCGATTTTCTTGAGGCACGTGTACCATCACCTGACCAAGCCGGCGGAGTTTGATGCCGGCCTGGTGAGGTCGTTGAAGAGCGGAGGGCGGCTGGCGATTATTGATTTTGCGCCGCGGGCGGGGCTGGACCCGGTGGAGGGAGTTCCGAGCAACCGGGGCGGGCACGGCATTCCACAGAAGATTGTGATTGAGGAGTTGAGTTCGGCGGGGTTGCAGGTGGAAAAGATCGTGAATGACTGGCCGGAAAATAGTTATTGCCTTTTGTTTGTGAAGAGGTGAGGGGCCGAAGGGGCCGGCCCGCGACAGGAATCACAGCAGGAGGAAGAGCGAGTTGATGATGCGCGCGCCTACAGATTTCTGAGAACAATAAATCAAAAGGACCCGTCTGAAGACCGGCCACTACAACAAAACCAAGATGACAAAAAGTTGGATCGGACCTAGACTGGCGCAGCAATGAGGCGGACGACACGAAGGCGATTCCTTGGGCTAGCTGCCGGTTCGGCGGCGGGGACGTTTGTTTGGACGAGCGTTTGCGCGGGAGCGGCCGGGCTGTTCGCGGGGATGGGAACGGCGCTGGCTGCGGACGTTGGGCTGGATGCCGGCGCGCGCGCGGATTCGACACCGCATATGCAGTTTCCGGCGGCGGCGAGGGAGCGGATTGCGATTGCGTCGTATCCGTTCCGGGATTTCATCGCGGGACGCGAGGAAAAGCCTGGCAGCAGCGGGAAAATGGGGTTGAAGGAGTTCGCGGCGCATGTCAGCGCGAAATTCGACATCAAGAAGATCGAGCCGTGGAGCGCGCATTTCCGCTCGCTGGAGAAGGCTTACCTGGAGGAGCTGCGTGCGGCGGTGGAAAAGGCGGGCGGAGCAATCGTGAACATCGCGGTGGACGGCGAGCACAGCCCGTACGCGACGGATAGCGCGGAGCGGGAACGCGCGGTGGCGTTCAGCAAGCAATGGATCGATGCCGCAGTGACGATCGGCTCGCCGAGCGTGCGAACGCACATTCCCGCGGCGAATGACTCAAAACCGGACGTGGAGCGAGCGGCGGAAAGTTTGAAACGCGTGGCGGATTACGGCGCGGCGAAAAACGTGGTCGTTCACCTGGAGAACGACGATCCGGTAAGCGAAGACCCGTTCTTCATCGTGCAAGCGATCGAGAAAGTGAATAGCCCGTGGCTGCGCGCCCTGCCGGATTTTGGAAATTCGGTGGCGGCGCACGACGACGAATACGCGTACAAGGGCATCGAGGGAATGTTCGCCCATGCGTACGGCATTTCGCACGTGAAGGAAACGGAAGTCGGGGAAAAAGGCAAAATCGCGCACGTCGATTTGGCGAAGACGTTCGGGATCGCGAAAAAGCATAGTTATAAAGGTTATTTTTCGATGGAATGGGACAGCCCCGGCGATCCTTACGCGGGAACGTCTGGGCTGATCGAGAAGACGCTGCAACACCTTTCCTAGAAAGGAACACGGGAGTATTCTTTCGGGGGGAGAGTCCGGACAAGGAGCCAGTGATGAGAATGCATGCCAGTTTTTTTGTGGCAGTGACGATGTTGATGGGTGCGGGAGTTGCGTTTGCTCAACAGGCAGCGCCTGCGGCAAGTACGCCACCGGCCGGCGGAATGACAGCGGCGGCGCCGGACATGTCGCCGGTGACGAATCCCGTGAGCACGTTTGTGAAAGCGGGAGTGGCGCGATACGGGAAAAACATGGTGGCGGCAGCCGAGGCAATGCCGGCCGAGAAATACGGCTTCAAGCCTTCGCCGGAAATGAATTCGTTCGGGCACCTGACGATGCACATCGCGCAAACGAACAATACCTTCTGCGCAAAGATCTCCGGGCAGGCGGCGCCGGATGTGAAGATTGCAGAGACGGACCCAAAGGACAAGCTGGTGGCGGCGATTAAGGATTCGTTTGCGTTTTGCACGACGGCGCTGGAGAAGGTGGACGATTCGAAGCTGGGAGAGCAATTCGTGCTGTTCGGCACCCGGCCGATCTCGCGGGGAGGCGCGCTGGTGGCGCTGGGCGGCAGTTGGACCGACCACTATGCGACGCAGGCGATTTATCTGCGTTTGAACGGAATTCTGCCGCCGACGGCACAGCCGGCGAAGAAAGACTGAGCGCCGCTTATCGGCGCCGGCAGTTCAAACGTCCACGAACCAACTTGAATGGCTACGCTTGCCGCGTGGAGGGAGAAACCGTTTCCAGTTCGCGGTGCGCGGAGGCCGCGCCTTCGAGTTCGCGCGCGGAGCGGCCATGGTGCACGATGAGGTGCACAAAGAACATCAAAACGAGAATGCCGCCGAAGGTAACGACGATAGTGGCCCCGGTGGGCGTGTCCAGAACCACACTGAGATAACAGCCGAGCGCCGAGACGAGCGTGCCCATGGTCCAGCCGATGGCAAGGCGTGAGCCGATGCGGTCGGCGAAGAGCATGGCGCCGACGCTCGGAACGATTAGGTAACAGAAGACGAGCAAGACACCGGCGATGGCCACGGAAGACGTCACGACAAAACCAAAAGAGGCGTAAAAGAGGAAATCCCAGAAGCGGACGTTGACGCCCGACCGCTCGGCTTTGCCGTGGTTCATCGAGATGGCCAGAAATCTCTTGCGAAAAAGAAAATGAAAGACGCCGATGGCGCCGTAGAGGATGGCAGTTTTGCGAACTTCGGGCCAGGAGACGGCCAGGATGTTGCCGACGAGCATATCTTTGAGGTGCTCGGTCTCGCCAGTCGCTTTGCTCATAAGCAGGATGGCGGTAGCGGAAGCGACGGCGTAAGCGATGCCGATAAAGGCTTCCTGCGGGATGTGGCCTCTGCTCGAGCGGGCGAAGGCGAAGATTCCGGCGCCAAGGAAGGTGAACGCGAGGCTGATCCAGTACGCGGCGCGTCCATGCGGGTCCATGCCGACGACGATGGCGACGGTGGCGCCGAGCGCGGCGATTTGGGCCAGCGCGAGGTCCACGAAAATGACGCCCCGCTCGACAACATGCACGCCAAGATAGGCGTGAATCCCGGTGAGAATGAGGCTCGCGACAAAAGGTGCGAGCAAAAACAGTAGAATTTCCATCCAGCGATCTCCTGAACGTTACTTCGTTGTGTCGAAAGCTTGCTTCAGTTTCGCAATATCGTAGTCAAACAGCTTGAAGTAATCGGTGATCTCTTTTTCGCCGCCGACGGAGGGCATCAGAACGACGACCTGTGCACCGGTTTCGCGGGCGATGGCGTTGGGAGTCTTGAGATCGAAGTAAGGCTCGACGACGATGATTTTGACACCATCCCGCTTCATTAGGCCGATCAATTCGACGGTGTGCTGCGGGCTAGGAGGAATGCCGGGGCGCGGTTCCACGTAGCCGACAACGTCGAGATGGAAGTGTTCGGCGAAATTTGGCCAAGAGCGGTGATAGGTGACGACTTTGCGCCCCGAGTATGGCTTCATCTCGGCAAGCCACTTTTCATCGGCTTGCTTGAGGCGCTGCTCGAACGAATCGTAGCGCTGGGCGAAATAGGCGGCATCATTCGGGCGCATCTCGGAAAGTTTGTTCTGAATGCCTTTAGAGATGCGCAGGCCGTTTTCGGGATCGAGCCAATAGTGCGGATTGCCGAGGGGATGGACGTCGCCTTCCGCGCGGGTCACTTGGCCCGTGGGAATTTCGAGAATTTTGGCAAAACGGGACGCATCAAAGTAGCCCGGCGCGCCAACTTGAATCTTCGGATTGGTGGACTGGCTGATGAGCGGAGGAAGCCAGCCGATTTCCAGCTCGAGTCCGACTACGATGAGCAGATCGGCGTGGCGGAGTTTCAGAAGAAAACTGGGCTTGGCTTCAACGAAATGAGGGTCCTGGTAGCCGCGGGCAATGGATTCGACATCGACTTTTTCGCCGCCAATTTCCTGGGCGAGGGCCGCGAGGTCGGTGGTCGCTGTCATGATACGAAGTTTGCTGTCCGCAAAGCTCGCTGGAGGACTGACGAAGGTGAAGGCCAGGGTGCAGGCAGCAAGAAGCGCGCTGATCCGAGTAGTCATTTTTGTGCGTCGCATGGTATCTCCAGAAACCCTTCTTAGAACGGATGCGCGCCATGCGCGCCCATCACGAATAAGAACTGGAACAGAAATTCGTTGGCGTTGGTGAAGCGATCGTTAGGAACATCCCAGAGATGGCCATAACGATACTGGCCACGGATCTGGCTGAACTCGCTAGGCCAGTAGGTCAGGATACTGGAAAAACCGGTGTCCGTCAGGCTGGCATTGGTGGCGCGGCCGCTGCGATCGAAGCGGCCGCCAATGGTCCAGCGGCGATTGAGGCGGTATTCGGCATCGGAATAGAGGCCGAAAGCATGCTGGGTCTGGAAGAAACCACCGGTGGGAGCGGAAAGCTGGTCGCGGGCGCTCCAGAACAGTTCGGTGCGGAAGAGGAAAGAATGATAGATGGCACGCCTGAGCGGCTTCCAGCGGAGCGTGGCATCGGCGGAATAGAGGTTGGTGAGAAAATTTTCGGGATTAAACGTTGTTCCGACTCCAGCGGTGTTGTGGCCGCGGGCATAGGAACCGCCGAGATCGATATTGGTGGATTCGCCGAGGTCGCGGTAGAGGCGAAGATGGCCGACAACGCTTAGATCCTGGCGGCGATTGGCAGTGAAAACGGCATCGGAGTCGCCGCGGTAAACCTGGGCCGTTCCCTGGAGGAACCAGTTTTTCGGAGCGGGCAGGAACCGCGAAAGGGAGATGCCGGCATCGTCAATGCCATCCTCGCCGCCGACCAGATTGTTGGTCACCAGCGGCCGGTCAATGAAGGGCAACGCGTGATTATGGATGGTGTTGACTTTGCCGAATTCGGCGCGCATCTTACCGACTTTCAGAAGGAGCCCCGCGGGAAGAGAAGTAAAGGTGACGTAACCTTCCTCGACATTTACCCCCGTTTCGCCGAAGGAAATGAAAGCGTCGGCACGCGCATAGGGATCGATAATGGCCTGGAGGCCCACTTCGGACTCGTGGAGTTCGAGCGAGCGCGATGGCGAAACGGTGTTGCGACCAGCAGTGCCAATGAAGTCGCCGATCAGGCTAATGTCTGGATTGAGGAGCTTGGCGTTGGAAGTTGCACCGCCGTAGGTTTGCGTTTGAGCAATTTGCGGGGAAGGCATCGCAGGATTCGGCCCTGCCGCAGAGGTCGGCGCGGCCAGTATTCCGTGCTCGGGATGTGCGGAGGCTAGCAGAACTTGCAGGCCGGAAGATTGTAGCGGTGATTTCGATTCGCGAAGCTCCTTTAACTCGACACGCAGGAGTGCCACTTCTCCGGCGAGCGAGCGGACTTGCTCTTCGAGCGCTCTAATACGGATGTCTTCCGTGTTTGTGGCGGATTCGTTGAGCTTAGCCGGTACCGAAGTTGCGTCCTGTGCGTGCACAGCGAAGGAGAACAGCAGCAGTGCGAACAGAGCAGCGAATGGTTTCATGAGATTACTCCTGGAGTTTCTATGGGCTTGAGCCTTGTTGTAGCAACGGGGCGATCGATACCAGACGAAGCGCAGAAAGCTAGAGGGCAGGAGGCGCGCGCGGAGAGGTAGCACGCCGAACCGCGGACGAAACCGAGAGAAGCACTGGAGCTAGTTCGAGCCGATTCGTCACCGGCGCAATGGCGATCAGGGGCGACGGAGTGGCGACGACGGAACCGGCATCCGAACAGATCGGGCAAATGTGGGAGGCGGAAGGCGCGGCCGTCAGGTCGGCGCAAAAGTGGAATTGCGCTCCCAGAAAGATGACCCCGAGGAGTAATGCCAAAATGCGAATGCGCTGCGCGCCGGCCTGCATGTACTTAGTAAGACGAAGCTTAGGCCGGAATGGTTGCGGGGTCAAGGAAAGCATTTTGTGAAGGCAGGTGTGTGGTTTAGCAACCAAACCACCTTTTGGTCCGTCGAAGGTGATAAGGTAAAATGTAGACAGATGGATCTGCGGAGAACGATTTTCGGGCGAAGCATGGTGCGCCGTGCCATGGCGCTGGCAGCTTGTGCGGCGCTGCTATACTTCGCCGCGGGCGGTTCGCTCTTCCACCAGCACACGAATGGGCCCGATACTGCCTGCCATATCTGCCAGGCGCTGCATATGCCGGCGCTGGCGGCTGCACGGCTGGACCTCGGCAGCACACCTCAAATCGTCACCTGGTATTCTTCTCTGCCGCAGCACGTGGCGGCAAGCAATTTCTTCTCTCTGCATCGCGCCGGACGCGCGCCTCCTACTGTTTAATTCTTTACCCCTCGCTTGAAGTGTATTTCCGCGCGCTGGCTTATTTGTAGCCGGCGTCACCGCCATTTTTCAGGCGGCTCCTATCCACACAAAACACAAATAGCGCTCGAAAGGGATGGAGAAAAAATGTTGAAGAGTTTGAGTATCAGCGCAGTGTTCGTTTTGGGGTTGGTGTTGTTTCTTGCCAGCGGTCCAGCCAACGCACAGTTGGGGAACGCAGGGTCGATAGAGGGAGTGGTAAAAGATTCCTCTGGCGGAGTGGTTCCCGGAGCCAAGGTCGAGATTTCCTATCCCGTAAGCGGATATCAACGTGAGACCACCACTGGCAGCGATGGGAGCTTTCGTTTCTCCAACGTGCCTTTCAACACTTATCACCTCGTGGTGACAACGCCCGGATTCGCTCCCTATACACAGGATGTGGATGTACGCTCCAGCGTGCCCACGGGCATACAGATCACGCTGAAAGTCGGCGCGGCGGCAACCAGCATCACGGTCGAGGCGAACGGAGGGGACCTGGTGGAGAAGGACCCCAGTTTCCATACAGATGTTGACACAGGGTTGACCGATCGGATGCCGCTGGAAAGCCAATCGTCTTCGGTAAGTTCGCTGGTGACGCTGGCGACGCCGGGCGTAGTGGCGGACTCGAACGGGCTGTTTCACGGGCTCGGTGACCATGCCGAGAATTCGTTCTCAGTGGATGGGCAGCCCATTACGGACCAACAAAGCAAAGTCTTTTCCAACCAGATTCCATTGGACTCGATTCAGTCGCTCGAAGCCGTATCCGGAGGGCCACCGGCAGAATACGGCGGAAAAACGAGTCTGGTCATCAAGGTGACGACGCAATCCGGCCTTGGGGTGACCAAGCCAAGGGGCACTATCTACTCTTCGTACGGCAGCTTCGGATCAGTCACGGGAGGCTTCCGGCTGGCCTTCGGGGGCCAGAAGTGGGGAAACTTCATCGCCGCGAACGGATTGAACACCAGCCGATTTCTCGATCCACCAGAACTCCGTGCTATCCACGACAAGGGCAATGAAGAGAACCTATTTGACCGAGTCGATTACAACCTAACCAGCGCGGACTCGATCCACACGAACTTTCAATACACGCGCTCGTGGTTCCAGACGCCAAATACGATCGACAACTTAAATGGTTCAGTGAATCCTGCGGCTACCGACCCGCTGACAGGATCCCTATTGCCGGCGCAGGACCAGCGTGCGCAGATCAAGACCTTTAACATCGCGCCGGTGTGGACGCGGCTAATCAGCACGACGACGCTTTTCACCTTCGGTGGTTTCGTTCGCCAGGATCGCTTTAACTACTACCCGAGCGGAAACGTGTTTGCGGACGGCACAGGACTCATCCCCGGCGGTTCTTCGGCCACGCTCAACCAGCAGCGGAAACTCACTAACGCGGGACTGCGCACGGACGTGTCTTATGTCAAGGGCAAACACAACGTCAAAGCCGGCGCCACGTTTCAACATACGTTCCTGACGGAGAATTTCAATTTCGGACTTACGGACCCGGCGTTCAATGCGGTCTGTCTGAATACCGCTGACGGAAGTCCCGACACGAATCAAACACCTACGGATCAGACACAGTGCACGGGTACGCTTAAGCCGAATCCTAACTTTGTGGCGGCGCTCGGCTGCTTCGACCTGACGCGGCCAACGCTGACAGCGGGAGCGCAAGCGCAGGACAGCTGCTTGAGCACGCAAAGCTCGTTGTTCCCCTTCCGCGGCCGAGCGGATGTCAAGGAGCTCGCGCTCTACCTGCAAGACACGATCAGCGTGGGCAATTGGGCCTTCAATGTGGGATTTCGAGAAGACCTCTATCGCGGGATCGTGCACGATAGTCAACCGCAACCTCGCGTGGGCTTCGCTTACAACATCAAGAAGACCAACTCGGTCCTGCGCGTTTCCTATTCGCGCATTCTGGAGACCCCGTTCAATGAAAACCTGATCCTGGCAAGCCTAGGGGCGAGTAACCCGGTCATTGTGGACGTAATCGGCGGCGCGAGCTTGCAGCAGCCAATTCGCTCCGGCCAGCGCAACCAGTTCAACGCCGGCTTCCAGCAGGCGTTTGGAAAATACGTGGTGGTGGACGCCGACTACCTGTGGAAGTACACGCACAACGCGTATGACTTCAGCACGTTCGCCAACACGCCGATCTTTTTCCCCATCGCTTGGAAAAGTTCCAAGATTGACGGACCTTCCGTGCGCGTGAGCGTGCCGAATTTTCATGGCTTCACGGCACTCGCCGTGCTTGCGCACGTCCGGGCGCGCTATTTCCCGCCACAGATTGGCGGGCTGGGCGCGAGCATCACGGGTGGAGAAGTATTCCGGATCGACCACGACCAGGCCTTCAATCAAACAACACATTTCCAATATCAACCATGGAAGACCCTGCCGTGGATTGCCATGAATTGGCGCTACGACAGCGGTCTGGTAGCCAGCAACCCCCATCTTGACAATTTCGGGGATGCATCCGGTTTTCTTGATGCAGCCCAGCAGACCGCTATCGGCCTTTTTTGTGTGGATGCCGGCGGCGTCATGCACACGGCCGCGCTGTCGATGCCTCTCGCCCAAGGCGCTGGGACCATCTGCGGCGCAGCTCCCACGAAGACGGGCGCAACGCTAGTTAATATCGCAGGCGCGACATTCGACGTGGATCGCAACCCCACGCGCGTAAAACCGCGCAACTTGTTTGATTTGAGTGTGGGTGACGACAATTTATTTCACGGCGATCGCTACAAGTGGAGCCTACGCCTCACCGCCATCAACTTGACGAACAAGACGGCGCTCTATAACTTCCTGTCCACTTTCAGCGGAACGCATTTCGTTACGCCGCGAGCCTACACGGCCGAGTTGGGCTTCCACTTCTAACCTTGGAACAACTTACGAGCAGTCCTCACGGGACGAGCAGCTTCGTCCCGTGAGGTGTTTTGGGGCGAACCCGTTGCGATGAGGGTGGGGATCCCCTACCCCCCAATTTGCATGAATATCAAATGAAAGGATTTACAAAATTTGCATTTCGTAACTGATTGATTCTAAAGGGTGTGTTTTTGGTTGATCCAGCGGGGCAGGCTGCGAAAATACACCCTCAAAAAAGAAAAGCGGGAGCAAGCTCCCGCAGCCCACATACAGCTATCTACAGGTTCAATTATACTTGGAAATATGGGGAAGTCAAGGAAAACTATGGTAGCTGTGCATTTTGAGAATTTCTCGGTCTCATATCGGACGCCCAGATATCCTGCGTCGGGGACTGTCGGCCAAATCCACAACACCGCCCTCCGGACGGAATCGAAATTTCTCGCCCAGCAGGTGGGCCGGGAGAAGCCCCGGTGGGTTCCAACACGAAACCAGGAAAAAGCGTCATATGCACACAACATCTCTTTTGCCCGCTCACTGGGGACCAGGGGTCAAGCCAACCCTTCTTGTTGGACCGACTTCTTTAGTTCGTCTAGGAGCAGACTCCTGCTGAGCGGTGACCCTTTACTTCCAGGAGCAAGAACCGCGTCGGAGACCTTCCGAGCGTGCGACGCGGGAAGGGGAATACCTTCCCTTTCGGCCAAGTCGTGGAGGATTGGTTCGATGGTCTCCCGGCTGTAGACTCCATTCCCACTCAGATGGCAACTGACCACATTCTTTACCCGCCTGAGAATCTCCCCGTCGTTCCGTTTATCCGGATGGACGAAGACCTTGCGCTGCCAAAGGTTCTTATGTGAATCGATAATGCCCTGTGTTCGGTTTCGGATGACAGGATCGTCAATTTCGCTCAGAGCCTTGACGCCGTCACGCCACGTTACAAGCATTTGTGCCGCCTTCAGATTCATATCCGGGTCTGGGCAATAAATAAGAACGTCACCGGGGCTAAGTCCGCAAAGGTCGGACACCTCGTCCTCGATGTGAACTCGCGCTGCCGGTTCTTTACAGAACATTTTGGTCATTTCCACCAATCGGTTGCGTGTCCTGTCTGCTTCGACTACGCCTCGCTCCACTTGGTCCACGCGTTTATATAATCGCCGAGCCTCTAGCATACTCCCCAACTGCTTCGCGAGAGGACCCTCACAGCTCACAAGAAAGATCAGAAGTTCCTGGTCGCCCATTTCATACAATTTTTCCAACGTCAATTTGCTCTGACCTTGCACCTCCAGAGCCGCCCAAACAGCGCGACTGATCATTGCCGAAGTCGCGGTTCTAGCGTGGTGGAAGTATACGCGTTCAGCGATGTGATACCTTGCCTCCAATAGAAATGTTAGCTCACTGACTAAGTCGGGTCTCGGCCTTTGATCCTTCTCTTTCCAGAGCCGGATGGCGAGCCGCCTGCCTCCATTAAATGTTGTCAGGAAGAGATAACGCATGAACCTGTCGCCGATAGAAATGTTCAGATTGCAGTGATAGGAGTCTCGCTCGAGATAGTCCAGAAGATCGGCACATACAGTGTTCTTCACGATGTCGGCGATGTAGGCGCGTTCGCCTAAGGCGTTGGCGATATCGTTCTTTGCAGTCAGTATCGTGAATACGTCCTGCCGCCCTTGCTCCCCAATTCCTTCCGAAAGGATTTTGCCTATATCCGTATCCTTACCGATAAAGCGCTCAAGCCTCGATTTGTCCTCCTGGTACTCAGAAACAACGCACCCCTCATCTTCCAGAGTGTGTCCAAACGGAAGGTTCCCTATGTCGTGTAGCAGGGCCGCAAGTCGTATTAGCAGGTAGTCATCGTCAGGGATCGACTTTGCCGCCCCCTCGCTTTGCGGATTCGACTTAACTGCTTCAACGATCTGCCGTGCTTTGTGGAGGGAGCCGAGCGCATGTTCGAATCGCGTGTGTTGCGCCGACGGGTAAACGAGATAGCTTAGGCCCAACTGTTTCAGCTTTCGAAGCCGCTGAAACGCTGGAGTGTCACAGATTCTTATCTCCAAGGCCGACAATTCCACGTCTCCGCTCACAGCTAGACGAAACGTTTTGGCAGGTTTCCACGCGAGGCTCATAGTCTTAGGTCCTTTTTCTCGGGCGAAATTTCAGGATTATACACCCACTCTGCCGAGAAAGACTCTTCCCTCTACTCGGAGTATGGCTCTTGCCGTACTAGTGGGGGGGCTGCCGTTGCGGAAATAGAGTTCCCCAGGGTGGAGGGAGCATCAGTCCGGGCCAATGAGGTGATTGTAGATGTCCCAGCGGACTGTCGTGATGACCAAACGCGTTCGCTAAACCAACCGCGGGCGATTGCCGAAAGCCCGTCATGTTCCAGTCCGGGCAGTCCTTGCGTGAGCCGAAGGGCTGCCACTGGCCTAGGCACACCGCAGTCGGCACAAACTCTGTCAAGAAGAGTCAGACCGTCGGCACCGGACGAGGGCTCGCGGCAGACGCTTTGGAGGTACGAGCAGGGGACCAGCAGGGCGGCGGCAAACTTGTCGCACACTTCTTCCTCAACTGGATCGTGCAGTGGCAGGCGGATTATGCGCTCGGGCGGGAGCTCGTTCAGGTCATAGAAGAGTGTGTGCCCGAGTTCGTGCGCTAGAGCGAATCGCCGACGCCCCTCGTTCTCCTCAGAGGCGAGAGAGCCGCTAAGACGGATCAAGAAACCCGTCGGGCCGGTTTCGAGCCTTGCCTCGCACGGCAAGTGCTGGTCGAAGCCTATGATTGTGGTCTTCCTAGCGATCAACATGGGGCTAAGGTCGACTGGGACGCCCACGTGCCGCATATCCTGCAGCAGTTGGCCTGCAACCCACTCAGCCCATGCCAGCGGGCAGTCCAACCCAAATGTGCGTCGCAGCCAGCCGAGGATGGGATGACCCTCGAATGCCCTGTCCATGCGAGGAGTTTCGCGTATGCCGCGTACCAACTCGCGAAAGTTGGTATACTGCGTGCCAGTGATGTGCCAGTGATGCCCAAGAGTTGGTACAGTCGGCGGATCGGCCTCGGAGAACCGAATGATCGAAGGGACGCGCGAAACATCCGGGAAAGAGGGCTCCGGCGTAGCCCCTTATGTGCCGTTCAGTACATTTCGAAACTTTCTTGACATGATCAGCGTTAGGGTCCCTAGCCGAATCGACCACAGCGTTATGCCTAGGACCTCCAGGGCCATGAGGTTTCATTTAGCGGCCGCACTGCGATACATGGGCTTGGTCAGTGGCGGCGGTTCGGCAACAGAAACTCTTGTAAGGCTGGCTAGGTCCCGGGGTGAGGAACGCAGGCAGGCCCTCGGCGACGTAATACGCGCTTCCTATCCCTACTTGTTTGGCGACTTCGATCTGGCGAGCTGCACGACCGCCCAAATGAGCCAGGAGTTCAGGCGCCGCGGCGCCTCAGGCGACACAATAAGGAAGTGCGTTGCGTTTTTCGTCGCCGCATGCAGAGAGGCAGGCGTAGATGTTTCTCCGCATATAAAGCCATTTTGGGGTGGCGAGGCTGGCCGCCAAAGATCAGCGAACTCCTCGGAGATTGCCGAACCGCTCATCGAGAGCCCGAATTTCGGCACGCCGCAGCAGGAGGATGCATCGACCGCAAGAGCCCCAGCGGACTGGCGTGCCTCACTTCTACTTAAATTCCCAAACTTCGATCCCGCTTGGTCTGATGAAATCAAAAGCAAATGGTTCGACGACTTTGGCAAGCTAATGGAGTACATCGCAGACAGATCGAAACGCCCGTGAGCCACATCCGCCGGAAGGAACACTCGACCGAAGCCGACGCTATTTCTGGGCGAGATACGTCTTGGCTTCGGCGAGTTCCGGACGGTCGGCGCCAGCGCCGCAGATTTCGGCGAGCTTGGCGTAAAACGATTGCGCACCACCGGTGTCGCCGGAGGCTTGCGAGGAGCGGGCAGCTCCCAGGAGAGCGTCAAAGCGGTTCGGCGAATTCTTCAGGACCGTTTTGTATTCGGCGAGAGCGTCGGCGGGACGCTTGAGTTCCAGGAGCATGTCGGCGAGCATTTCGCGTGCGGGGACAGTGACGGATTCGCCGCCATTTTTATCCTGATGGTCGGCGCCGGCACGCAGTTCCTCAACGGCTTCGTCGGATTTTCCTTTGGCGAAGGCCAGCCAGGCTTCAGCTTCGCGGAGGTCGGTAGCTTTTTCGCTGGAGGCGCCGTAGCCTTCTTTTATCGCGCGCTTTTCACGATCGGCGACGAGCTTCGTAAGTTCCTTGACGTCCGATTCCGCATCGGCTACGTCACCGCTGCGCGAAGCGCCAATGGCGCGGGCCCAATAGAGATTGTCCAGGTAGTCTTTGCCGATCGAGGCAACGGGCAAGCCGGCAGCGTCCTTCCAGCGGTGCAGTTCCAAAGCGGTTCGCGCGGCGAAATAGGCCCGATGTCTGGCGCTACCCGCGTCGTCCGCCCCAACAACATGGCCGGAGTGGTCGATGACTTCGCGTGCTTTGGCCTCCTGGCCGCTCTGCAAATAGGAATAGCTGAGGAAGTCCATGGCATGAGTCTGATAATGGGATTCCGCAAGATGCAATTCCGCGGCACGCGCGGCGGAGGCGCTCGCGGCAAGATTCGAAGCGATGGAATCCTGCCAGAGGCCTAGTCGCACGAAGATGTGCGACGGCATGTGCAGAGCGTGCGAAGAGTCCGGCGCGATGGCCGCGTACCTGCGAGCCGCTTCGAGGCCCTGGGCGGCGAGTTCGGGGCGGTCGGCGGCGTGAATCAGGTAATGCGCGATTCCAGGATGAGCAGGATATTGCTGGAGCAAGGGCTGGAGAACAGAGATGGCCTTCTTCTGGAGGGCGAGCATATTGGGTTCGTCGGTGTAGGCGAGTGCAACAAGAGAAAGGGCATAGAAGGCGCCAATCTCCGGGTCGCCCGGAGATTGCGCGTAGAAGCGCTCAAGCGAATCGGAATAGGCTTTGATGCGCTCGGTGTGCGTCAATTTGGATTTGTTCAGAAAGAACGCAGCGGCAGCGTCAAGGAAGCCCTGTTCGCGGGCTGTGGCAGGATGAAGTTTTCGGGCTTTCGCGATGTCCTTACGGCCTTCCTTTAGTTTCTTGTCGTTCGGGAATTCCCAGAGCTGCTCAAACCGAGCCATCGCCTTGCCCCAGTGGGCCATGGCGCACTTCGGCTCGCGGGCGACCGCGTCGGCAAAGGTCTTTTCTGATTCCGTGTATTGGAAGGAGTGCAGCAACGCGACGCCCTTTTCGATCGTGGGCTGAACTTGCGCTGTGCAACTGGTGGGGAAATTTACTTTGCCGAGCTGGTCGGGAGGCGCGGCAGATGATGTATCTGCGCGAAGGGTTGAAGCTTGAAGAGCGAGAAAAAAGAAGAGCAGCCCAAAGGTTGCAGCCAACCGGAGTGAATAGCGCATGATTTTCTCCTGATGCTGAGGATGATTCTACCCTCGACGATTGCCTTTCGTGGAGAGAAACCTTCCAGGGTTCAGTCGTCAGCGGGCGCCAAGCGGAGAGCCTTATTCTCGGACGGTTGCTCCACGTTCAGCGCGATCCAGGAGGCCAGGTAGAGCAGCCCCGCGAGGACCATCAGTGATCGAATGCCGGTCCAAAGCGACATCGACTCCAACAATCCTCCGACGAGACCTCCGAACAGATTCGCGCCCAGGGCTCCGGCGCGGAAACTTTCCTTCGCAAAGCTGCGAACGAAAACGATGCCGGCAAAAAAGACCGGCAGGCAGAGCACCAGTGTCGCCACTAAGATTTTCGATACGACAGAGGGAAAGAAAAACTTCTCCAGCGGAACGAAGTAGGACACCCCGATGGTGACGAAGATTCCGACGTAGGCCCAGGCAAGGGGGAAATCCGGCTTGAATTCCACCAGGAAATTTGCGGCCACGATCAGCAGGAGAAGCGCGGCAATCACGATGGAGTTGACGACCCAGGTGGTCCCAAACAGCAGGGCCATCTTGCTGATAATTTGCGCTTCGAGAAGGAGAAAGCCCGCACCGAGGAAGAAGAAATGCCAACGCATGGATCGGAGCGCAGTTCCGGTTCGGCGAAGGAACAGCCAGCAGAGCAGCACGAGAACACCTGAGATGAGGATCACCGGCACTGGCAGCCCCGGCCCGCGCTGGTAAAAGTAGGGCCAGTTGTCCGTCGTCAGCGTCGCTTTTTGAGTTTCAATATTGCCGTGATTTGCGACGAATGCGGCAACCTGCGGGTCCGACAAAGCTTGCTTGATGCGCGCTTCCGAGCCGGCGATGTAAAAAGTGCCGCTCGTGCCGTAGGCAGAGTCCACCGTTCGCACCTGTACGGGAGGATTAGCGAAGACGGTTTCGAGGAGGCCGCGAAGCCGTCCGGCGATCCAGGGACTACTGACCTGGA
>WNFO01002686.1_pt1 | contig 27402 bp, 31 predicted proteins | sample 5400251 | NCBI WGS metagenome assembly WNFO01 (sample SAMN13153354, study PRJNA577476) | soil metagenome | isolation source: 100 cm saprolite under Madrone tree | place: USA:California | collected 2016-06-14
ACCGGAATCTTGGTGAGCTGGACCGGGCTATTCGAGACTTCGACCAGGCCATCCGGTACGAGCCCCGCTACGTGCTGGCCTTCAACAACCGGGGCAGCGCCTACAGCAGCAAGGGGGAACTGGACCGCGCCATCCAGGATTACGACCAGGCCATCCGGCTGGCCCCCTTGGACGCCGCAGCCTTCAACAATCGGGGTCTCGTCTTCGCCCGGAAGAACGAGCTGAGCCGCGCGATCCAGGATTACGACCAGGCCATCCGCCTCGATCCCAAGCTGGCCCTCGCCTTCAACAATCGAGGGAACGCCCATAGCAGCAGAGGCGAGCCCGAGCGGGCGGTCCAGGACTACGACCAGGCCATCCAGCTGGATCCGGCGTATGCGTTCGCGTTCAACAACCGGGGCAATGCCTACCGGAGCCTCGGGAACGCGCGGCGGGCGATCAAGGACTTCGACCAGGCGATTCGCCTCGCGCCGAGCTACGCGCTCGCCTTCAACAATCGAGGCAATACGTATACGAGCCTGGGTGAGCTGGACCGGGCCATCCAGGATTACGACCAGGCGATCCGATTTGCGCCGAACCTCGCCATGGCCTACAGCAATCGAGGCAATGCCTTCAGCAACAAGGGCGAGCTGGATCGGGCGATCGAGGACTACGATCATGCCATCCGGCTCAATCCCCGGGACGTGCTCGCCTACGACAACAGAGGGCTGGCTCACACGAGGAAGGGCGATTTGGACCGGGCGATCCAGGACTTCGACAAAGCCATCGCGCTCCGGCCCGCCGATCCCTCCGCCTGGAACGCCCGGTGCTTTGCTCGGGCTCTCGCCGGCTACCTCGAACCGGCTCTGGCCGACTGCAACGAAGCGCTCCGTCTCCGACCTCAAGACACGAATACCCTGGACAGCCGCGGATTCGTCTACTTGAAGCTCGGCCAGGCCGATCAGGCTATCGCTGACTACGACGCGGCGCTCAGGTTGAATCCACAGAAGGCCCACGCGCTGTACGGGCGCGGTCTCGCCAAGCGAAGGAAGGCTGATTTCTCGGGCGCGGAGGCCGATCTCATGGCGGCAAACGCGATTTCCCCGCGCATAGGCGAACAGTACAGAGGCTACAGCATTCCCCCCTGAAGACGACCCCTTCCGCGACTTGACCTTCGGAAGCGCGCGGCATAGCCTCGGGCCACCCCGCGCCATCATGACGACCCACGCGAAGCCCGAATGACCACCCCCGCGCCTATCTCCGTCGAGGGCGTGAGCAAGCGCTACGAAACGCCGAGCGGGCCCGTTCCCGCCGTCGAGGGAGTGAGCCTCACCGTGCGCCCGCGCGAGTTCGTCTCGCTTCTGGGCCCGAGCGGATGCGGCAAGTCCACCGTGCTCGGCATGATCGGCGGCCTCGTGCGCCCGGACTCGGGGCGCATCCTGATCGACGGCGAGCCGGTGATGGGCCCGAACCCGAAGAAGATCGCGCTCGTCTTCCAGGACGCCGGGCTCTTCCCGTGGCGCACGGCGCTCGACAATGTCGGCTTCGGCCTCGAGCTCATGGGGGTGCCCACCGCGCGCCGGCGCGAGATCGCGCTCGGCCTGCTCGAGCCCATGGGGCTCAAGGGCTTCGAGGCCAAGTATCCGCGCGAGCTCTCGGGCGGCATGCGCCAGCGGGTCGCCATCGCGCGGGCGCTCGCGCTCGACACGCCCATCCTCCTGATGGACGAGCCCTTCGGCGCGCTCGACGAGCAGACGCGGCTCCTCATGGGCGAGTGGCTCGTCAGGGTGCGCCGGCGCACCGAGCGAACCATCGTGTTCGTGACGCACAGCCTCCACGAGGCAATCGCGCTGTCAGACCGCATCGCGGTCATGACGGCCCGCCCGGGGCGGATCAAGGACGTCATCGAGGTGCCCCTGCCCTACCCCCGCGCCCTCGACGAGACCGCGGCCGTGGATCTGCACGCCAAGCTCTGGGCGCAGGTGCGCGAGGAGTCGCTGCGCGCGATGGAGGGCCAATCGTGAGGGTGTGGTGCTGGCGCGCGGCGGTGCTGCTGACGGCGCTCCTGCTGTGGGAAGGCGCGGCGCGCATGCTCAACCCCATCCTCTACGTCGGGCCCTCGCGCCTGCCCTCGGCGCTCGGCCGCGTGCTCGCGACCCGCGACCTTCCTCCGCTCTCGGGCCACGTGTGGCTCACGCTGGGCGAGATCGCGGCAGCCTATGCGCTGGCCGTCGCGGGCGGCCTGTGGGTTGGTTTCCTTTTGGGGCTGCGGAAGACACTCGGCCGGATCTACGAGCCGCTGCTGGCCGCCCTCTATGCCGTGCCGAGCGTCGTCTGGTACCCGTCCCTCATGCTCTTCCTCGGCTTGGGCCCCGCCTCCAAGATCGCCTTTGGCGTCCTGCTTGGATTCTTTCCGGTGACGCTCTCGGTGCTCGCGGGCATTCGCCAGGTGCCGGACACCCTCATCGCGGTGGCGGTGTCCATGGGCGCCGGGCGGTGGACGCTGTTCCGCAAGGTCATGCTGCCTGCCATGGCCTCGACCATGGTTGGCGGACTGCGCTCGGGCCTGGCGTTGTCCGTGGTGGGCGTCCTGGTCGGCGAGCTCCTGGGGGCCCGGGCGGGGCTCGGCTACGTGATCAACTATGCGTACGGTCTCATGATGACGGCCGAGTACGCGGCGCTCGTCGTGCTCGTCGCGGCGGCCGTGCTGCTGCTCGACGGGGTGGGTTCGGTGATCGAGGGGCGCGTGAAGCGATGGGCCGGCTGACCGTCTTCGCCTGCCAGGCGCTGTCCATCGCCGCGGCGCTCCTCGGCTGGGAGGCGGCGGTGCGCTGGGGCGTCGTCGACCCGCTCTTCGTGCCGGCGCCATCGGCGGTCCTCGGCGTTCTCGCCGGGACCGTCCCCGAGACCCTTCCGCGCCTCGGCGACACCCTCGTGAAGACGTTCCTCGGCTACGCGCTCGCGGTCTGCGTCGGCGTGCCGGCCGGGCTCGCCCTGGGCTCGCGGCCGGCAGCGCACGCGGTCGCCATGCCCTACGTCGTGGCGCTCTACGGCATTCCGAAGATCCTGATCCTGCCGTGGATCGCGCTCATCTTCGGCATCGGTCTCTCCACGGCGGCGCTCTCCGCCGCGGTGTTCGCGATCTTTCCCGTCGTCGTGCTGGTCGCCGCGGGCACGCGTGACGTCGACCCCGCGCTCGTGACGGTGGCCGTGTCGATGGGCGCCAATCGCGTCCAGATCGCCCGGAAGATCCTGCTCCCGGCTGTGCTACCCTCGGTGCTCACCGCGATGCGGGTGGCCGTGGTCTTCGCCCTCCTGGGTGCGCTCCTCGCCGAGATGCTCGCCGGCAACCGCGGCATAGGCTTCCAGATGCAGCGGACCGCGCTCGCGTTCAGGGCGCCCGAGCTCTTCGCAATCACGGCGATCGTGTCGGTGCTGTCCATCTCGGTCGTGCTGTTCCTTGAACATCTCAACCGGCGCCTGGGGCGCTGGCGGTAAATTGCCGTGCGACTCATTTAAAGGAGACTCGACGATGACGACGAGACGCGACTTCCTCAAGACAGGGGCGGCAGGCGTGGCGGTGGCTGCGGCAGGCCGGACGATGGCGGCGCACGGTCAGGTGCTGACGCCGACCAAGATCGGCGCGGTCGTCCTCGGGGACTTCGGTGTCGTGACGCCGACCCTGGTCGGGATCGAAAAGGGCTATTTCAAGCAGAACGGCCTGGACGCCGAGCTGATCCCCTTCAAGGGGGGACCCGACCTTCTCAAGGGCGTGCTCTCGGGCTCCGCCGACATCGGGATCACCGGCGCGACGGACCCGCTCGTCTTCCGCGAGCGAGGGACGCCGATCCGGACCCTCGCCACCATCGTCGAGAAGAATCACTTCACGCTCACCGTCGTCCCCAAGGTCAAGCGCCTCGAGGACCTCAAGGTCGACGACCTGGGTCTTCGCCCGCATGCTCGCCAAGAAGATGAACTGGGACCCCGAGAAGGACGTGCGCATCGTCGGCGTGGGCGGCCTCGACGCGCAGATGGCGGCGCTCAAGCGCGGCGAGATCCAGGGCACGATCTTCGGCGACGCGGGAGTGGTCATCGAGGCCGAGGGCGCCGGGCACATCCTGATGCGCCTCGACGAGCTGACACCCAAGTGGATCAGCCTCATCGCCTACTCGACCGACGACATCATCAAGGCCAAGCGGGACGTCGTTGCCCGCGCGCTCAAGAGCATCTTCCAGGGAGCGCGCTTCTGCCGTGACAACGCCGACGAGAGCATCCGGATCGCGTCGAAAGCCATCGGCTGGCCCGCGGCCCCCACCAAGCGCGCCTACGACCTCATCCGCCCCCTGCTCTCGACGGACGGCCGCATGGACCTCGACGCGATGAAGTTCATGCAGGACACGCTGCTGGAGCTGGGCGTCCTCAAGACGCGCCTGCCGCTGACCGACATGTACACGCCCGAGTTCACGCCGGTGAAGCTCTGACCAGCGGCCGCGTATTCCGCCGCCCCCTCACCCTACCCTCTCCCCCTCCGGGGGCGAGGGAATCGAAACTTCTCCCTCTCCCTCACTGAGGGAGAGGGCCGGGGTGAGGGTGGCATTCTCATCGGGCTCCCACCCTCCGCCGCTCGGCTTCGTATTGGACCAGCGCGGCGCCGCCCCGCACGGTCGACTGCTTGCCCTGCGGCACGATCTCGATGCGCGTCGTCTCGAGCGCCCGCGCGAAGGCATAGCGCTGGAGCTGATGGCGAATGCGCAGCTCGAGCGGCTTGAGGGACTCCGCCACCCCGCCCGTGACCACGAGACGCTCCGGGTTGAGGCCGTTCACGATCACCGCGAGCCCGGCGGCGAGGGCACGACAGACCTCGGCGACCACCTCCTGGCACGCCGGGTTGCCCTCGTCGGCCATGCGGAACACGTCGGCGGCGGTGACGTCGCGCTTGAGACGCTCTGTTCCAATGAGCGCGATGTCCGTGCCCGAGACGTACGTCTTGAGACAGCCCTGCCCGCCGCAGATGCAGGCGCGGCCGTCGAAGTTGATCGGCACGTGGCCGAGCTCGCCACCGTAGCCACCCTCGCCGCGCACGAGCCGCCCGTCCTGGATGATGCCGCCGCCCACCCCGGTGCCGATCGCCAGCACCACGAGAAAGCGTGCGCCCTGCCCCGCGCCGAACGTCCACTCGCCGAGCGCCAGCACGTTGACGTCGTTGTCCACGTAGACGGGGAGGCCGATCTCGGCGGCGATCGTGGCCGCGAGCGGGGCGCCGGCCAGGTCCGGCACGTAGTGGACGTCCCGTCCGATGACGCCTCGCTCGGCGTCCACGGTGCCCGGCACGCCGATGCCGATGCCCTCCACGGTGACCCCGAAGGCGCGCGCCGCCAGGTGCATCCGCTGCACCAGGTCGAGGAGGGTCGCGACCGCGGTGCCGGGGCCACGCTTGTGCGTCGGGTCTTGCCCCTGGGCCACCACCTCGCCCTCCGGCGTGACGACGCCCGCTGCCATCACGGAGCCGCCGATGTCCACGCCGATGAAGCCCCGCCTGGGCATCAGCAGTTCCCGAAGTGCGCGAGGCGGATGCCGGTACGCCCGGCGGCCTCCCTGACCTCGGGATCCGTCAGGCCCGCGAGCTCCGTCTCTCGCTGGAGGCCGTAACGGCTATACGCGAGGTCCTCGTCGAAATATCCGGGATGGGTCATGAACTCCGAGAGACCTACGGGCAGCGCGGCCAGGTGCTCGAGCACGCGCTCCCGCGACCAGTAGGCCTCGGGGCCGGACTCGCCCATGAAGTGATCCGGCGTCCGGAGGCCGAGAGCCCGCGCGGCCCGGCGTACCTGCGCGTCCTGGCTTCTCACGGGCACCCGGAGCGCCCGCGCGAAATCCAGGACCAGCTCGAGGACGGGCGCGAGCCTCCCCACGTGGTGATGCGTGTCGAGGTGGGTCGGGAAGCGGCCCATGATCTTCCGGAAGGCGTCGATCTGCGTGCCGAGCTCGATGCGCGCCTCGTCGGTCTTGGCCCGCGCCGCGGCCTCGAGCGCGTCCCGGACGAACCGGCCCTCGGCGTCCACCAGTGAGGGCACGCGCTTGGGGTCGGCCACGGGCGTCCCGAGAGTCAGGTTCAGATGCACGCCGACGCCGAGCCCCGAGGTCTTGAGCTCGTCGACCTGCGCCGGAGGGATTGCGCGGTTCACGAGGAGGGTCGTGCTCGTGACGATCCCGTTGCGGTGGGCCTCCAGGATGCCGCGGCTCACGCCGGCCGTGAGACCGAAATCGTCCGCATTGACGATCAGGATCTTCGATGCGGCAGCGGGCGGGGCCGGGGGCGGCGCGCCGGTCATCGACGCCTGACTCCCTGGAGGAGCAGGCGCTCCACGGTGGCGGGCATGCCGGCCGCGGGCAACACGCCTTCCGCGTCGAGGCCGCGAATGTGGTCGAGACGCTCGTAGCCGATCCGCGGAAATCCCTGCGTCTCGCGGGCGAGAATGGACGGCTCGAGCCCCGCTGCCTCGAGCCTCGCGCACGCGCCCTTGGGCCCCAGGAAGGCGAAGATCGTGAAGACGAGGCGGCCGCCGGGCTCGAGGTGCGCGGGCGCGCCGGCGATGACGCGATCGAGCAGCTCCCAGCCGTCCACGCCGCCATTGTCCGCGGCCGCGGCCGGATCCTCGCGCTCGCGCCCCGGCGGTGTCGGCATCTGGGGCGGGCTCGTGCAGATCAGATCGAAGGTCTGCCCGCGCACGGGCTCGAAGCAGTCCCCGAGACGCACCTCGAGCCTGTCGGCGACGCCGTTCAGGACGGCGTTGGCCCTGGCGCACTCGACGGCGGCCGGCATCACGTCGGTGGCGATGACCCGGCAGCCCTCCCGTGCGGCAAGTACCGCCGCGAGCCCGACGCCCGCGCCAAGCTCGAGCACGGCCTCGCCGGTGCGAAAATCGAGGTGGCGGCAGAAGAAGAGCGAGCCCGCCTTGGGCGGCTGGACGCCGTCGGCGACGCGGAAAGCGCAACCGCGGTAGAGAAAGAGGAGCAGGCCCGAGTCGGCCGTCACGGCTTGCCCATGACCCTCCGGAAGTAGAGGCGGAGGGCTTCCTTGAGCTGGGCGCGGGCGCCAGCCTGGGTCTGCGCGTCCTCGAGCGTCTCGAGGTCGATCTGGAGCGGCACGCCTTCCTTCTTCACACCGTCCAGCTCGGCGGTCAAGCCGCAGCGCTCGTCCGATTCGGTGAAAACGATCTTGGCGCGCGTAAAGCTCTTGTCGTCCTGGGCGATCTGCTCGATGGTCTCCGTCAGGAGGCGGGTGATCGCCTCTTGATCGGGGCCCATGACGGTGGAGAAGCCCGTGGTCAGGCGGATGTCGGCCATTCAGCTCCCCGGCTCGTAGACCTTGAGGATGTCGGCATGCGTCTTGGCGGCATTGGCGCGGATGGCGAAGCTGATCGCCTCGCGCACCTCTTCCTCGCTCGCTCCCGCGGCCCTGGCGCCCGCCAGGTCACGCTTCGCTCAGTGGGTGTTGCCCGCGGCGAGATTCGCCGCGAGATAGCACAGGTAGGCCGTCTTGGCGTCGAGCGCGCCCTTCTTGTACTTCCACGACGCGATCACTTTTTCTTCCACTCAAGAACCTCCTTTTAACCTCGCTCCCTCTCCCTCCCCAGGGGAGAGGGCCGCCGTTCGAGCTGAGGCGCTTGCCTCAAGCGACGAGGCGAGGGCTGAGTAAATAAGGGTCGGTTGCCCGCTATATCCCCGCGGCCGCCGCGTCGTGGAAAGGATCGAGCCCCGCCTCGAGCCCCTTCTTCGTCACGCGGATGGCGACGGGGCGTGCGAAGTAGAGCGTGCCCGGGTCCGAGCGCTTGGGCACAACCGGGTGACCCATGCGCCGGAGCGCCTTCAAGGAGGCGTCGCCCACGCGGTCGTCCACCCAGAGGTCGCCGCCTTCGGTGTGCAGGCGTGGCGCATCGATGGCTTCCTGCGGACCGACACCGAGATCCACCATGTTAGAGATCACCTGGGGAATCGCCGACACGATCTTTCGGCCGCCGGGTGCGCCGGCCGCGAGATAGGGCTCGCCCTTCTTGAAGCCCAGCGCCGGCACCATGTTGACCAGCGGTCGCTTGCCCGCGGCGACGGAGTTGACGCGACCCGGCTCCGGATCGAACCAGATCATGCCGTTCTGGAGCAGGATGCCGGTGCCGGGCACCACCATGCGCGAGCCCCACAGCGAGACGGCAGTATTGGTGAGCGAGACCATGTTGCGCTTGCGATCCACGGCGCAAAGGTGCGTGGTGCAGTCGGAGGCCCGGCCGCCCATCTCGTAGCGCCACGGGTCCGGGGCCGGGCGCGAGCTGCGCGGCCCGGCCGCTCTCAAGCCCGACGCCACCTTCGCCGCGTACTCGCGCGACGCGAGGCCTTCCCACGGTGACTTGACGCGCTCGGTGTCGCCCAGGTGCTCGAGCCGGTCGAGGAAAGCGCGGCGCACCGCCTCGGCGCGCAGGTGCAGTCCGCCCGGCGTCTTCCACGTCGTGCGCGCCTTGGGGAACTGGGCGAGGACATTGAGCATCTCCAGCGACGTGGTGCCGCCGGTCGCGCCGGGCGAGAAAGCCAGCTCGAGGCCTCGGTACTCGCCCATGAGGGCGGGCAGCACGCGTGGCGCGTAGCGGGCGAGGTCGTCCTTGGTCAGCATCCCGCCTCTGACATACATCTCTTCGTGAATCGCTTGGGCGATCTCGCCTTTGTAGAACGCCTCGGGCCCGCCTTTGGCGATGAGCCTCAGGCTCCGGGCGAGGTCGGGCTGGCGGAAGATCTCGCCCTCACCGACCATCGGCGTCCGGTAGATGTAGTGTCCGTCGCGGAGATAATTGCGGGCCGTGGCCGGGAAGGCCGCCAGCTCCTGGCAGAACACTGCCGTCTCCAGCGCCACATACCAGTCAGGCACCACGCCCTTCTCGGCAAGGGTGATCGCGGGCTGGAGAATGTCGGCCAGCTCCATGGTGCCCCACCGCTCGAGCGCAAGCGTCAGTCCCGCCACGGAGCCGGGCACCGCCACCGAGCGCGGCCCGAACACGTTGGCGTCGTCCACGACGCGCCGCCACGGAAAGAGAGCGGTCGATACCCCCTCGCCCAGCTCGAAGCAGGTCTCGTGCGCGGCGGCAGGAGCCTCGACGTTGAAGTCCACGCAGACGGTGTCGCCCGATTTGGCCACGTGAATCAGCATCGTCCCGCCACCGGCCAGCGAGGACATGAAGGGCTCGACCACCGGCATCGCGAAGGCCGTCGCGACGGCCGCGTCCACCGCGTTGCCGCCGCGCTCGAGGATGCCCGCGCCGACCTCGGCGCCCAAGGGGTGCTCGGCCACCACCATGCCTCGTGGCGCGAGCGACGTGCGCTTCGTCGCGACGAGCGTCGAGCGGATCATGGGGCCTCCTTGAGGAACTCGAAGGGATGGAGGCGACAGCTCCAGACGCCCGCGTCGTTCTGGATGAGGAAGCACACGCGCACGATCGGGCCCGCGTGAGCCGTCCAGAGAAAGGCCGCGGCGTCTTCCGCCTCGCCGCATTCGTCGCAGACCCACGCCGTCCCGAATTGCTCGGGCTCCTGCCGCGCTGTCGCGTAGGCTTCGGGCGTGACGAACAACGGCCGCGCCCCGGGCAGGAATGCACCGATGTCGTCGAGGTACGGCAGGAGCGGCCGGGCGGGCAGGACGCGCCACGCGTCCAGCACGGGCAACACGGCCGTCTCGGCCCGGACGGCGACGCGGTCCAGCGATTCGCTCATCTCGCCACGGGCCAGCGTGCAGTCGTCGAGAAAGCCTCGGAGCTCGGGGAGATCGACCAGGCCGCGATACAGGCGGCTCGCGAAATCATCCCGCTCCAGGGGAGCCAGGAGGAAATACGGCGAGGCCGGCGGCGCGTCGAGCGCGGGCCCGGCCACCTGGTATAGCGGCACGCCCTCCGCGCTCTCCCCTCGCCCGCTGTACCAGACGAGGGTCGCAGCGTCACCGGGCACGATCCACGCGGGCAACTCGGCCATCAAGGATTCCAACGCGCAGAGACTATACCACCGCCAAGCAGGCCCGAGAGGTTCGAGATGCGAAGCTCGCCTACTGGTCGTCGTCTTTATCCCACTTCGACCGGGTCCGAATCATGCTGACCACGGCCTTGTCGTCGACGTAGAGGACCCAGCCGAGCGGATAGACCCACGCCTCCTTGGCCTTGACCTGGACCTGGGACCAGTGCCGCCTCGCCAGTGAAGCCATCAGCGCCGGGTCAATGGTCCGCTCGTCGGGGTCGTTCAGCAGCACCTTGACCTCCTCCTTCGTGCTGCCGATGCTGACCTGGCGCCAGAAGCGGAAGGTGCTGTACCGGGGCTCGTTCTCGAGCTCCGGATGCTCCCGAAGGTACTTGAAGACCCTCTCCTCGAGATCCTCTTCGTAGTGCCGCTTCTCGTCCCACCCGAGATCGCGGCCGTTGGCGGCGAAGGACCGCGCGATCTGGATCTCCTGCGCGATCGGCCCGCGCGTCGTCTGCTCGATGACGGGAGGTGCGGTGGCGCAGCCGCCCACGAGGAACCCGGCCGCGACGACAACACGCAAGCGAAGGCCGCGCATGCAGGTCTCCTTTTATATCAGGGCCGACTCGAGTACGATGCCTCGGTCCACGACCCGGGCTGCCCGCCCCAGCAGTGCCGCCAGCGCCTGGGGCACCTCGGCCGCCTCCCCGAGCTGGCGCAGGAGATCGATGAGGCGCCGGAGGGCGCGAATCAGGTCTCCCTCGTGACCGCCGAACGAGTCCTCTACGATACCAGACCAGTCGTCGTCTCCAGAAGCCCAGCGGAAAACCGAGGGCATGAAGCCGGTGGAGACGCCGACGGGCATTGGCAGGTGGTGATGACGCTGGACCTCGAGCACGGTGTGGGCCACCGCCTCCAGCTCCTGGAGCTTGCGCTTGAGCTTCGGGCGCTTCTTCAAGAAGACGCGCGCGACCGCCGAATCCCCCGAGCGCGACTCCTCGATGAGACACGAGCAGAGGGCCGCGGCCTCGGCGAGCGTCGTGTCCTCGAGGACACCGCGGTCCACCATCTCCGCGACCAGGAGCTCGTTGTCGTGCCGGAAGCCGGCGATGAGCTGCCCCTTGGCCAGGAGCTTGTTGTCCTGGACGGCGCCAAAGCGCTCGAGCACGGACACCACGCGACAGAACTCCTGCCAGTAGGCGTTGCGGAAGGCGTCGAGCATCTCGCGCTTCTGCCCGAGGCGGCCTTCGAGCGCCTCGATCCCCTTCCACGCATGATCGCACTTGCTCTGACTGCCCCACGGGCACCGATGGCACTCGATGGACGCGAGCTCGGCCTCGGGGCCGCGGTTCCGCTCGCGCTCGACGAGCTCCGGGATGGAGAGCCGCTCGAGCTGCTCGGAGACGCTCTTCGTGCGCCGCTCCCAGTCGCGCGGCAGGTGGAGCGGCGGCGTCTGCCAGAAGATCCTCTTGATGTTTCCTTCCTTCATCTGGACGGTGACGCCGTGAGGCAGGAGCACGGTCACCAGCGTGCGATGGCGGCGCCGGTCGACGCCGCAGATGAGCCCGAGGGAGGCGCCGCTCTTCCGCCTCACCAGCGCCAGGCGCCCCGGCTCGGCGGTGGCGGCCGAGCGCGCGCCGCGCCCGGCCTTTCCGCGCGCCATGCGCTGCTGCTCGAGCTGGGCGCGCGCCACTCGATAACGGCCGATGCGCGAGAAGTCGCCGCAGGGCGCCTCGAAGCGCCGGCCGTCCGCCACGGCCATCTCGAGGCTCGCGACCTCGGCTTCGAGGCCGCGGATCTTCTTGAGGTTCTGGTACTGCCCGAACGACGACTCGACCGTCCGCCGGATGGTCGCCATGTCCTGTCCCGTCGCCAGCAGCAGCGCGACAGAGCCGTAGCCGAGCTTGAACTGGCTCAGGACCGGCTCGGGCGGGCCGTCCACCACACGCATCATGTCCTCGAGGCCGTCGCGGACGTCGAGGGCCATGACGCACTTGCCCTCGGGGTCGATGCCGCGGCGGCCCGCCCGGCCCGCCATCTGGGTGAGCTCGTTGTGAGTGAGCGAGCGGAAGCCGCGGTCCGTGCGCTTGGTCAGGGACTGCAGCACGACGCTCTTGGCGGGCATGTGGATGCCGAGCGACATGGTCTCGGTGGCGAAGACCACCTTGCAGAGCCCGCGCTCGAAGAGGAGCTCGATGAGGCGCTTCACCGAGGGCAGCACCCCCGCGTGGTGAAGCCCTACCCCCATCCCGAGCGCCTGGAAGATCGTCTGGTTGAGCGGCGACTCCGCGATGGTCGGCGTGTCCGAGACCGCCTCGCGGATGGCCTCGTCCACGTGCTGCCGCTGAGCCTTGCTCAAGAGCGGCTTGCCCTCCGCGAGGACCGTCTCCATCGCCCGCTCGCAGCCGGCGCGGCTGAAGATGAAGTAGATGGCGGGCAGCCAGCCGCGCGTTTCCAGCTCGTCGAGCATCACCGTGGGATCCACGACCCGGCGCGTGTACCAACGGCCCTTGTCGCTGTAGCCCCCCTCGCGCTCCTGGCCGAGGAGGCGCACCTTGCCGCTCCGGACGGTCTCGTACGTGTGGATCTCGCCCGAGAGATCGGCCACGAGGTATTGGAGGGGCACGCTGCGATGCGGGTGCGTGACGGGGACGATCGGGCGGTGGACGAGGCTGATCCAGTCGGCGATCTCGGCGATGTTCTTGACCGTCGCGGACAGCGCCACCAGCGTGACGTCCTTCGGCGCGTTGATGATGATCTCCTCCCACACCGTGCCCCGCCCCTCGTCGCCCATGTAGTGGCACTCGTCCAGCACCACGACGTCGAGGCCGTCGAGGCCTCCCGCGTAGAACATGTTGCGCAGGATCTCGGTGGTCATGACGATGACGGCCGCGCGCGCGTTGACCTTGACGTCGCCCGTCACGGCGTTGTCGCGCGAGCGTGGCGTGAATGGCGAATTCCGCGACGAGTGTCTTGCCCGAGCCCGTCGGCGCCGAGACGATCACCGACTTGCCGTCCTGGATGGCGCGGATGGCCTCGAGCTGGAAGGGGTCCAGCGCGAACGAGTAGCGGGCCTTGAATGACTCCAGCAGGTCGTCGGTCACGTCCCGGCCTCCCCTCGACCGCCTCATCACCTTAGCACGGTCTTGCGGCGACGAGAAATCCCGCATAGGCTGTGCGGCATGAAGCTCACCGGCAAGATCGCGCTCATCACGAACGTCAGCGAGTTCATGGGTCCCGCCATCACCGAGGAGTTCTGCCGCGAGGGCGCCGCAGTGGCTCTCCACGACCGCGACGACGCGGCGGCGAAGCCCCTCGCGGCGATCGCCGCCGGACTGGGCCGCGACGCACTCGTTCTCGGCGGCGATCTCACCCGCCCGGCCGAGGCCGACCGCGTCGTCGACGCGGTGGTCGCGCGCTTCGGGAGACTCGACATCCTCGTCAACAACAGCGCGAATCCACCCACGGGCAGCCCCACCGAGCACGTGACGGACACCCAGTGGCGCGACATGATGTCGCGGCTGCTCGATGAGCCCTTCTACTGCCTGCGCGCGGCGCTCCGCGTGATGCGCCCGGCCAAGCGGGGCAAGATCATCAACATGTCCTCGGCCGCCGCCTTCCCGGGGCTGGCCAACTATGCCGCCTACTCGGCGGCGCGCGCGGGAGTGAACGGCCTCACCAGGGCCGTGGGGCGCGAGGTGGCGCGCGACGGCATCCAGGTCAACGCCATCGCGCAAAACTACGTCGAGAACCCGACCTATTTCCCGCCGTCGCTCACGAGCGACCCGCAGAAGCTCGCGCGGATGGTCAAGAACATTCCGGCGGGCAGGCTCGCGCGCAGCGAGGAGTCGGCGAGGCTCGCGGTGTACCTCGCTTCGGAGGACGCGGATTTCTTCGTGGGACAAGTCGTGCCGTTCTCGGGCGGCTGGGTGACGCCGTGATCGTCTGCCACGTCAGCCTCACCGCCGCCGACGACTACCTCGAGCGCCGCGGGGCGCACCGGACGGCGCACCTCGACCGGATCACGGAGCTGCGCCGGCAGGGCTTCGTCATCGGCGGCGGCCCCTCCCCCGACGGCAAGACCGCCGACATCGTCTACCGCGTCCAGCAGGCGACCGACATGACTCGGCTCATCGAGGAAGACCCCTACTGGACGGGCGGCGTCTGGAAGGCCTGGCGGCCGCGCGACTTCGCCCAGTTCCTCGAGCCCTGGGAGATGCCCCCGCTGGTGACGGACGGCTCGCGCAAGGTCACCATCGTGGAAGGCCTGGCCCCCGACGTGGAGATGGCCTCGTTCGCGCTGATCGAGGCGCGCGGCGGAGGCCGCATGGCCTTCGGCGGCTTCTTCCCCGGGGGGACGACCTGGGCGCTCATGCGCTCTCCGGACGCCGAGACCGCAATGGCCGAGCTCGAAGCCAGCAGCCTCTGGAAGCCGGGGAGCCTGACCGCCCGGCCGCTGCTGCACGTCCTCTAGCACCGTCCGCCCTCCTCAGCGATTGAAGTCCCACCCGCGGTAATTTTTTGGGTTGACACAATCTTTTTAGTTAGGCTACCCTAAGTCATGCTGGTTCAGTCCATTGCACCCGCGCAAAACATCACCCGCCCATCATCACCCGGAGGGACAGGCCCCGTGAAACGATTCGTGACGCTGGTGGCCGTGCTCGCGGTCGCCCTCGGGTCGGTTGCCACCGCCGCGGCGGCTGATGCCGAGGAGTTTCCCCTTCTCATCGAGAAGAACCGCTTCCAGCCCGACGTCATCAAGGTCAAGGCCGGCGCGCCGTTCGTCCTCGTCATCACCAACAAGGACAAGGGGCCGGAAGAGCTCGACATGGCCCAGCCCCGCATCGAGAAGATCATCCCCGGAGGCAAGACGGTGCGCCTGAAGATGCCGGCGCTCAAGCCCGGCAAGTACCCCTTCGTGGGCGAGTACCACTCCGAGACAGCCAAAGCCACCATCGTCGCCGAGTAGACACCCAGGGAACAGCATGGGCGCCACTTTCGTCGTCACCCTTCGCGAGGCCTTCGAGGCCGCGCTCATCCTCGGGATCGTCTACGGCTATCTCGAGAAGATCAAGGCTCGCGAGGGATACCGGTTCGTGACGTGGGGTGGCGCGCTGGGTCTGGTGGCCAGCGTGGGCGTGGGCATAGCCGTGACCTACCTGTCCGGCCCGTTGCTCGACGTCGGGCCCGAGATCATCACCGTGGTCGTCATCTTCGCGGCCGTGGGACTCCTCACCTGGCACGCGTGGTGGATGCAGCAGCACGCGCGATTCATCAAGGGGGACGTGCAGCATCGCATTGACGAGGCCCGGGCGCACAACCGTCTGTGGATCGTGGGGCTCATCGCGTTCACGGGCGTCTTCCGCGAGGGGGCGGAGACCGTCCTCTTCCTCTGGGGCATCCTGGCCCAGGCCGGCGCCGGCACAGGATGGGGCAGCGTGGCGGGCGGCGTGGCGGGCGTGGCGGGGGCGGCGGCGCTCGGTTGGGCCATCTTTCACGGCGGACAGCACGTGAGCCTGCCCCGCTTCTTCAGCGTCACGACCGCCTTCATCATGCTGCTGGCTGCCGGCCTCTTCAGCACCGGCGTGGGCCGGCTGCAAGGGCTGGGCCTCCTGCCCACGTCGGAGCCGCTCTGGAACACCTCCTGGCTGCTGAGCGACAGAAGCATCACGGGAAGCTTTCTCTCGGGGCTCATCGGCTATCGATCCCAGCCGACCCTGCCCGAGGTCGTCGCCTACGCGGCGTACCTGATCGTGGTGTGGCTACTCCTCTTCGCCCGCCGGGCGCCCGTCGCCGTCGGCCTCGTCGAGGACCCGACCCAACCATGATCGTCTGCCTCTGTCGCGGCGTCTCCGAGCGCCAGGTGGAAGCCGTCGTCGCCGCGGGCGCCACGACGGCAGACCAGGTCTCGCGGGCCTGCGGGGCCGGGAGCGACTGCGGCGCCTGCCGCTTCATGGTGACCGAGATCGTCGAGAACGCCCGCGGAGCGGCCTGCCCGGCAGGGGCGCGGGCGTGAAGGGCCACGATGAGGTCGTCACGCTGCTCAACGAGGTCCTCACCGCCGAGCTGACCTCCGTCAACCAGTACTTCATCCACGCGCGCATGTGCGAGAACTGGGGCTACGAGCGCCTCTGGAAGAAACTTCGCGAGGAATCCATCGGCGAGATGCGGCACGCCGACCGGCTCATCGCGCGGATCCTCTATCTGGAGGGGCTGCCCAACGTGCAGCGGCTCGGCAAGGTCAACGTGGGGCAAACGGTGGCCGAGCAGCTGCGGCTCGACCTCGAGCAGGAGCGCGCCGCCGTGAAGGCGCTGAACGCCGGGATCGAGCGGTGCCGGGCCCTGGGCGACAACGGCAGCCGCGACCTCCTCGAGGAGATCCTCACCTCCGAGGAATCCCACATCAACTGGATCGAGGCGCAGCTCGAGCTGATCAAGCAGGCGGGCGAGGCCAACTACCTCGCCCAGCAGATCAAAGAAGGCGACGCGTGATCGACGAGACGCCGGAGGTCCGGGCCGCGGAGCCTGCGGCGGGCGCCCCGATGATCCGGCTCAGCAGCACGGAAGTCTTCCGCGGGCGGCGCGAGGTCGTGATCATCCACCACGGCCAGGAGTACCGGCTTCACATCACCAAGGCGGACAAGCTGATCCTCACGAAGTAGCCCGAACCAGCCAGCCCGCTCCCCTCCTCCTTCGGAGCCAGCCAGCCACGGCCGCCGGACCCGCTCCGGCATGGAGGAGATCTCATGCGCTATGCCTGCGCGCTGCTGGCCGTCCTCGCGTTCTGCCCGATGTCCGCACTGGCTGCCGACGAGGAGCCCGATATCCGGTTCTTCTATCCTGTCGTCACGCGCCGACCGGTGATCGAGCGCGAGCTCGAATTCGGCTTCCAGCGAAGCCACTCCCGCGAAGGGAGCACGAGCCAGGTCTCGGGCGCCATCGAGTGGCCGCTGACGCGCTGGTGGCAGGTCGAAGTCGAAGTGCCCCTCGTGATCCAGAATCCGAGCGACGCGGTCTCGACGGCGGGCCCGGGCGACCTCCCGGTGGAAAACAAATTCCTTCTCTGGAGGTCGATCCAGTACCTGACCGCCGTGGCCGGCGGATTCGAGCTGCGCCTGCCGAGCGGCTCGGAGCGCCGGGGACTGGGCGGCGAGTTCGGCGCCGAGCCGTTCCTGACGGCCGGCATCGCCTTGGGCCCCTTCGACATCCTCGCCGAGATCGCCTACGAATGGAACCTCAACAACGTCCCCGGCCAGCGCGAGCAGAACCTCACGGGCAACCTGGCAGTCGCGTGGCCCGTGTCACGCTGGTTCACGCCGCTCCTCGAGCTCAACACCGTCACGATGATGCAGGGCACGGTGGCGGAGGACAGTCCCAAGCTCAACGGCCGGACCCAGGTCTACCTCACCCCCGGATTCAATGTCCGCCCTCTGTCCGGCGTGACGTTCCGGGCAGGCGTGGAACTGCCGACATCGAGCGCCAGGACATTCGACTACCGGGTCCGCGCCGCGCTGGTCTGGGAGTTCTAGGCGCGGTAGAATCACCGCCCTGATGCGCCTTGCGCCCGATCTCGTCTATGCCGGTGGCCGCTTTCAGCCGGGCCTCGGCGTGGACGTCGCGGGCGGGCGCATCGTCGCGGTCGGGCCGGATCCTGGCGAATCCGGCGCCCTCAGGCTCGCGGGAAAGGCGCTGCTTCCCGGCACGGTCAATGCCCACTGCCACTCCTTCCAGTCGCTGCTGCGCGGGCTCGGCGACGACCTCGACTTCATGGCGTGGCGCGACCGCGTGCTCTATCCGTATTCGACGCGACTCGACCGCGACGGCATCTATCTGGGCGCCGCCTTCGCCTTCGCCGAGATGCTGCTCCACGGGGCCACCACCTGCGTGGACTTCTTCTATCTCCAGGATCAGGGGAACGAAAACGCCGAGGCGGTGATCCAGGCCGCGCGGGACACGGGTATCCGCCTGGTGCTGGCGCGCGCGATGTATGACTGGGAGGGCGCGCCGGCGCGCTATCGAGAGAGTCCGGAGGCGGCCGCGAAGCGGACCGCGGATTTGATCGCCAAGTATGCACAGGATCCCCTGGTCCGCGTGCAGCCGGCGCCGCACAGCTCTCACGGCGCCTCGCCCGCCATGATCCGCGCCGGGTTCGAAGTGGCGCAATCGGCGGACACACCCTTCCACATCCACGTCGCCGAGGGCCAGTACGAGGGCGCCCGCACCCTCGAGGAGCACGGCGCCACGCCCATCCGCTATCTCGACAAGCTGGGTGTGCTCGGCCCGCGCATGATCGGCGTGCACTGCGTCTGGCTGGACGAAGAGGAGATTCGGCTCATGGGCGAGCGCGGCGCGGGGCTCGCCTACTGCCCGTCGTCGAACATGGTCCTTGGAGACGGCATCACCCGCATCACCGAGCTCCAGGCGGCGGGCGTCACGATCGGGCTCGGGACCGACGGCGGCTGCACCAACAACAGGCTCAGCGTCTTCGAGGAGATGCGAATGGCCGCGCTGCTCCAGAAGGTGCGCCATCTCGATGGCACGCGGCTGCCCGCCGAGCAGGCGTTCCAGATGGGCACGCTCGATGGTAACCGGCTTCTCCACCTCGACGCCGGCGACATCAAGGAGGGCATGCTGGCCGACCTCGTCGCCGTGGACCTGGAACACCCGTCGCTCCACCCGCCGACCAGCCTGCTCAAGAGCGTGGTCTACGCCATGTCGCCCCAGGCGATCACCGATGTCTGGGTCCACGGGCGCCACGTCGTCAAGGACCAGGGGCTCGCCACTCTCGACCAGCGTGAGCTGGTGGCGCGCGTCGCCGCGCTCACGCGAGGCTGGGCCCCGGCATGAGCGACCTGCTCGAGACCCTCGAGATCGAAGCGGGCGCATCCCCGCGCGCCGCCGTCATCTGGCTCCATGGGCTCGGCGCCGACGGCCACGACTTCGAGCCGATCGTGCCCGAGCTGGGGATGCCGGCTGCGCTGGGTGTGCGCTTTGTCTTCCCCCATGCCCCGATGCAGCCGGTCGCGATCAACGGCGGCGCTGTCATGCGCGCCTGGTACGACGTCACCGGCGACGGCCGGCAGGACGCGGCGGGGATCCGCGCATCCCAGGCCCGCGTGGAGGCCCTCATCGCCCGTGAGCGGGCGCGCGGCATCCCGGCGCGCTCCATCGTCCTTGCCGGCTTCTCCCAGGGCGGCGCGATCGCCCTCCAGACAGGACTCCGCCATCCCGAGCGGCTGGCTGGCATTCTCGCGCTGTCCACCTATCTCCCGCTGCCCGAGACGCTGGAGCAGGAGGCGAGCCAGGCCAACCGCGACGTGCCGATCTTCATGGCCCACGGCACGCAAGATCCCGTCATACCGCTTTCATGGGCGATGCGCTCCCGCGACCGCCTCAAGGCCCTCGGCTACGCCGTCGAGTGGCGCGAGTACCCGATGCCGCACTCAGTCTGCGCCGAAGAGATCGCCGACATCAGCCGCTGGCTCCGCACCGTCCTGCCCGCGCGTTAGCAGAGGGCCACGCTCTCAAACGAATCACGCGCGTGGCGGGCGGGTCCTGTCGTGGGAGGCGGGGGGTGCGCAGCCAGCTGCGTCACCCACTCGCCCGAATCGCAGCTCTTCGAGCTGCGCGCGGGACTCGGGGGTCCCACTCCGCGGGCCGCGCACCCCCCGCCCCCGACGCCACCCGCCCGGGATCGGTCTGCCGTCACGTGACAGGACGGACTTACTTAGACGATCCGGCACGCCTCTTCGAAGGACGGGCGGGGGTTGCGGGGATGGAGCTTGGACGCGTCGCCGTAGCCGAGGTTGCAGAGGAAGTTGGACTTCCAGCGCCCGTCGGGGAAGAACTCGGCGTCGAGCTTCGCGTTGTCGAAGCCCGACATCGGCCCGCAGTCCAGCCCGAGGGCACGGGCGGCGACGATGAAATAGCCGCCTTGGATGCTGCCATTCCTGAAAGCCGTGACGTGCGCGAGCTCGGGGTTCGCGACGAAGATCGAGCGGAAGTCCCTCTGCGGATACAAGCGCGGGAGCAGGTCGTAGAAGAGCGTGTCGTAGGAGACGATGGCGGTGGCCGGCGCCTTCATCGTCTTCTCCACGTTGCCCTCGCTGAGACAGGGCTTGAGCCGCGCCTTGGCCTCCGCCGATTTCACGAAGACCACGCGCATGGGGCAGCAGTTGGAGCTGGTCGGCCCCAGCTTGGCAAGATCGTAGACCCGCCGGAGCAGCTCATCCGTCACGGGGCGTTCCTGCCAGGCCGTGTAGGTCCGCGCGTCTTCAAACATCGCTGTCGTGTCGATCATGTCTCCTCCGGTCTCAGCAGTCCGCCTTCGGGTACCGCACGTAACGCCGCTTGGTCGCGACGTGCCGGAAGCCCATGGCCGCATACATCGCCTGGGGCGTATCGGCCGCATCGGCGACGAGCGTCAGCGCCCCGATTCCGCGCGCTCGAGCATCCGCCGCGCAGCGGTGCATCAGAGCCGTCGCGAGCCCGCGGTGACGATACGCCGGCTCCACGAAGACGTCCTCCACGTACCCGACGCCATCGAGCCCGTCCCACACCGAGGCCATGCCACGCGCCTCCCCGTCCATGCGGGCCAGCCACTTGCGGTCCGGCGGCGTCTTGAGCCGGGCCAGCCGGGCCAGACGCTCGCCCACCGCCGGGAGCGGGGCGCGTCCAAGCTTGGCGCGTGCCTCCGCCCAGTCGAGCTTCTTGAGCCGGTCGGCCGCCTCCCAGTCCCGACCGTCCGCCGCGAGACGGAGGTCGGCGTCCCTCGGCCGGCCCGCGAGCTCGCCTTCCAGCACCATCATCACGAAGTTGCGCGCATCGTAGCCGTCGGATATCAAGCGCCCCTCGAATGGCGGAGGCGTGTCGCTGGCGACCTCGAAGCACCGATGCGGGCAGCCGGCAAACTCGCGCTCGGCGAGCGCGAGGAGCCCGTCGATCTCGCCGGGGGACGAGGCGGTGACCGAGTGGCCGTAGTTCGCGACGTGGATGTCGGGCAGCTCGGGGTTCTTTACGAACACCGCCCCCGCGACCTCGAAGGAGCGATGCCCGAGCGCCTCGTGGGCCTGATCCACCCGGATGGCCACGCGGCCCCACTCCGTCATGTCAGGCGCGGCGCAGATGCCGGAGGGCCTCGTCATGGAGCAGGCCGTTGGTCGCGAGCACCGAGCCGGTGTAGATGTCGGACTTGCCGGCGAAGTCGGTGAGCTTGCCGCCCGCCTCCTCGACGAGAATCTTCATGGGCGCCACGTCCCAGGCCTTGAGATCGGCCTCGGCGTAGATCTCCGCCTTGCCCTCCGCCACCATGCAGTAGCCGAAGTAGTCGCCGAAGCCGCGCTGCCGCGAGGTCGCGTCCACGAGGCGCTCGAACCCCGCCCAGAATCCGGCGGCGCGCAGGATGTTCAGGCTCGAGTGGATCAGGAACGCGTCCTTCATCACGGCGCACGTCGAAACGTGGATGCGCTCGCCGTTGGCCCAGGCGCCCTCGCCCTTCCGCGCCCAGAACAGCTCGCCGCTGGCCGGGTTGAAAACCACGCCCGTCGTCACCAGGCCGTCCTCCTCGAGCGCGATGAGGACGGCCCAGAAGGGGATGTGGCGGACGAAGTTCTTGGTGCCGTCGATGGGATCGATGATCCATCGCCGCGAGGTCGAGCCCTCCTCGCCGAACTCCTCGCCGAGGAAGCCGCAGCCGGGGGTGGCGCGGGCGAGGATGGCGCGGATCGCCTTCTCCGCCTCCTGGTCCGCCTGGGTCACCGGCGTCTTGTCGGGCTTGATGGTGATCTCGAAGCCGCCCTGGTAGTACTTCATCGCGATCTCTCCGGCGGCCCGCGCGGCCTCCACCCCCGCCGCGACCGTCGGGTGCATCACGGCCATTCGCCCCGCTCCTCCAGCACGTCCTTGAAGACGCGGAGCGCCTCGACCACCACCGGCATGCCGCCGTAGGTCACCTGCTGGAAGATGACTTCAGCCACCTCCTGCCTCGTGGCGCCCACGTTCAGCGCCGCGTGGATGTGGGCGTGAACTTCGTGCTCGCGATTCAGCACGGTCAGCGAGGCGACGGCGCAGAGCTCGCGCTGCTTCTGGGAGATGACCTCGCGGCTGTAGAGCTTGCCGGTGAAGAACATGGAGAGCTCGCGCGCCAGGTCCTTGTCGAACTTCTTCCAGTCCTCGAAGCCCGTGCCGCCCTTGAGCGTGTGGAAGAGCATCGTGGCGGTCTTCTTCGTTTTCTCCCTGAGCGCCTCGTCCATGGAGATCTCCTAGACTTTCTCGAGGATCTGCGCCAGCTCGTCGGGCTGCGAGAGCATCGCATTGTGGGCGCAGTTCATATCGACGGGTGTCACGCCCAGCCGACCCGCGCACTCGGCGGCCCTCGCGGGCACGATGGCCTTGTCCTCCAGACAGCGAATATAGGTGGTGGGCACGCGCATTCCGTAGAACACTCGGAGGTCCACGGGCTCTACGAAGGGGCGGAGCGACTGCGGCGTGAGGAGCGAGATGGCCCGCGAGACCCGTGGGTCGCTCCGCGGCATGTCGCCCATCCAGCGCGCCCAGGCCATCTCCGCCGGATAGAGGAAGGTGCCGTCGCCGCGGGCGGCGGCGTTGCCGGTCATCATCGCGCGGCCGGCCGGCGTCATGAGCGTCCGCGCCAGAGTTCCCCCGTCGGGCACGACCACGGCGGCCAGGAAGACGAGGTGCGCGACGCGCGCGGAAGCCAGCTCCGCGGCCTTCGGAATCACGAGCCCGCCCATGGAGTGACCGACCAGCACGCCTCGGCTGATGCCCTCGAGCGCCATCGCGTCCGCCACCGCGCGCCCGTACGCCGCGACACTCGCGAGGCGCACCTCGGCCGCGCGCCGCCCGTGACCCGGCAGGTCCAGGGTCACCACGCGGTGGCCCTTGGCGCGAAGCCGCGCGGCCACTTCGTCCCAGCACCACGCGCCGTGGCAGGCGCCGTGAACCAGCACATACTCGTTCGGCATGTCGAATCCTCTCTTGGGGGTTGACTGTTACCGCCGGGGCCACTAGCGTAGGGACCAGCGACCCCGCGCGGCGTCGCCATATTCGCCCAAGACCCGGCGTCCCTCAAGGAGATTCGCATGGCCAAGATCGATCGTTACTGCGCCCCCGGCGTCTTCGACCCTCCCTCCTACTCGCAGGCCGTCAAGGTCACGGGCGCCCAGACCATCCTCTTCCTCGCCGGGCAGGTCGCGTACGACGGCAAGGGCCAGCCCGCCCATCGCGGCGACTTCGCCGCGCAGGCGCGAGAGGTGTTTCGCGCCATCAAGGCCCAGGTGGAGGCGGGCGGTGGCACCATGGCGAGCATCGTGAAGGTCAACACGTACCTGACCGACATCCGCCACCGCCAGGACCTGGTTCCCGTGCGCGAGGAATTCTTCGGCACGAAGGGCCCCGCCTCGACTCTCGTCGCCGTCGCGGCCCTCGCCCAACCCGACTGGCTCATCGAAGTCGAAGCGATCGCGGTGGTCTGAGAGCACCGCGTGACCGACATCAATCCGTTCATCTTCCGCGCCTACGATGTCAGAGGCAAGGTCGGCATCGACATCACCCCGGAGGTCTTTGCGGAGGTCGGGCGCGCCTACGGCACGCTCGTCCGCCGGCGGGGTGGCCACGCGGTCGCCCTCGGTATGGACAACCGGACCGCGTCACCGTCCCTCAAGGAAGCCTTCGGGGCCGGTGTCCTGTCGACCGGGATCGACGTCGTCGATATCGGAATCAACCACACGCCGCTCTTGTACTTCGCGGTGGCGCACTGGAAGCTCGACGGCGGCGCGACGGTAACGGGCAGTCACAACCCCGTCTCCGACAACGGGGTCAAGATGGTCCACGCCGCCGCCGCTCCGCTGACCGAGGAGGAGATCCAGGGCCTCCTGGCGACGATAACGAGTGGATCTTTCGAGCGCGGCCGCGGCACGCGGACCGTCCGGGATCCCCGGGCGGAATACTTCGACGCCATCGCCTCGCGGGTAAAGCTCGAGCGCCGGCTCAAAGCGGTGGTGGACGCAGGCAACGGCATCGCGGGCAGCTTCGCGCCGGAGCTGCTTCGCCGTCTGGGGTGCGAGGTGATCGAGCTCTACTGCGAGTCGGACGGCACCTTCCCCAACCACCTGCCCGATCCCGAGATGGAGGAGAACACGCGGGACCTGATCGCCAAGGTTCTCGAGACGCGCGCGGACATCGGGATCGCCTACGACGGCGACGCCGACCGCGTGGGCGTGGTGGACGAGCGCGGCCGCCGCCACGAGGCCGATCTCATCCTCGCCCTGCTCGCCCGCGATCTGTTGACCCGCCATCCCGGCGCGCAGGTGGTCTTCGACGTCAAGTCCTCGCAGGCGCTGATCGACGACGTGCGGGCCCACGGCGGGAATCCCGTCATGTGGAAGACGGGCCACTCTCACCTCAAGCGCAAGATGCGCGAGGACGGCATCCTCCTCGGCGGCGAGGTCTCGGGGCACATGTTCTTCGGCGAGAACTGGTACGGCGTGGACGACGGGATCCTGGCCTCGTGCAAGATCCTCGAGCTGATGGCGCGCGACCCGCGGCCGGTGTCCGCCCGCTTCGACGACCTGCCGCATTTCTACTCGACGCCGGAGCTCAAAGCCCCCTGCCCGGACGACAAGAAGTTCGCCGTGATCGCCGAGCTGGCGGCCGAGTTCAAGAAACGTTACGAGACGATCGACATCGACGGCGCGCGCATTCTCTTTCCCGACGGGTGGGGGCTCGTGCGCGCCTCCAATACCAACCCCTACCTCACCCTGCGCTTCGAGGGCCGCAGCACCGAAGCCGTCGAGCGCATGAAGGCCGAGCTCTACGCCGCTCTCCGCCGCTATCCTTTCATCACCCTGCCCACGTAGGGGCAACTCGTCACTGATCCTTTCTCGCCGCTCTCCCTGTCGGAGCCCACGTCGGATCCAGGACGAGCCCGATGGCCCCGACGAGGTCCCGGGCGGTATCGCAGTCTCGCGGTCCCCAGAAACCCCGCGGGTCGAGAAGGATGGCGCCGAGACCCGCGGCGCGGGAGCCCAGCACGTCCACGGAGTAGAGGTCACCGATATACACGGCCTCGTGGGCGGCGACGCCCGCTCGCTCGAGCCCCAGGTGGAAGATTTTCGGATCCGGCTTCTCGACGCCGACGACGGCGGAGTCGATGACGAAGTCGAGCGCGGCCCCGAGACCGGCGCCGTCGAGGAGCGCGCGTGCCGAGCCGTTGGAGTTCGACACGACGCCCGCCACGAGGCCGGCCGCCTTCACCCGCCGGATCGCCCGCAGCGCCCCCGGATCCGCGACATTGAAGAGACCGGCGGGCGCATTGTAGACGCGGCGAAAGTCGGCGGCGGCCTCGATCTCGCGCGCGTCGGTGATGCCGAGGCCGTCGAGAAGGTAGACGAGGTAGAGGTCCTGGGCCGTGCGCCCCTCGGTCGATACTCCGCGCGCGAGGTCGGCGTCGAGCCGCACCCGGGCGCGGAGCTCTGCCTCCTCGACGGCGTCTACCAAGACCGCGTGCCCGCGCTCCTGCAGGTGCCCGGCGATGGCCCCGTAGTTCATCCGCACCAGCGTGTTGCCCGCATCGAAGAGGACGGCGCGGAGCCGGCCGGGAACGAGAGGGGTCATACCGCCATTATAATGATGCGGTGAGGACCTTCCGACTGCTCCTTGCTCTTCCGCTTTTTCTGCTTGCCGTGCCCGCCAGGGCGGACCACGGCGGGCCGCTTGCTTCCGCGCCCATGAGTCCGCTCGCGGTGGCCTTGCTCGCCGGCGGCCTCGCCTTCGTTGCCGTCCTGCTCCTGGTCGCGATCGTGAGGCTCATCGCGCGACCGCGGCGCGGCGGCGAATGATCTCGCGTCGCCTGCTCCTCGCCGCCCTCGCCTTGGCAAGCGGGCACCTGCCCGCGCCTGGGTTCGGCCACTCACTGCTCGTGCGATCGCAGCCCGGCCGCGGCGCCACGGTGGCTCGCGCGCCCGAGCGCGTCCGGCTCTGGTTCAGCGAGCGACTCGAGCCCGCCTACGCGACCCTGTCCGTCTGGAGCGAAGCAGGCGCACCGGCGGATGCGGGTGATGCCGCGGTGGATACGGACGACCCCACCGTGCTCTCGGTGAGCGCGCCCAATCTCGTCCCGGGCCGCTACACCGTGCGCTATCGCGTGCTCTCGGTGGACGGCCACGTCGTGGAATCGAGCTTCACCTTCACCGTCAAGGCCGCTCCACGGTGAGCCCGCTCGGCGTCACGCTCCGCGCGCTCTCCACCGGCGCGGGTCTTCTCATGGTCGGCATCCTCACCATGAGCCTCCTCGCGGGTCCGTGCGACAAGCCGACGGCACGACGGTGGCAGGCGCGCCTCGCGCGGTCCTCGGGCTGGCTGGCGGTGCTCGTGCTGCTCTCTGGCGTGGCGGCTCTCGGCTGGCAGGTCACCGTCGTGACGGGGCGGGTCGATGCCATCACGAGCGGCGCCGCCTGGCTGCGCCTCCTCGGCGCCACTCAATACGGCACGGTCTGGCTTCTTCGGCATGCCATCCTCCTGCTGCTGGCCGCCCTCGTCCTTTTGCGCGAGAGCGACGCGGCGCGCCCCGACTGGCTCGCGTGGCGGATCGAGGCAGGGCTCCTGGCCGCGATGGGCGCCAGCCTCGCGGCGTGGGCGGGGCATGCGGTCGGCGTGAACCCCGGCCGCGCGCTGCCGGCTCTCGTCGATGCCGCACACATTGTCGGCGCCGGAGCGTGGCTCGGCGCCCTGCCCGCCCTCGCGCTGCTCCTCAGGTCCGCGTCGACCGAAGAGGGCGCCGATGGGAGGCCCTACGCGGTGATCGCAACGCACCGCTTCTCGTTCTGGGCTCTCTTCGTGATGGCGGTCATCGTCGGCACCGGCGTCTGGAATGCCTGGAACGAGGTCGGCGGCGTGCCCGGTCTCGTCGGTACGCCGTACGGCCGCCTGGTGCTCCTCAAGACCGCGCTGCTCCTCCCCGTCCTGGCCCTGGCGGCCTGGAACCGCCGGAGCCTGCTGCCGCGCCTGGGCGGTGACGGCGCCACGGTGGGTCGGCCCGCGATGCGGAGCCTCGCGGGCTTCGTCGCGGTCGAGGCCGTCGTGGGCGCGGCGCTCGTGGTCGTGGCCGCGGCCCTGGCCCTCACGCCGCCGGGCGCCCATACGACGCCCACCTGGCCCTTCAGCTTCCGCGTGGCCCCCGAGGTCACCTGGAACTTCCCGGGCGTCAAGTCGCGGGTCTTCATCGGCGGCCAGCTCGCTCTTGTCGGCGTGCTGGCGCTGATCGCGGGATGTCTCGTCAAGCGCTGGCGCGCGCTGCTCCTCGCTGGCGCGGGCGTGCTCCTTGTCGCCGGCGCGCAGGCAGGCCTGCCGCCGCTGGCCGTGGATGCCTACCCGACCACCTACCTGCGCCCCGCGGTTCCCTACAATGCTGCCTCGGTC
>WNFO01001084.1_pt1 | contig 27388 bp, 23 predicted proteins | sample 5400251 | NCBI WGS metagenome assembly WNFO01 (sample SAMN13153354, study PRJNA577476) | soil metagenome | isolation source: 100 cm saprolite under Madrone tree | place: USA:California | collected 2016-06-14
CCTACGCCCATCTAGCCACGGCGGGGATCGACGGCAGCCCCGTGCACTCGACCGATGCCCAACTTGTGGATCGGGCTCGCGGTTTACTGGACGACCTGAATCGGGACGTGATTGCCCAATGGAAGAAGGCGTTCGCGACGCGCGAAAACCAAGGTCGAGCGACGACTGACATCGCACATGCCGCGCGGGCTGCAACCTATGGCGCCGTGGAGATGATGCTGGTTGATATCGACGAGGTCATTCCCGGTACGGTCGATGATACGGACGGCACCGTCACCTTCGCTAAATCGGCGAACGCCAGGGACTACGGAGTAGTCGACGAAATCGCGAGTCGTGTCATCCGCTCGGGCGGCCGGATTCTTGGCGTGCGAAAGGCCGATATTCCGGGTGGCAAATCGCTCGCTGCCATTTTGCGCTATGCCATGTAAGTTAAATGAAAGGGTACATCTCTGGGAACTGGCGGGGTCTATGATATTTGCTATTGGCAACATTCTGCGCGGGAACGTCGAAGTCCGAAATGAAGAACGGACGCCGTCAGCTAGATCGGCGATGTCCGAAAAATGCCACAGGACTAAACCGCTCGCGCGGTAGAGCGCTGCGGCAAGTTGCGCGGTCGGGAGAGATCAACGGCGCGTCCTGTCTGAAGATGAGGAGTTGCAACCCTCACTCCAGACAGGAGCATCTGCCGACCAACGAGGCGCTGAACCCGCAACGCTGATGTGCCATCGAAGACAAAATGATCTGCAACTCGGGCCCGAAGGTGCAACACGACTACATTGGCGCCGCCAAGGATTCGAATAATGAAATACGCACAGTCTGAGATGCGGTGATTATCTTGACCAGCAGATCGAGACAGTTTCAGTTTGCATGAGTTGAGTTTTTTCGACTCTCTCTACGATCGGTTCGCGCTATGCGGCTCCGTCGTTCAAATCAATCGGGCACGGAGCATGGTTCCCTGCGTTCGCCGGGACTTCTCGTGGAGAAGCCAACATCGCTTCTGTCGCTTGGTTGTCGTACGGCGCTGCTATTTCGCAATCCTGCAGGCAGACGCTCGATTCGTGGTGCGCGTGCTTGCCTGGATGACGCATGAAGAGTTCGGATCTCGACCAAGACGTCGTCGAAACCGCCTATGCACGGTGGGCGCCGATCTATGACGCGAACAACGATGCCATCCTCGTCGAACGGTGCAAGGTCGCGCGGTTCGGCGTCTACACGCTGGTCTGTTTCGAGCGCGGGATTCCGTCGGCGGTGTGACACCGTCATCACGCTGTCACGGGATTCCGGTATCTGCTTGCGCATGGGAATTACGCTATGAGTGAAGAGTGTCCGGAACGGCGCTTTCGCACTTTGTTTATCTCGGACGTCCATCTCGGCGCCCGCGGCTCGCAAGCCGACCGGTTGCTGGACTTCCTCCGCAGCCATGATGCCGATACCATCTATCTTGTCGGCGATATCGTTGATGGCTGGGCGCTGCAATCCAGCTGGTACTGGCCGCAATCGCACAACGACTTCGTGCAGAAAATGCTGCGCAAGGCGCGCAAAGGCGCCAAAATCGTCTATGTGCCGGGGAATCATGACGAGTTCCTGAGGAACTATTACGGCACTCATTTCGGCGGCATCGACGTCGTGGAAAACACCATCCATGAGGGGGTCGACGGCAAGCGCTATCTCGTGATTCACGGCGATATCTTCGATCTCGTGGTGCAGAATGCGCGCTGGCTCGCCCATCTTGGCGACAAGGCCTACGATTTCGCCATCCAGATGAATCGCATCGTCAACGCGTTTCGGCGCTGGTTCGGCGTGCCCTATTGGTCGCTGTCGCAATGGGCCAAGCTGAAGGTCAAGAACGCCGTGAACTATATCGGCGCCTTCGAACAGACCCTGGCCGCCGAGGCGCGGCGTCATGGCGCCGATGGGGTGATTTGCGGCCACATCCATTACGCCACCATCAGGGACGAGCATGGCATCCGCTACATGAACTGCGGCGACTGGGTGGAAAGCTGCACCGCGCTCGCCGAGCACGAGGACGGCCGGTTTGAAATCATCACCTGGACCGACCCGCTGCGCCGGGCGGCTGCCGTGACCTCGGTCGCGGCGCGGGCCGCCTGATGCGCATTCTGGTTGCGACCGATGCGTGGCATCCTCAGGTCAACGGGGTGGTGCGGACGCTGACCAATATGGCGGAGGCGGCAAGGGCGTTCGGCGTCGAAATCAGCTTTCTTACCCCGCAATCGTTCCGCACCTTCGCGATGCCGAGCTATCCGGATCTGCGGCTGGCGTTGCCGTATCAGGCCAAGATAGCCCGGCTGATCGCCGAGGCACGGCCCGACAGCATTCACATCGCAACCGAAGGGCCGATCGGCCTGTTGGTGCGGCGCTATTGCCGCAAAAATCAATTGACGTTCACCACGAGCTTTCACACCCGCTTTCCGGAATACATATCGGCGCGTCTGCCGATCCCCGAAGCGTGGATATGGACGGCGCTGCGCGCATTCCATGGGCCGAGCCAGGCGGTCATGGCGGCGACGCCGGCGCTGGCCGGCGAACTGCGGGCGCGTGGGTTTCGAAACGTCGTGTTGTGGCCGCGTGGCGTTGACGCCAGCCAGTTTCATCCGCGCGTCGCCGACCTTGGCTTGCCGCGCCCGGTCTTCCTGTGCGTCGGCCGCGTTGCGGTGGAAAAGAACCTCGAGGCATTTCTGGACCTCGATCTGCCCGGTACCAAGGTGATTGTCGGCGATGGGCCGGCGCGCGCGGCGCTGACCCGAAAATATCCGCAAGCGGTGTTTCTCGGCGCGCGTCAGGGCAAGGAACTGGCGGAGGCCTATGCGGCGGCGGATGTCTTCGTGTTCCCGAGCAAGACCGACACTTTTGGCCTCGTTCTGCTGGAGGCCCTCGCGAGCGGCCTGCCGGTTGCCGCGTTTCCCGTGACCGGTCCTCGCGACGTGATCGGCGATGAGCCGGTCGGCGCGTTGAATGATGATCTGCGAATAGCCTGCCTGACCGCAGTGACAATTTCGCCACAAGCCTGCCTGGCGTTCGCCGCAAGGCACACCTGGGAAGCTTCAGCCCGCGCTTTCGTCGAAAATATCACGAATGTCCGCGCCGGTGACCCGAAAAGCGATGCGCTACAATTCGAGGTGAAGCGCCCGCGTTTCGTCGCCTGACCGCTTGCCCGCCTGTTGGGGTCCGCGATACAAGCGTCGGGATGGCGGACCTTTCCCCAATCTTGCCTGTCAGCCCTGCGGATATCGACGCGGCCGCGCGCGTGCTGGCGCCGTACGCGGTGCGCACGCCGCTGTTGTCGGCGGCCGTTCTCGACGAGCGTGCCGGAACCCGTGTCTTTCTGAAACCGGAGATGCTGCAGCGGACCGGTTCGTTCAAGTTTCGCGGCGCCTTCAACAGGCTGTCGTCGATTCCCATGGCTGCGCGCGGTGGTGGCGTGGTCGCGTTCTCGTCCGGCAACCACGCCCAGGGCGTGGCGGCGGCGGCGAAAATCCTGAACATGCAGGCGACCATCGTGATGCCGGCCGACGCGCCGCTCTCCAAGCGCGAACGGACCAAGGCCTATGGCGCCGAGGTGGTGCTGTATGATCGCGGCCGCGAGGATCGCGAAGCCATCGCCAACGGCATTGCCGGCAAACGCGGCGCCACGCTGGTGCGCCCCTATGACGATCCGTTTGTGATCGCCGGGCAGGGCACGGTGGGGCTGGAGATCGCGGAGGATATGGCAGCACTTGGCCTGACGCCCGATATCGTGGTGGCGCCGGCATCGGGCGGCGGCCTGATCGCGGGTGTCGCGACCGCGGTCAAGGCGCGCTATCCGAAGGCCATCCTGATGTCAGGCGAACCGGACGCATTTGACGATCACGCGGCTCGCGCTTGCCGGCGCGCAGCGAGCCGCATGGCGCCGAAGGCCGCACCATCTGCGACGCGCTGATGGCCTCGATTCCCGGCGAAATGACTTTCGCCATCAACAGCCGGCTGCTCGCGCAAGGGATCACCGCTTCCGATGCCGAAGTCGCTGCCGCGGTCGGATTCGCATTCCGCGAGCTGAAACTGGTGGTGGAACCGGGTGGCGCGGTGGGCCTCGCAGCGCTTCTGGCCGGCCGTATCGATGGCCGCGGCAAGAACGTCGTCATCGTGCTGTCGGGCGGCAATGTCGATGCGGATTTGTTCGCAAAATTAATCAGTTAAGCGAGACATCAGGAGAAGAACGCGATCTTCTCGGCCTGGCTCATGCGCCGGATCGGCGCCAGCGGGTCGGACTGCGATGCATTGGGTTTTCGCAGCAAACCGCTCGCGAGAAGGGCCGAGCCAAGGGAGGGTTCAAGGGAAGGTTCAAGGGAAGGTTCAGGCGAGGCTTGCAGCGATGGTTGAAGCGAAGTCTGCAGCGACGTCGACATCGCGGGCACGGCCGTCGGCCCAGGCTGCGCAACGAGGACGGGGCCGGCCGGCGGCGAGGCCGTGACGTCAATCTCGTCATGGGCGGTATCGGCGGGAAGATCGATATCAGAAGGATCCGGCGCCGCCATTTCAAGCGCGACCATCCGGAGCACGGCGTCGTCCTGGGCATCGACGTCCAGGGTATCAGAGGCGGGCATATCGCCGGCTTGGGCATAGGCAGCCTGGGCATCGGCGGCTTGAGTATCAGGGGCGTAATTGCCGAGGGCTTGGGCGTCGGCGGCCTCCGCGGTCATCTCCGTTGCACCGAGCGTTTCGTGCGGCATCGCCGGGGCGTTCGTCGCGGTGTCGATGTTTGTTGCGGCTGCCGCCGGCACCATCTCCAAATCCGCGGCGGGCAGCTCGCCTGGCGGGGTGGGGAGGGGCGAGGGCCGGGAGACGGCTGTTTCGGCGGCCTGCGGGGATGCCGTATCGCTCTCGCCCAACTCCGCGATCTGTGCCTCGATCAGATCGAATGCAGCGCTCAATACCGCTTTTGGATCGGTCGATATGATTTGCCCGCAAGCACCTTCGATGGCGTTGACCTGGGAATCGAGCAGGTCGCAGATCCGGCCGTCGGTGCCGATTTCCCGCCATCGCCAGGCGATTTCCCTGATCACCCGGGCGCCCTTGCGGACCGGCGCGAGGGTTTCCTCCAGCGCCAGACCATCGATGGCGCCGGATGCGGCGGCTCTGGCCTCATCGACCGCCCTCCTGATCACGACCAATGCCTCGGCGAGCCCATTGTCGGGGGCCGCCTGCTTCTGGGCGGCCAGGTTTTCTTCGACCCGCGCCACCGCATCGAGCACCATGCGGGTGTCGGCATTGCGGTTGCGCTTGGCATACTCGCCGAGAAACCAGCGGCCGCGCGCCGTCTCCATGAACGCTTCGCGGATCGCGTCATAGTCCTGCTCGCTCGGCTGGGTTGCGCGAGCGGAAATCGGCGATAGGGCAAATGCGTCGTCGGCCATCATAAACTCATCACGCAAATCACCGCGCGTTACGTTAACGATCATCATGATATCAAGCGAATCGCAATTGAATTGATGCCGCCCGAATCACAAATCCCCATCGCATCTCAGGACACGGCCAGGCGATTCGCAACACGGCTGGCGGTGTTTTACGGCACGATGTTCGGCATGATGGGCACGCATCTGCCGTTTTTCACGGTTTGGCTGAAGGCGGTCGGGATCGACGCGTTCTGGATCGGTGTCATCACGGCAGTCCCGCCGGTGACGCGTTTCACGGTTCTGCCCTTTGTGACGGCGCTCGCCGAAAGGCGCCATGCGCTGCGCGGCGCCATCGTGGTGACCGGCTTTGCAACAGCATTCTGGTTTTACATTGTCGGCACCCAGCATCAGCCGGTCCTGGTATTTCTTGCCTACGCCGTCACCTGCTGCCTGTGGACGCCGATGGTGCCGCTGACCGATGCCTATGCCTTGCGAGGCGTGGCGCGCTATGGCCTCAATTACGGACCATTGCGGCTGTGGGGCTCGGCCGCGTTCGTGGCAGGAGCGCTGGTCTGCGGACTGCTGGTCGATGTCATCGCCGCCAAGAACCTGATCTGGGTTATCGCGTCAGTGGCCGCCCTTGGCGCCTTCGTCGGCCTCGGCCTTCAGCCAATGGGCAAGCCAAAATCAGTTACGCATATCCAGCATGGCGCCGGCGCCTTGCTGCGCGATCGCGGTTTTCTCGCCATCATCGTGACGTCGGCGCTGATCCAGGGCAGCCACGCCGCCTACTACATCTTTGCTTCCATCGCCTGGCAGCAGGCGGGCCTCGGCGGGCTGACCATTGCCGGGCTTTGGTCATTGGGGGTGATCGCCGAGATCGTGGTGTTCGCGCTGTCGCCGCGATTTACGCTGCCGCCGGTCTTCCTGGTGGTGATCGCCGCATTGAGCGCGGTCGCGCGCTGGGTGATCACCGCGCAGCAACCGCCGCTGGCGATCCTCGCCACCGTTCAACTGGCGCATGGCCTGAGCTTCGGCCTGACGCAGGTCGGCACCATGGGGTTGCTGGTTCGCTATGTGCCCGGTCATGTGATGGCGCGCGGGCAAGGTTACCTCGCGGCCTGCAGCGGCATCGTTTCGAGCAGCGTGTCGATTTTATCCGGCGCGATCTACGCCCAGTACGGGCAGGGCGTCTATTATGCGATGGCGGCGATGGCGCTGTCCGGCGCCGTCCTGATGTGGCTGGCGCGACACCGGCTGGCGGGTCACCCCCAAAGCGCCGCATCCGGCGGATAGACCAGGCTGCCGTCATAGCGCAGCCCGCCATCGCGGTCGCGCGCCAGCAACAACGGGCCATCCAGATCGACGAAGCGGGCCTGTTGCGTCAGCAGCATCGCCGGCGCCATCGACAGCGAGGTTGCGACCATGCAGCCGATCATGATGTCAAATCCGAGCGCGCGCGCCGCGTCCGCCATCGCCAGCGCCTCCGTACACCCGCCGGTCTTGTCGAGCTTGATGTTGACGGCGTCGTAGCGCCCGCGCAGCCCGTCCAGCGACGCACGATCATGCACGCTTTCATCGGCACAGACGGCAATAGGCCTGCGAATCCGCGCCAGCGCCTCGTCCCGGCCGGCGGGCAGCGGTTGCTCAACCAAGGTGACGCCGGCCTCGGCGCAAACGGCAAGATTTTGTTCGAGATTTTCGGCCGTCCATGCCTCGTTGGCGTCGACGATGAGTTCCGATTCGGGAGCCACCTGGCGCACCGCCGCGATACGCCTCCCGTCGGCGTCGCCGCCAAGCTTGATCTTGAGCAGCGGCCGGTGCGCGGCCTTGGCGGTGGCCGCCGCCATCGCCTCCGGCGACGCCAGCGAGATGGTGTAGGCCGTGATGCAGGCCTCCGGGGCGGGGCGCCCGAGCAGGTTCCAGACGCGCTGACCGCTGCTCTTGGCCTCGAGGTCCAGCAACGCGCAGTCCAGCGCGTTGCGGGCAGCGCATGCGGGCATCGCGGCCTGCAGGGCCCACCGGTCGAGGCCCCGGGCCAAGGGTTCCTGCATGGACAGCAGGGCGGCCAGGGTGGCTTCCGGCGTTTCGCCATAGCGCGGGTAGGGGGCGCATTCGCCGCGCCCGGTACGGCCGCCACAGTTGAGTTCCGCCACCACCGTCACCGCCTCGGTTTTGGCGCCACGGCTGATGGTGAAGCTGCCTGCGATCGGCCAGCGCTCGATCCTGCCGGCAAGCTTTGGGAATTTGGTGGAAGTCATTTTAAAATCTGGCAATTTCTGAACCGGCCGGCTTGCCCGGCGCAACCAAGTATGGCTGGTTAGGGGTGCATTCCACAAGGCGGCTGTTGGAACTTTCCCGTCCATGAATAGCGGAGAATCAGCACAGGAGTTGGCATCGTGAACGGCGACCCGACATTGGAGCGGATTGCACAAGGCAACGGACTGGCGCTGTGCGCTACGGGTTCGTGGACCGCCCGGTTTGCGCCGGTGCTTGAGCAGATGGTGGCGGACGCCGAAAGGTTGACCGGAAGCCGGCCCGACATCTTCATCGATGTGTCGAAGGTCTCCAAACTCGACACCTTCGGGGCCTGGCTGATCGAACGGCTTCGCCGCAGTCTGGCCCATGGCGGCGTCGAGGCCAGGATCGCCGGGCTGTCGGCGAACTATTCGAGCCTGGTCGACGAAGTGCGCCGGTTGAAAGCGACCGCCGTGGTCGACACCACGTCGATGACGATTACCGGCGTGCTGGATCAAATCGGCCGCAACATGGCCGGCTTCGGCACCACGTTGATCGGACTGATCGACATGCTCGGCGCCGTTCTGGCCGCAGTCGGGAGGATGGTGATTCATCCATCCGGGTTCCGCCTGACTTCGACCGTGCATCATCTCGAGCAGGTATGCTGGCGGGCGGTGCCGATCGTGCTGCTCATCACCTTTCTGATCGGCTGCATCATCTCCCAGCAGGGCATCTTTCATTTCCGCAAATTCGGTGCCGATATTTTCGTGGTCGACATGCTGGGCGTGCTGGTGCTGCGCGAAATCGGCGTGCTGCTGGTGGCGATCATGGTGGCGGGCCGTTCGGGCAGCGCCTATACCGCCGAACTCGGCTCGATGAAAATGCGCGAGGAGATCGACGCGCTGCGCACCATGGGGTTCGACCCGATCGAGGTTCTGGTTCTGCCGCGGATGCTGGCGCTGATCATTGCGCTGCCGATTCTGGCCTTTCTCGGCGCCATGGCGGCGCTGGTGGGCGGCGGGCTGGTGGCGAACTTTTATGGGGGCGTCGATCCCGAGGCGTTCATGCTTCGGCTGCGCGACGCGATTTCGATCGATCACTTCATTGTCGGCATCGTCAAGGCGCCGGTGATGGCGGCGGTGATCGGGATCGTCGCCTGCGTCGAGGGTCTGGCGGTCGAGGGCAGCGCCGAGTCGCTCGGGCAACACACCACCTCCTCGGTGGTGCAGGGGATTTTCTTCGTCATCGTGATGGATGGCGTATTTGCGATCTTTTTCGCCTCGATTGGAATGTGACGATGGCGCCTGAAATTCCCGACGCCATCATCCGGGTGCGCGACATCTCGGTACGGTTCGGCGCCACCAAGGTTCTGGACGGGCTCAATCTCGACGTGAAGCGCGGCGAGATCCTGGGCTTCGTCGGTCCGTCCGGAGCCGGCAAGTCGGTGCTGACCCGCACCATCATCGGCCTCGTTCCCAAGGTCAGCGGCCGTATCGAGGTGTTCGGGATCGATCTCGACGCCGCCAATGCCGCCGCGCGACGCGGGGTCGAGCGGCGCTGGGGCATCCTGTTCCAGCAGGGCGCCTTGTTTTCCTCGCTGACGGTGCGGCAGAATATCCAGTTCCCGGTGCGCGAATATCTCAACGTCTCGCAGCGCCTGCTCGACGAAATCACGGTGGCCAAGCTCGGCATGGTGGGGTTGCGCCCCGAAGTCGCCGGCCGTTTTCCCTCGGAACTGTCCGGCGGCATGATCAAGCGCGTGGCGCTCGCCCGTGCGCTGGCGCTCGACCCCGAACTGGTGTTCCTCGATGAGCCGACCTCGGGCCTCGACCCCATCGGCGCCGGTGACTTTGACGAACTGGTCCGGACCCTGCAGCGCACTTTGGGCCTGACCGTTTTCATGGTAACCCACGATCTCGACAGCCTCTACACCGCTTGCGACCGTATCGCCGTCTTAGGGAACGGTAAGATCATTGCCGCAGGATCGATGGCCGACATGCAGGCCTCAGAGCATCCCTGGTTGAGGGCGTATTTCCACGGCAAGCGCGCCCGCGCGGTCATGGGCTAGTTATACCGGAGTTGGTGGAATGGAAACGCGGGCGAACTTCGTCCTGATCGGATCGTTCACGCTGGCAGTGATTGCCGCGGCGTTCGGCTTTGTGCTGTGGTTCCAGTCCCTCCACACCACCAAGGCGCGCAGCCCGCTCCGCGTCGTGTTCGAAGGTCCGGCAACGGGTTTGCGCAACGGCGGCAGCGTGAATTTCAATGGCATCCGGGTCGGAGAGGTGATCTCCGTGAAGCTGGACAACCCGCGTCGAGTTGTCGCACTCGCGATGGTCGAGAACAACGCCCCGATCCGCAAGGACACGCTGGTTGGGCTCGAATTTCAGGGACTAACCGGCGTCGCGGCGATCTCGCTGAAGGGCGGCGAGGAGGCTGCACCCGGTGTCCCCCTCGACGAGGATGGCGTGCCGGTGCTGACCGCCGATCCGAACGCGCTGCAGGACGTCACCGAGGCGATCCGCGGCACCCTGCAGAACATCAACCGGGTGGTCGCCGACAACCAGGAGACGGTCAAGGCCTCGCTCAAAAACCTCGAGACATTCACCGCGGCGCTGGCGCGCAATTCCGAGAGGATCGACAACGTCATGCTGAAGGTCGACGGCGTCGTGGGCAAGGCCGACAACCTCATGCTGGGTCTCAATACGCTGGCCGGCGGCAAGGAGGGCGGCGAATTGTTCCAGGCGGTGAAATCGATCCGCGAACTGGCCGAAGACTTTGACAAGCGATCGGGCGCCTTGATGACCGACGGCCGCCGCACGCTCGGCGACATCAGCCGCGCGGTGAACAATCTCGACCGTAACCCGACCCGCCTGCTGTTCGGCGCCGGCAACAGCAACGCCGCATCGGCGCCGGGTCCGGGTCCTACGCCCGCGGCGGCGCAGGCGTCCGAGCGGAAGCGGCAATAGGGGGAGTATGGCGGGCGCCGGTATTTCGCGGAGATGGCGTGTCACAAGACCTCTTGGCTGCGGGGTCACAGATTCAATTTTCAAACAGCGCCATTGCAGACGCACCTTCGCGATCTCGCCGCGCCTTGCGCGCGAGTTTTGAGTGAACGTCCGGCCCTTCTGAGATCAGAGGGCGCAGGGAATGCCGGGCGCCCGATGCGCCCGCAGCCGCGCGTGGTGTGCTAGTAAACACGCGCGTTAGTCACCACGGTCACACCGGAAAACGCCCGGCATTCCCCGCGCAATGGTTTTAACGGTTTCCTTCGTGCTCTCCCCGGTGACCGGGCTTGTTTGCCACCGTCATCTGCGAAAATGCATCCGCAAACTTGACGCCGGCGTCGAGGCGTCAGGACCACACGACTTCGCCGTCCGCATCAGCGCCATTCGTCAAAGGCGTATCCGCGTCCACCGCATCCCGCCCCGCGTCCGTGACGATCGCGAGCCGCCCCTCTGTGGGACGGGATGGCAATCGATATAGATGTGATTTGGGGTAGGTGAGAAATGGAATCTTTTTCAAAAGGGGGCTGGACAGACCCATCGCCTGACGGCCCGTCGGGCAAATCAGTCGATCTGTCCGCCGCAGCTCGAAACCGTTGATGACACGAAACTCAGCCCCAATCGTTGCAAATGCGCTGCTAACGTTTTTTCCGGGTTCGCTTTGACATCTCAGTTCGTGACTGGAATCGATCAGGAGTGAAATCTTTAGCCTCGACGAGATCGGGCTCTTTCCCCGTCAATAGCTTTGCTGCGAACGGCTCGGATGTGTATCCCTCAATTGGACAGTCGCAAGACAGGAGTTGGCCTGTACATATTGGGCAACGCTCAACATCGCAGCCGGGAACATGCAGTTGGCCGCGACGCACGCCGCAGTCTTTGCAGTTCGCTCGCATGTTTAGCCTTGGGACATACTCGGCGCCGTAGGGAATGCGCTTGATCGTTGCGTTATAAGTCAAATGCCTCATCACTTGAGAATTGCGGATACGCGAGGGCCACGAGCTTATCATCTCAGCCCCGCCAAACTTTACCTTTTGCCCTCGAACCTTGGTGCGATTCTTTCGGCGCGCCAGTTCACCCCGATCAAGTCGGCTTCCTTCGAACGCTCCAAGCTTTCGAAGTAGTAGACCGCAAATCGCCATTGGATGAGTCTTGCGCACATCTATGAAACCAGTGGTTTTGTTCAGTCCCGGCAGTTCAACGTCCTCAATTATTACCGGGAGGATATATTCTGATGAACTGAAAAACGCGCGCTCTTGAGCTTGTCTTAATTCATGCTTCGGCCAAACCTTGTCTTTGTAGGCTTTCGACACGAAGACTAGACAGTATTTGGCTTTGTCGCGGTAAACTGCAGACAAATGCTGAAATAAGTCCTTACCCCATAGCTCATGAGTAACGAACTCATCGTAAAAGACTTTAACATCGCAATCCACGAGCTGACGCGCAATTGATTCCACTATCCCGCGATCTTCGCCAGCGAATGATAGTGCCACGTCATATTGAAATAAGGGAATGTAGTCGTCATCATTTGCCATGTGCTGACCGCTTTCTAGTAAATGGCATTACCCTGACAGGCGACTTTTTTAATGTGCGGAAGAAGTAGGGATGGGTGGATTTCTCATCATAACCGCCTATCTGCAGGTTCAGCTTTAGCAATTCGTTCTTCGCATACTCCGGTCTACGAACGACGATGAAACCACCAACTCGTTCCATGAAGGCCATCATCATCTTGGTTGGACCATCTTCAACTGGAACGTGTCCGCTGCCGTCGCGTGGGTCCGCATGCAGGCCGGCGCTGCCGACCGAAAGATAAATCACGAATCTGCAAAAAACAAAAACGGAGGCATCGCTGCCTCCGTTTTTATTCAGCGATCCGCGTGAAGCCTAGCCTAGCCGTCCCGCCGCGTGGGCGAGCAGGGTATAGACCATGCCGGTTTCGGAGACGAGGTGGCTGCGCAGCGCCGCGGGTCCGCGGTCGTCGCGGGCGATCTCGTCGAGCAAGCGCTCGAATTCGGTGATGTAGCGGTCGACCGTCTGCTTGAAGGTGCGGTCGGCGCGATATTTGCGGCCGACTTCGTCGAAGGCCTTTTGGCCGGCCGGTGTGTAGAGCCGCTTGGTGAACGCCTTGCTCTCGCCGCGCTGATAGCGATCCCACATCTCGGATGCGAGATTGCGGTCCATCAGGCGGCCGATGTCGAGCGACAGCGACTCCAGCGGGTTGGCGCCCACTCCCGGCGTCTGCGGCGCACGCCCGCGCGGGGCTTCGCGGCTGCTGCCGGGAACGTCGGCGCGGTTCAACAGGTCGGAGAGCCACCCATCGCGTCCCTGCTCGGGATTGGCCGGGCTGACCGGCGGCGCTTCGGTGCGGCGCGAAGCCGGCGCACCGAGGTCCGGCGGCGGCAAGCTCGATGCGCTGCTGGCGGCTTCGCGCGGGCGCGGCGGCGCGGCCCGCACCGGCGCCGGCGCCTCGCTGCGGCCGGCGGCCGCGACAGCGTGCACCGGCTCTTCGTCGCGGGCTGCGCTGGTGCGGCCGGCGCTGACCACGTCCAGCCCGCGGCCGTGACGCGCGACGATCCGGTTCAGTTCGGCCAGCGCCTCGATCTGGTCGACGATGACCTTGCGCATCTGCGAGGTGCTCTCGGCGGCTTCCTGCGGCATTTCCAGCACGCCGCGGCGAAGCTCGTTGCGCGTGGCCTCGAGTTCGTTGTGCATTTCCAGCGCCATCTGCTTCATGCTGGAGACCATCGAGGCGAACTTGTCCGCCGACTGCTTGAACATCGCATCGGCTTCGTGCGTGGTCTGCTGATACATTTCGCTCATGGCGTCGGTGGTCAGCCGGCGTTCCTCCTCGGCCGAGGCGCGCACCGACTCGAACTGCCGGCTGATCGCCGCAGACCCCGCACCGGCGGTTTCGGCGACCACGCGTGCGATATCGCGCGCGCGCGACTCGGCGGCGGCCAGCGATTCATCCAGCAGGCCGGTGAACCGCGACAACCGATGATCGAGATCGGCGGTTCGCAGATCGATCGTCGTCACCAGCGATTCAAGCTCGGCCTTGCGCTCGGCGACGGAGAGGGAGGTGTCGCGGTTGCTTTGCTCGACCAGGCCGGCGGCTTCGACCAGCGCCTTGCCGTGGCTGTCGAACTGGCTGGAAAGCGAGCCAAGGTCCTCCAGCGCCCGCGAGGTCTTGGTGTTGAAGATCGACAACTGGTCTTCCAGCGTCTGGGTCGCGACGCCGTTGCGCGAGGTGACATCGTTCATGGCGGAGACGAAGTCGGCCACGCGCGTCACCAGGGCGCGCTCGAGCGAATTGAGATTGTCGTGGGCGCCGGTCAGCACCTCCTGCAGCAGGATATTGCCTTCGCGCAGGCGCTCGAACAGGGCGACGGTATCGGTTCGCAGGATCTTGCTGGTTTCCTGCATCTCGGTCACGGCCGCGATCGACACCTGGCGCGACTGGTCGATCGCCGTTCGCGAAGCCTGCTCGAGCTCTTTCAGCGACTTGCTCACCGCGGTGGTTGCGATCTCGCCGGCGCTCGTGATCGAGCGCGCGACGTCGGACCCGTTGGCCGCCATCGATTGCGAGAACGCCAGTCCCCTGGTTTCGATGGATTTCAGCGAATCCGACGTGACGCGGTCCATATCGACCGTCAGCTGGCTGGCCTTTGCGCCGATGGCCTCGACCAGCGATCCACGCTTGCCATCGATCATCTGCGCGAGACGATCGGTCTGCTGCTGGACATAGGTGACGATTTCGTCGGTCTTGCCCGTCATGGTCGAGCTGAAGGTGCCGCTGGCGGCGAGAACCGAGCGTTCGACATCCGCCGAGGTCGACTTGACCTTCGAACTGACTTCGTTGGATACGGCCACCAGGGCGATCTGCGCATTGAGCGCACTGGTCTGGATATTGTCGGTGGTACTGGCGGTGACCGCGCCGAGCGACCGCTCGATGTCCGCGGTGATCGCCTTGATCTGGTTCGCGGCCTCGCCCGAGGTCGCCGTCAGCGACAGGTGTGCCTCACGGGCACTGCCCAGAATTGAAGCGGCGGTGTCGGCCGCGAGCGACTTGACGTGGCTGGCGGCTTCCGACGATGCGGCGACCAGCGTGCTCTGCGCCTCGCGCGCGGCGGCGACCACGGAACTGGCGGTTGCGGTGCCGGCAGCCGACAGGCTTCGTTCGACGTCGGCGGCCAGTGACTTGACCTGGCTCGCAGCATCCGCCGAGGCCGAGACCAGCGTGGTCTGGGCCTCGCGCGCGCCGGCGACCACTGAACTCGCGGTCGCGGTGCCGGCCGCCGACAGGGTCCGTTCGACGTCGGCGGACAACGATTTGATCTGGACCGCGGCCTCTCCGGAGGCCGTCGTCAATGTGGTTTGCGCCTCGCGGGCACTGCTCAAAATCGAGTTTGCGGCACCGCTGCCGACCGCGGTGAGGGCGCGCTCGACTTCCGCCGAGGTCATCTTCAACTGCGCGCCGACGTCGGAGGAAACCGTCAGCAGCGACTGCTGCGCGGCGCGCGCGCCGGTCTGGATGGTTTCGCTGGTATTGACCACCAGGTTCGTCAGCGAGCGTTCCGCATCCTCCACATGGGACTTGATCCCAAGGGACAATTCCTCGGCGCGCGCCATCAGATCATCGCTGGCCTGCCGTCCGCTGCTCTCGATGCGGCCTGCCACGGCTTCGACGCGCGACCCCAGCAGATCCTCGAACTGCGAGACCCGCATATCGATATCGGTGGCAACCGCGCCGACCCTGCTTTCGATGCCCTGATGGATTTCCTGAAACCGCGCCGTGATGGTGTTGGTCAGCTGGGCGCTGCGACCGTCGATGGTTTCAGTCACATTGGAGATACGACGGTCGACCGCCTCGATCGCCTGCGCGGTGCCGTCGCTCAGCGAAGAGGTGAGCTTGGTGAGGCGGGAATCGATCGAGTAGATCGCCTGCGCCGCGCCATCGGTCAGCGACGACGCCAGCGTGCCGAGCCGGTTGTCGATGGTTTCGGTCACCGACTTCGCGCGCGTATCGAAGGTCTGTTCGAGCGATTTGAGATGGCCGCCGACGGACTCGTCAAAGGATCTGATCTTGCTGTCGAGCGAAGTATCGAGGTTGGCCACGCGGGTTTCGAGCGTGGTCTCGAATTGCAGCAGACGCTGGTCGAGCGAGGCGGTGATCTCGCCGCCATTCGATGTCAACCGGGTGTCGAAGGTATCGACATAGGTCTTCAGGTTTTCCGAGATATCCTGCGTGCGCTGACCCATGCGCTCGACGATTTCGCCGCCAAAGGTCTTGACGGTGCGATCGAATTCCGAGATGTGGCGGGTGATGAGCGCCCCGAGCGTGCCTGAGTCGCGCGCGAATTTTTCGGCCAACTCGCCGCCCTGGTTCTTCACCAATTCGTCGAAAGCGCTCATCTGCAGGGAGAGCGTGTCGTGCGCGGTTTCGGTCTGGCTCACGACCTTGGCCACCAGCGAATTCACGGTGACGTCCAGCGCTTCGCTGGCCTTGTCGCCGGAGGTGAGGATATTCGTCGCCAGGCGGTTGCCGGCTTCGTCGATCTTGTTGACGAGATCGCCGCTGCGCAGCTCGAGTTCCAGCAGCAGGGAATCGCTGGAATTCTTCAAGGAGTCATGGACCTGTTCGGTCCGCTCGGAAATTCCGTCGACGATGGTGGAGGAGCGGTGCTCGAATTCGCTGGTGATACGGTCGATCCGCTCGTTCAGCATCTCGTGGACGCGGTCGGCCAGATCGACGAACTCGTCATGGACGTGGCCGGTCTTGAAATTGAGGCTGGTGGTGAGGCGCTCGCTGGCGTCGAGCACCGCGCGGGTGGTCTCGGCGCTGGCTTCCTCGAGGCGGTCGAGCAGGTCGCCGCCGCGCTCGCCGAGCGCGAGGATCATGTTGTCGCCGGCGTTGCTCAGCGCGCTCGTGATGTGGGCGCCGCGTTCTTCCAGGGCGCCGGTGATGCTTTTTGCCACCTCATCGACGCGGGATGCGATCGCGTCCGAGATCAGCGCGATGTCGTGGCGCAGGTCGATCTGCACGCCGGAGATCGCGCTGCGAACCTGTTCGGCCTGTCCGACCAGATTGTCACGCTGATGGGCGATATCCTGCAGCAAGGCGCGGATTCGCACCTCGTTGTCGCTGTAGGCGCGTTCGAGCGCCGAGACTTCATTGGCAACCAGGGTTTCAAGCTCGCCGGCGCGCGCAATGGCGCGTTCGACGCCGTCGCCCATGGCGGCGACTTCGCGGCGGATCGCCTGACCGACCGTGACCATCGAGTCGCTTGCGGCGCCCTCAGGTTCGGAAAAACGGATTGCGACCTGCGCCATCGACTGGGCGATCATCCGCAATTCCTGGCCACGCCAGGAAAGGCTCGCCAGGAAATAGAACAGCAGCACCGGCGCGAAGAACATCGCCGACAGGCCGGCCAGCACCAGGATGCCGCTGCCTTGTCCGACCGCGGCCTGCAGCGAAGAAAGGAAGCTGGCCGTCAGCAGGGCTGCGCCGAGAACCCAGATCGCGGCGAAAATCGAGGCCAGCGTATAAACATTGCGGGCGGGCCGGCCCTTCTGAATGGCCTGCAGAATTTGTCCGATGGTTTCGCGGTCGTCGTTGGCGGCGCGGCGGATCGGGCGTTGTGGCTCCTCGCTGATCGGCCGATCGTCGCTCGGCCGGGTGTCGAAAGGGCTCTGGCTGTAATCCGGCATCGGGGAAGCGATCGTCGACGTCGCATCGCTGCGGACCGAACCCCGGTTGCCGTCAATCGGTGCGTCGCTGATGTTGAGGGCTTCCTGAATGGCAGAAAGCGCAACTTCGGTGGGGTCTTTGGCCTTCTTTGGATTATTCGCCATATTCAGTCCCACGCCCCTCGTTTTAATTCACGCGTCCGGAGAGCCTGGCGAACGTCCCTCGCAAGCTCGAAACCGGTCCCAACGCCCCGCGAACATCCTATTGGCTGGGCGGTCCGAATGAAATGGCTGCGATTAATACAATCTTAATCATCGTTAACAGCGCCGCAGCGTAACGTCTTGCCATTCCACAGCATTTTTGCGCGAGTCGACCAATTGGGCGACTCTTCGCCAAAAACAAGGCAAACTTGCGGCGAGCCGGGCGAAACCTTTCCTTAACCACTGATGTGTTTGGCTGCCGCAAAACCCCGCCGTCGGATCGATGGGGCCGGGGATTTGGGTTATCGCCATGGCGCTTCATCTGGAACGGATTGACTGGATGCCATCGCCGCCGCTCGTTCCCGATGACGGTCCGATCGATATCGAGCACCTCCGGCGCATGACACTCGGCGATGCCAGCCTCGAGCACGAGGTGCTGGCGATGTTCTCAGCCCAGGCTGTCGGCCTGATTGGCGCTCTCGCCATGCTGCCAAGTGACGCCGGCGCGCTGGCGCATCTGCTGAAAGGCTCGGCCCGCGCGATTGGCGCCTTTCAGGTGGCCGACGCCGCCGGACGTCTGGAAACCGCGATACGGACCGGCGACGATCGGTCAGAGCCGTTCGCCGAGCTCGATGATGCGGTCGCGCAGGCGCGCACGGCCATCGATGCGATCCTGCGCCGGTCCTGATCTCAGGCCTGGTCTTAGGTCCCACCTTGGGCCCCGAAAGCCCTTGCCAATCAACGTCGCAGGTTTTCGCCCCGACCGCTGGCGCGGAGCGGACCGACCCGTTATAGGACTGCCCGGACCTCTCTCTCATCCGGCAGCACGAGCAATCATGGCCAAGATTCACTTTGTCGACCATAGTGGCGAAACCCGTACCATTGACGTCGAAAACGGCGCGACCGTGATGGAAGCCGCGATCCGCAACGCCATTCCGGGCATCGAAGCCGAATGCGGCGGCGCCTGCGCCTGTGCGACGTGCCACGTCTATGTCGATGAGGCCTGGCGCGAGAAGGTCGGCGCACCGTCCCCGATGGAAGAGGACATGCTGGATTTCGGCTTCGATGTGCGGCCGAATTCGCGGCTGTCGTGCCAGATCAAGGTGAGCGACGCGCTTGACGGTCTCGTGGTGACGACGCCGGAGCGGCAGGCCTGAACACCACCACGGGAAGCGAACTCCACGATCACCTGCAGCATGCTCGCGCGCTAGATTCCGTCCGCGCCGCGGCGAAAGAAGGGTTTTAGCTTCTCGATGATCTCGGCCGTCAGCGGCGTCGGTTTGCGCGTGGCCTCGTCGATCAGCACCGTCACCGATTGCGCCGATGCCACGCATTTACCTTCAGAAAATACCACCTGATCGAAAGTCACGGAGGTGCGACCGAGTTTCGCGACGCCTAATCCCATTTCAATGGTGCCGGGCCAGCGCAGTTCGGCGCGAAAATGGATGTCGAGCCGTACCATGATCCAGGCGAGACCCTCGGGCATCAACCCGAAACTGCGGTCCTTCATCAGCGTGACGCGGCCGGTTTCGAAATAGGTCGCATAGACCGCGTTGTTGACATGCTGATTGGGATCGAGATCGGCAAAACGAACATTGTCCGACAGCCGGTACGGAAAATCTTCGAGCAGCGGGGTTGAATCGAGGCGGGCCGGTGCATTCACGGGGTCGATCTCCGAAGTTTCATGCCGTTACAGCGCAGTTGTCGAATTGCGGCAAGGGGTTGCCGGGGTCGCTCGCACCATATTATGCCTTTCCTCGCTCCGCCGCCTTGGCTAGACAGGCGCAGCCGAAAGCGCCGGGCCCGACGGCCGGGTCAACCGAAAAGAAGTCGAGATGAGCGAAGCGATCAAAACCGATGTGCTGATTATTGGCGCGGGTCCCTGCGGACTGTTTGCCGTTTTCGAGTTGGGCCTGCTCGATATCAAGGCGCATCTTGTCGACATTCTCGACAAGATCGGCGGCCAGTGCGCCGAGCTCTATCCGGAAAAGCCGATCTACGACATTCCGGGGATTCCATTCGTCACCGGCCAGGGCCTGACCGAAGCGCTGCTGCAGCAGATCAAGCCGTTCAATCCAACCTTTCATCTCAACGAAATGGTGGAGACGATCGAGAAAATCGGCAATCCCGGCTTTCGTGTCACCACCGATGCCGGCCAGGTATTCGAATGCAAGGTGGTGGTGATCTCCGCCGGCGGCGGATCGTTCCAGCCGAAGCGGCCGCCGGTGCCGGGTATCGAGGCCTATGAGGGCACCTCGGTGTTCTACTCGGTGCGCAAGATGGAGCAGTTCCGCGACAAGGATTTGCTGATCGTCGGCGGCGGCGACTCCGCGCTGGACTGGACGCTCAATCTGCACCCGGTCGCCAAACGCGTCACCCTGCTGCACCGGCGCGACGATTTTCGCGCGGCTCCTCACAGCGTCGAACAGATGCGCGCGCTGGTGGCTGCCGGAAAACTGGATTTGAAAATCGGCCAGGTCACGGGACTTGAAGGCGAGGGCGGCATGCTCACAGGCGCCACCGTCAAAGGCAGCGACAACGCCATCTCGAGAGTTGGCTGCGATACGATGCTGCCGTTCTTCGGCCTGACCATGAAGTTGGGGCCGGTCGCGAACTGGGGCATTGCGCTGGAGAACAATCTGGTGCCGGTCGAGACGGCGGCCTTCGAGACCAGCGTGCCCGGAATTTTTGCGATCGGCGATATCAACACCTATCCCGGCAAGCTGAAGCTGATCCTGTGCGGGTTCCACGAAGGCGCGCTGATGGCACAAAAGGCGCACCGTTATGTCTATCCGGACAAGCGGCTGGTGTTCCAGTACACGACGTCGTCCTCCAGCCTGCAGAAAAAGCTCGGGGTCAATTGACCTGGTCGGGCGCTATTCAAAAAAGCTGTTACGGCACATTTGTGACACTGTCCGATTGTGACACTGTCCGATCGCTCCGGAAGACCGCTTGAAACGCGAACGGTGCACTGGAACGATCCGCCGAATAGCGGTATTCTCACGCCATCGCTCGAGGGGTTGGTCAGGTGATGATGATGTGGACTGTTAATTCCAGACTTGCCAATTCCAGACTTGCCAATTCAAGACGTGCCAATTCCAGATTTGGGCTGGTGCCACAGGTCACGACTGTTCTGGTGATGCTGCTGGCCTTCATGGTTCCGGGGCAGGCGGCGGAGCCGTCGGCTGCCGGGCTATGGCAGAAGATCGAGGACGGCAAGCCCGTGGTGTGGGTTCTCGTGGTCGACCACGACGGCGTCTTCGAAGGCGTGATCGCCAAGACGTTCCCGAAACCCGGCGAAGAGATCCACGAGACCTACCGCAAGAACGCGCCGCTGCTCGGAATTTCCTTTATCCGGAACATGAAGCGCGACGGCCTGAAATATGAGGACGGCAACGTTCTCGATCCCCGCGACGGCAAAATCTATAAGGCCAAGATGAGCGTCAGCCCGGACGGTCAGTCGCTCACCATGCGCGGCTATTGGGGAATTTCGCTGCTCGGCAAGGATGAAACCTGGTTCCGGTTGCCGGACACGGAGATGGCTTCGCTCGATCCCGCCATCGTCGCGAAATATTTGCCGGCGCAGGCTGCAGCGCAGGCCGCAGCAGCCAAGCCCCCGGTCGCGATGGTCAAGCCAACCGCTGCCGCGAAGAAGAGCGCGTCGCCACAACTGCTGAAGTAATCGGCCGCCCGAAGGCGGAGCCGCCCGGTCAGCGCCCCCGGGCTTGACGTGATGTCGCCGTCGCGCATATGCTACCGTTCGTAGCATTACACGAGGTGGCGCATCGATGAATGACAGGGCTCCCGATCTTGGTGAACTCGAACGCGAGGTCATGCAGTTGGTGTGGTCGGCGGGAGAAACCACCGCCGATGCAATCCGCGAGCGCTTGGCCCGCAAGCCGAAGGAATCGACCGTACGCACCGTGCTGCGGCGACTGGAGGAAAAGGGATACGTCACCCACACCGTCGACGGCCGCACCTACGTTTTCAGGGCTGCGGCGGCGCGGCCGCAGGTCGCGGCCCGCGCGGTGAAGGCAATCGTCGACTGGCTCTGCAACGGATCGGTCGAGGAGGTGCTGGTGGGTATGGCGGACGCGCGCATGCTCGACAGCCGGACGTTGCAACGACTTGCAAAGCGCATCGAGCAGGCAAAAGGAGGAAAGTGATGTTGGAGGTCGTCGTTCGCGCGGCGATATGCACGCTGCTGTTGGCCGTCGCGGTTCAATTGTGCCTGCGGACGCTTCGCGTGCGCCACCCGAAATTGCTGCTCTCCGCCTGGACCGCGGTATTGGTCGCGTCCGTGGCGATGCCGGCTCTGCAGCGGGCGATCCCATCCGCCGCTCCCACATTGCTCTCCCGGTCATTTTCTGCTGCCGGCATCGTAAACTCCAATGCACCGGCATCGCTGTTGCCTTTGTCGATGATCTCGTCGTCGTTAACTTCGTTGACCATTTCCCCCTCCGGCGCGACCACGGCGCGCGCATCAGAACCGCAACGGACATTCGCCTGGCGAAAGTGGCTGACCGGAACCTATGTCCTGGTGGCCTCTCTCTTTCTGCTTCGGCTGTTGCTGGGCCTCATCTTGTCCTGGAGAATGCTGCGTGCCACGCACCCGGTGCGGGAAAACTGGGCCGCTGGCAAAAGGCTGCGGACAAGCACCTGGATCTGCGCGCCCGTCACCGTCGGCAGCCAGGTGCTGCTGCCGGCGGAATGTGTCAACTGGGATGCACGCAGGCGCCGGGCCGTCCTCGCGCATGAAGAGGCGCATATCGCGCGTGGCGACTTCTATGTCCAGCTTCTGTCGCAGGTGAACCGGTCAGTGTTCTGGTTCAGTCCTCTGGCCTGGTGGTTGCACCGGCGCTTGACGGCGCTGGCGGAACTGGCGAGCGACGATGCCGCCATCGAAGCGCTGGGCGATCGTCCGGGCTATGCGGCGATCCTGCTCGACTTCGCGCGCCTGCCGCGCAATCCATCCTTCGGTGTGGCGATGGCGCGCCCGGCTACGGTCTGTCAGCGCATCGAGCGCATCCTGGCTGAAGAAACCACGCCCGCTCCGGTCACCAGGCTGCTGCAGACCGTGATTGCGGCCGCAGTTGCGCCGCTTGCGATGCTGACGGCGGTGTTGTTCGCCGAAGCGGCGCCGCTGGAGGCATCCAGGGAACAAGTGGCGCCGCACACGCGGATCACCATCGATCCCAAATTGCTGGACGCCTATGCCGGCTTCTACCTGAACGCCGCCACCGACTCGCTGATGATCGTGACCCGCGAGGATGATCATCTGCTCACCCGTCGGGCCGGCAACCAGCCGGTGGCCGAATATCCATATACCGATCACGATTTTTTTCTGACGGTCGCCCCGCAGCAGAACAGCTTCGTCACCGACGCCTCGGGCGCGGTGCTGCGCGTGGTGCATCATCAATGGGGCCGCGACGAAACGCTGGAGCGCATCGGCGCGGAGGCCGCGCAGCGCCATGAGGAGGCGCGGCTGAAGCGCGTGGCGGAAGAGCGGATTCCGCGTACCGCGATCAGCATCGATCCGCAGCTGCTGGATAATTATGTGGGCGCCTATCAGCTCAAGCCCCAGCTGGTCTTCACGGTCACGCATGAAGGAGACAAGCTATTGGCGAAGCTCACGGGTCAGCCAACCTACGAAGTCCATCCTTATACCGAGCGGGATTTCTTCTATACGATCGTTGCCGCGCAGCTGTCGTTCGTGCCCGGTTCCGACGGCAAGGCCAGCGCCGTCGTGCTGCACCAGAATGGCAAGGACCAGACCGCGCCGCGTGTCGATTTGAGCGTGGCGCAGGCCCTGGACGTCAAGCTGGCCGAGCAGTCGGCGCCGCGCACGGCCGTCAAGATCGACTCAAGTCTGCTCGATGGCTATGTCGGCCGCTACAGCAATGCGGAGCTGGAAATCACCGCGACCCGCGAAGGCGACCAGCTGTTCGTCCAGGTCACCGGTTACGGCCGATACGCCATTTTCCCTTACACCGAGCACGACTTCTTCGCGACCATCCAGCCGACCCAGTACACCTTTGCGACGGATAACACCGGCAAGGCGACCCAGATGGTCCGGCATCGGCGTGGCAAGGACGAGGTGTTCACTCGGGAGGACTGATCCCGAACGCGCCCGTCGTCAACCGGGCATTCGAGCACCCAGGCTTTGGGTTGTTGCATGATGGTACAAAATGGGGAGACTACGATGAAGCCAATAGCTGTTATCCTGTCGCTCGCAATATCCGGCATCGCCCTGTCGTCCGATTTCACACCGGCGTCCGCCTACAAGATGGACGGCCACTATGGCAGCTCCGATGGAGGGCGCTCCTATAGATACAGGATGGCAATGATGAGGGCTGCAATCCCTCACACATGCAGCGCGTATGCAGCCTCGTGTATTCGCGATTCCAGCGCGATGACGGACCGGTTCCCGATGCGCCCGGCGGCGAAAGCGCAATGTATGCAGACCGGCGTTCATGTCGGCCCTTACAGCGGCAGGCAATACGCCGGGATGCGAAAGATGTAGTGATCTTCCATTCAAGCTGACCCAAGCGAGCCCTCGGCGTCAGACGACCCCCGTTCGGCCATGCCCAAGTACGACAGAGATCCGAAAATGTCGGCTCGTCCCTTAATTCCGCGCCGGAAACTGTTCGATAACCCGACATTCTTCGGCGCGAAATTGTCGCCAGACGGTCGTTTGATCTCGTGGCTTGCCCCGGTCGACGGCGTGCTGAACGTCTGGGTCTCGCCGGTCGACAGCATTGCCGCCGGCTTGCCGGTCACGCGCACCAGGGGCCGGCCGATCAACTGGCAGGATTGGAGCCCGGACGGTCGCTACATCATGTTTCTCAACGATGAGAACGGGGATGAAAATCTGCACCTGTTCGTGGTTGATCCCCGCAATTGCGAACTCCGCGATCTCACGCCCTTCGCCAACATCCGCGCGCTACCGGCCTATTGGTCGCACATTGCCCCTGGCAAGATCGCGATCAACCTCAACGACCGTGACCGGCGCTGGCATGATGTTTTTCTGCTTGATCTCGCGACCGGCCAACGCTCGCTGATCTGGGAAAATCGGCAGGGGTTTGAGTGGGTCGGGCTCGATTGGCAGTTGCAGCCGCGTCATGGCCGCAGCCATGGCTCGGACGGCGGCGCCCGGCTTTGGCACCTCGATGGCGAGCAGGTCACGCATTGGCGTGACGTTCCCTTCGATGCCAGTTGGACCACGAGGCTCTGGAGTTTTGACGCCGCTGGCAAGCACCTCCATATGCTCTCGTGCATCGAGCAGGATAAATCAGCCCTGGTGCAGATCGACTGGTCGACCGGCGAACAGAACGTCGTGTTCGAAAGCCGGCGTGCCGATGTTTCCGATGCGATATTCAACGCCCGGACGTTCGAGCCCGAGGCCGTCTGCATCGATCCCGCGCGACAGGAATGGAGTGCGTTGACGTCCGCGGTCGCGCCGGAACTCGCCTTGATCAAGGCGCGGCTGCCCGGCCATGCCTTCCACGTGCAGAGCCAGGCCGATGACGACCGTCGCTGGATCGTCATGAGTTATACGGCCGAGCAGCCCGCCACCTATCATCTGCTCGACCGGGATGAGCAGACCTTGACCGAGCTGTTCACGGCTCGACCGGAATTGAAGCCATATCGTCTTGCGCCGATGCACGCGGTCGAGGGCAGGTCGCGCGACGGGCTCACCCTCGTTTCATATTTGACGTTGCCGGCCGACATCGAAGGTGATCGCCCGGCCGCGCCGCTGCCGATGGTACTGATCGTGCACGGTGGTCCGTGGGCGCGCGATATCTTCGGTTATCGCGGCGATCATCAATGGCTGGCCGACCGGGGCTATGCCGTGCTCTCGGTCAATTACCGTGGCTCGACCGGGTTCGGCAAAGCCTTCGTCGCGGCGAGCGAAAAACAACACGCCCGCAAGATGCATGACGACCTGATCGACATGGTCGATTGGGCCGTCGGTGAGGGGATCGCGCAAAAGGACAAGATCGCGATCTTCGGCGTGTCTTACGGCGGGCTCGCTTCGTTCATAGCCGCTACATTCACGCCGGAGGTTTTCTGCTGCGCGGTCCCGGTGGTCGGTATCTCCAATCTGCAAACCCTGCTGGAGTCGATGCCGCCCTATTGGGCCGGCTTTGCTGAATACATGTATCGCAGCTACGGCGATCCGCGCACCGAGGAAGGCCGCAAGCTGCTTGCCGAACGCTCTCCCATCAACCGCGTCGGGAATATCGGCAAGCCCATGCTGATCTTTCACGGCGTCAATGACGTGCGCTGCAAAGTTGCCGAAAGCGATACCATCGTCGCCGCGATGCGGGCCAGGAACATCCCTGTCACCTACGTGGTTTACCCGGATGAAGGGCACGGCTTCCAGAAACCACCGAACCGGCTTTCCTACATCGTCATGGCAGAGGCGTTTTTTGCCAGGCATCTTGGCGGCGCCTTCGAACCCGTCGGCTCCGATCTTGAAGGCTCAAGCCACGAGATTCGCGCAGGCGCCGATATCCTGACGGATTTGGGCGTGGCCTGACCATATCAGTCCTGCTTTGCCCGCACGGGACCGGCCGCGTGGCCGCGGTGAGGTTGGTGCGATGCTGCAGGCTAAGCGACAGCGGGCTCGCTGGCTTCGCGTCTGCTGACTTCGGGTTTGCTGACTTCGACTTCGTGTGGACGAACCCTGACCCAATTCCTGGCAATCAGATAGGTCAGATAAAAGCACGCGGCGAGGCAGGCGAGATATCCGTAGGTTTGAATCGGCGGATAAATCCACGGCATCCCATCGGTCAGGTTATGGATGCAGTAGGTCGATGGGGTACCGCCCTGGACCGAAAAATCCGTGAACTTTCGCGTCCAGACGTATCCAGCGCATCCCGGTTTCGCGGGCACGACGTTGAGGATGAATTGGACGATCATGAACGTGGCGGTTGCACAGGGAACGGCGAACAGCCCGAACACCCACCGGCTCGGCTTCGTGGCGCCCGGATCCAGATGGCTCATCTTTCCCACGACGAACTCGCGCGCGACCAGCAGCGTGTCGGACTCGATTTTCAGCGAGATCAGCAAAAGCAGCGCAAGGACGGGACCGAAGACCACGATAAGACCGGGATTGAAATCGAGCGACACCCCGAGCGCCGACGCCTTGCCGGGGTGATCTCCGCTGCGCGAAAGCGCGCAGAGGAAGATCAGCAGCAGGCTGCGGTTGCCGAAGGCCCTGATGAAACCGGTTTCAGCGTTCAGATACGATAGCATGGCAGCCTCATTCGTCGGACACAAGGTAACGTCAGTCTGGCAGCGTCTGCCCGGAGATTACGACAGTCTGATTTGGCGAAGCTCCACCAGATCCTAGTACAATCCGCTGGGTTGGCCGGCTGGACGGCGCGCGCCGGGCGCAGTCACGATGGGCGCGGCCGGCTCCCTGGTCACCTCGGGCACGGCGGCATCGAGCTGCAGCACCGCCGCCGCGGCGGGAAACGCCGCGTCCGCCATCGCGGCGTGGCCTTCGGCGCTGGGATGCACCGCGCCGCCATACACCGCGGAAAGAATACCCCAGGTGGCGTCGTGGATGTCGGCGGGCTGACTGGAGGAGGGGAGCCCTTGCGGATAAGTCATCGCCGCAAAGTAGCTGTCATTGGCATCGCGGATCCAGCGTGCGCGCGGCAGGTAGGCGCGATATTCCCCGGCGCTGCGGCCGCAAACCATCGGCTGCGAGGCAGAGGTGACGATATCCGGATCGAAACTGTCGCCCTTGGCCGAAAAACACTCCCGATCGAATTCCGGATCGTTTGGTCCGCGCGCGCAAAAACCGTGATCTGCGAAGGCAGCCTGATGGCCATCGACGAAGGTCATGCGATCGCCGGC